>Ga0224722_1000023_pt1 | contig 81356 bp, 68 predicted proteins | sample Balambano_FR1_Me_FD_161646 | JGI IMG/M metagenome (GOLD analysis project Ga0224722, IMG submission 161646) | Freshwater sediment microbial communities from Lake Towuti, South Sulawesi, Indonesia - Balambano_FR1_MetaG | ecosystem: Environmental > Aquatic > Freshwater > Lake > Sediment | place...
GCGAGTTGAGTCTGGTCAACGCTGTGGTCAAGCTCCTTGAGCAAGATGCTTCGTTATTGGCCTTCCTCGATCCCCGCATCAAACTCGATTTCGCACTCCCGGCTGCAAATGTGTCCTGACATCAGCTGCTCACGAGAGGTGAAGGTGGAATTCTTTCAAGCGGCTGAACTGGCTGGCTCTATATCAAGTGCCCCCACACGGTGCCAACAAGACCAAGCGGTTCTGATTGACACCTGTCCGATTTACCTGGATGGTCTGACCATTCATCTTTCCACAGCCGGCTACCGCATCGCCGCGCCGTTGTTTGACCTTATCAGTCTCGACGTCTATGCCGATTCGCTCGTCGAGCTATATCAGCCGTTATGCATCATTGGCCCGCATTTGAAGACGTATGAGGCGTTCGAGGCGTGCCGACGCGTACGAGCCGCCAATAGCTGGGCGCGCGTAGCCCTCGTATCACAGCACTGCGACGATCCTATCTTCAAAGCCGATGCCGCCTATGCCGGCGCGCTGGCTTGTATGCCGGTGGGCGTGCCGCCCGAAACGCTGCTGAATGCTTTATCACTTGTAATGGCCGGGCAATCGCTGATCCCAGTTGAGTTCCAGCAGTTACAAGTCAAGCCGCTCACCGAGCGTGAGATAGATGTGTTGCGGCTGATCGCAGAAGACAAGACTGTCCCCGAGATCGCAGCGGCATTGTTTCTCGGCAAAGGCACAGTGGACAAGCACAAGCACAAGCAAAGCATTTTCAGAAAGATGAGCGTGCGCAATCGATATGATGCCGTGCTTCGTGCGCGGCATCTAGGCTGGCTATGATTGAGTGTGCAAAAATGGTGTGCCACACCATACAAAAGATAGGGTTATCAGGTATAGATAGCGCTCCTCCCGTTGGCTACCATGTTGCCGACTTCGCACATTAGCGATTGAGTATTGCGAAATGTGTCAAAACAATGAGCCACAAATGGAGGTCATTTATGGGTACCTACTATCTTTTGTTCGATTCCGGTTGCTCTAAATGCAGCAAACTAGCGCACCGCATTGAAGAATTGTCGAACGACATGCTGACGGCAAAAAGTTTGAGAGATCCAGAGGTGCAAGCAACCCTCGCAACGGCCAGGCCGACATGGAAATGGGAGCCTATGTTGATGCATCAACTTGCAGACGGAAGCGTCCGAGTTTATTCGGGCAACCAAATGCGCTTAAGATTCTTTGTCATCTTGGGTTTAAGACGCTCAGTCGCCATCGCAAGTTTGCTGAACGCGGCTAATGTCCCAGTGTTTGATATTCGTGCCAAAAGGCGACAATTTCTCAAATTGTCGCTTGGTGTTGCCGTTAGTCTGGGATTGCCGAAGGTTGCATTAGCCAAAGTGGCTGGGAGAATAGATCAGCCTGGGCTACCTGATGACCTTCTGAAGCGCGAAGGCGTAGTTGGATACAGTGTAGATAAGCACCATAGTAACTCTGCGCAAATCAGCTTCACGCATTCCGATGCTGATAAATCAGGAGAGATACGAGTTGTGCATGACTCAAGCCAAACACAAGTGCAGTTATTTCGCAAAGGGTCTTTGATAATGAGCTTTGTCCGCATTTTCAGAGGTAGCGAAACTCAGACTGCTGAAGGTGATGAATTGAGGTTTCAGCACTCCAATGGAAAGGAAGCCGCTCTTATGGCCAGTGCAAAGGGGTGGGAGCCTTCAGGATCTACCGATCAGGGTTTTCTTGAGGAGAATGAGGCTGATCTTCGGTTAATGGCAGCGCTACATGCCGTCGTCGTACAACTTCCTAGTCTACAGACAGCGGTCGCCAATCCTTCGTCGAGAGACTCTCTACAACGCGATCCGCAAACGAACGCTTGTCCATGTGTAGGACCTTGGGTTAGGAGCGATGCGTTCTATGGCAGTGCAAGATCAATAGCCTGCATGGCGGCAACAAACAATCTCCACGCATACAAGTGCTCTGATCCATGGTGCTGGGGATGTTGCAATCTTTGGTTCGATTGCGATTGCGTGTGTGCTGTTGGTGATTATCTTTGCACCTGCGCTCGTTCAGGGCAGGGTTGCGGTGCGCCCTGCACGTAGCACACAAGCACAGCACAAAGTCAAATTATCGAATTCGGAAAGGCTTGTAGAGAGCCTTTCCGATTCTTTGTGTTGAAAAAGGATCTAGGATACATGACACTAAGTACTGGAGAATCAATTTTAGTAGCAGCCATAGTTGGTTTTACAGCACTATGGATTTTTACCTTGGTCAAGGTCGCTTTAACAGAATTTGACAATCAATGGATAAAAGCATCTTGGATTATTGCGATAGCTTTTACACATCTACTAGGAGCACTAGCATACTGGATATATTTTTACTTCCGGAGAAAGGGGACTACCTAATTGCTATGGACCGCTGAGTAATCATGGAATCTTCGATAACCAATCCCCGACTGCCTTGCCCAATTGCCCCAGCGGCGCGCGCACCACAGTCGGTCCCGGCAATGCGCTCAAGAACGCCGCGCCATAGCTCTTGCTGATCAGCCGCCGGTCGAACACAGCGATCACGCCGCGGTCGCTCTTGCTGCGGATCAGCCGGCCGAAGCCCTGACGGAAGCGCAGCACTGTCTCCGGCACCGAATAGTCGTTGAACGCATTCTCGAACGTCTCGCTGCGCGCGGCGAAGATCGGGTCGGTCGGCACGTCGAACGGCAGCTTGCAAATCGCCAGCGCGCTCAACTTCTCGCCCTGGATGTCCACGCCCTCCCAGAAGCTCTTGGTGCCCAGCATGACCGCCCGGTCGGCAGCGCGGAATTGCTCGATCATCACCCGGCGGCTGGTGCCGTCGCTCTGCTCGTAGACCATGATGTCCTCGCGCTGCAAGGCCGGGGCGATGACGCGCGACGCCGCGCGCAAGGCCGAGTAGCTGGTGAACAACGCCAGCCCGCGTCCACCCGACGCCTTGAACAGTTCGATCAGGCCCTTCTCGATGAATTGCTGGTAGCCCTGCTGATTTGGCTCGGGGATGTCGGTGACGAGATACAGCAGCGTGGAAGTCTTGTAATCGAACGGCGAGCCAACGGCCATGGTCTCGGCGTCGGCCGCGTTCAGCCGGCCCTTGATGTAGTCGAACGAGGCTTGCGCTTTGCCGTTTGAATTGGCCGTGCGCATCGTGGCCGAAGTCAGCACGACGGCGTTCTTCTTCGACCACAGGAAGTTCTGCATCATCGGGCCGACGTTGAGCGGCGCGGCGTTGAGTGTCACCTTCGGCCCGCTGCCGCGTTTGCGGGCCGCGTCCACATCGGCCCAGTAAATCCGCTCGTCCGATGGCTTTAGCACGATGCTGTTGAGTTGCTCGGCAGTCTCGGTGAAGAAGCGGATCGCGCCGTTCAGCTTGGACGCCAGCGCATCGAAGTCGCTGATCAACTCGCTCATCTCGCTCAGCGCCTTGAAGATGGCGTTGAGCTGTTTGACGAGCGCGTTGGCGTCCTTCACCAGCTTGTCGCCGGCGATCTCGACGCGCGTCCAGCCGCTGCGGTTGCGCAGCGCGCGGGTCAGCCGCACGCGCTGGGTGTAGTCGCCCTCGCCAGTGCCCTCGTCGGCCAGGAACTCAGTCAGCTCGTCGAAGAAGGTGCTGTTGTTCGTCCATACGCTGGTCGCCAACTGCATGGCAGCATCGGATGCGCCGTCTATGGCCGCGCCCTGATCGGGCTTGAGCATTTGCCGCGCCTTGCTCGCGATCTCGGCCAGCAGGCCGCTGGGCCGGCGATTCTGCGAGGCGCGCCCCAGGTCGCTGAGTTGGCGCTGAATCTCCTCGCGCTCAACCTGATAGGTCAGCGAGTCGGTGGCTGCGGCCTCCAGGTGATGTGCCTCGTCCACGATCAGATATTTGTACTCAGGCAGCGCTCGGTTCTCGACGGCGATATCGGCCAACAGCAGGGCGTGATTGACGATCACGACGTGCGCGCTCTCAGCCAGCCGCCTCGCCTGATGAAAGAAGCAATCGCTGGCGCTGCACGTGTTGGTGTTGCAGATGGGGTTCTGGGCCGACAAGTGCTGAAACACCGCCCGCTCACCCGGTGATGGGATGAACAACTCGTCGGCGTCGCCGGTCAGCGTGTTGGGCAGCCAAATCAAGACCTTGCTCATCACGCGCGCCTCGTCGGCCGTCTTCGGCCCGGTGCGGCGCAAATCGGCGAAGCGGTTCTGGCACAGATAGCGGCCCTTGCCCTTCATCACCGCCGCGCGGCCTTCTTTATCGAGGATGCCGATGACGGACGGCACATCCTTGTCGGCCAGTTGCTCTTGCAGGTTGATGGTGTTGGTGCTGACCACGACGCGCTCGCCGTTCTGGATGGCCCACTGCATGGCGGGGATGAGATAGGCGAGCGACTTGCCCGTACCCGTGCCGGCTTCGACGAACGCCACCCCGCCCTCGTTGAACGTCTTGACGACTTGGCGCAGCATGTCCACCTGCTGCGGGCGCGCCTCGTAGTTGGGGAACTTACCGGCGAAGGGACCGTCGGTCGCCAACAAATGCGCCACCCTGTCGGCATTAAGCTGCTGGATGACCTCGTTGGGCTTGAGTGGCTTGGCCGCCAGTTGGGCCTTGCGACGCAGGGCCGACGACGCATTGGCTTGGCGTCGTCCGTCCTGCATCTTGCGTTTTAGCTGCGCCCCAATGCTCGATACAAAAGTCCCGCGCCCTTGCTGTTCCTTTACGTCGCGCCAGAAGTCACTCAGCAGCCAGCCGCTCAGGTCGGCCTGCTTGCTGATCTCGTCCACCACCTCGCGCGGCAATTCGACGGCGCGCTCAAAGATCTTGGTGTAAAGATGGAAGGTCGCGCGCGCGTCGTTCAAGGCGCGGTGGGCGTCGGTGAGGGTGATGCCCAACTCCGCCGCCAGCGCGCCCAGCGAATAGCGTCCGGCGTGGGGCACGAGGATGCTGGCCAATTCAAACGTGTCCAGCCACGGGTTGTTCGCGAACTGCGGTGGATACTTCAACTTGCGGAAGAAGCCCAGGTCGAACTGCACGTTGTGGCCGATGATGGCGCAGTTGCCGATGACGCGCTGGCTCTCGCGCACGCCCTCGCCCAGGCTGCGGCCCTGCGCCCGCACCATGGCGTCGGTGATGCCGGTCAGTTCAGTAATCTTGTGCGGGATGGGCCGGCCCGGATCAATGATCGCCTCGTATTCATCGAGCACTTCCTCGCCGCGGAACGCGACGATGCCGATTTCCAGGATCGCATCGCGTTCGGGGTCGAGGCCGGTGGTTTCGATGTCGAGTGAAACAAGTGTTCGCATGGGCCAAACGATTGTATCGCCCCGCACGGTACAATTCAATGCGCAAAAGCAGGAAGCAGGAGGCAGGCGATGATTACGCAACTCGGCACTTCGCCGCTGGCGAAGAACGACTTCATCCCAAAGTATCTCTACATGACCTATGTCGAGGAGGCGCCGATGGGGATGGTCTTTGCGACTATTGATTTGTTGAGCGGCGAAGATGTCATTCAATTCCGACGAGGTGTCCTGCCGGAGGATCGCATCCGGCGCGTCACCGTTCGAGCGCTCGTGGACAGCGGCGCTGTGACGTTGTGCATCAACGAGTTGATTCAACAGCAGCTTGGCCTGCTCAAAGTGGATGAGCAAACCGTCGAGCTGGCCGATGGCTCACGCCAAGTGCTGGATGTGGTCGGGCCGGTCGAGATGCGGTTTGAGAATCGCCGCGCCAGCGTGGATGCATTGGTGCTGCCCGGCACCTCGGAAGTGTTGCTTGGCGCGATCCCGCTCGAAAGCATGGACGTGTTGATTGACGCCAAGAACCAGCGCCTCGTCGTCAACCCAGCCAGCCCGTATATGGCGCAGGCGAAGGTGAAATCGCCGAGGACACCTCGCGCATAGATGAACGCTAGGTGTGACCAAACACACCTTGAATGCAACTACGATGATCCATGAGGTTGGGATAACTATCCCGGCGCAACGCCGATAGGGGTGCATTCGCCAGAAGGGGCAAACTTCAGTTGCGGCATGATGCACTGGGCTGAAGCCACAGTGCTGAAAGAGCAGGTATGGCGAAGCGGACATGAAAAACAGCAAGGGTGTCTGATCGGGCCTGTTCTTTCAGCCTGGCAGCCCCGCGGGGACGTTCCGCTTTAGCTCCGGGCGTGTATGCTGCGTGAGCTTTTGGCGAATGCACCCGGCGATAGCGTTGCAAAATTAGCCGTCAATCGTCCATGATCGATCACGATTGATGCGACAAAATTTCTCCAAGGATTTTGAGAGTTTATCTGCGAGTGCCAAGAGATCAGATAATTGCGGGAGTTGCCTATAGCCGACTCTGAGATATTCGAAGTCTTTTGCCTTATAGGTCAAGTCAACTAACTCAATGATCCGCCTGTCACTGTCTGTAATCACACAGTGATTTTGTATGCCGTGTTCTACGGCCCTCGCAAGCGCACGTTTCAACACATGATTAACTCGCATTAGGGCATTAATAGTAAAACCACAACCTCTCAAGTAACCTTTCAACGATAGTTCGATTGATCGAGCAAGAAGGAAGTAGGCAGGTGTTTGTAAAAATCTCTTCCGGGGTGCTTCATTGGAGATGATGCGACCAGCTTCAAGGTATTCCAAACCATATCGCCATAAGCCCATTGATGTCGTTGAGCCAGGTTCGCCCGCTTTTGGTTCAGTTGTGACTTTCATATCTCTGTTCTCTGTTTAATGCCTCGCTTCTGATATTCGAGCAGATGAAACTTTTTGCAAGCGGCTCGCTGGGCCAAATCATTTATGCTGGACTTACGCATAAATGCGAACTTCGGCTGTCATTCCGAGCTTTAGCGAAGAATCTCGCTTCGAAAACGCGACGGGACGAGATGTCTCGCTGACGCTCGACATGACAGTGTGTAAGTCCAGTTATGCTTTCTGCTGACCGTGAATAGCAGACTTTTGTAACTGTTCAGATTTGCGGTAAGAAAGTTCGCCAATACCACTGCGCCGAATCCGGAACCGATGTTTTGCGCCGGAATTTGCCATCTGCGCCAGCAGGATGCGTCACTCCGGAAAGATTTTTACTGCAAGTCTGAACAGTTACAGACTTTTATAGGCTCGAATTGTATTTAAGAGTTCAACAAACTTTGCATGTTGATGATAGAGTTGCGCCGCCTCATGCAGCGATTGACCTATCAGCAGCTCGCCTACTACACCTTCAAAGCACTTCCGCTCACCCACGGCATCTTCACCCGCCTCGGCGGCGTGAGCGAGGGCCAGTGGGCCTCGCTCAACATGAGCCGCAGCACCGGCGACGCGGCCGAGCCGGTGATCGAGAATCGCCGACGCGCGCTGGATGCGCTTGGCCTCAAGCCCGAACAATCGCTCACCTCGTGGCTGGTGCACGGCAACGCCGTGCGCGTGGTCACGCGAGACGGCCTTCGCCTCGAGGGGGCGAACGACGTGCACGCCGACGCGATGATCACGCAGGATCGCGGCTTGGCGCTGACGCTCCGCTTCGCCGATTGCGTGCCGGTGGTGTTTCACGATCCGGTCAAGGGCGCAATCGGGATTGCCCACGCCGGCTGGAAGGGCATCGTAAACGGCGTGTTGGTCGAGACGGTGCAAGCGATGCAGCGCGCGTTTGGCTCGCGACCACAGGATGTCATCGCTGGCATCGGCCCGTGCATCGGCCCTGACAAGTTTGAAGTGGGTGAAGATGTAGCGGCGCAGATTCAGGCAGTGGTGAGCGAGTCAGTTATCGTGCCCAGCGGAGCGGCGGAGCAGCGGGGCGAGGGTGATTTGCACGTCCGCACCTCTGCACCTCCGCGCCCTTGCGTCAACCTGTGGGCCGCCGCCCGGTCGCAACTTGAGGGTGCGGGCGTTGGTCACGTTGAGGTTGCAGAGATGTGCACGGCCAGCAACACACGCGAGTGGTTCAGCCACCGCGCCGAGCAGGGCAAGACCGGCCGCTTCGGCGCGATGATTGTGCTGGATTGACGAGCGGTCGGAGCGCTTGGAGCGCTCCGACCGCTCCGACCGCTAAGGCTACTGGGCCTAGTTCGCCGCAAACTCACCTGATGGCGGGATGACAGTGATCACATCCACCATGCCGGCAGGGTCGCGGGTGACGAAAATCGCGCTGGTTCTGGTAAGTGCGCTCAGACGAAGCAAGTGAGGCGCGCCCGCACCGTCAATATGCCACGACGATGTGAGCCGCCATCGGCGATGCCAACTGGTCCCCTTCAATGTAACGAGCCAGATCGTCGCGCAGTTCGTGGGCAATCTCGTCGGCCAGCTTCGAGCGCGCCGCCGCGTCCATCTGCCGCAGCGCAGGGACGGCTGCCGCCGCGGACTGAATCGAGATGGCAACGAATCGCTCCGGGTTCGGAAATCGCACCGTCATTTGGTGCGGCGTGACCTCAATGTGCTGGAAGCCGGCGGCTGCGAATAGGGTGCACAACTCATCAGCATCACCGAGAGAGAACGCCCCAGCCAGCAACTTGACGGGTTCGTTCAAGTGTCGGGCCTCGGCGTGCATCAGCCCGATGATGGCAGGATTGCGCTCCAGCGATTGCCAGCACGCGGCGATAACGTGACCATCGGGCTTGAGCACGCGGCGCATCTCGCGCACGCCAGCCGCCCGATCGGGGAAGAATTGCAGGCCCTGCTGGCACAGGACGAGGTCAAACGACGCGTCAGGCAACGTCGTGGCCAGGGCGCTTTCCTCACGCCATTCGACCGGCGCACCCTCTGGCCGCGGCAGGCCGCGCGCTACGGCCAACATGGCCGGGTTCACATCCAGACCGACCACGCGTCCATGCGGGCCGACCATCGACGCAACTGTACGGGCCACGATGCCTGTGCCACACGCCACGTCGAGCACATGGTCGCCCAGTTGAGGCCGGGCATGCTCCAGCAGCACGCCCGCCCACGGCGTGAAGATCACCGGCACGAAATAAGCTTGATAGGTTTCGGCGGGAGTAACGGGCATTGGGTCAAGGCTCATCTATCATGTCCGCGCCGATGATAGACCCAAACCCGTCATGCCACTGACTTGTAGATGAACGTGCCAGCCAGGCCGAGCACATATGCCGTGGCGTAGTAGATAAACATCGGCTGGTTGCGCTGGCGGATGAGCAGCGCTACCGCCAGCGCGGCCAACAGCGCAACGACATACAGGTCGAGCCCAATTTCCTCGAAGGCCAGGTTGGCAAAGATGCCCAGGCCGATGAACACGCCGTTAAGCACGAGCAAGGCTATGTCGCCCGCACCCGCTTTGCCGGGATGTGGGAACAGCACCTGCATGAACAAGATGACCAGGTTCATCAGCACAAACCCGGCGAAGAAGACGTAATGCGAGAATTCATCATCGTTGTAGATGATGATGCGGCACAGCGCGTCGGTTTGACCGTCGTTGCAGAAGCGCACGTGCAGATAGTTCGTCACCTCATGCGTGCCGTAGGATGCGGCTAGCAGATACAGCCCGACGATGAACGTGACGTTGAGCGCGACGTGGGCAAGACCTTCGTAGGCGGCGCTGGGGTAGGCCAATTGGCGCTTGAGCAGATAGAACGCCACCGCGCTGATGAGCGGCAACACCAGCATGTTGATCAAATCCACCCAGCGCAGGAACTCGTTGGGCGCGACGTAGCCGGTGGTCAGCGAACTGAGCCGGTTGATCGAGACCAGGATGACGACCAGCGTCTGCACGCCCAGCAGCACGTGGATGGGCATAAGCGAGATGCGTCGCGTGGCAGCGGCCGGTGTTTGAAGCGCATTGACCATGCGCTCGTTTTAGCGCGTGGCGCTGCTCAGTTACCAGTCCGAAAAGTGCTCAGCGCTCCACGCCAACGAATCAGCCTTAACAAAGCGTTGAGCATGCTGACCTAAAATGCCGCGCCATGGGCATACACACCAGTTGGAACAAACTCCTCGGCGCGTGGGCCGGCCAGAGCCGGCTGATCCTCCCCGGCGAACCGGATCGCGAATCCCCGACGACAGCGACGGGCGCATTGATGGCCAAGTCGAGCATGTGTGTGCTGAGCTACACCTGGGTCTTCGACGGCGACCCGCAGGAAGGGCAACTGATGTTGTCGTATCTGCCCGATCAGCAAGAGGTCGAAGCGGTGTTTCTGGACACGTGGCACATGGGGCCGAAGTTCATGCTCATGAAGGGCCGCATCGCAGACGGCGATAAGACCATCGTGAATGGCAGCTATGCCGTGCCCGAAAGCCCCGATTGGGGCTGGCGCATCGTGCTTGACCCGAACCACGCCGACGGCTGGCAGATGCTGATGTTAAACGTGTCGCCCGAAGGCGAGTCGTATCCGGGCTTTGACACGACAGTGTCGCGTGCAACGCCTTAAAGAGCCTCTCTAGAACTCACGTTACGCAGAACCTCTCGCGAAGGACGCCAAGTGCGCTGAGAAATATGGCGCACTTGGCGCTCTTGGCGAGAGATCACCTCACAGCGTAAACCACACGGTCGTCCCCTCACCCGCTCTGCTCGCGATGCCGATGCGGCCGCCGTGCGCCTCGACCAATTCTTTGGCGATGACGAGGCCCAGCCCCATGCCGCCGCCCTTGCCGTTGGCGCTGCGCTTGCGCGAAGGTTCGCCGCGATAGAACCGCTCGAACACATGCGGCAAATCTTGCGGGGCGATGCCCTCGCCGCTGTCGCGCACCTCGATGCGCACCGTCGCGCCCTCGCGCCGCGCGGCCACATGCACCGAGCCGCCCGCCCGCGTGTGGGCCAGCGCATTGCCAATCAGGTTGTTGAGCACACGCTGGATGTGTTGCGGGCTGACGTTGACCGACCCTGCATCCGGCGCCACCTCGCCGGTGAGCGCCACGCCCTTGTCATTGGCCAGCACCTGCATGCTCTCGATGCAGTCCGATACCAGATCGGCCGCGGGGATGAGCATGCGATCCAGCTTGAGGCCGCCAGCGTCAATCTTGGCCAGCTCGCTCAGGTCGTCAATCAGGCTGCTGAAGGCGAACGTGTCATTGCGCATCGCGCTCAGATACGCCGCGACCTCGTGCGGCTGCGTGACCACGCCATCCGTCAGTGCCTCGGCCCGGGCGCGGATGCTGGTGAGCGGCGTGCGCAGATCGTGTGACACCCAGGCGATCCAATCGCGGCGGGCTTGGTCGAGTTGCTGTTCTTTGTCACGCGCCTGCGCCAGTTGGGCAGTCATGGCGTTGAAGGTTCGCGCCAGCGTGGCTACCTCGTCGCTGCCCCGCTCATCGGCCTGTATGGTCAAGTCACCTCGCTGCACCGCTTGCGCCGCCAGCGTCAGTTTGCCGATGCTGTCGGTGAGGCTCGACACGACGAAGTAGCCAAACACCAGCGTCACGCCGGTGGCATAGATCACGATCACCGTTGCTAGCGTAGCGTCGTGCGCGCTGAAGAACATCAATTGCGTGGTGACGAACATCGTCAGCACAATCAGACCCGCGCCGATGGCGTAGACAATGAACAGCGCCACGGCCAGCCGATGGAAGCGCCGCCACCACGCCCACCGCTGGCCGATCAGCGCCGCGACGATGGCGACCACGAGCGGCGTGGCAACGAGGACGATGAACAGCGGCACGTCCTTGGCGGTGGGTTGCAGGATGAGCACCACCATCAGCACCACGCCGATCAGCGTGATGCCTAACCCCACGGCAAACCCCAGTAACCTGTTCATATCTTTTCACCGCAGAGGCGCGGAGGTCGCAGAGTGGCAATAGTTTCTCTCCGCGTTCTCGGCGTCTCCGCGGTTCAATCTCATTCCGCGGCCAGACGGTAGCCCACGCCCCACACGGTGACCAGCCGCTCGGGCTTGGACGCATCACGTTCGATCTTGTCGCGCAGACGATGCACATGCACCGTGACCGTGCTCAGGTCAATGTAATCGGCGAAGCCCCACACCTGTTCCAGCAACTGTTCGCGGCTGAACACCTGCCGGGGGTGACGCATCAGGAACCACAACAGGTCGAATTCCTTGGCCGTCAATTCGACGGACTTATCGTCCACTTGCACCTGACGCGTGCCCGGATCGAGGGTGATGCCGCCGATGACGATGGGCTTGACCGGCTCAACCTTGTCGTTGTCCGACGGCGCGCGGCGCAGCACCGCCTTTACCCGGCTGACCAATTCGCGCGGGCTGAACGGCTTGGGCACATAGTCGTCCGCGCCGCTCTCCAGCCCGATCACGCGGTCGAGTTCATCCGAGCGGGCCGAAAGCATGATGATCGGCACGGCATTGTCTTTGCGCACCCGCCGCACAACTTCGATGCCATCCACGCCCGGCAACATCACATCCAGCACCACCAGCTTGATGTCGCGCTCGGCGTCAATGATGCCCAGCGCCTCCGGCCCGGTGGCAGCAGTGGAGACGACGTAGCCATCGCGTTCAAGATAACGCTTGACCACTTCGCACACGCCCGGCTCATCGTCCACGACGAGGATGTGTTGCTTAGACATGCAAGCGATTATAGGAATGAGGGTTGCAATAGAAGCAGCGTATTGCCAGCGTTAACATACGCGTAATGTTCGCGCATGCACGAATTTGACGTGCGTTCCTCGTCAATCGCGGCTAAACTCCGCGCTGGCTGTCGCCAGTTGCCAGCCCATGTTTTGACACACAGGAGATAGATGAGCTTATTTGCCACCGCCATCGCTGATGCCGGCCGCAGCGCCAAGGTTGCTGCGCTCGTCGCGGCCAGCTTCGCCCTGTTCACCGGTGCGACCGTCGCCGTCGCAAACTTCGTCCCCCCCAACCGCGAGACGAGAATGTTCGGCCAAGTCGCGGTCACGGCCGACCACTTTGAGCGCACCGAGCGTGGTGCGCTTCGCGCTGCGGGCAACGTGCATCTGGGCAACCGGCTGCGCCTGACCGGCGCGGACGCCATGCTCGAAATTGATGGTGCGTCGTTGCTGGGCGCGGGCACGCTGGAAATGACCCAGGGCAACATCGCCTTGTTCAGCGGCGGCTTCCGCGCCAGCGCAGCCACCGGCATTGCCCGGCCGCTGCCCGGCGCGCGGTCGAAGCTCGGCCTCATCGGCAACGTCAAGCCGGTGAGCGCATCGGTGCGCGAAGTGAACATGGCCACAGGCGCGGCGCGCGGCGAGGCGTTGGTGCGAATCGGCCCGAATCAACAGGTCACGTCCACGTTGGCCTTTGACCTGCTCGGCGGTCTGTTTACCGGCCGGCTCGGGCCGGTGGAGTTCGAGGTGTCGGGCGTGACGATCACCGCGCCAGATGGCTTGCAACTGGTTCAAGGCGGCTTCTATGCGCCGCAGGCCATCCTGACGTTGCCGGCCGAATTCGGCGGCGGCACAGTCACGGTCAACGACCTGCGCATTTCAGGTCAGCAGGTCAGCATCGGCGGGGCGGATGGCATGTTCGCCTTGCCAGACATGACTCTTGTCGGCGGGGTGCAACTGACGGATAACGTTGCACGCCTGAACTGGGACCCCAACAACAACAGCTACAGCATTGATGTGGTTGCATCGGCGGCGGTCGAAGGGGCCATGCCCGGCACGGCCAGCGCTAACGCCACGCTCACATCGGTGGATGGCCAGGCCCAACTGAACGGCGCAATCAATGACCTGACCTTCAACGTGGCCGGCGGCACATTGACCATGCCCGCAGCCACGATCAGCAACCAGGGCATCGTCGCACCCGTCGCCACATTGGCCTTGCCATCGCAGGTGGGCGATGTGACGTTCACCGTGCGCGATGCGCAGGTCGGCGCGAATGGCCTGTCCATTGGCAGCGGCACGTTCTTCATGCCCGGCTTCACCCTGGCCGATGGCTCGATGGCCGTGACGGATGTGACGGCGGCGCTGGTCAACGTGGGCGGGCAATATGCCATCTCCGCCGAGGGCACGCTGACGATGGACTTGCCCGGCAACGAGCAATCCACCGATGTCACGCTCAGGCTCTCGCCGGATGGACAACTGAGCGGCGAGGTGGTCGGCCTGCAACTGAACCTGGCCGGGGCAACGCTCGCGCTCGGCCCGACGGTGATTGACGCCGATGGGCTGCGCACGCCCCGCGCCACGTTGCAACTGCCGCCCGATCTGGGCGGCGCGAGCGCCGAAGTGACTGACATCATCATCAACCAAAACGGGCTGTCGTTTGGCTCGGCCGGCTTTTCGGTCAACTTGCCCGATATGATCCTGGGCGATGGCATCGGCTTGAACAGCAACTCGGCCGTGCTGACCGTGATCCCGGTGAGCGGCAAGAATTACTACGCCTTCCGCGTCGCCTCGACGCTGGCCATTGACTGGCCGGGCAACGAGCAGCAGCAACAGATCACATTCTCGATCCTGCCCGATGCGCAAGGGCAGGCCCAAGTAATCGGCACATTCAGCGGGCTAAACCTGAATGTGAACGGCGGGGTGATGGTGCTGGAGGACGTGCTGCTCAATAACGAAGGCATTTATGCCCTCAACGCGACGTTCGCTCTGCCGCCGGAGTTGGGCGGCGCAAGCATGGCGCTGAACGACGTGCGGCTGAACGCCAACGGCCTGAGCCTGACCAGCGGCGAGTTCGCGCTGCCCGATATCGTGATGGCCGATGGGTCGCTGGCGCTGACTGGCGCACGCGCCTATCTCAACTATGCCGATGGCGCCTATCGCCTGTCCGGCCAGGGCCGGCTGACGGTGGATTTGCCGGATGGCGGCGGGGCGACGAACGCGGTCGCATTCACGCTCTCGCCCGATGGCAGCCTGGTGGCCGATTCGCCGGGCCTGGCGCTCGACCTCGGCGGGGCGACGTTGGCGCTGAACGCGGTGGTGGCCGATGGCGCGGGCGTAATGGCCAACCAAGCCAGCATCAGCCTGCCGCAGCAACTGGGCAACCTGACGCTGCTGGCCGACGACTTCAACGTTTCGGCGGGGGGACTCACCCTGGGCAACGCAGCCGTGCGCGGCCAGGTGCCCGACATCAACCTGGGGCGTGGCACGCTGACGGACAATGCAGTGAACGTGGTGCGGGCGAGGACGGATGAGGGCGAAGCGTATGCGCTGGTGGTGGATGGCACGCTCGACACCGGTTCCGGCCAGCGGCCCGTGCGGGTGGTGTTGAACACCGGCCAGCCGATCGAGGATCCAGACCTCAGCGGCCTGAGTTTGAAACTGGGCAACGTGAACTTTACGATTCTGGAGCGTTAGCTTGTTTGCTTGAACGTGAGCAAAGGGATGGGCACATACACATGGCAGGACAAAGCGACTTCACCAAGGACGAATGGAAAGTGTTGCGCATGGCGCCGGACGCGGCTGGCATAGCCGTCATGGCCGCCAGCCCGGACGGCGCGGTAAAGGAAGTCGAGGCTTATTTGGAGGCATGGGAGCGATCACAGGCGCAGCCGTTCGCCGACAGCCAGGTAGTGTTGTCGCTCATTCGCAACCGCGACCCGATTGGCGAGGAGGTGCGATTTCAAGCCGCAGACTGGGAGTCCTTCTCCACCACGAGCGCCGATCAAGCGGCCGCGCGGGCAATCGAGTTGTGCCGACAGGCCGTCACCGTTTTGGCGATCAAGGCGTCGCCGAAGGAAGTCGCGGACTACAAGCAGTTCATCCTGTATTTGTGCTATCAGGTGGCGTCGTCGCAGTCGAGCGGCGGCATCTTGGGCATCGGCGGCCAGCAGGTGACCAACAAAGAGCAGACCGCGATCAATCAGATTGAGCAGGCATTGAGCGCGTAACGCCATCCAGCGCCGCTGGTCGCGCCGTTGCATGCATACAGGCGAGCCAATCGGTTCGCCCGCTCGGGCAGTTCGTCATAGGCGGCGTGGCAGCGGCGCTGGCGTAGCGCGGAAAGATGACCTTTGTAGAGTGCGCTCTGGATGGCCCGAATGGGCTACCGCAGCGCGCCCTACCGTTTCTGCCGCGTCGTCTGGCCCCGGCCATCTCGAACTCAGAATGACAAAGTTACGCCTTTTACTTATCCCGAATTGACGTTACCTATTAGTACGCCTTGCCGATCAGCGCCCGTTCGTGCACCGGCTGGCCGGTGACAATGCATGGCCACTCGCCCTCAGCTTGCTCGAAGGGGTAGTTGCGGTTGGTGGCTTGCAGTTCTTCTTTGAGCCTGGCGTCCACCGCCGGGTCATCCAGCACCGGGGCCAGCGCCCAGCCGTCCTTTACGGCCTCGCGCACCTCATCGAGCGTGGCACACGCGCGGATGTTGCTATTCAGAAAATCTTCGGCCTGCTTAAGCAGCGAGGCTTGTACCTCGTCGAGCAGCGCTTTGATTTTCTCAGTCAGGCCATCCTGCGGCACAAACGATTTACCAGCCTTGCCCGGCATGTCGCGCCGCGCGAGGGCCACGCTGTTGTTGGCCACGTCTTTGGGGCCGATCTCGACGCGCACGGGCACGCCGCGCATCTCCCAGTCGTTGAACTTGAAGCCGGGCGTCTCCTCGCGGTCATCGAACTTGACGCGCAGGCCCGCTGACTTGAGCGACTTGAACACGCGCTCGGCTGCCTCGAACACGCTCGCCTTCTCCGCGTCGTTCTTGAAGATGGGCACGACGGCGACTTGAATCGGCGCGATCTTCGGCGGCAGGCGCAGGCCCTGATCGTCGCCGTGCACCATGATCAGCCCGCCGAGGAAGCGCCAGCTCAGCCCCCACGACGTGGTCCAACAGTGCTTCTCGGTGTTGTCGCGGTCGAGGAACTTGATGTCGAAGGCCTTGGCGAAGTTCTGGCCCAGGTCGTGCGAGGTGGCGGCCTGCAAAGCGCGCTTGTCGCCCATCATCGCCTCCAGGCTGGTGGTGTTGATCGCACCGGCGAAGCGCTCATTCTGGCTCTTGCGCCCGCGCACGCTGGGCATGGCGCAGTCTTTGACGCCGTGGGCGTGATACACGTTCAGCATCTGCATCACCTCGGCCCAACTGTCCTCGTGCGTGGCATGGGCAGTGTGGCCCTCCTGCCAGTAAAACTCCATGGTGCGCAGGAACGGCTTGGTGCGCTTCTCCCAGCGCACGACGCTGTTCCACAGGTTGATCAGCACCGGCAAGTCGCGGTAGCTCTTGATCCAGCGCGAGTAGGCGTCGCCGATGATGGTCTCGCTGGTCGGGCGCACGACAATGGGCTCGGCCAATTCCTCGCCGCCGCCGACGGTGACGACGGCCAACTCCGGTGAGAAGCCCTCGACGTGGCTGGCCTCGCGGCGCAGAAAGTTCATCGGGATGAACAGCGGAAACTGCGCGTTGACGTGGCCGGTGTCCTTGAAACGCTTGTCCAGCGCGTCCTTCATGTTTTCGTAGAGCGTCCAACCGTAGGGCTTGACGATGATCGTGCCGCCGACGGGGCCGTAGTCGAACATGTCGGCCTCGCGCAGCACATCCAGATACCACTGCGAAAAGTCCTCGGAGCGAGGGGTGATCTTTGCCATTTCGATTTCCGATTTTGGGATAGACGATTGGAATGACGGCGCTCAATGATCGCGGATTGAGCCTAAGTGCGATGCGAACGAGGAGAAGCCCGCTGGACGATCCCTATGCAGCGGGCGATGGCGGGAGTAGGAACGCGAATGAACTCACCATCGAAGTGGCGTGATTATACGGAACTTGCCGGCGCGTTCAAACTTTCAAAACTGGATGAGGCCAAGGAAGATGCCGATGAAGCCCGTCACCCCGGCGACCAGCGCGATGTTGACGCCGATCACCAGCGGATGACTCAATCCAAACCAGAATGCGCTGTTGAGCACCGACGCCCAGCCCGGCCAGTCACGCGTGGCATCCATGAGTGTGCCGCGCCAGAAGCCCTCTTCTACGATCGGGTTCAGCAGCACGATCAGCAGCCATGCCACAAAAATCCAGGGCGAGGGCGCGGCGACGGACTTGCCGAAAAGCAGCGTGGGGATCATGACGAACAACGGGTTGAGCAGCGACAGCCAACGCCAGATCACTTTGCCCTGTGAGGGCTGAAGCCATGTGCGATAGACGCCAATGCCTCGCAACGTCAGAATCACCAGAGCCAGAGACGCCCAATACACGATCATGGTCGGCAGCCAGGCGATGGAAGCGTCGAGGATGTCGTGGGCGATGCGAGCGGCGACGTAGCCGATAACGATCACGACCATCGGCGCAAGCAGACCGATGAGGACGGGGCGGGGAAGGGGTTGAGTCATTGCTGATGCTGGCGGCGCTACGGGGCGCGATGGCGCATTGTACAAACGCAGGTTAACGTTCGTCGCGCCGATGCGGAAACCTATGCCGTCGCTATACTGAGCGCGTGACATCGCCAAACTGGGACGCCCTCGCTGATGAGACGATTCGCATCCTGCGCGACCTGATTCGCCTTGATACCTCCAATCCGCCCGGCAACGAGATCATCGCCGCGGACTACATCGCTCGCCTGTTGAAAGCCAACGGCGTGGAACCGGCCGTGATCGAGACGGCGCCCAAGCGCGGCAACGTCATCGCGCGCTTGAAGGGCAATGGCAACGCAGCGCCGCTGCTGCTCTATTTCCACACCGACGTCGTGCCGGTCGAGCGCGAACAATGGAGTGTTGACCCGTTCGGCGGCGAGTTGCGCAACGGCTATGTGTATGGCCGTGGCGCGCTGGACATGAAGGGCATCGGTGCGATGCAGTTGGCGGTGTTCCTGGCGCTAGCCGCAGAGACGCGCCATGGCGCGTCTCTGCGGCTACAACGCGACGTGATCATCGCCGCTACGGCCGACGAAGAGACCGACACCAATCAGGGCATTGGCATCCTGGTGGACAAGCACCCCGACCTGCTGCGCGCCGAATATGCGTTGAGCGAGTTCGGCGGGGCGAGCATCTATGTCGGCAGCCACTGCTTCTATCCCGTGCAAACGGGCGAGAAGGGCAATGTGTGGATGCGCATGGTGGCGCACGGCCGGCCGGGCCACGCCAGCGTGCCACACCCCGACAACGCCGTCGTGCACCTATCGCGTGCGATTGACAAACTGGCCCGCGCCAAGCTGCCCATGCGGCCCACGGCCACAGCGCGCGCTTACGTCAACGGCTTGGCTGATGGGCTGGGCGGCGGGCAGAGCATCGCGCTGCGAGCGTGGCTGGAGATGGAAGCGCTGCACGACGTGCCGGTGCATCGTCTGATCTACGACGGCGCGCTGGCGGCTGAGCTGCACGCCATGACCCACAACACGGTTGTGCCCACTGGCTTGCGCGGCGGCTATAAGACCAACGTCATCCCATCGTCGGTCGAGGCGACGCTGGATTGCCGCACGCTGCCCGGCTTTGGACCGGACGAGATGATCGCCGAGTTGCGCGACATCCTGGGCGAGGACGGCCAACACGTCGAGTTTGAGGTGGATAGCGCCGGCGACGCGATCGAGTTCCCGATTGACACGCCCCTGTTCAAGACGATCAGCCAGGCGCTCAGGCGGCACGACGCAAAAGGCATTCCCGTGCCCTACATGATGACCGGTGCGACCGATGCCAAGCACGTGGCCAGGCTCGGCGCAGTGTGTTACGGCTTCTCGCCTATGCAGATGCAGCCTGGCGAGAACTTCTTCGAGCAGGTGCACGGCCACGACGAGAAAGTGTCTGTGTCCGCGCTGGCGTGGGGCTCGCGCGTGCTGTATGAGGTCGTACGGGAGATCAGCAATGGATAGGCGTGCTCGGCAGGCCGCCTGATCAACAGTCCGATGTGTGTGTAACGAATGAGTGAGTCGCAAGACTCTGTTCATATCTGTGTAAGTGTTCTGAAATTCGCGCGCGGCATAGTCGCCGTGACGAATTTTTTCGATACGGAGGATATGGACATGAATACTTGGAAATCGCTCAATCCACGCGCGCGCACGGCGAGCATCGCTGGGCTGGCTGCCGCGGCGGTCGTCGTTCTCGCCATAGCCTGGTGGCTCGGCTCACCGCTGTTCATCAACCGCACAGTCAACGAGTCGTTTCCCATTGCCGCACCGGCTGCGGACAAGCCCGCCGATGCTGCGATGGCGAAGACGGATACGATGGCGAAAGTTGATGCCATGGCCAAGCCCGAAGTGGCGACACAGGACGCCATGACCACCGGTAGCGCGATGAAGGACTCAGAAGCTATGGCCGGCGAGGCTATGGCCAAGCGTGACGCGCCCGTCGCGCTCAGCATGGGCAGCTTCACCGAGGTGGATAGCGTTCACAAGGGTTCGGGCATGGCAACGGTCTACACCCTGCCGGATGGCAAGCGGGTGCTGCGTTTCGAGAATTTCAACGTCACCAACGGCCCCGACCTATTTGTGTATCTCTCCGGCCATGCCCAACCGCGCAGTGCAGGCGAGTTGCATGGCGAAGGCGACTTCGACCTCGGCCGGCTGAAGGGCAACATCGGCGACCAGAACTATGAGTTGCCGGCCGACCTCGATCTGTCCAAGTTCAAGTCGGTGGTGATCTACTGCAAGCAGTTCAGCGTGGTGTTCAGCACAGCGACGCTGAACGCGGCGCAAGGTTGACGCGACAGCCACAACGGTCTGAATCCCCCTCTAGGCGCCTTTCCTTTCCAGAGGGGATTTGGCTTCGTTCATGACAGCCACCCCCCTGCCAGACCTCATTCGTTCGAGCGCACTGCTGAGCGCCAATTCAAGCTCGCCCGGTGCCACCCGCGCAGCCGCCTCTCGCGTTGGACGATTCAGGATATGTGTGTATATGTGGCGACTGCGCTCGCGCGCCATGCGTTGCGCCACCGGGTGATGGACGACGAGATCAAGGACGGTTGTCGCCGACTCCAACTGTCCGGTCTTCGCCAACACTTCGCCCAATGCCGCAAGCGCGTCCAGCGCATCGGGTTCGCTTTCGATTTCCCGTGAAATTTGCAACGCTTCTTGCGCCGCGTTCCATGCGGCATCCAGCTCACCCTTGTCAATCAGCGTCAACGCCAGCCCGTTCAGGTTGGCGGCCACCCAACGCCGCTCGCCCATTTCGCGGCAGTGCGCGAGGCTCGTCTCAAAATACTGTCGCGACCCTTCGAGACTTCCCAACGAGCGCGCATTGCTGCCCAGATTACTGAGCGTCACCGCGATCAGGATGCGCTCGCCCACTTCCAGCGCCAGCCGATGGGCTTCCTCATACAGCGGCCGCTCCTCGGCAAACTGGTCGTTGCGCCCGTAGTTCGAGCCGAGGTTGTTCAACGTGTTGGCGATGCCGCGTTTGTAGCCGTGCTCGCGAAAGATAGCGAGACAGGTCTCAAAACAGACCCGCGCTTTCTCGAATTGGCCTTGATTGCTGTGCAAGGCTGCCAGCCAGTTCAACGCAGCGGTGCTGCCCTTGCGCTCGTTGGCCGCCAGAAAGGTTGCGAGGCTTTCGTTTAAGACCGGCTCGGCCTCGGCATAGTGACCCATCCGCACGTGCGCCTTGCCCAGCCGGGCTAACGCCTCAGCAATCAGGATCTGATCGCCTGCCTCGCGCATGGCTGGCAGCGCCTGTTCGATCAGGGCCACCACGTCGGCATACCGGCTCAGGCTGAATGCGATTTCGGCCAGTGACGATTCGACTGTCGCCAGCGTCGCTGTAGCGCCACCTAAATCGCGCATGGCCTGTTGCGCGTCCGCGAATACTTGCCACCCTTCCTGATACCAACATTCGCGCACATGGAAATACGCCAGCATGGGTACACATTGGTTGACCAGCGCGCTGATCTCACCCAAGTCATGTTTCTGCCTGACTTGCGCGATCAGCCATTCCCACGCTGCGCGCAAATTGCCGATCTCGCGGCGCAACTCGGCCAGCGCCTGCGGCTCATCCGCCGCCTCACGCATCGGCGCGCGTTGTATGACGAACTGCGCGAAGAACCGGCTGTGCGCCATCTGCACGCCCGGCCACTCGGCCTCGCCCACTCGCTCAGCAAGATACTGTCGCAGCATCTCGTGGATGCTCCAGCGGCCATCACTCGTCCGCTCGACCAGCGACTTGTCGGCCAGACGCTCCAGATCGGCGCGCGTTGCAGCGGCGATGGCTTCAGCGGCTGCATCGTCGAACGTGCCACGAAAGACGGCCAGCCGGGCCAGCTTGTGCGCGTCGTCGTGCGTCAACATGTCCCACGAGTAGTCGAATGCGACGCGCAGGCTGCGATGCCGCTCGGGCGCGTTGCGCGCCGAGGTGCTGAGGAAGTCGAGGTTGCGCTGGATGGCGCGGGCGATCTCGTCGCAGGTGTGCGTGCGCACCCAGCCCGCCGCCAGCTCGATGCTCAACGGCAACCCCTCCATCAACCTGCAGATGCCGGCGATCACGTCCGGCTCATTGGCCAAGTTGAACCGCGTGCTGAGCCGGCGGGCGCGCTGCGCGAACAGTTGCACCGCGCCGGATTGCATGAGCGAAGTCACGTCGTTCGCGTGAGGAAGCGACAGCCCATGCACGTGAAACAGCCACTCCTCATACAGGTTCAACCGCTCACGCGAGGTGATCAAGACCTTGACGCCGCGCGCAACTTGTAGCAACTCGGTGAGCAACGCCGCTTCGCCAATGATGTGCTCAAAGTTGTCGAGGATCAGCAGCGCGTCCTTCTCGCGCAGATGATTGAGCACTTGGGTCTTGATCGCCTCCTGGCCGGAGAAGGCGAAGTTCATTGCGTCCGCAATGGCCGCAATGATCTGGTCGGCAGTGCTGATGGCCGCCAGCGGCACAAAGTAGACGCCGTGCCGAAACAGGTCGCGTTGGCTTGCGACGAGGCTGTGTGCAACCTGCAAGGCCAGGCGCGTCTTGCCGACTCCACCAATGCCGATGAGCGTGAGCAAGCGACAGCCTGATTCGGCCAGCAGCGCTTCGATCTGCGCCAGTTCCTCCGTGCGACCAACGAAGGCCGTGGTCGGCGCGGGCAAATTGTGCGGCAGTTCGGTTGACGCCGTGGTTAACGCTGCCTCAGCAGAGCGATCGCGCACGTCATTGCGAATGCGTTCGGCCAGCGCGTGCGTTGCTGCATCCGGCTCGATGCCAAGCTCATCGGCCAGCGCGCGACGGCACAGATCGAATTGCCGCAGGGCAGCTTCGGGTTGGCCGCTGCGCGCCAGCAGCAATATGAGTCGGCGGTGCGCGCCCTCCTGCCACGGCTCAAGCTCGATCAAGCGGCGACAGGCGGCGATGCCTTCGCTGTCCTGCCCAGTTGTCTCATAGTGGTCTGCCAGCCGCTCACCGACTTGAAGCGCAAGTCGAAGCAGGTGCTCGCGCTGTGTCCTCAACCATTCCTCGAATGCAGGTGCGTTGTGCACCTCAAGACCACGCATGAAGTCGCCTGTGTAGAGCGCGAAGCGTTGCTCAAGCACGATGGTGTCATCGGGCGTCGGCGCCTGCGACGAGGCCAGCAGACGTTGTGCGCCCTGCTCGAACGTCGCTGCGTCTATGACGTGCGGCAGGCTTCGATTGAACACAAGCTCCGAGCGCGTGGCCAGCACGTAGCCGCCGACGGCATCGCGCAGCTTGGTAAGCACGACGCGCAAGTTGCGGCGTGCATCCGCCTCGTTCAGCTCGCCCCACAGCAGATCGGTCACGGCGTTGCGCAACTGTGGGCGGCCCGCCACGGCCAGATAGCACAGCAGCGCGCGCGCCTTGGCCAGCGCCAAGCCCGCGACGGGGTTGCCATCCAGCTCAATGCGGCACTCGCCGAGCAGGGTCAGCCGTAACTCGTGGGACATGAGCGATGAGCGATGAGCGATTAGCGATTAGCGATCTGTTAGCAGTGATTCGATACGGTTCGCACAATGCCAATTATCGCGGCGGCGAGTCGCAGATGGGAGAGGGGTCACAAAACCTCACAGGTTGGCCTGCGAAATGTCGATGTTTCAAGGCTCTGTAGGCCAACCTGCTGATTGCTTGAGGCTTTTGCTCCGTCATTCCCGCGAAGGCGGGAATCCAGCTTCGACCGAAGCTTTGGCACTGGATGCCCGCCTACGCGGGCATGACGACACAGGTGTTGAGAAAACCCAAGGCAATCAGGCCAACCTGTGAGGTTGATAGGAGGAACCAGGAGGAACACGCATGGCGCACAAAGACATCTATCGCTACTTTCGCGAGGACTATGACGGTCACTCCAAAGCCAATGCATATCTGCTCGCATTGCTCAGCCATTACATCTACAAAGAGAAGCTGCCAGGATCGGGTACCTTCGAAACTCGCTTCAAGGGCCTCTTCCAAGATCTCAGCGACACAGACCCTTTCAATGTGGAGACCTTCACCGAGGCATTGCCGTTTCCATACGACACTGAGGTCGGCATCCTCTCGAATTCGCGGGTCGTTCTGGTCGTCTTTCGCGGCACGGAGGGCGTGACCGCGATCAAAGACTGGATCACCAATAGCAAGCACCTCATGCTGGATGCGCCTGATGATTGGGGCAACGTCAAATTGCACAACGGCTTCTATAACGCGCTGAGTCAAGTCTATCAGGGCGTGCGCAGCGAGGTCAGGAGCCGCCGAACGAACAACCAGAAGGTGTTCCTGACCGGCCACAGCCTGGGCGGCGCGCTGGCGACGATATGCGCGTATCGCTTTCAGAAGGTGGGCGGCGTCCCAGTGGCGGGTGTGTATGTGTTCGGCGCGCCGCGCGTAGGCGACATCGGCTTCGCCAACGCCTACAACAACCTGCTCAAGGACAAGACATTCCGCTGGGTCAAGAACCTCGACTTCGCCTCAACCTTGCCTGACTATGCGCCGCCGCCGCTACCCACGACGCGCTATTACAACGTCGGCAGCCTGAACTTCATCAAGGCCAACGGCAATATCGAGATGGATCATGTGGAGTTCGAACCCGTCGGCATCCCCAGCACTTCCGACCACGACATGGCGAACTACTGTCGCACCATGCACGCCAGGCTGTCAAAAGACAAGCGCCAAAGCGCCGCTAACCCGGAGTATCTCGTGCAGAGCGACGTGCCGGCGACCGGGTTGTTTGGCTAAAACGGATTGTAGGATGACCATGAAAAGGACACATCACCACTCTCGTGTAGTCGCAATCGTGATCGTCGCCGCACTGGCACCAATATTGTTTGGAATGAACCAACCTGCGCGGGCGCAGGTAACGCTCCCGCCGGAGGCGCAAACGCAGGCCAGCGAAATCGCAGCCAAAGGTAGCGCGCCGCTCATCATCACCTTCGCATCGCCCGGCTATTCGCCGCAGGCGATGGAACAGGCGCAAACGGCGAGCGCCCAGGAGGCGAACATCGCCACAGCGCAGAGCGCCCTGCTCGCACGCATGGTGCCCTTTGGCGTGACGAACGTGAAGACCTTCCCCTTCGTCCCTCAGATGGCGTTCACCGTCTCCAGCCTTGATGCGTTGCAAGCGCTTTATGCGGATCCGTCCATCGTCAACATACAAGGGGATGTAGCCACGCCGCCGGCGCTGTCCGACAGTGTGTCGCTCGTGCGGGCCGACGATGTCCAATCGCTCTTTTATACCGGCCAGGGTATGACCGTCGCCATCCTCGACACTGGCGTGGACAGGTCGCATCCGGACCTGAGCGGCAAAGTGGTCTCGGAAGCGTGCTACTCGACCACCAATCCGGCCCTGGGCAGCGCGTCGCTGTGTCCCGGCGGCGCGGCCAGTTCGACTGCCGTCAACTCTGGTTTCAGTTGTGCGGCGACGACCAGCGGCTGCGATCACGGCACGCACGTCGCCGGCATCGCGGCGGGTGTCGCGCCGAAGGCCAGTCTGATGGCCATTCAAGTGTTTTCGCGCTTCACTGATAACCCGCCGACCAACACACCCTGCGCGAACAATGGCCGCACCAGTCCCTGCACGCTGACCTTTCCTTCCGACCAGATCGCGGCGCTGAACCGCGTCTTCGCTCTGCGCGCTTCGTTCAACATCGCCTCGGTCAACATGAGCCTGAGTGGCGGCAGCAACACGGGCATTTGCGACACCGATTCGCGCCGAGCGACTGTTGACCTGTTGCGCGGCGTCGGCATTGCCACGGTCGCCTCGTCCGGCAACAACGGCTTCACCAGCGCGATGGGCGCGCCGGCCTGCATCTCAACGGCGATCAGCGTGGGTGCCACGACCAAGAGCGACCAGGTGGCGAACTACTCGAACCTGTCGGCGATGACGACGCTGCTTGCGCCTGGATCGAATATCAATTCGACCGTGCTGTTCGACAGCTATGGCGTCAAGGATGGCACCTCGATGGCAGCGCCGCATGTGGCGGGCGCATTTGCCGCGCTCAAGCAGGCGCGTCCGAATGCCACCGTTCAGGACATCGCCAGCTCGCTCGCCAGCACTGGCCCGCTGATCGCAGACGCGCGCACAGGCGGCCTGTGGTCGAAACGCCGGATGGACACGTATCAGGCGTTATGCGCGCTGATTACATGCGACGCCGACGACTTTCGCTATGTATTTCCGCCCCAAACGTTGACCGGCAACATCAGCTCCGCCAACGACCGCGACCACTACTTCATCTTCGCCACAGCCGGCTCGCGCGTCACGCTCCAGATGAATCGGACAAGCGGCAACCTCGATGCGTATCTGGAACTGTTCGATCCCAACGGCGTGCGCGTCGCGCTCAACAACAACGGCGGCGTGGATACCAACGCGCTCATCAACAACTACACGATGCTGCAGACCGGGCGCTACCAGGTCATTGCCCGCAACGCTGACAACTTCAGCACGGGCGCGTACCAACTGGTCGCCACTCAGCAGGTCGTGACCATGAATCCCATCCCCGTCATTGATTCGCTCAGCCCCGGTTCGGCCACCGGCACGCAAACAGGCTCAGACTTCTTCGCACTGATTCGCGGCAGCAACTTTATGAAGCAGTCGCAGGTGCTGTTGGGCGGCCAGTTACGCACTAGCCTGTTCGAGAGCAGCACCCGCCTGTGGGTCCGCATACGTGGCAGCGACCTCGGTCTGCCGTGGCCGCGCAACGTCAGCATTCAGGTTCGCAACCCCGAGCCTGGAGGCGGCGCTTCCAACCCGCGCGCGTTCAGCATCACCTTCCCATTCCTGGGCGAAAGTGAATTGGTGCAGCCCGCCGCTGGCAGCATCGTGCCGATCGGTGTGAAGACTACATTCGTAATCAGTTGGACGCACCCAACTGACTCGTGGCGCACGATGCAGAACATGGATTTGCGCCTGCGCGACCAGAACAACGACGTCGCCGCGCAGATTCGCGTGGTCGAGCGGCCAGGTAGCACCAGTGTGTATCGCCTCCTGAACGGAACCGAGAACGCCGTCAGCACGGATGGTGTGCAGCCCGACGAAGGGTTGCCCGGCGAGAACAAAGACCTGACCATCACCGACACCGTCACGCTGCACCTGGCCGACAGCCAATTCTTTGGCTCTGGCCGCACGGCCACGATGACGCCCACCGTCACGTTCGGGCCGAACGCAGCGGGCGTCTATAACATCGAGTTCCGCGTGGACGGGCCGGACGGCGAGGTGCAGGACGACGACGTGCTGGGGCAGATCACGATCGCGCCGCCGGCATGCCCGATGCCCGTGACGGGGTTGACGTTGAATGGGCCGGAGGCGGGCATTGCCCAAACGGATTACACCTTCACCGCTGTGCTCGCGCCAGCGAACGCGACATCGCCGATCACCTTCACCTGGTCGCCGGAGCCAAAGAGCGGGCAGGGCACAGCGTCGGCGGTCTACAACTTCGCCAGCGCGGGCGAACACGTCGTCTTCCTCGGCGCGGAGAACTGCGGCAGCTTCGCGGCCGATGTGCGCACGGTCGGGATTCGCACGACCGACGCGCCCGATCTCGCCATCAGTAAGAGCGCACCGGCCATCGCGCTTGTAAGTGAGCCGATCACCTACACTCTCACGATCACCAATCGCGGCGCGACGACGGCTCCTGACCTCAGCGTGCTGGATACCTTGCCCGCAGGCGCAACGTGGGTCAGCGGCGGCTTCCCCGTTGGCGATTTTGTGCAGTGGCCGATCGGGTCGCTCGACGGCTTCGGCGCGATGACGCAGACGACGTTCGTCGTCACGGCCAACGCGACCATCACCAACAGCAACTACGCCGTCGGCAACGCCGGCGGACTTACCGCGGCGGGGACAGCCCCGGTCGTTACGCGCATCGTGGATGCGAAGGCGCTTGTGGCCTCGGTCAACGCCGCTTCGATGCACGCGGCCGGCGTCAACGTCGCGCTGCCCGAAGGGTCGGTGGCCGACGACGTGATCATCGCGCTCGACCTGTTGAGCGGGCCGTCGCAGCCGCTGCCGTTTGGCGCGTCGTTCGCGGGCCGCGCCTTCCGGTTGGACGCGTATCAGTCAAACACACTCGTGCCAAGCTTCACACCGGGCGAGCGGTTCAGCATCACCATCAACTACAGCGACGCCGATGTCGCTGGCAAGAACGAGAGCCAGCTCACGCTGCACGGCTGGGCAGGCGGGCAATGGACGACGAGCGGCATTGCGTGTGCGCCGAATCCAGCCGGCAACAGCGTGACCTGTTCGGTCGAAACACCGTTCGGCGAGTTCGCGCTGGCGACCAGGCCGACTAGGGTGCATTTGCCGATAGTCATCCGTTAGCAGAAGTTGGGCGACTTCCTGTCTGGCGTGAATGGGAGTTTTCTGCGCCGATGTGACACAACCGGCCTTGAGCCGAGCCTGGCCGCTGCCTAGACTGATGCGCAGGAGAAAAGGTCATGAACATGAATCGCCCCAACCTCGCGCTGATCGTCCCCGCACTTGCCTTCGCGTTGGCCGCCTGCGGCGGCAGCGCCAGGCCCGCGCCAACACAAGCGCCCAAGACATTCGCCGCAGACAAGTGCGGCCTGACTGTGCAGATGCCCAGCGCGCCAAAAGAAGAGACGCGCACTGCGCAGGCTGCCGATGGGCCGCTCGAAATCACGCTCTACACCGCGATGACGGGCAACAGCGCCTACGTCGTCAGTTGCAACGACCTGCCGGTAAGCGGGATGTCGCCCGATGATCTGAATCGCATGCTGGACAACCTCGGCGCAGGCGCGATGACCAACATCGGCGCGACGCTGGACGGCCAGACCGCCATCGAACTGGAGGGCCACCCCGGGCGCGATATCTCTGGCCGCACGACGGTGCAGGGGCAGGACGCGGTGGTGCGGGCGCGCGTCTTTCTCGTCGGCAACCGCATGATTCAGGCCATGGTGCTGGCTGCGAAGGGTCAGGCGACCGACGCCGATATGACCGCGTATCTGGCATCGTTGTCGCTGACGAAGTAACGCACGAATACGTTGGCACGTTTGAACTTTCGCACGCCCCGGTTCACGCATGAAGAACCGGGGCACGTTCGTTTTCAGGTCGGGAGTTTTTCGATCACGCACGGCAGAAAAGACATTGAGCGACACGGCGCACATTTCTAGACTGACATGCGAGAGGAGAAACTCATGAACACATATGCGCAGTCATTTATCAGGCGCGCGCGCCGCGCCATTGGTTTGCTGCTGGCCGTCACGCTGACCGTTGCCGGGATTGGCATCGCTTTGCCCCGCGCGGAGCCAGCCCGCGCATTCGACATCCCGCTGACAAACGTCGCCAAGATCGTCGTCGGCGACGACCACGCCTGCGCGCTTCTGACGGATCACACGCTGAAGTGCTGGGGCTCCAACGACCACAACGTGTTGGCCCAACCGTTTGGCAACAACGGCACCTACAGTTCGGACATCCCCTTGAACGTTCCTGGACTGGGTGGCGATGTCTTCAATGTCGCCGCTGGCAACACGTCGAACTGCGTCATGCTGTCCGATTTCAGCGTCAAGTGCTGGGGGAACACTCTTTATCGCGTTGGCTTGGGTGAGACGCCCTACTGGTTCGTTGACAGTGAAACACCCGTTCAGATCGGCGGGCTGGATGGCGCCGATGACGTGCTCGATGTCAGCGCGGGCTTGTATCACGCTTGTGCGCTGATTCCGGGTCAGCCGTTCAACGGCGGTGTGTGCTGGGGCGACAACTACTACGGCCAACTCGGCAACAGCACCATCCCGCAGCAACCCGATCCCTTCTACGTGAACCGGCCGCGGGCGTCGGTCGAATTTGGCGCGTTGAATCCGGTCGAGATTAGCGCTGGGAGCTACCACACCTGCGCGCGCGGAGATCCGGGCGTGGTGTCGTGCTGGGGGTACGGCGGCAACGGCAGAATCGGCGATGGACACAACGCCACGCGCTTTGCGCCCGAGTTCGTTGATGGCCTGAACGGCGCTGTCATTGATATCAGCGCGGGCGACAACCACACCTGCGCCGTGTTGAGCGATGGCCGCGTGCAGTGCTGGGGCTTCAACGGCAACGGCGAACTGGGCAACAATAGCCTCAGTGACAGCAACGTCGCGACGCTCGCGGTCATTGTGCTCGCCAGCAAGGTCAGCGCGGGCGCGCACCACACCTGTGCCCTGACGCGCCAATACACCGTGCTGTGCTGGGGCGCCAACGGCGAGGGCCAACTGGGCGACGGCACGCGCAACCGCAGCCTGACCCCGCAACTCGTCCCCGGCCTGGAGAACGTCGCCGCGATTGACGCCGGCGGCAAGCAAACCTGCGCGCTGCTGTTTGATACATCAGTCAAGTGCTGGGGAGATGGCGTGCTCACACCGACCGACGTCGTCGCCAGCCGGATCGAGGTGGACAACACCGTGCCGATTGACCTGGGCGACGTGCTCAACGACGTGCCCGGCGGGCCTAGCCAGCAGCAGGTGCCCTATGAGGCAGGCGATGCGCCCGGCGGCACAGCATCCGGTCAGGACATCGCCGCATATCCCGGCGTGCCCGGCCGCTTTCCGTCGCTCGACAACGGCGGCATCTATGGCCCGAAACACGCCAACCCGCTGCGTTACTTCCTCGGCGACGCCACCTCGCTTGACGCGCCGGTGGATGCCGACGGCGTGCCAAATATAGACACGGTCAACCGCGTGGCCAATCTGGATGCGAGCGATGATGGTTGGCTGAATGGGCGCGACATTGCGCGCTTCGACGATTGCCAAACGGTCACGCTGCGCGTACGCATCCGGCGCGGGGCAGTGGTCACGTCCACGGCCCCGTTGTATCTGAACGCATGGTTCGACGGCAACCGCGATGGTGATTGGCAGGACTCGCGCGGTTGCGAGACTGGCAGTATCAGCCACGAGTGGATTGTGCAGAACCACAAGATTCCGGATCGGCTGCAACCTGCAGCCGGCGGCTACGTTGATATAGATGTGACGACGCAGCCTGTGGCCTCCAATTCGCCGGTCAACCCGGCTTGGATGCGCATCAGCTTGAGCGACCGCCCGGCAATCACGCCGACCAACCCGGCTGGCGCGCTGCCCGACGGCCGAGGTATGGTCGGCCTATTCGGCTATGGCGAGACCGAGGACTATCTGTGGGACCCTGTTACGCCGCGCGAGCAATACGGCGATTGGGAAATTCGCAAGACGCTGGTCAACGCTGGCCCGTTCGATGTGGGCAGCACGCTTGACTACGTCATCGAGGTGCGGCGCACCGGCGGCAGCACGGCCAACGTGTCCGCCGCACTGGTGGATGTGCTGCCGCAGCAAACAAGCTTCGTCAGCGGCGTGGCATTCAACGAGGTGTCACCGACAGCCAACCCGGCCAGCGCGGTGTTCGAAGCGGGCTACGGCGGGCCAAACGGGCGGGTGCGCTGGACGGGCACGCTCAGCGCCGGTGGGCACTTCCGTCTGCGCTTCCAGGCGCGGGTGGATGCCTGCACCGCCGCGCCGGTCAACAACACCGCCTACTTGATCTTGCCCGGGCCAGGACAGGTGCTATCCACGACGCTGGCGACGCCGTTGAACTGCACCCCACCCCCGCCGCCATCATTCGCGCTCAGCAAGCAGATGGTGGACGCGATCGGCTCGACGTCGCCGCCGGTCACGCAGCAGATCAGCGAGACGGTGTATCTGCTCACGCTGACACAGTCCCATGCCATATCGAATCTGGCTGCGGCGATTCAGGATGGGTTGCCGCCAGGTCTGCGGGCGGTCGAGGTCAGCGCCTCGCGCGGCGCGATCACGACGACGAAAAACGGGCGAACGGTGAGTTGGCTGGGCGCGGTCGGGCCATCGCTCGCGCCGGCGCAGGTGTGGATTCGCGCGCAGGTGAGCGGGCCATCGCAGTGCGGGCGCGATCTGGTGAACACGGCGCAGTATGCCGTGCGCATGCCTGATGGCACGTTGTCGCACGGCGCGAGCGGGCCGGTGACCTTCCGCCCAGGTTGCACCCCGCCGCCGACGGCCACGCCACGCCCGACCGAAGTCCCGACACAACGGCCGACCTATACACCTGTGCCGGTAGCGACGAACACCTCCGTGCCGCTTCCGACCGACGCGCCGCCAAACTCGCCGACCTACACACCCGTGCCGCGCGCGACGAACACCTCCGTGCCACTGCCGCGACTGACCAACACGCCGGTTCCGATACAGACCAACACACCCGTGCCGTTGCCGACCGATGCGCCGCCAAACTCGCCGACCAACACGCCTGTGCCGCGACCGACGAACACATCAGTGCCGGTCGAACCATCCGGCGGGCTGCCGGTGCAGGTGCTGTTGCCGATCGTGTCGCGTTAAAGCCCGCGTCGTTTACCAGCGCATGATCCGCTTCGCCCAGGCTCCTCTCTGGGCGAAGCGGATCATGACGTATTGAGCGCATGCCCCTCGCCCGGCCCGCAGCAGGTGAAACGGCACGGTGTGGTGGTGGTTCTGCACGGCCTGGCGGCCCTTCCTGAATAGCTCGGGCTAGCCCAGGATCAGCTTGATGTTGCGCAGGCTGGCATCGAACTGCGACATGGATTTCTGCTCCAGCTTCAGCAAGCCGCCCATGCCCTTCGGCACAGGCCCGACGTGGAAGGCGCACGACTGCGTGAGCCGAGTGGCCGCATCGCCGATTGGCTCGAAGCAGAACTCCCAATCGGCGCGCATGCTGCTCATGCCGCGCATCGAGGCAGTCCACGCGATGCGTTGGTTGGGCAGCAGCGCCGTCACCTCACACACCGTTTGCGCGGGCATGGCCGTTTTCTTGACCGGCGCATTGGGCGCGCGATCGTTCTGAAAGGCCTGCCGCTCGTAGGTGAGGTAACGCGCGCCGACCCCGTCGTTTCCGGGTTCAAGGCACTCCACCCGCTCCAACGTCTGCGCCCATTCCACATGGCGCGGGAATTGGCTGAGATAGGCGTACACGCGCTCGACCGGCTGTTGAATTTGGATGGTGGATCGCCATTGAATGTCCATCGCAAGTGTCCTCTTGAAAAGTCACGCCCTGGGAAAGGTAGAGATAAAGCCCGGCAGGTTCATGCGGGTTGCGCGGGCAACGCGCCGAGCTGGCGCATCACGCCCATGTCGTCGTGGAACGCCCAGTGTTCGACGACGCGGCCATCCTGAAACCGCAGCACCTGCACGCCCGGCATCACCACCGGGCGGCCTGTCGGCGGGATGCCGAAGAACTCGCCAGCATGCGTGCCGCGCGAGGTCAGGCGAATGGCGACGCGGTCATCCTCGGCAATGGCGTCCTCGACCGTCACCGTCCAGCCGTCAAAGGCGGTGCGGAAGTAGCCGATGATCTGGCGCGCGCCCTCCGGTCCCTGCGGCCAGCCGGGAGGATTGCTGTGATCGTAGAACGCCGGGTGGAAGAGTTGGCCGATTAGCTCGAATTTGCCCTGGCTGATGACGTCCTCGTAGATGCGGCGGGCGATAGCTTTGTTTTGTTCGGTTGACATGTGTTGTTGCTCCTTTTTTGTTTCGGTCGCGAACAACATACCGCCCGCCAGCAAAATCAGCGCAAAATGATCAGGCATCCAGCGCAAAATCCATGATCGCCGATAGAGACAGCGCCCGCCCGCGCGACCAATGCGCGTCGAAATTGGCCTGCCCCAATGCCGTGCGCAGCCCCTCAACGACTCGCGCGTGTTCGGCCTGCCACAGCGGCGGCAGCGGCGCGCCGGTGCTGTGGCGCAAGTGGTCGGCCGCGCCATATAGCACTGCGGCGCGCGCAGGGTGGCCGCCAACCGCCGCCAAATTACCAAACCCCTCCAGCACAAACGGCGTGCCCCACTTGCTCTCCAGCGCTCGCTCCCCCGCCAGCGCCGCCTCATACTGGCGCTGCGCCTGTGCCAGATCGGCCTGCGCGAAGGCCACGTTGCCCAGGTTCCAGTGCGCGAAGGCGATGCCGCGGGTGTCGCCCAAAGCGCGCTTGATCGCCAGCCCTTCTTCCAGCAAATCCCGCGCAGGTTCGAGCCGGCCCTCGATCTGCTCGAGCAGCCCCAGGTAGATCAGCGTGTCGGCCAGGTCGTTTCGGCCCGGCTCACCCAGGGTGCGGCGGATGAGCAGGCTCTCCTCATACCAGTCGCGCGCGCGGCGTAGGTCGCGCATGGCAGTGGCCGACCAGCCGAGGTAGTGCAGCACGAAGGCCAGTGGGCGCGCGGCATCCAGGCTGCGCCACAGGGCAGCCGCCTCGCGCAGCAACGGCTCCGCCGCGGCGTAGTCCGTCCGGCGCGTCGCCAGAAAGCCCGCCGCCGTCAGCGCGCGTGCGCGGGCCAATGGCGCAACATCGGGCCCAGCCCGCGCCAGCAATGCCGCCAAGCGCTCACTGCCTTCGGCGATGGCGCCACGAAAGCCCCAGTAGCGCCACAACGCGCCGCCCAGCCGCAGTCCGGCCTTGATCTCAGCAGTGCCGATACAGTTGCTGGCCCATTGCAGAGCGGCGCGCATGTTGTCGTAGTCGTCGTCGATCCGCTTCAGCCAATCGGTCTGATGCTCGCCGGCCAACGCATCCTCAGCGCGCTCGGCCAGGCGCAGGCAGACGTCGAGGTGAACGCGCAGCGCATCGTCGAGTTGGCCGGAGGCTCGCAACATGCCCAGCCCGAAGTGGCGAATGGTCTCGAGCATGCGGTAGCGCACTTCGCCGCGCTGCGCCTCGGCCAGCAAGACCGACTTGTCCACCAGGCCGGTCAACATATCGAGCATGCGGGCAGGATTCTGGCCCGCGGCCCTGGCCACCTGCTCGGCGGCGTCGAGGGTGCATCCGCCGACAAAGACGGACAACCGCCCCCACACGATGCGGCCCTCGTCATCCAACAAATCCCAGCTCCACGCCAGCGCCGCGCGCAACGTCTGATGACGCGGCAATGCCGCCCTGTTACCGCCGGTGAGCAGGTTGAAGCGGTCATCCAGCCGCGCCGCGATTTGTTCGACCGTGAGCGCGCGCATGCGCGCCGCCGCCAGCTCGATCGCCAGCGGGATACCATCCAGCCGTCGGCAGATTTGCTCGACGACGGCGAGATCGCGCGGCGCGAGTTTCAGCTCGGGCTGAACGGCCAGCGCCCGATCCACGAACAGCGCCGCGGCCTCGCTCATGGCGCCATCGCCCGCGTCAGTCGCCGTCGCCCGCAACGGCGGCACCAGCCAGACCCGTTCACCCGCCATCGCCAGTGCCTCGCGGCTGGTGGCCAGAATGTGCAGGCGCGGGCAGGCGCTCAGTAGCGCGTCGGCCGCGTTGGCGCAGGCCGCGAGCAAGTGTTCGCAGTTGTCAAGCACCAGCAACATGCGGCGCGGTCGCGCATGCGCGATCAACGCGTCAAGGATCGGCTGACCGAGCGCCGGGCGCACGCCCAGGGCCTGGGCGATGCGTTCGATCACCGCTGTCCCATCGGTGACAGAAGCCAGGGGCACCCACCACGCCCCATCCGCAAAGTCACCCAGCATTTGCGACGCGGCCTGCAGCGCCATGCGTGTCTTGCCGCATCCCCCCGCGCCAGTGAGCGTGACGAGCCGGTGAACGTCGGCGTCGCCCGGTGAATCGGCATGCGCGGCCATGCGGCGGGTCAGCGCGCTCAACTCGTGCTCACGCCCGATGAAGCGCGTGAGCGGCGAAGGTAAATTCGACAATGCGGCGGCTGAGGTGGTCTGCGTCGCGGTCACCTCGCCGCGCCGGATGCGTTCGGCCAATGTCAGCGTCTCCGCGCTTGGGGCCACGCCCAGTTCGGCCACAAGCGCCGACCGGCAGCGTGCGAATTGAGCCAGCGCGGCGTCGCGTTCGCCCAGCATGGCGTGGCAAAACATCAGATGTTGATACGCAGCCTCGCAGGTGACGTCTACCTGGATTATCTTTTCGGCGGCGCGGATGGCCTGGGCATACATCGCCTGTCCGCGCCACGCATGCACCGCGGCAATCGCCGCTTCCACGAAGCTCGCGCGCACGGCCTGGCGCTCCGGCTCGATCCAGTCATCGTGCGCGTCGGCCAGCAGGTCGCCCTGGTACAACGCCAGATCGAGCGCCGTTGGGTCTGCCGATGGGTTGGTTCGCAGCTCGTCGCACTGGGCGCGCAACTCACGCACATCCAGCCACACATGGTCGAAAAAGTCGGGGCTGATCTGAACGAAGTCGGCCTCTACGCGCAGCGCATCCGGGCCGAGCGCACGGCGCACGGCAGCCAGCGCATTGCGCAGCGAGGCGCGCGCCTTGTCGTCGGTGGTGTCGCCCCAGCACAGCGTTGCCAGCGCATCACGCGAATGGGCGCGCGGATGCAGGGCGAGATAGGCCAACAGCGTTTCCATCTTGCGCGTGGGCAGGCGGACGAGATTCCCATCGCGCGCCAGCGCAAAGCGGCCCAGCAGACGCAGGCGAATGGGCGCTGCGCCGGGCGTGTCTTGCTCTATCGGCTGCGGCACGACGCGATGATATGCCAGGACTCAGCGGGGCTCCACTTTCTGGGTGGAGCCCTGCGGGTTCCGCTACATGCCGGGCTACAGACCCGCCGGTTGCGGCAGCAAGCCCAGTTGCGCCATCAGGCTCAGCGCGTCCTGATAATTGACAATGCGCGCAAGCTGGCCGTCCTTCCACTGGTGAATCTCGCACACGTTGAATTCGACTTTGCGGCCCGTCGGCGGCACGGGGCCGTTGGGCGTCATCAGCGGGCCGGTGTTTGTGCCTGTCGCGCCAAACTCCACCGCCACCCAATCGCCGTTGGCGATGACGTTGCGATGGGTGATCTTGATGTCGGGGAAGGCATTGGCGAAGCCCATGAAGAACGCGCGGAAGCCCTCTTTGCCCTGCGCAGTGTAGCCGTTCGAGTAGCTCACCGTCTCGATGTCGTCGGCAACCAGTGCCAACACTTCCTCATAGTTGCCTGCGCTAAAGGCGGCGTGCAGTTGCTCGGTCAATTGGATATTGGTGGCCATGATCTGTCTCTCCTTATCTTGAATCTTGCTTGATGCTTCTTGGCTCTCGGCTCTCGTCGAACCTTGGCCACACAATAAGGAGAAACCGCCACCGACGCATGGGGGGAACTACGAAGATTTTGTGGCCGCCCACACCGCCAACTGCGCGCGCGAGCTAAACCCCAGCTTGCCCATCGCGTTCTCGACGTGTTTTTCGACCGTGCGCTCGCTGACCACCAGTTGCTCGGCGATGGCCTTGTTCGTCTTGCCCTGTGCCACGAATCCGGCCACCTCGCGCTCGCGCGCGGTCAGGCCATCGAACGCGCGTTTGGCTGCTTGCAGCAGCGTCGGCTCCGGCGCGCCGGGCAGCAACGCGTCGAAGCCAGCACGCAAGGATTCACACAGCGCCTCATCGGGCAAGTCTTCCATCAAGGCCTGCACTATCGCGCGGGCGGCGTCGAACTGCGCCTGCGCGGCATCGCGGCTGCGGCGCGACAGCAACGATTTGCCCAACGCCAGATGACAGCGCCACTGCGCCGGCAGCAGGTGTTGTGCCTGCGCCGCCCGCGCGCCGTCTTCCAGCGCGCGCTCGGCCTCGCCAGCGCGGTTCAACCGGGCCAGTGCCTCGCCGCGCAGCAGCCACAAACGCGGCACGACCCCGCCCTCGGCCGTGTGCGGCGCGATGGCGATCAGCCCTTCGATCACGTCCAACGCCTCGCCCACGCGGCCTTCTGCAAGCAGCAATTCGGCCCGCGCGCACGCCATCAGCCGCTGCGAGGTGGTTTGCGTCTCGCGTGGCGCGACCTCGGGCAACTCGGCCAGCAGCCCACGCGCGGCGCGCAAATCACTCTGCGCGATCCGCACCGAGGCGAGGAAGCTGGCGGCGGTGTTGAAGAACTCGGTTGCGCCGACGCGGCGCGCATACGCGACGGCCTGCTCGAAGTGCATGCGCGCCGAATCAAGCGACAGGCAATCATGATGGGTCTTGCCGAAGGCGATGTGCGCCACGCCCTCCCAGATCGCGTCAATGTCCAACGCGATGTCCATGCCATCGCGCGCGCACTGCAACGCGCGGGCATACGCGCCGCGCGACCCCATCGCCAGGGCCAGATATGCGTTCGCGTTGGCTTCGCCCGCCCGCCAGCCAATCTGCCGGGCGATGGCGATGGCCTCGCTGCCCAGCTGCCAGCATTCCTCCACAGTCGCCGGCGCAAAGACGGACGTGTCGCCCTGATAACAGCCGCCGCGCATGGCGGTGGTAGCAAGTGTGGACGACAGGCTCATGCGCTCATCGGCGGCGCGAAAAAGTACAGCGGCCCGGTCGTGATGCATGGCAGCCGCAACGTAATCGCCGCGAATCATGTGGGTGATGCCGAGCAGGTCATGGGTGAGCGCGAGCCCGGCGGTGTCATCGAGTGGCTCGAAGATCGCCAGGGCCTGCTCATGTAGGCGCAACGCGTCGTCGGCCTGCTCCATGTTCATGCGCCAGTTGCCGATGCGGTTGAGGCTGGCGCCCAGCGCGGCGGGGTCATCCAGTTGCCGCGCCATGTCGAGGGCCTTGTCGAGATACGCGCCGGCCTTAGCCATGTCGCGGCCCGTCCACAAGAAGCCGAGGCTGAACAGGTTTTCCCATTCGCTGCGCGTGTCGTGTCGCGCCTGTGCTTCGGCCAGCGCCGCCTCGTAATCGGCGCGCGCCTCATCGAAGTGGCCGAGCGTCTCGTGGGCTTGGGCGCGGGCGCGATACAACGCCCCTCTCCTGTTGGGAGAGGGGTTGGGGGTGAGGGCGACTCTTTCGCTGGCCTTGATCGCTCGCGTGAATTGCTCGATCGCTTCGTTGGGGGCGAACAGGCGTTGCGCCTGCTCGCCCGCCTGTCGCGCATACGTGAGCGCCTTGTCCCAGGCTTCGGCCTCGAAGAAGTGATACGCCAGCGCGGCATCGCTTGCGCCTGACGCTTGCAAGACATCACCTACTTCCGAGTGCAATCTGCGCCGCTCGCGTCTGAGCAGCGACGCATATGCCGCCTCGCGCGTGAGCGCATGGCGAAAGGCGAACGCGTCGGCGCTGCGCTCTTCGATCAACTGCGCCGCCATCAGCTCACGCAGGCAATCCAGCAGTTCGGCCTCATCGAGTGTCGTGACCACCTGCAACAACGCAACGTCGAACCGTTGTCCCGCCACCGCGGCGACGCGCAAGGCGCGCTGCGCCGGCATGCTCAGCGCCTGCACTCGGCGCTGCACGGCGTCCTGCACTGTGCGCGGGATGCTCAGCTCGTTCAGCGGCTTGCGCGTCCACACCCCGCGCTCGACATAGATGTCGCCGGCGCTGACCAGCGCCTTGAGCGTCTCTTCGATGAAGAACGGGTTGCCATCGGTGCGGGCTTGAATCGCATCCAGAAACTCGGCGCGCACCTGCGGCTGGTTGAAGATGGCGCGGATCACGTCGCGCGTGTGATCGGGCATCAGACGGCCGAGCGCGATCTCTTCGGCCAGCCGCTCGCGCTCCAGAGCAGCCAGAAAGTGCGACAGGCTGGAGGCGATCTCGTCGCTGCGGAAGGTGAGCAGCAGCAGAACGGGATGCTGCCGGATGCGGCGGGCGAGAAAGAGCAGCAGTTCCAGGCTGACGTCGTCGCACCAGTGCAGGTCTTCGACGACGATCACGCGTGGACGATCCAACTGTTCGATGAACAGGCGCGCCAGCGCGCGAAACAGGGTGCGCTTGTCCTGTTCCGGCTCCGCGGCGGGCGCGAGTTGAACATTTGGGAAACGTGCGGCAAGGTCGGGGGCGAACCTGAGCAGTTGGGGCAGCGGCAGGTCCGATTGCTCGTCGAGGACAGGCGGGATTTTGCGGAGCACGTCCGCGAGCGGCGCGAAGGGCAAGGCTCGGTCGTGCTCGTAGCAGTGGCCGATGCAAAGGGAGCAGTCGGACTCCTTAAAGGAGTCCGACTGCTTGACGGCCTCGCGCACCAGGCGCGACTTACCGATGCCGGCTTCGCCGGAGATCAGAACGGTTGCGCCGTCACCGCCGCGCACCTGTTCTAGCAATCGGCTCAGCGCCGCCAGCGCTTCTGTGCGGCCAGCAAGGATCGGGGAGAGAAAGGGGTGCGCAGTCTGGGTCGAGATGCGCCAATAATAGCGGCACCCACGCTAAGCCATAGACAGATCGTCTGAATGTAAGCGCGCACACATTCAGGCAAACAGCGGACTGTTATCTTGACTCGCGACTTCGTTCAAAGTCACGAATCAGGAGGAAAATCAAATGCAAGCGACTGCTCAACAATCAACGGCAACGGTTCTATCCAAGAATGCCCTTGCAGGTGTAGCCGGCGGTGTGGCTGGTGGCGCGGTGTTCGGCGCAATGATGGCGATGATGGGTATGATGCCGATGATCGCCGGTCTGGCGGGTAGCACGTCACCCGTCATCGGCTTCGTCATTCACATGGCCATCAGCCTATTCATCGGCGTGACGTATGGGTTGATCTTCGGCGGGCGCAGCCGCACCTACGCCCAGGGTTTGATCTGGGGTCTGGTATGGGGCGCGGTCTGGTGGGTGCTCGGCCCGCTGCTGATCATGCCGGCCATGATGGGCATGCCGTTGTTCATGTTCAACCAGATGACGCTGACCAGCCTGCTCGGTCATCTTATCTATGGCGGCGTGCTGGGCCTGGTGTTTGCGTGGTTTGTGAATCGGTGATCATCTCGATCCGAGACGCAAGACGGTGGCGTCTCACGTCTTGCGTCTTGCTTCATGACCTATGAGTCTCGATGATGCCCTGGCCCTGCGCAAGCAAAGCTATCTCTCCGAAGTCGCCATCTTTCAGGATCTGTCACCCGATGAGATGGCGGCTCTGGCGAAGAGCGCACCGATGAAAGAGGTGGCGTCGGGCACGATCTTTCACTCGCCTGAGGACGCCGCCGAGGTGCTGTTCATCCTGAAGAAGGGCCGCGTCAAGTTGTATCAACTCAGCCCGGACGGCCGCGCGCTGACCATGCACATCTATGAGGCCAGCTCGATCTTCGGGGAGATGTCGCTGCTGGGTCAGGGCATGCACGGCAACTTCGCCCAGGCGTTGACGCCGTGCGTGCTGTGCCTGATGTCGCGTAACCACGTGCAACGTTTGTTGTTCGGCGATCCGCGCATCGCCATGCGCATCGCCGAGGCGTTGGGCGAGCGGCTGACCAACGTGGAGAACCGGCTGCTCGACTTCGCCTTCCGGCGCGTGCCAGAGCGATTGGCGCGGTTGCTGTTGCAATTGGCGCAGCCGCACCGGGCGCTGTTGTCGTTCACCCAACGCATGGAAGTGCGCTACACGCATGAGGAGTTGGCCGACATGATCGGCACGACGCGCGAAACGGTCACCAAATTACTCAACGAGATGCGCACCCGCAAACTGGTCGAGCTGCAGCGGGGGCGGGTGACCCTGCTCGATATGAATGGCCTGCAGCGCATCGCTTCGGGCGAGGCCAGCGACATGGCCATCGAGCCCCCAGCGCCCGGCGCGCTTTCGGAGTCCTCGGCATGAAACCAGTCTTGTCCCTTATCACGCTCTCCTGCCTTGTTCTGGCCGCATGTGCAACGGCAGCGCCGCCTCCGGCGCCAACCACGCCTTCCAATGCCGCTGCCTCGACACCAGTGACACCGACCTCCGCGACACCCGCCCTTCTGTCATCGCAGACGCCGCCGGCTGGCGCGAGCGCGGAGTTCAAGACCGACTTCAGCAGAAGCATCGTGCCCTTCGACCAGATCCTGTCTGGCGGGCCGCCAAAAGATGGCATCCCGGCCATAGATGCGCCGGCATTTGTCTCGGTCGGCGAGGCCGACGCGTGGCTGAAACCCAACGAGGCTGTCGCGCTTATCAACATCAACGGCGACGCGCGCGCCTACCCGGTGCAAATCCTGACCTGGCACGAGATCGTCAACGACACAGTGGGCGGCACGCCGCTGGCCGTGACCTATTGCCCGCTGTGCAACACCGCCATCGCCTTCGAGCGCACTTTCGACGGGCGGGTGTTGGATTTTGGCACGACTGGCCGGCTGCGTTATAGCAACTTAATCATGTATGACCGCCAGACCGAGACGTGGTGGCAGCAAGGCACAGGCGAGGCGATCGCCGGCGAATACGCCGGGCAACGGCTGACCCAACGCCCGATGACCTTGATCGCCTGGTCGGACTTCAAGGCCGCTTTTCCGGCAGGCAAAGTCTTGGATCGGGACACCGGGTTCTCTCGGACATATGGGCGCAACCCCTATATCGGCTACGACAACCCCAACACGCAGCCATTTCTATATCAAGGCCCGCAGACGCCAAACTTGTTGCCCGCTCTGGCGCGCGTCTTCGCTCTGAACCTGAACGATGACCCCATTGCGTTCCCCTACGATGCGCTGGCCCAACACCGCGTGCTGACCGATGTCGTGGGCGGTGAGCCGGTGGTGGTGCTGTGGGCACCGGGCGCGGCCTCGGCGTTGGATGCGCAGCAGGTCGCCGATGGCCGCGAAGTCGGGGCAGCCGCTTCATTCTCGCGACGGCTGGATGGCGAGGTGCTCGCTTTTGTGCGCGCTGGCGATGGCATCGTGGATGTGCAGACGGGCAGCCGCTGGGATGCGCTTGGACGCGCGATTGACGGGCCGATGAAGGGCAAACAGCTTGAGGAGGTTGTGGGCACGAACCACTTCTGGTTCTCGTGGGCGGCCTTTTATCCCAAGACGCGCGTTTGGGGTTCAGCTTCACCGTAGAGGCTGTGTCGGATGGCAACCAGCACCGGCGCAGGATCGTTCTCCGGCCTCATGGGCTGGGGTTGGGCCATGATGCTCATGGCGCGCCCGCAAATGATCGCCGCAGGCGTGCTGGTATATGCACTTGGCGTCGCCATGGGGCGCGCGGCGTCGGCAGGAAGTGTGAGCTGGGAGGCGGCAGGCGCAGGACTGCTCGTGTTCATCGCGGCCAACCTGTGCGCGCACTACGCCGACGAATATGCCGACATGGACACCGACGCCCTGAGCCAGCGCACCTGGTTTTCGGGTGGCAGCGGCGCGCTGGCGACCGGGCGCGCCAAACCACGACATGCGCTCGGCGCAGCGATCAGCTGTGCGGTCACGACAGTTGCGCTGGCTGTCTATTTCGTTTGTCGAGGGGCGCTCCCATTGGCAGCGTGGCCGATCATCGCACTCGGCCTGGTTGGCGGATGGTGTTACTCGATGCCGCCGCTGGCGCTCGAGCGGCGCGGGTTGGGTGAGATCGTCAATGTCATCCTCGGCGCAGTATTGATTCCGCTCCTCGGCTTCACCACGCAGACCGGCGCGCCGACGATTCAGGCGGCGCTGGCGCTGCTGCCGATTTGTGCGATCACGATGGTGAACTTGCTGGGCGCGCATTGGGCCGACCGGCGAGCCGATGCTGCCGTCGGCAAGCGCACCTTGACTGTGATCCTGGGCGCGCGCGCCGTTCCATTGCACCGCGCGCTGACGGCTGCAACCTATGTGGTGACGTGGCTGCTCGGCTTGACGGTGCTCCCCATGCCGGTAGTCGTCGCAATCACCCTGACCCTGCCGTGCAGCCTGTGGGCGACGCGGACCTTCGCGCGCACTGAACGGCGCGGCGCAAGTTCGGCCGCCATGGTGCTTGTGATCGCCGCTGCTTTGGTTGGATGGCTGTTGGCGTGACCATGTGGCGATCAGGTATTGGGTAGCACTTCGGTGACGAACCCGAATACCCCGATGGCGATGAGCAGCACACCCGACAACCGTCCGATCAGCGCATAGTTCTTTGCGAACCAACCGGTGAACCGCTTCTGCGCGGCGCTCGTGACCCAGGGCAGCACGATCAGCGGCCAGCCAAAGCCGAGACCGAAGGCGAGGAAGTAGAGCAACGCATCCGCGAGTGAACCGATGCTGCCCGTGCCCAGCACGAACGCGGTGACGATCAGCGGGCCGGTGCACGGCAGCGTCATCGGCCCCAACAGCAGGCCATAGGCATAGGCTGCAGCGACTGGATTGCGCAGCAGCGGGATTTGCGACGTGCTGATGCGGTTGAACGGGTTGCGCCCGGTCAGCATGAGCACGCCCAACAGAATCACGGTGATGTAAATGGCCGGCAACAACAACGGCAGAATCGCGCCAAACGATTGCTGCAGCACAAACACCAACAGGCCCACCAGCAGCATCATGCTCAGCACGCCGGCGAGCACAAGCGCGCCCAACCAAGGGCGCGCTCGTGCTCCACGCGGATTGTCCGTGTTGCTTGCGAGAAAGGCCATCAGACCTGGATACAGCGGCAGCATGCACACATTGCCCAGAATGGCCGCGTTGCCCAGGATGAAGGCTTCCAGGAGTTGGCTCACTTGGTCTCGGCCTGAATGGCGGCCACCAGCGCCTCGACGCTCTTGATGCCCGTGGACAGATTCGTCGTGCTGCCATCGGGCCGGATGATGAAGTGCGGCGTGGACGGCGGGTTGGCGATGGTGAAGCCGAACTGATCGGTGAGTTGCTTGAGCATCTCCGGCGTCATCACCGCAAACACCCAATCGAAGCCTTGATCGTTCGTGTATTTGGCGACGTCCTCGGTCTTGAGGTTAGTCTCGACGCTGAGCGCGACGAATACCGGCTGGTCGCCCAATTGCGCCCTGGCCTCGCGCACGTTATTGAGCTGGGCGCGGCAGTTGGTGCACCATGTGGCGAATGGCTCAACGTAGACCGTCCTGCCTGCAAAGTCGGCCAGGGTGAAGGCCTCGCCCGTGCGGGCATTGGTGAGCTGCACCTTTTGCCAATCAGCCAGCATGGCCGCATCGGCCGGCTTGTCCATCATGGCATCGGTCTTCGTCATCACGTCACCGGCAGCCATCGCATCCGTCTTGGTCATGACTTCGCCAGGCTTGTCCATCATGGCATCCGTCTTCGTCATGACCTCGCCGCCGACCATGGCGTCAGTTTTGGTCATCACATCGCCGGCAGCCATAGCGTCTCCTGTCGGCTTGGCCATCGCAGCCTCTTCTTCTGCTGCTGGCTTCTCCATCATGGCCGCTGCGGTGGCAGTGGGGGCCGCCGTGGGCGCAGGTGCGGGCGTGGCGGCGGGCCCGCCACATGCTGCCAGTGTCAATACGGCCAAGCTTGCGAATGCGAACGTCACGGAGTGAATCGGTTTCTTGTTCATATGCAGACGGTGCCGCACAAGTCTTGCGCAGCCGTTACGCGATCCTTACAAAGCCCTGCCCACAAAACGTGATGTGGGCAGGGCCGAACACTGCTGCCTCTCAGTCCCAGATGCTTAGAGGCAACTACGGCCGCACCGCGCCATCCGCGGTCTTGGTCACGACCAGTTCATTGCTCGGCAACGACTGGTTGCCAGCGGCGTCAATTGCAATGACGCGAATCCGGGTTCCAAGAGCAGGAAACGGTGAGATTCTTACGCCGTTGAAACAGGTGTAAAGCGATTGGCACGTCGGCGCGTACGGCCCATCGTTTACTGAGAATATGTAGCGGATCTGGGTCGAAGTTGACGAATTGTCAACGGACGGCGCCCACACGACTTCGAGATAGGGGTTCGAGAGGCCATCGAGCAGCGCCCGCCCCTCGCTGATGACCGGGGCGCTGGGCCGAGATTGTTCGATGGTGAGTGAACGGAACGAGAACGTCGTCCAGTCCGATGTGACCCTTGAAAAGTGATTCGTGGCGCGGTCGAAGAAGCCTGTGCGCCGAAAGCGTACGACGTAGTCGCTATCCGGCACGAGGTTCGAGATCTGTTGTCTGCCTCCATCCACGCTCTGCACGCGAACGGCCGGGCCGCCGGGCAGGGTTGGCCCGCTGACGTATTCACCCTGAACGCTGAAACCGCTGCCGAAATCAACCGTAACCCTGAAGCGATTCGCTTCCGCCTCCACTACTTCGATGACGGACGGTGGTGGAACGACGGTCTGGCTGGGTTGAGCTGCGTTGGCTGTGCCAACCGTTGCACTTGCGAAGGTGAGGACGGACAACATGGCTACCGCTGTCAGCCTCAGGCCTGACCGATCCGTGCGGCGCGACTCACTTAAACACACATTCATTTTGGAAACCTCTCAGTTTGAAACAGGTTGTCGAAGCATCAAAGCAGATGAGGGCCACTTCCATCTGCGCCGATAGGATTGTTTCAATCAGTCCTTACAGAGGTGTTTCCAAAAGGTTACAAGTCTCAACTCTTCAACACACGATCGTCGTGCACACGTTGCGCCCGCGCATCAGGCCCTTGTCGGGTGCGGGTTCCCAGTCCAGCGTCATATCCAGGCCGCGCACCCACGGGCAGTAGTCATCGTGCGCGTCGAGCTGGCCGTGCAATGCGCGGCGCGTGGCGCAGCCGCCCTGGCACTTGCATGCCTTCGCAATTTCCGGCTCGTAACGCGCGGCGACGAAGTCGGGAGAATCCATCACGCCATCCCCGAGCGCCGGCAGATCGTTGATGGTCGGCGCGGGGTGCGTGAGGCCATGCATCGCCAGCGGCCAATACACACACGGGATGACCTGACCGCGCTGATTAAAACGAATGCTGGTACGGGCGCAGGGTGATTGCACATCGTCGAGGCCCATGGCCGCGCGCACGACCGGCTCGTAGCAACTGACGACGCGCGTCGCGCTGAACAGGCGCTTGTAGCCCTCCCAGAACTCATCGAAGGTGAGCTTATACACGTCGGTCTTCACAGCCTGATAGGCGTTCACGCGCAGGTTGATATCGAGCGCGCGCACGTGCGCGCCGAGCGCATCCATCTTGTCGTAGTTGATGCGCATGAGCGTCGCCAGGATCGAGACCTTCACGCCGAGTTTCTTGCAGCGCTCGATGGCGGCGTGGCACAACTCCCAGTTGCCGTCGTCGCGGAAAGCGTCTTGTTCTGGCTTTGTCGGAAAGTCAATGGACAACTCGACGTCGTTGAACATGCGCAGGTGGTCGTCGTCCATGCTCATGACGGTGAAGCCGTTGCTGGCGACGTTGAGTTTGACGCTGCGCCCATGCAGATATTCGACGATGGGGATGAACTGCGGGTTGAGGATATTCTCACCCGTACCCATGCCAAGCGAACCGACCTCGATGCTCTCGCAGATCGTCTTGATCTGGTCGAGCGTGACGTGATTGATGTTGATCGTGTCGCGATAGCAATGCGCACAGGCCAGGTTGCAATCATTGGTCAGGCCGATGCCGACGGAGTATTTCATGCCGCCTCATCTAACGTTACTGGTTCAAGTGGCGCGTCCTGCTCCAGCAATGCCAAAGCCGCCTCGATCACGCGGCGCTGCTGCGCCCCATCGCCCGGCCGGCCCAGCGTGCTGCCGCGGCCAAGTTTGGTAAACAACACCCGCGGCGGCCGGGTCAGCCAGGTGCGGTCGCCATTCCAGGTCGTAATCGTCGTCGCCACACCAAACTGCTCCACCGCGCGGGCAATCAGTCCCACGGACTGACAGCACAACGGTCAGCTCGGCACCAGAAAGGCCGCGTCGGCTTTCTCAGCGTAGACTGCCTCGACGATCTGCGGGATCAGCTCATCCACCACGCGGGCAGCATCGGGCAGATACCCCATGAAGCTGATGACGTTTGGCGCGACAGCGCCGATCACGCCCGTGCGCGCCAGATCTTCCAGATGGCGCAGCGGCAACAACACCTGCCGGTCGGCATCCACGAATTGGTGGTCATAGTGGTCATGCGCGATGGCGATGCGATCGAGCGATGCGCTGGACGGAAAGAGGCGGATCGAATAATCGCCGTAGGGATTCGCGGCATCGAACGGCGCTTGCGCATCGCGTAGGTAGCCGCCGGCTGATGAGATCAGCACCACTCGCGTTTGGTCGAGCGCGACCGCGCCGCCCGAACACGCGCACGCATTGGCCGGTTTGTTGTATTGCTTCCAGTCAAACTGGCCCGTTTCCTGGTGATGCCTGAGCCAGCCATTGCGATACGACTCAGCCCAAGCATCTTTGTTTTCAAGAATCGGAACATCGGAGTCTGTCACGTTGTTCTCCATCACATCATCACCACACCACCACACAGGTTTCTACTTTTCGGACGCCCACGGCGCCCGCTATGCCCGTCGTCACTCAGTTGCCCAGCGACTGCAAGTCCGGGCTTTCGACAAAGGCGATCAGGTCGTAGCGGCCAGTCACCGCGTGTACCTGCTTGATGACCGAGCCGTCCAGCTCCATGCCGGGCAACTCTTTGATCAGGTCTTGCACGCGCGTCGGTTCGGCTTCGATTAAAACGTAGGCTTGAATCATCTCGATTTCTCCATTGAATCATCGGGCCATTCAGTCATTGGCTCAATGACTCAATCACACAATCAACTTTGCTCCACACGGGGGCGTCATTCCTCATCCTCAGGTGAACGTCATCAGCGGCACGCCGCCGGTGCGCTCCATCTCGTCGAGTTGATGCTGGATGCGCTCGACAGCCGTTGCCAGCGGGAACATCTTGCGGCTGACCTGCATGTCGGCATCGGTGGACAGCGGGTGCCAGAACACGCCGTCGAGGTTCACCGTGACTTCGGGCACCAGGTTGCCCATGTTCAGCTCGATGCCTTCTTTGGCGTAACCGCGCCTGGCCAGCGGCCGCACAAAGTGGTCTTCATCGGGGATGCCCAGCGCGCGATGGAACTCGCAGATCAGATGCATGTTGGCTGAATTGGCCGGCGTCTCGGTGGACGACAGCCGCACCCGGAAGCCGCGCGCTTGCAACAGCTTGATGCCTTCCACCGTCTTGGCCCAACTGCCTGGGCCACGATACGCATCGTGATCTTCTGGCCGCCCGCCATCCAGGCTGACCTGCACGATGAGGTTATCCCCATAGTCACGCGCAACTTCGGACAGTTTGTCCAATCGTGTCGCATCACTGCCTGCCAGTTTTTGCTTCAGCAACATCGCGTTGGTCAGCAGCGTGGTCTTCACCCGCGCTGCCGAATACGCCAGCATGTCGAAGATGTCGTTTAGCAGCAGCGGCTCGCCGCCGGTGAAGAAGATGTGATCGAAGCCAAGCGCGACCGACTCGTCCACCAGGCGCTTAACGTTGGCCAGGCCGATGGCGCGGCGCGGCACGTTCGGCCCAGACTTGGCAACGCAATACGAGCAGCGCAGGTTGCAGTCGTAGTTGGTGTAAATCCACAGCTTCCATTGGAAGGCAGCTCTGCCCTCTGGCGCAGTCACAGGTTCAGGAATTGGTATCGTCATCTTTGTCCGCTATCCGATGCGCTACAAGGCACTCACGGGAATGGCCTCACCAGGCGCAAACAGCGCCGTCATCACGCCTGCGCCCAGATGGTGATTGTAAAAGCGCCTTTCGCGTTCGGTCAGCGCCGTCGGCTTCATCCACGCATTCGCCGGGTCGGCCGCCAGCTTCACCGAGCACAGCCGGCACGCGCCGCAATCGCCCACCGCGTCGCGCACCGCGTGCGCCAACTCGGTCGAGATGCCAGCGATCTCGCTGAGCTTGATCATGTCGCCGTCGTCAATCGCCTGGCAGAACGGGACCTTGCGCGCGTGTTCCATGCCGTCGTCAAATTTCGTCGCGGCCAGATTGAACAAACCCGGCGCCAGCTCGTGCCAGCAGCACGGGTGCACCCAGCCGTGCGGGTCAATCACCACCTCGCTGCAATCGGGATAGGGCTGAGTCTGGCCGCTGAGGAAGTTCGCGCCTGCTTCCCATGATGTGGCGCAGTAGCCCGGCTCGGTGAGCAAGCCTGCGCCCTCTTCCCGGCTCAGCACGTCTAGATTGTCGAGCACGCGCCCGCTCGGCACCAATCGTACCGGCGCCTTGCCGTAGATCCAGATCTCGACGCCGGTCTCCTCGCTGTAGTCGCGCAGGTTCTGGCGCAACGCCTCCCACGGGTAATCCGGCCGTTGGCGCTCGTGGAAGGCGTCATTGGAGGCGATGTGAAAGTAGTCTATGCCCAGGTCGAGCCAGTAGCGGATGTTGCGCTCGACCGGGTTGCCCCTGGCATCAGCCAGCGGGAAGCCCATCGTCTGCAAACCGAGCACGACATGGCCGGCCTGCTGGCGTTCTTTGATCGTGGCCTGTGGGCCACGCGGGAAACGCGCACGCAACTGCGCGATCAGGTATTCCATCTGCTGGTTGCGCATGAGCGACTCTCCGCCGCCGATCAAAATCTCCTCAAGTTCGTAGCGTGAGCCGCTTTCGGGCAAGTTGGCGATCACGCCGTCAATCACGGCGCGATCGGCGCGGATGCCCTCCATCACGCTGTCGTTGTGGCAATGCTCGCAGCCAAAAAAGCACACCGTATGCGGAACCCAGTAAATTCGTTGCGCCATCACATCCTCCTCAAAATCATCTGCACAAATCGCGCCATGCGCGCATACACCGGCATCGTCATCATCTGCGACTCCAGCGCAAGCAGCACGTCGAAGTTAGCCTCACTCACCATCGCAGCGTCCAGCAGATCGCTGACGCAGCGCACGCCATGCTCAGTCAGCATTTCGAAGCCAGCGCCACACACCTGCTGCGCCACGCAATCGGGTTCCAGCAGGCGGACCGGCTTACCCAACCGGTTGATGACCGCCGGCGGCTGATGCAAATCGTGCAGCGCGCGCGTTAAGTCTTTATGCACGATGGCCGCTTGCAATACCGCATGGCGCTGGTTGCCGAAGGCCAGCGAGAGCATCCCACCTAGCCGCAACCAGTTGCGCATGCGCGCCAGCGCCCCAGCCAGGTCATCCACAAATTCAATCACCGAATGACAGGCGATAACGTCGAAGGCGAAGGTTACATCTGATCGAGACGCGAGATCTCGCGTCTCTACGTCGGCACAGATATAGGTGATCGGCAAACCGTTCATGCGCGCCTGCGCTGCATCCAGCATCGGCTGCGCGTTATCCAGCAAGGTCACTCGGTGGCCGGCGCGCGTCATCAGCTCGGCCAGTTCGCCGCTGCCGCCGCCAACATCCAGCACATCGCACGCTCTTGCGGGCAGGTGGGGTTGGATGCCGCGCCAAAACAACTCGGTGCGCAAGCGTCCCTGTGGGGATGCTTGATAACGCAGCCACTCGTCCACCACATCGTCGAATCGCTCACGTTCGGGTGACATCGGTGAGAGTGTAGCCGTCCAATCCTTACGCGTCCATTACAGCCAACACAAACGTCAGCTTGGTGTAACAATGTGCGTCTAGGGTGGACTACGTAATGAACGACATGAACGACGTCACGTCACGCCACGGCATGGGCCATGAGCGGACGCATGGGAGGATTGATGCACATCACACAACAACCGGCCACTCCAGTGGCGCAACCCTTGGCGGCGCTGCGGCCGGCCGAGATCGAGGCCAGATGGGAGCGCGCGCTGCGCAACGGCGTGATCGTGTTCGGGCGTCTGGCGCTGGCGTTCCTGTTCTTCACCCAATTGTGGTGGAAACTGCCGCCGCGCTTCAGTTGCCCAGCCGACTTTCACATCAAAGAAGAAACTGCGCCCGGCCAATACACCAAGTCGTCGGGGCTGTGCACCTGGTTGGGCTACGAATCCATCTTCGCAGACAAGCCCAACCGTGAGATTCTGGTAACCGAATTGCAATACGCGGGCGGCCCGCGCCTGTCGGTCAACATCGGCCCGCTGGCGCGGCTGAACGGCTGGGTGGTGGACAACATCATCGCGCCGAATATTCGCGTGATGGGCTATGTGATCTGGCTGGCCGAGTTCGCCATCTTCGCGCTTCTGTTTCTCGGTCTGTTCACGCGGCTAGGCGGGTTGATCGCGCTCGGCGTCTCGGCGCAACTGATGGTCGGCCTGGCCAACGTCACCATCCCCGGCGACTACGAATGGGAATGGGCCTACAACCTGATGGTGGTGCTGTCCATCATGATGATCGGCCTGACGCCTGGGCGCATTCTGGGGCTGGATGTGCTGATTCGCCGCTGGGCCGTGCCTGCTGCGGCGGGCGGCAACGTCCTCGCCAAGATCGTCAAAGTGCTGACGTAGGCGCTCCGAGGGTGGGAGCAGAAGGGCGTGCCCGGACGCTGTGCGTGATATATGCTGCCAGCGCGGGGAGCCAGGTCAGCGCCACAAAGCAGGCACTGATCCACGCCGTTGGAAAGTCCGGCACCCAGATGCGCAGATAGCCCGCCAGCACGGCGGCGCACAGCGCGCTCGCGCTCAACACAGCCATGCTCACTGTCACGCGCCAGCGGTCTGGCAGCAAAGCCGCCAGCGCCAGCGGCCACATCAAATACCACGGCTGGAACCAGAAACTGCCGACGAGCAGATACAGCAGCGAGATGGCGAGGCTCGCGCCGATTAGACCCCGGAGGTCTTCGAGACCTCCAGGGTCTTTGCGCCAGAATCGCCACAACAACGGCGCCGCCGCGAGCACAAATAGCAGCGGTATCGCCCGCGCGACAATCTGTTGGGCGATGCGCCGGCTCAGATCGGCCCCATCGCGCAAGGCCAGGTACAGCAATTCGCCCAACGAGTTTGTTGAGAGCAATGTGCGCTCGTAGAGATTGCGCGGCAACGTGGCCCAGCCGCCCAGCGGCGCATACAGCGCCAACGACAACGGCGCGGCAATCGCAAGCGACAGCGCCGTCCAACCAGCCGCTTGCACCAGGCCAATGCGCCGCCACAGCCACACGCACAACACCGGCAGCATCACCAGCGCGGTGATCTTGACATGCGCCGCCGCCAACAACGCCAGCAGGCCGAGCAGCCAGCGCTCCCGCCCCAGCAGCCAGATCGCCAGCAGCATGAAGACAAGCATCAGCCCGTCGTTGTGCGCGCCGACCGCCGTCGAGATGACGACCAGCGGGTTCCACAGCCAGATGAGCAGCGCCAGCGGTGCGAGGTGTGACGATTGATGACGGGCGATGGCCCAGATCAGCCCGCCGCACACGCCGGTGCAGGCGATGGCGAACAGCCGGTAGCCGGTGACGTATTTAGCCAGCAAGGTGCACACGGCCGGTTGCACGTCGCAGATCTGGTTGGTGCGCACCAGCAGCTCGCCGGGCGTGGCGAACCCTTTGACCAAAGCAGACACGCCCGCGCTGGCGTATTCCCACAGCGGGCCATAGGCGTCCACCCATTGCGTCCACGACACGTAGCGATGAAAGGGACTGTCCTTGATCTCGAAGGGCGTGACGGCCAGTGGGCTGAGGCTGTACTCGGTCATCATCCGCCCGCGAAAGAGATAGTCGAACACATCGGCGCTCTCGCCGGGGAAGACGAACAGCGCGATGAAGGAGAAAAGCAACCAGCCGGCAACCGTGAAAGTTGCCGGATTGTGGCATCCGGCCGGGTTCGCGGTGCGCTTGATGGCGATGACATACAGTGCCGTCAGCGCCAGATAGATGCCGATGTGCACTAGCGCGGCCAGCGGCACGCCGTCGGCCTGCTGCGGCCACATCAACCGGGGGCGCGTCAGCCCGGCCACCAGCGGATACAGCGCCGCCAGCCCGGTGTAGAGCAACGCACTGAGGGCGGTGAGCACGATCCACACGCGGCCTGTCATCATCGTTGCCCAACGTTCGTGCGTCTCGTGTCCTTGGTGTCCTTCGTGGATAAGTCCGGCGTCCAACGCGCGTAGCGAAACGTCGTGCGTAGGATGACCGCACCGGCCTTGATGCTCCCGGACACCGTGCCGCTCACTTTGCTCTTGCCCGCATAGCGCGGGCGATAGTGCACGTCCACCTCGATGATGCGCGCGCCTGCGCGGGCTGCCTTGACGATCATCTCCGTCGGCCAGCCGAACGTGCGCTCCTGCATGTCAAGTTGTTTGAGCAGCGGCGCGCGGATGGCGCGAAACGACGCCAGGTCGGTGACGCGCACGCCGTAGAGCCAGCGCATGAGCCGCGCCGTCAACCAATTGCCGAAGCGCTGCGCCGGCTTGAGCGCGCCCGGCGCAGCAAACCTGACGCGCGAGCCGAGGACGAAGTCGGCCCGGCCTTCCAGAATCGGCCCGAGCACCAACGGCAACTCGGCCGGGTCTTCCTTGTAGGCCGCATCGAAGAAGGCGATCACATCGCATTCATCCATCACTTGCGACGCACCCGCCCAGCACGCATAGCCATAGCCGCGCCGATTTTCCCGCACGACCGTTGCGCCGTGGGACGCCGCCACAGCGGCTGTGCTGTCGGTGGAGCCGTTGTCGCTCACGACGGTGCAGTGCGCCAAGTCACGCGGGATGTCGGCCAGCACCTTGGGCAGCGAGCCGGCCTCGTTGACGGCGGGAATGACGACTGCGACACGCATTTGCGATTTGAGATTTGAGATTTGAGATTGGAGATTGGAGATTGGAGATTGGAGATTGGAGATTGACGACAAATCAAAAATCGTAAATCCAAAATCGCAAATTCTTAGAGGCTCCACTTGACGCCACAGTGCTGGCACGGCCACGGCGCGGGCGACTCGCTGAGCACGGCGGCGCGCAATTCCTGATAGCGCTCGCCGTTCCACACATCTTCGAGCGGACGTTCGAACACGTTGCCCAGCATGATGCCTGGGTAATCGGCGGTGGCGAAAGGCGCAATGCAGCATGGCAGGGCCGTGCCGTTGGCGGTGATGTACATCAGCGACCACGGCCGGTAGCAGCCCTGCCACGGGTGCTTGCCCTTGACTTCGAGGCTCTCACCGGGCGTGGTCGCGCCGCTGGCAGTGAAGCGCAAGCCGGAGCCTGTGGCCAGCATGTCGCATTCGCGGATCATGCGTTCCTGCAACGCGTCGAGCGAGGCATGCAGCGACTGCTCGCGCACCATGGTCACGCCGTCGTCGAGCTTCTCGCCATCGCCGAAAAACACGAGGCGCTGCAAGTGCACCTCCGGCACGCCAAGTTCGATGGCCAGCTTTACCACTTCGGGCAGCTCGTGCAGGTTCTCCTGCATGCCGACGAACCAGAACGACACCACAGGCTGCTTTGGCTCGCTTCCGGCGCGCTCACGGCGGCGGGCGGTGAAGGCGCGCAGGTTGGCCACGATCCTGGGCAGTTTGTCTATGCCGCGCAGATGCGCATACAGCGATGGAGTGATCGCGTCGAGCGAGACGCGCAGCTCGTCCAGGCCGGCCTCGGTCAGGGCATCGCCGCGCGCCTCATCCAACAACACGGCGTTGGTGTTGAACAGGGTGTGCGCGCCGCGCGCCTTCAGATGCGCGATGAAACGCGGCAGGTCGGGGTTGAGCAGCGGCTCGCCGATGCCATGCAGGACGACGCGGTCAATCTGCGGGACTTGATCCACGATGGTCCGAAACTGCTCCCAGCTCAAATGGTGCTTCGGCTCGTGGGGCAAATAGAAATCGTAGGTGAGCGGGCACGACTTGCATAGCGAGTTGCAGCGGTTGGTGACTTCGATGTAAAGCTGGCGGGGCATGAACGGCGCGCGCCTGGCGCGGGCGGTCATATCAATGGGAGCTGTTGCTGGAGCCATGCGCGTGTCCTCTTTGCCACGTGGCCGGGCAGATGGGTAAGTTCGTTCTGAATACGGCCCAGGTCATCGGCCGTATCTATATCGCGGGTCATCGGCAGCAGCGCCACGCGCAGGTTGTGCTGGGCGGCAGCGTGCAGGGTGTCTTGCAACACGCGCGGCGTGCTCATTTGAATTGGGCGCAGGAGTTGCGGTTGAGGTGACTTGAGCGCCATCAGGTAGTAGCCGCCGTCGTCGCACGGGCCGAGCGCAACGTCGTGCCCATCATCGAGCGCCTGGAACGCCTGCGCGATGGCGGCGGGGTCAACCAGGGGCGCGTCGCTGCTGATTACGGCGGCCTGGGCATAGCCAGCGCTCAGACATGCCGATAACACGTGATCGAGCCGCGCGCCCAGGTCGTCGCCCTGTTGCAACACCAATTCGAAGTCTGGGGCGACCTCGCGAAAGAACGCCTCGCTGCCGGCCGGGGTGTAGGCGATGGCCGGCGTCACGCCCGGCACGCGGCGCACCACATCCAGCACATCGAGCAGCAGACATTGGTAGAACTCGGCCGCCGCGTCCAGGCCGATGGCCGCGCCGAGCCGCGTCTTGGTCTGCCCGCGCGCGGGCGCTTTGGCCACGACCAGCAGAATGCGCATGTTGCTCACGCGTCGGATTGTAGTGGCAGCACGCGCGTGTTCAATTGGCAAGTGACAAGTGTAATAGGCTTGTAATCTGTGTTACTGACCATCATCACCATGAACAACATGTAGATGAATCGACTTGGGGGTCAACGTCAGCTGTGGTGCGAATGCCACATTCGCGCCTGAGGTTCCAAATGTTACTAGACGGCTGAAGAATGACAATCCTAAACCGCCTTTGCCGTCATACACGATCACTCCCCAGTAATAGGGCATTCCAGCCTGAAAGCCGATGGGTAAACCACTAATCGTCATATTACCCACATAACCCAATGGTGCGCTGCTGAAATAAGGGTCGCCATCCTCGCCGTCAAACACCTCCACAGCATAGCTGTCTGACAACGTTGCGACACGGCGCCTCCAACTGAATGCGCTCGGCAATGGCACAGTCACGCCCGCCGAAGGCGCGACGAGTGCCACGTCCGCAATATCAAATGGGTCGAGCTGCACAGCGTCACCGCGCGTGTAGCGGGTGATGAGTGGTGCGCCCCAGACAGCCACATAGTAGGGTGTGTATGGGTTAGAAAAGCGAACATACATACGCTGTCCAGGCTGGAGTGCTGCCGGGATGACATCCGGGTTGAATACATATTGACCTTTGTTATCGCTATACGCAATGGACCATGTAGACCATGTCTGCCCATCGAATACTCGTAACTCAACCATTGTCTGCATCGGCGCGCCGGCAGCCGTTATGAACCCTGAGATGCCGGGGATGGGTTTAGCCACGGCTGGTAGGTAAGATTTGATCGGGTCAAAGGCTACGTTCAAGGCCTTAACACCTTCGGAAGTGGTGACATAGATGCGAGTGCCATCCTTGGTAGCACGTGCAACGCCCACATTTACTGGCCGATTCGATTGATTCGTGTTGACATTGGAAACGAGGACAAACCGAAAAATGCGAGAATATCCATTTGCCTCATACAGACTTAACGTGGCATCCTTGTCAGACAAGAGGGTCAGTCTGTTCGTTGCAGGAATAAATTCCACCTCAGACCAGTAGCGATCCGGCAAACTGACCGGATCGGAAGTCTTGATGACATGCGTCGGCTCACCGAGCATTCCAGTAAAAACAAAACCTGACGATGTGAATACGCGGTCGCCGTCTGGAGAAACTGCGATGCGATCCACGAAGATTGGAGCGCTGATGGTGATCGCGGTGCTGGCCGTGATCGAAATTACATCTGTCGAGACATCAAATCTGAGGATGCTTTCGGGCGAATAAGCGCCGTCAGCAACAAATAGAGATTGGGTGTCACTCGTGATGGCCGCAAAGGGCTCACCTCGATAGTATGACGGCCCTTGAGCAACAACAGTTAAGCTGACTGTATCCCAGGCCAGAATGTTCCCGAACGTTGGCGTGCTGTATAGCCGGCCGGCGCGGCCGTATGTCACGTCCGCTGGCTGAGTCGCACTTCGGTTGGCGATCTCAAACGTGTCAGTGTTGATAAACGCGATGGCATTGTTGCCCCGCACGGCAACAGCCAATTGGCTGCTATCTGGCGACAGGTCAACCCCACGCGGTTCGTTGCCAATAGGCACCTGCTTAATCACAGCCAACGTGCTCATATCAATAACGTGCAGCGCGTTACCCCAGCGATCAGTCGCGTAGATGCGCTGGCGCGTTTCATCCAACACCATGTCGTGATATATGGGTGAGCCGCTTGTTTGACCTGTGGCAGTGTTTACACTTGAGGATGCGAGCCAAGATAAAGCGAGGATAAAGGCGATCAGCACAGGAGTCAGTAAACGGATTTTCATCTGGTGATTGATGTGGGCAGTGATTCGGTAGCGATTGCTAAGACAGATGACCACGATTAGTTTATCCTGCCACGTAGAATCCGCATCATGACCTATCGCAGCTTCGCCAGCGACAACAACGCTGGTGTTCATCCAGACATCCTACAAGCCATCATCGCAGCCAACGATGGTCACGTCGTCGGCTACGGCGACGACCGCTACACCGAATCGGCAATCACCACGTTCAAGCGCCACTTCGGTGACGACACCGAGGTTTACTTCGTCTTCAACGGCACGGCGGCCAACGTGCTCAGCCTGGCGTCCATCACCCGCAGCTACAACGCGGTCATCTGCTCCGCCAATTCGCATATTCATTGGGATGAGTGCGGCGCGCCCGAACGGTTCGCCGGCGTGAAGCTGCTGACGTGCCAGACGCCGGACGGTAAGCTCACGGTGGAGCGGGTGAAACAGCACATGCACGGCTTTGGCGATGTGCATCACATTCAGCCGAAGGTGATTTCAATCACGCAGAGCACCGAGTTGGGGACGCTGTATTCGGCCGAAGAGGTTCGCGCGCTGGCCGGCTACGCGCATGCGCACAACATGCTGCTGCACATGGACGGCGCGCGCATTTGCAACGCTGCCGTCGCGCTGGGGTTGCCCTTCCGCGCCTTCACCCGCGATGCCGGCGTGGACGTGTTGTCATTCGGCGGCACCAAAAACGGCTTGCTTGGCGGAGAGGCAGTGGTTGTGTTTTCAGCCCCCTCCCCCAACCCCTCCCCGACGGGGAGGGGGGAGTTGTCGTTTCTCCGCAAACAATCCATGCAACTCGCCTCGAAGATGCGCTTCATCTCTGCGCAGTTCGATGCGCTGTTGTCTGGCGACCTGTGGCAGCGCAACGCGGCCAACGCCAATGCGATGGCCCGGCGGCTGGCCGAGGGCGTGAAAGACAGCCTGCCGATCGCCTATCCCGTGCAATCCAATGCCGTATTCGCTGTTGTATCAAAGAGCACCCTGCCTGCTCTGTTACAGCACACGTTCTTTTACACGTGGAGCGAGCACGATGCCGAGCACGATGTGGTGCGCTGGATGTGCTCGTGGGACACGACTGAGCGCGACGTGGACGAGTTTGTGGCCCATGTGACGCAGGTGATTGGCAATTTGTAATTGGTCATTGGTCATCAGCCAATTACGAATTGCCAATCACCCGCTTGTCAATCGGCCCGGTCAGCCCTGCCTCCTTGATCGTGTCGAGCGCGATGGTCGTCACTGTGCGCGATACGCCGCGGATGGCGCGCAGCTTGGTCAGCAACGCCTGCAGGTCGAGCGCGGAGCCGGTGCGCACTTTCAGCACGTAGCTGTCTTCGCCGTCCACGCTGTAGCACTCCAACACCTGCGGTTCGCGCCGCACGAACGCCTCGAAGGCGTCCTCGCCCTTCAGCGCAGGCGTGCCGGTCGTGGTCACACGAATAAACGCGACCAACCCCTGACCAATCCGCACCGGATCCAAGATGGCGGCATAGCCTCGGATCACACCAGCCTGCTCCATGCGTTGCACGCGCGCGTAGACCGACGGGCCGGTCATGCCGACCTTCTTGGCGATGGCGGCCTGTGACAGCCGGCCGTCCCGGTGCAACAGCGTCAGAATCTTGAGATCAACGTCATCCAGTTCCATTGACGAATACTCCTTTGGCAATACAATCTAAACACTTTAGATTATTTGTCAATACAAGCATTTACTTTTATTGTTTTCAGGAGGATGTGCAATGACGCTTGAGCAACGCAGAATTGCCCGCGTGCTGTTCGACGAATTTCACAGCGAGGCCTGGTCCATTTCACCCGACGCCGCCCGGCAGATGCAGCCCGAAGCGCCGTTCGACTCGTCGTATGCCAAGGCGGCACGCTTTCTGGCTGAGCGCGACTTCGCCGTAGGGCGCAACGCCGATACACCGCTAACACAGGCTACTTTGTGCGAATCCGACGTGCTCGTGATCGCGCACCCCTCGGAGCGCGCATGGGAGCGCACCACGAATGCCAACTCGCCCCGCCTGAGCGACTACGAGATTGCGGCTGTGCGCGACTTCGTGCGCGCTGGGGGCGGCTTGATCGTCTTGGGCGAGACCGAGCACGCCAAATATGGCAACAACCTGAACGCGCTGTTGGGCGATTTCGGCATCCAGATCGAGACGGCGACGGTCTTCGACTACATGCACTACGACCAGGTGACGAGCTGGATCAAGGCACAACCCTCGATCAACGGCATCGCCCGCACCGGCCTGCTCACGCAGATCAGCGACATCAGCCTGTACCGCGCAGGCACACTGGCCCTGGACGCGCAAAGCAATGCGCAGCCGGCGCTGTTCACATCCAATGTGGCGCAGCCGTCTCGTGCGCCGGTCATGGCCGCCGCCGAATACGGTGCGGGGCGCGTGGCCGTAATCGCCGATTCGGATTGGCTGGGCGATGAGTTCTTCGACGCGCACGATCACGCCCGGCTGTGGCGCAACATCGTCTACTGGGTGGCGGCGAAGGCGTTTGCGCCCCAAGTTCCCTCTCCCCTTGGGGGAGAGGGTAAGGGTGAGGGGGAGCACGCGGACTGGCAAAGCCTGAAGATCGCTACCAATGCCCTGCGACAGTTGCAAAACGCTGATGGCTCACTCCGGCCCGATCAACATGAACAGGCCAAGCCACTGGTCGAGACGATGATCGCCAGCATCATCGCGCTCAAGCCATCATTCGCCCATCTCCACAACTATCTCGATTGCGTGGCAGCCGACCTGCTCGCCTGGGCCGACGGAGGCTATGGCAAGCCCGACTTTGCCAAATCACTGGCGGCATTCAACCCGCAGACCATGCGGCATGACGGCATCGAGCACTTGGTCGTGTTCCCGATGTATACGCCCAATGGCAGCAGCGACACTCACTTCGAGGCGCTGATCGTGCGCGTGCCGTGGCCCGCTTGGCTGGATGAACTGGAGCGAACGCAATACCGCAACGACAAGTTCGTGCCGTTGATGCTGCTCGACCACACCGACGGCTATGCCAGCGAGTGCGCGGTGCTGTTCCCCGAGACAGTCAGTGTGGCGGCCAAAGCCACCAACAATTTCGGCGGCATCTTTTGCGACCGCGAGGCGCGCCGTTACCAACGCACAGTAAACAAAGCTGCGAACATCCTCAAGCTGACGTTGCCGCCGGAACTCGCCGCGTGGATTCAGTCACCGGATTTGGTGCGCGAGACGTTCATGCTGTGGGATTTGATCCACGACACCTCGCACAGCCACGGCGACTTGCCGTTTGACCCGTTCATGATCCGCCAACGCCTGCCGTATTGGATGTATTCGCTCGAAGAGCTGCGCGTGGATCTGTGGAGCTTCTGCGAGTCCATCGAACTGGAGAAGCGCTTCCCGTTTGCGCGCTTCGTGCGCTACGCGATTCTGCTCGACCGCATCGTGCGCTTCCCCATCACCGGCAACCGCGTGCGCAACTACGACGGCCTGGGCGGGCAACTGCTGTTCGCATTCCTGCACCAACGCGGCGACGTAAACTGGCGCGACAACGCGCTGACGATTGACTGGGATGCCGTCAATCAAGGCGTGGCTGAACTGCGAGCAAAGGTGGACGACTTGTATCGCAGCGGCATAGACATGACCAAGGTGCAATACTGGATCGCCGCGCACGACTTGGCGGCAGCCTACGTCCGGCCCAACGTCGCCAGCGCATGGGCCAAAGAGGGTCGCGTCATCTCCGACGAGAGCCAGCCCAAGGAGTGGATCAACCGCGTCCTCGACGACGAATTTCCGCTCAGCCTGTTCTATCAGGCGCTGCAGAAGAAGATGTCCGCTTGAGGGAATGGCGACCTGGCAAAACAAGTTTTGCGCAATGTGAATCTTTTCGGCTTGCCGCCGACTCTCTATTTGTAGAGAACGTTGCAAATAGGAGGCATCAGCAAAATGTTTTATGAAAAGAATGTCCCCAATTGGGAGCGGGTTGTGCGCGTGGCGGGCGGCGTGGTATTGGTCGCCGTAGCGCTGCTTGCTCAGCCTACTTTGGCTGCTGTTGGCGGATGGGTTGTGGTGGCCGCAATCCTGTCAGCGATCTTCATGGTCGTCACCGGCTTTGTGGGCTGGTGTCCGGCATGCGCTCTGGCGGGCCGCAAGATCAAGCAGAATGCCGAACGCAAACGACTGGAGGAACACTGACGTGTGGCCGCCGTCCTCACAAACAGCGACGAGGGCCGAGAAAGCTGGCTATGTGCTGGCTGTGCTGTGCGTCCTTGGGTTTATGGCCTCGGTTGCCAGCCGTGCATTGGGCTGGGATGAGCAGTGGACGACGGCTATGTTGGCCGCAGCGCTGGCGGCGATGCCCATAGCGATGCTGCTTTCCAAAGGCTGCTTGGCCTGTGCCCTGCTTGGCGCATGCCAATGGTTCGGCCGGTCGGTTGCCCAGGCGCGTCAGCACAACGCCAGCACGGCCAGCACGACGGATGCCGGGCAGAATTAGGGCGTGCCCAACCGCCAAGACTACGACCCCGCGCTCATCGCATCGGCACAACAGGGCGACCCCGGCGCGATTGAAGCGTTGCTGGTGCAGGCGCAACCGGACCTGGCCCGCTTTGCGCGTCGCGTCTGCGCAACCCCTGAAGACGTGGAGGACGCTGTTCAGGAAGCGTTGTGGCGGGTATCACGCCAGATTGGGGCGTTGCGCACCGCCTCGGCGTTTGTGGGCTGGGCGTTTCGCGTAGTGACGCACGAATGTTATCGCCTGCTGCGCCGCACCCGGCGCGAAGATGGCCTGGATGATGCGACACATGTCTTGACGCCAATCGCGCCGCCCGAAGATCAGGCCGATCTAAAGCGCGACATCGTCGCGGCCATGTTGCGACTGCCGCCCTCATACCGCCAAGTTCTTCTGCTGCGCGATGTGCAAGACTTCAGCGCGCCCGAAGTCGCATCTCAATTGGGGTTAACCATCGAAGCAGTCAAGAGCCGTTTGCACCGCGCACGCGCCATGATGCGGGTGGACTTGCAGGACTGGGTCTAAAGGTCATCCCCACCAACCGCAGGCGATGAGGCGATGACGAGCGCCCGCGCTGTAATGCAGGGCTAATGCTCACCGGTAAAATCTGATACTCAGCCGTCAGCCTGCTCGGGCAGGCGATGATGGCATTAGCGAGTGCAGGTAGGTGACTATTCATGGCGGATAAATTGGCAATCATTGGCGCAGGCCCGGCCGGGCTGACCGCCGCGCTGTATGCGGCGCGAGCGTTTCTCGAACCGTTGGTGTTCGTCGGCCCGGCCTTTGGCGGGCAGATCGCGACCACGACCGAGGTCGAGAACTTCCCTGGCTTCCCGAATGGCCTACAGGGGCCGGAGCTGACGGCGGCGATGCGCGAGCAGGCCGAAAAGTTCGGCTCACGCATGATCGAGGAGACCATCGAGAAAGTGGACCTCAGCCAGCGGCCGTTCAAGCTGTGGTCGAGCGCGGGCGAGTATGAAGTTGAGTCGGTCATCATCGCCACCGGCGCGACGCCGCGCAAACTCGGCGTCCCGGGAGAAGAAGAGTTCGTCGGGCGCGGCGTGAGCTACTGCGCCACCTGCGACGGCTTCTTCTTCCGCAACAAGGAGATCATGGTCGTCGGCGGCGGCGACAGCGCTTTTCAAGAAGGGCTGTTCCTGACCAAGTTCGGCAGCCGCGTGCGCATCGTGCATCGGCGCGATGAATTCCGCGCCGGGGCCACGCTGCAAAAGCGCGTGTTCGAGCACCCGAAGATCGAGGTCGTCACCAATACCGTGGTTGAGGGCGTGAACGGGAATGGCAAAGTGACCGATGTCCTGTTGAAGAACATGAAGACAGGCGAAGCGACCAAGACGCCAGTGGACGGCTTCTTCGTCTTCGTCGGCCACTTGCCCAACACCGACCTGTTCAAGGGCCAGTTGGCGATGGATGAGGAAGGCTACTTAACGGTGGATGGCCGCTTGCACACCAGCGTGCCGGGCGTGTTCGCCGCCGGCGAGGCCCACGACAATTGGTTCAAGCAGGCCATCACCAGCGCCGGCTTTGGCTGCATGGCAGCGATGGAAGCGGAGAAGTACTTAGCGAGCTTGAGCGAATAGTCAAGCTTTGCGCCGAAATTGAACACAGGGCCACCCAATTGGGTGGCCCTGTCTTTTGACATGCCTCACAAATACTTGCGCTGAGTCGAGCGGGTGCCCAGCGTGCTGATGCGCTCGATCACCCGGCGCAACTCTTCGAGCGTAAGCACACCGCCCTGGGTCGGGCTTTGCTCGCGCCAGCGGGCGGCCAAGTCAGCGTCGCGCAACGCCAGTGCTGCCACCTCGTGCGCGGCGTGCGGCTTGCCAAGTTTGTGGGCACGTTCTGCCGTCTGCTTTAACGTTGCCGCATCGTCCCGCAGCCAGTGAAAGGTGTATTCGAGCACATCGAGCGGATCATCGGCCTTCACGCCCGCGCCGCCTTCCAGCACGTATTGGGCGTTGCCCTCCTCCTGGCCGGGGATCACGTCAATCAGCAGCAGCGGCAAGCCGCACGCCAGCGCCTCGGTGGTGATCAGCCCGCCGGCCTTGCACATCAGCACATCCGACGCGTGCATGAACGTCGGCATCTGATCCACAAAGCGATACATCACGGTGGGCACGTGCCACTCAATGTTGCTCAGTTGGGCGTGCAGTTCATCATCGCCTCCAGCGCTGACGACGAGTTGAATGGGCAGCGCAGCGTGGTTGAGGCCGCGCAGCATCTCGGCCAAATGCGGCACGCGCTTGCTGCCGATGGCCAGCACAGTCGTCAGATCGTCCCGCCAACCCAACCGCGCGCGCAACTCGGCCTTGCCACCTGGGCCGATGTCTATGCCCAACGCCGGGTTGACGGGGATACCGATCACGCGCAACTTGTCCTCGCGCACGCCCGCATCGAGCGCCAATTGCCGCACCGGCTCGGTCGGCACAACCAGCGTGTCGGGCGCGTTGCTGAACCAGATGCGATGCACGCTGATCAAATCAGTGATCACGGTGATGAGCGGCACGCGCTTGCCGTTCAGCCGGAAGATGGCGTTCAGCGGTGCCTGATACAGCATGTAGGTGCTGACGATCACATCAGGGTCGTATTCATTCAGGATGTCGCGCAGCGGCGCATACAGGGCCGCCACCAGCCCGCTCTCCATCAGCTTGCTGGCCAGCGTGGTGTCGGTCGCCTCATACGTGGCCTGCCACAGCTCGGGTGACTCGCGCACGATGCGGTCGTAGTCGCTCTGCCCATCGCGGAAGGCGCGCGGCGTCAGCGGATGATCGAGCGCGTTGACGATGTCCAGTTTGGCTGCGCCGTTGAGTTCGCGCACGGCAACGGCGACGGCATTGGCGGCGCTGCGATGACCAAAGCCGGCGTCGGCGGTGAGGATGAGCACGCGAGGTGAATCGTCCATCTGTTTCCTCACCGAGTGGCGCGCCAATTCACCTCGTATTGAGCGATGAAGCACTGATAAAACGCCCGAGCGCCGGCCGACACGCCATCGAGATAGCCCGGCTGTAGAAACCACGGCTGGTCGGCGAAGTAGTCGAACCACGGTTCGCTGGTCTTGGTGTAGGTGAGCATGAGTGTGCGACGCACCGGCTCGCGGTGATAGCGTCCGCGGTGGAGCATCATGGCGTTGAACAGCACGGCGTCGCCCGGCTGTTGCTTCACGCGCACCGCGCCGGGCATGGCGTTACTGCGGTTGTGCGCGCCGCCCTCGGCCTTGCGGATGGTGTATTCGTCGGGCGTGTCCCAGCGCAGGTGCGAGCCGGGGACAACCTCGATGTCTTCGCTGGGCGCGAGCGCGATCTGCAACTGCATGCCGCTGCCGCCATCACCCGCGTTCAGGATCATGGCCCGCTCCTCGTCGTCGGTCTTGGTCATGAACTGCGCGTCGCGGTGCCAGTTGCCATCCAGATGGATGCCAGTGGGGTTGAAGAACAGGCTGATGCAGCGGAACATCGGCGGCTCACCCAGGATGGATTGCGCCACGCGCAATACGTTCGGGTCGGCAGCGGCTTCCAGGATGATCGGCAAACCATCGCGGCGCTCGACAAAATAAGCCGGGTGATTCAGATGACGCATGACCGTCGCGTCGGGTTTCTCGCCGGGCGCACCCGTCTGCGGGTCGCATTCGCGCCACTGCGCGTAGATCACCTCGCAGATGTCGCGCAGTGCGTTTGCGCGCTCGGTGCCGATGAGTTGGGGCACAACGACGTAGCCCAGTTCGCGCCACTGATCTGACAAAGAGGAATTCGCCATGATGCTGGACAGAGTTTATAGTCTTTCGCATGGCATTCAACATCAAGCAACGCGGCAAGCTGACCTATTACTACGACGGCGACGCGCCGGTGCTGTCCAGCCTTGTCACCGAGGCGCAAGCAGATGGCGATCTGCGAATTCATTTCGCCGGGCTGACGGGTGGCACTTCGGCCAAGGGTGTGCTTGGCCTGGATGAGTTGGTGACGATGGACCCAGAGCGAGAAATTCCTCTGGTTTTCCAGTGTTGGGACAAGTGGCTGCGCGAGGCTGACATCTGCCAAAGCATCGCCGACGTGGACTTCATCGAGATGCACGTCTTCGGCTGTCAACCCAAATCGCCCAACCCGCTCCTCGATCCAATCGGCTTCCAAGATGAGATCAAGCGGCTGCGCACGGCCTACGCCAAGGCCTATCGCGGCTGGTGGGCGACCCATATGCCTGACCACGGCCTGCCGTGTCGCTTCACCGTGCACGTGGTGGATGTGCCCGACCTGGCCGCGTCGTATGAGTTCTACAGCGTGGGGCTGTTGCAGCGCGGCACGCGCCAATGAAGCGCACAGGCATATGCGCACATCCATGAAGTTCCAATTCGTCGTTGCCTTGGCGATTGCCATCATGACCAGCAACAGCCTCAACACCGCAGCGGCGCAAACGGCGACGCCGCCCGCAACGCTGCGCCAGGCGGCCGACAAGCGCGGCTTGCTCATCGGCGCGGCTGTCAATCCCGATCTGCTGAGCCAGCCCGATTACGCGCGCACGCTCACCGAGCAGTTCAACACCGTCGTCGCCGAGAACGTGATGAAGTTCGCCAGCGTGCAGCCGCGCGAGGGCAAGTTTGATTTCGCCGCTGCCGACAAACTGGTCGCGTTTGCGGAGAAGAACACGATGCGCGTGCGCGGTCACGCGCTGGTGTGGCACTCGCAAGTGAGCGACTGGGTGACTGAGGCGCGCTGCAAAGACGCCGAGAAAATCCTGCGCGCGCACGTCACCGCCGTGGCTGGGCACTTCAGAGGCAAGGTCTTCGCCTGGGATGTGGTGAACGAGGGCCTGGATGAAGACGGGTCATTGCGCGACACGTTCTGGTTGCGCTGCATTGGGCCGGATTACATCGAGAAAGCGTTCCGCTGGGCGCACACCGCCGACCCCAAAGCCAAGCTGTTCTACAACGACTACGGCATCGAAACTGAGGGCGTCAAAGCCAGGCGCGCCTACGACTTGGTGGGCGATCTCAAGAAAAGAGGCGTGCCCATCCACGGCGTTGGCTTGCAAATGCACCTCGACCGCATCATCAGCGATGTGTTTGTGGCGCGCACCATGCAGCAGTTTGCCGATTTGGGATTGGAGGTGCACATCACCGAAATGGACGTGCGCCTGCCCGAACCGGCCGGCACACGTGATGTGCTCATGCAAACCGAAGCGTATCGCATGATGGCGCGCCGCTGCGTGCAAGCCAAGAACTGCACGGCCCTACTGACGTGGGGCGTGAGCGACCGCTACAGTTGGATCCCCGACTTCTTCCCCGGCTACGGAAGCGCGCTCTTGTTCAACAAAGACTATCAGCCCAAGCCAGCGTTCAAGGCGGTGATCGAGGAATTAAGCAAGTAAGGCTTCTTGCCTAAAAGAGACTGTATTCATTTTGCAATCAGTCTGCTTTGTCTACAATACAGTTCGTTTGTTCCAGGAAGCAAGCAATGGCAAAGAAAGGTAACAGGCAACACACCGCTGTGATGGCAGCTCCAAGACAGATTGAGTACGAACCTGTCGACAATCTGTTGCTTGACGAAAGAAATCCGCGTTTTGCATCCGAACTTGAAGACACTAGCCAAGACAGCATTGTCAGAGTGCTTTGGCGCGATTTCTCCGTGGACGAAGTTGCTCTGTCAATAGCTGCGAATGGATTCTTTCGTGAAGAACCTTTACTCGTCGTGCCAAGGAATGAAGATAAACCCGATGGGAAGTTTGTAGTCGTCGAAGGCAATCGCCGTTTTGCTGCTGTTCTTCTTCTGCGTGACACGAAACTCAGGACCAAGATAAAGGCAACGAACCTCCCACAAATTTCTAACGAGGCGATCGCTGCTCTCGCTCAAGTCCCTGTGTCAAAGTATGCAAGCAGACAAGAGATCTGGCGCTATTTGGGTTTCAGGCATATCAACGGGCCGCAGCCCTGGGATTCGTTCAGTAAGGCGATGTATGTCGCCTCCGTTCATGATGAGCACGGCATTTCGCTCGACGAGATCGCAGACAGTATTGGCGATAGGCATGCGACTGTGAAGCGACTCTATCGTGGTTATAAGATCCTCGAACAGGCAGAGAGCAAAACAAGCTTCCAACGCGATGACAGGATTGCGAAGCGTTTCTTCTTTTCGCATCTATACACCGCGGTTGATCAGGAGCCGTTTCAGCGGTTTTTAGGTATCACTTCTGAAGATTCGCTAAGGCCAAACCCGGTACCAAAGTCCAAGTTCAATGAGTTGAGAGAACTGATGGTGTGGTTCTACGGGAGTAAATCAGAAAAACGCTTGCCAATCGTTCAGCAACAGAACCCTGATCTCAACATCCTGCGGGAAGTCATCAGCGATGCAAGGGGAGTTGAAGCTCTGCGAGCTGGCTTGACACTACAAAGAGCACATGAAATAAGTCTTGGAGATGAAAGACGATTCCGTAGCGCACTTATTAGGGCGAAAGAAGAACTGCAACTTGCCGATGGAACCCTCACGACAGGCTATGAAGGAGATGAGGACAACTATGAAGTGTTCCGGGCTATCTCACTTATCGTAAACTCTGTTGGCGAACGCATGCAGACGAAAAGGAAAAATAAGGTGGGAGCTCCAATGTGAGTCCTTGTAGAAATGTTGAAGCTGCCATATCCCACAACCGACGACATCAAGCTGGCAGATTGGCTAGAGCTATTAGCACTCACTGCACCAGATTCCAATTCAAGCTATTCGGATTTGGAGCGAGCACTGCGACGTGAGGGTGTGAGTGAATCACCAAACAATGGTGACTTAGAACAGTTGCTGCAAGCCGTGGCGTCTGAGATTCAGTTGCGCTCAAGTGCTGCTGGAGCAGCTTATCCCTTTGAAGTTGAACAACGTAGTATCGCGCTTCGCGAGCCAATTGAGAAGTTTGTGCCTTACGTGTTCTGTTTGTGCATAAGTTACTTGGATGGTGATAGATTACTAGATCAACATCCCTTTCCAAGGCGGATGTTTGAGCGATTGTCATCAGAAGCCGCCAAAAGCTATGTGGGTGGCGATGCGGTACGATTCGCATCACCCCGCGTGAAGTCGGAGATACCTGAAGACTTTCCAGAAGCGGTGAACGAACTTTGCAAGCGTATTGGGGAGGGACAAGGATTTCGCCTAAAACGCTTACATTCGGAGAAAGATGACGCAATTGACATCGTTGCGTGGCGCGATTTTCCAGATATGGATGAAGGTAAACTTTTACTGTTTGGCAATTGTGCAACGGGTACCAATTGGGACGGCAAACTGGACGAGTTGCAACCAGATATCTTCTGCGAAGAATGGATGAATGAAGTTCCCGTAAGTGTCAAAGTGTCAATACGAGCTCTTTTCGTACCGCGACGACTAGATAAGTCTCGATGGAAGAAGGTTTCCAGACGATCAGGCGTAATCTTTGATCGCTGTAGACTTGCCTATTGGACACAAAGCTCGTTCCCCGCTCGGCAAGATATGGCCAAATGGACAACTAATGTGCTGAACAGACTTGCAGCGTCTTAGTCAGCACAACACGAATGACTACAACATCTGCTTCGGATGCATTTCGCACACCTAGCCTTTTTCGTTATCCAGGTGGCAAGACGTGGCTTTTGCCCTATTTGTGGTGTTGGCTAGAAAGTTTTTCGGAGAAGCCATCTTTGTTCTTCGAACCCTTTGCTGGCGGTGCAGTCGCCAGCCTCACCGTAGCGGAGCAAGATTTAGCTCGGCGTATATTGATGGTTGAACTTGATCCCGACGTGGCATCAGTTTGGAAGACCGTTCTTAACTCCCAGAATAGTCAGTGGCTTGCCGAACGAATCTCTAGCTTTTGCATGAGTCGTGAAAATGTGGACGCTCTATTAGCCGTCGAACCGACTTATGAATGGCAAATAGCATTTCGCACTATCGTGAGGAATCGAGTCAACCGGGGCGGCATACTCGCCCCTGGTGCTGGCATGATCAATGAAGGTGAACGCAGCAAAGGATTGATGTCAAGGTGGTACCCGCAGACGTTAGTCAAGCGCATCGCTCGTATTCAAAAGGTTCGTCAACGGATCAAGTTTGTTGAAGGTGATGGCTTACGGTGGATTCGTAGACTTAAGAACCAATCAGAAGTCTATTATTTTATCGATCCACCATACACAGCATCAGACACAAAAGTAGGTGCTCGCTTATACCGCTTTTCCGAACTTAACCACCATGCTTTATGGACACAAGTCGCGGAAACGAAAGGTCAGTTTCTCATGACCTACGATGACCGTGTCGAAGTTCGTGACCTCATTGCTGAGTTTGGCTTCGAGTCGCGGAGTGTCTTGATGAAGAACACGCATCATATGCGAAAATCCGAATTGTTAATTGCGCGAAACCTTACGTGGTTTGACAGCGCATTCGGTGAGCAAGAGATAGTGCTGAATTAACCAGGTCAAAGCGCAACACCACGTTTGATTACTTCAATCGCCGCGTTTCGCCCGTTTATCCCAATCACGCTGCCGCCGGGGTAGGTGCACGCACCGCACAGCCACACGCCGTCCATAGGCGTCTGGTAGCTCAGGCGCTTGTCCCACATGAAATCGGGTAGGCATTCGCCCTGAAAGATATGGCCGCCGGTCAAGCCCGTGCGCCGCTCGATGTCCGGCGGGCCGAGCACCTCGACGTCAATTACGGCTTGAGGAAAGTTGCTAACAAACCGTGCGATGGACGCGATGCCAAGCTGTCTGACCTCATCGCGGCGCTCATCCCAACTGCGGCCATCGGCGAACGCATACGGCACGTATTGCGAGAACACGCTCATGGTGTGCGCGCCGGCGTGCGGCGAATCCTTCGCGATCACGCTACCGTCGTGCACGGTCTGGAAATACTGCTCCGTCCACAGCCGCGCCGGTAACTCGCCGCGCCGCATTGCCTCGAAGCCAGCTTGCCATTCGGCCTTGGTCAGCGGCGTGTTGATCTGGGCGAAGTGATGCGGTTGAAACTGGCCCGGCCGCGCAACAAAGTCTGGCAGCTCGCGCAGCAGCACGTTGAATTTGACCGTGCAGCCACCCATCGGCACACCCTCGACTTGTGATCGCCACGCCGCGTCGGCGTGCTCGCCCAACAAGCGCGCCGTCACGCGCGGGTCGGCGTTGCTGACGACGACGGGCGCATGGATCACCTCGCCGCCCTCCAGCATCACGCCCTCGCCCGGGCAGATGCGCGCGGCAGGCACACCGGCGGCCACGACCGCACCGGCTGCCTGCGCCACATCGCACAGGATGAACGACACGGTGCCCATGCCACCTTTCACGTAGCCCCACGTGCCGGGGTGCCCGCCCAGCCGGCCCGAGCCGTGATGGAAGTAGATCGAGGCCGTGCCTTTGTCGAATGGGCTGGCGTTTGTGCCGATCACGCCCTGGCCGAGGTAGGCAATCTGCAGGCGTTCGTCGCGTAGATAGCGCTCGACATACTCGACCATGCTCCACTCGAACAGCAGGCCGCGCACTTCGTCGTCGTTGCCGATGCGGTCTTCGAGCTGTTCGCGCGTCGGCGGTGGGCCGATCCACATATCGCGTGAATCGTCGGGCCGGATGGCGTCGCGGGCGCGCACCATCACATCGTGCATGGCATGCCAGCCGGGCACATCCTGTGGAGAGATGGCGCGAATCTCCGCCTCGCAGCGCTCATCGTCGTCGTAAAGCTGCACGCTGCTGCCGTCCTCAAACGGCACGAACAGGCCGTTGATGGCCGGCGTCCACTCGTAGCCATAGCGCTTAAAGTTGAGTTCTTCGATGACCTGCGGGTGCAGCAGGCCGGCCAGGTAGGCACACGGCGACATGCGCACGCCCGGCCACGGCTCGTCCATCGTGCACGCCCCGCCGACGGCTTCGCGCGCCTCCAGGGCAAGCACACGTTTGCCCGCGCGGGCGAGATACGCCGCGCAGGCCAGGCCGTTGTGCCCTGCGCCGACGACGATGACATCCCAACTTTTCTGCGCGAGTTCTTTGACGGGTTGGGGCAGGCCGATGCGTCCGAACGAGGCGAGGGCGGAGCGTGATGCGGTCATAGCGTGGCGAGATTATCCACTGTCATAGGAGTCGGACTCCTTGGAGGAGTCCGACTCCTGACCGCCCATCAATGCAGATACGGCCGCAGCGCATCGCGCGCGATGTAGAAGCCGCGCTTCACCAGCTCCTCGGTCTTCTCGAAGGCGCGGTCTTCGTGCTCGATGCTGAGCACATAGTCGTAGCCGACGGCGTAGAGCGCGGCGATGAAGCGCGGCCAGTTCACCTCGCCCAGGCCGGGCAGGCGTGGGATTTGCCAGCCCATGCCCAGCGACAGCACGCCGCGCTGATAAAGCTGTTCGCGGTTGATCTCCATGTCCTTGGCGTGCACGTGAAAGAGGCGATCCTTGAAGTCATACACGGCCCGCTCGTAGTCAATCATCTGCCACAGCAGATGCGACGGGTCGAGGTTGAGGCCGAAGTTGGCGTTGGGGATGATCTCGAACATCTTGCGCCAGGCGGCGGGCGAGATGGCGAGGTTGTCCCCGCCCGGCCACTCGTCGTTGCTGAAGATCATGGGGCAGTTCTCGATGGCGATCTTGATGCCGTGGTCGGCGGCGAACCGGACGATGGGCGGCCAGACCTGCGCGAAGTCGTCGAAGTTAGCCTCGATCGTCTTGGTCTTGTCGCGGCCGACGAACGTGCCGACGACTGGCACGCCAATCATGCTTGCCGCGACGATGACCTTCTTCAAATGCTCGATCACCGCGCGGCGATGATCCGCGTCGGGGTGCAGCGGGTTGGGGTAATAGCCCAACGACGAAATCTCCAGGCCGTGCTTGCGCATCAGGCTGCGAATCGAACTGGCCTTCGATTTGGTCAACGTCGTCACATCAATGTGCGTCACGCCGGCATAGCGCCGCTCGGCCTTGCTCACCGGCCAGCACGCCAGCTCCAGCATGCCGAAGCCGTTCGTGCTGGCCCACTTGGCCAATTGCTCCAACGTCATCTGCGGCAGCGCCGCGCTCATCAATCCAAGTTTCATGTTTGCCCTCAAGAATTTAATCGCGGAGGCGCGAAGATGCGGAGAAAAGAATGGTAAACCTCCGATCCTCCGTCACTCTGCCCCTCCGCGATAAAGCACTAAATATCCACCCACCGCGACTCGCTGGCGCTGCGAAGAATTGCCTCACCCACAACTAGCTCGTAGTGCCCATCCTCGAACGTCGGGAAGTCCGGTGGCGTGCCAAAGTCGCCGGCCTGCAAATAGCGATACACCGCGACGTAGAGCTGCTTGAACGTGTCGGGGAAGCCCTCGTTGTGCCCGCCGGGGTACGACGCAAACTGGCGCGCCAGCGGGTCGAGCAACGATGGGTCTTTGAGCAGCACCTCGTTGGCGCGCTCGCGATGGCCGATCCACAGCTCATTCGGCCGCTCGCTGTCCCACGCCAGCGATGCTGCCGCGCCGCTGATCTCATAGAACAGGCGGTTCTTGCGCCCGGCGCTCACCTGCGACACGGTGACCACGCCGCGCGCCCCGCCGGTGAAGCGCAGCAGGATCGTGGCGTAGTCCTCGGTGTGGATCGGTTGCTGCACGAACTCCGTCACCGTTTGTAGCTTACCGGTGAAGGTGTCAATCGGCCTAGCCGGCTTGTTGCGCGTGGGCAGAAACGTAGCGAAGTCTGCGCACACCGCTTCGATGCGCAGGCCGGTGATGAAACTCATCAGGTCGAGCCAGTGCGAGCCAATATCAGCCACAGCGCGCATGTCGCCGCCCAGCCCCGGCTCCAGCCGCCAGTTCCAATCGGTCGGATAGAGCAGCCAATCCTGCAAATACGAGCCTTGCACGATGTAGGGCGCGCCGATGTCGCCGCGCTGCACCATCGCCTTGGCCTGGTGCGCCAGCGGGTAGAAACGAATGTTGAAGTTGACGGCGTTGACCAGCCGCCTCTCTTTCGCCAGCGCCACCAGCTCGGCCGATTCGGTCGCGTTCATCGCCAAAGGCTTCTCGCACACCACATGTTTGCCCGCCAGCAGCGCCGCCTTCACCTGTGGGTAATGCAGGTGGTTGGGCGAGGTGATATGCACGACCGCGACCTCCGGGTCGGCGATCAGCGCCTCGGCCGAGTCGTAGACCACATCCAGGCGCAATGCCTCGGCCTTGGGCGCGGCCCGCTCGGCGCTGCTGCCGGCGATGCCCTTGACGTGGATGCCCAGCCGCCGCAACGCCTCGATGTGCGCCGGGCCGATGAAGCCGGTGCCGATCACGCCGACCTGCAAATCTTTTGTCATGACGTCTCCTGTGTTCTCCGGCGCGGATGATAGGGGGCCGGATGGGACAGCGCAAATGCGATGGCATCAATCCAGGAGCACCTCGCCGTCAGCGAGTTGGATGCCAGTCTGCGCCCGCGTCTGGCCAATCAGTGTGCATGGCAGATCGCGCATCAGCGCCTCGAACGCCTCAGCCTGCTCCGGCGCAACCTCGACCACGATGCGGCCGTTGCTCTCGCTGAACAGCGCTATCTCTAATCCCCAATCTCTAATCTCACTGATCTCTTTCAACTGCACACCCATCTCACCCGCCAGCGCCATCTCGGCCAGCGCCACGGCCAGCCCGCCCTCGCTGCAATCGTGCGCCGCGCGCACATGGCCGCGCTGGATGGCGCTGTGCAATGCAGCGTAGAGTGGGGGGGCGGATGACGGTAGCGTTGGCGGCTTTGCCCCCGCCCCTAACCCCTCCCCGGCGGGGAGGGGGATTTGGCTCCTCTCCCCAGCGGGGAGAGGTTGGGAGAGGGGGCTTGAGTGCGACATGATCTGCTCATACAAACTGCCCGCCAACTCGTCCTTCGTCTCGCCCAGCAGATACACGAGGTCGCCGGCTGCCTTCAAGTCCATCGTCACGCAGCGCGTCACGTCGTCCACGATGCCAATGGCCGAGATGAGCAGCGTGCCGGGGATGCTGACGCGGTTGCCCGCCTGGTCGAGATAGGTGTTGTTGAGCGAGTCTTTCCCGCTGATGAACGGCGCGCCATAGTGCATGGCGGCGTCGTAGCAGCCGCGACACGCCTCGACCAACGTGCCGAGCGTCACGGGGTCGTTCGGGTCGCCCCAGCAGAAGTTGTCCAATAGCGCGATGCGCGCCGGGTTCGCGCCGACGCACACCAGATTACGGATCGCCTCGTCCACCACGCTGACGGCCATGGCATACGCATCGTGCTTGCCGATGTTGGGGTTGATGCCGCACGCCAGCGCGAAGCCCTTGGTGCCCGCCGTGCCGAGTGGCTTGATCACCGTCGCGTCGCTTGGCCCGTGACTGCCCACACCCACCAGCGGCTTGACCACTGTGCCGCCCTGCACCTCGTGGTCATACACACGGATCACGTCCTCCTTCGACGCGACATTCGGATGACTCAACATCCTCTTCACCACAGAGGACACAGAGATCACAGGGTCTTTTTGATTCCTTCCTTCCTCTCTGTGTTCTCCGTGTGCTCTGTGGTTAATTACCGCCTTCAACATGCGGCGCGGCAGGCCATCGTGCAGGAAGCCCATGCTCAGGTCGCACACGGCCAAGTCGCGATAGGCCACGCGCAGATGGCCGTCACCGGTGAAGTGGCCGATGTCGCTCATCTCGCAGCCGAATTGGTCGCAGATTGCTTGCAGCGATGCGATATTGCCCGGCGGCACGGCCAGCACCATGCGTTCCTGCGCCTCGCTCAGCCAAATCTCCCACGGCGCCAGGCCGGCATATTTCAGCGGCACGCATTCGAGCTGCACCTGCACACCCAGTTCCGCGCCCATCTCGCCCACGGCCGACGACAGCCCGCCCGCGCCGCAGTCGGTGATGGCACTGTAGAGCCTGGCATCGCGCGCGGCCAGCACCACTTCCAGCACGTTCTTCTCGACGATGGGGTTGCCGATCTGCACGCTCGACCCGGCCACATCGCTGGTCTCGTGCGTCAACGCCGCCGAGCTAAAGGTCGCGCCGCGCAAGCCGTCGCGGCCGGTGCGTCCGCCCAACACGATCACGTGGTCGCCAGCCTGCTGCGCGCGCGGATGCGAATTGACTGGCGCTATGCCGACGCAGCCGCAATACACCAGCGGGTTGGCGGTGTAGCCCGCGTCATACACGATCGCCCCGCTCACCGTCGGGATGCCCATCTTGTTGCCGTAATCTTCGATGCCGGCCACCACGCCCACGCGCACTCGGCGCGGGTGCAGCACACCGTCGGGCAAGTCCTCGAACGCGATGTCCTGCGGGCCAAAGCACAGCACATCGGTGTTGGCGATGGGGCGCGCGCTGACCGCGATCACATCGCGTATGCAGCCGCCCACGCCGGTGTTCGCGCCGCCGAATGGCTCGATGGCCGAGGGGTGGTTGTGCGTCTCGGCCTTGAACGACAGGTCAAACTGATCGTCGAAGGCGATGATGCCGGCGTTGTCCACGAACGCGCTCTTCACCCACGGCGCGACGATCTCATCCGTCGCGCGCTTGATGTAGGTTTTGAGCAAGCCGTCAATGGTTACAGATTGCAGGTTGTAGGTTGCAGATTCCGAATCTGGCATCTGCAATCTGACATCTGCAATCTGGATTAGCGCCTTGAACGTCTTGTGCACGCAGTGCTCGCTCCACGTCTGGGCCAGCGTCTCGATCTCGGCGTCCGTCGGGTCGCGCTTAATCTCGACGAAGTAATCACGAATAGCGCGCATCTCATCGAGGTTGAGCGACAGCCGGCGCGCCTTGCTCACCTGCATCAGCGCACCGTCGTCTGCGTCACGAATCGGCACGATCTCGATAGTCAGGTTCTCCTGCGTGTCGTAGTGCAGGTTCGGCTGGATGGGTTGGTTGATGGCAAAGGTCTGGATCACGTCGTTGGCCAGCAGCCGGCGCGCGACCCATTGCACCTGCGCGTCGCTCAGGTCGCCCGTCAGTTCATAGCGACTCCCTGTTGCCGCGCGCGCCAGCCCTTGCACGCCCAACTCACGCGCCGCCCGCACGATCTCGTCGGCCGTTGCGTCGGTGACGCCGGGTTTGAAGGCCACCTCGATCGATTTTGGATTTTGGATTTTGGATTTTGGATTGCCGTCGTTGATCGAGTAGTCCTGGATGACCGGGTCGCACAGGAGGCTTTGGCAAATGCGATTCACGCCGGCGTCGCTCAGGTCGCCATCCAGAAAATACAGGTCGGCCACGGCGACGCTGACTTCGGCGTTGATGCCAAGAGTGTGGATGCCGCTGGCAATGGCGGCGCAGCGCGCGTCGGCGTAGTTAGGCTTGGGGCGGACTTCGATTCGGTAAAGCATAAAGGTTGACAGGTTGTTCAGTTGACAGGTTGTTCGGTCGAAGTGCACTTGCGCGCTCAGCAACCGAACAACCAAACAACTTATCAACCTATGGCGTTGCGATTCTATAATCCCGCGCGTGACGTCGGCCACGATTGCTCCCGCTCAGCCAGCTCAAACCCTCGTCGTCAAAGTCGGCACCAGCACGCTCACCGCCGGCACATCACGCTTGAATCGGCGTCAGATGCTGGAGATCGCTCGCCAGATCGTTCATCTGCGCGAACAGAGTGTGCAGGTGGTACTGGTCTCGTCGGGCGCGATGGCGGCCGGGCGCGAGCGGCTGGGCGTGGAGAACACCAACGGCAGGCGCCCGCTGCCGGAGAAGCAGATGCTGGCGGCGGTCGGCCAGACACACCTCATGGCCGCGTGGGAGCAAGTCTTCAGCATGTTCGACGCGCGCGTGGCCCAGGTGCTGCTCACCCGCGCCGACCTGAGCGACCGCCGGCGCTACCTGAACGCGCGCGACGCGCTGCTGGCCATCCTGGCCCACGACATCGTGCCCATCATCAACGAGAACGACGCTGTGGCCACCGAGGAGATTCGCGTCGGCGACAACGACAATTTGTCGGCGCTGGTCACCAACGTGCTCGACGCCGACCTGTTGCTCATCCTCAGCGACATTGACGGCCTGTTCACGGCCGACCCGCGCAAAGACAAGCGCGCGACGCTGATCAGCGAAGTGGCCGCGATTGATGACGGCATTCGCAGCTTGGCCACCGGCAGCAACACCGGCCTCGGCATCGGCGGCATGAGCACCAAGATTCAAGCCGCCGACCTCGTCACGCGATCGGGCTCGGCCATGGTCATCGCGCACGGTGCGCGGCCCAACGTCATCGTGGATGCGGCGATGGGCGCATCCGTTGGCACGCGCTTCCTGCCGGTGGCCACGCAGATCGAGGCGCGCAAACGCTGGATTTTGAGCGAGCGCGCGACTGGCTCGGTTGTGGCCGACGACGGCGCGGTGCGCGCGCTGAAGGGCGGCAAGAGCCTACTGCCAGTGGGGGTGAAGGAGATCATCGGCGACTTCGACCGCGGCGAGATCATCGCCGTGCGCGACGCCAAGGGCCGCGAGGTCGCCCGGGGCATCACGCGCTACACCGCGCGCGACGCGCTGCGCATCGCAGGCAAGAAGTCAGACGACATCGAACGCCTGCTTGGTTACGATTACGCGCCGATGCTCATTCACGCGGATGACTTGGTCATTCTATAAGCTACAGCTGGCTGAGGAATTCGTTTAGTGGAACAAAGGCATTACTTTGCCAGTTCCAGTAGCCTGCGTGAGCAGCTTGACCAACAAGCAAATCTGATCTTGGCTTTGATGCGATGTATGCATGTGCTCTAGCTTTAGCGGTCTTGCTAGAAGATGAATCCAGATCATGAAGGCAATCAAAATAAGTATTTAAGCAAGGCATTACTGGATCATCGTTCACTGATTGCATGCAAATGGTCTCCAGCATCCCAGGATTTGATCCATCGGGCAGAATAAAAACACCTACTCTGGGCGTTCCTTGAGTAAATTGGCCATGTGCAGAAGGGGTCGGCAAACCACGATTTAGTAAATGGTTGCGCACAGATTGCAAAGCATCTTGAGCGTTCAACTCAGCATCACGAACTATGGCTAAAGTCTCTACTTCATGAAAGCCCGAAGTTGCCTGTAGTGTTCTGAGATAAGTGCCGAAATCGCCTATTCCTCCGAAGTCGCGTGTCTCGATGTCACCATGTAATTTCAGATACCTCAAATAAGCTTTGAAGAACTCAAGTGATGTCTTTCCTTCAACCAATAGCAGTTTTGAACTGCCAATCGAGGATGTAGTACCCGATCTTTGCAAATTCTCTGGCGGTAGCATGTTGTCATCTAATCTCTAAATCGGCTATCGGAGCAACCTCAAGCATATCTTTGTCGTAGGTAAAGACGTTGATAGTGTTATCTGAGCGCTCCAAACGATGATATCGAAAGTCGTATACGTTATCAGAAGCGAATGATTGATGTGCTGCTCGGATGCACTCATAACTATGTGTCGTCGCGAATACCTGAACATTGAGTTCTCTAGCAGCTTTGCCTATAACGCGCCAAACATCAGTCAGCGTTGAATAGTGCAATCCATTCTCAATTTCATCCACGAGCATCACTCCATTGGGAATGTTTAGGAGTGTCAAGAGTATTCTAAGAAATCGACCAATACCGTCACCCATTAATGAGATAGGCAGCAACTCAGTAAGACCAACATCTGCAAAGATGGATGGTTTGCCAGCTCGGACTAAAACCGCCAATTTCTTTAGTCGAGGCTCCAGAAGTTGAAGGTAAGAAATCACTTCATCTTGTCGTCTCACAACTTCAAGATTGCTGAATCGCTCAGCATCCTCTCTTCCCGACTCGCTGCGTGGATGGAGAAATGCACTTAAGGGGAATGGCTGTGGGCCGTCTTGACGTCTACGGACGGAACCATCGCCATTAATTCTGATTTCTGCTGTTCCACGAATAGATTGATCCTGATTTCGATATTCAAAGCGCAGCGATTGCTGTTCTGGTTCAGTTGTAGTAGAACCCTTTAGTTCGCCGTTCTGCAAAGGGAAGGTTTGTTCATTAAGCGAACCGAGTCTTATTTCGAGATCCAGCTTATCCTGATTATCAGAGATACTCATTAACTCGATAGCATTATTGGATTCCTTGTTGAAGAACAGCCAACCCCAAGTTTCAGAGGCAACTGGTGAGATGTAATCAATATCTCGCCAAAAGTTTATCCTCAGCGGCAACTCGGGATTGTGAGCACCGAGGTGCAGGAAGATAGCCTCCAGCAAAGCTGTCTTGCCTGCGTTGTTTTTTCCTGCTATCAGGTTAACGCGCTCTAGAGGCTCGATCTTGAAGTTTTCAAAGCAGCGGAAGTTCCGAATGCTAAACACTCTAAGCATGTGATGCCCTTTCAAAATTCGGTGCGCAATTGTAGGATCATATTGTAAGCAATCTATGGCGTTATGGGTATTATCCAGTCAGGACTGATCGTCTCCTGCCAAGCCTACAAAGGCGAGCCGCTGTTCGGCGCGCCCATCATGGCAGCGATGGCGCGCGCGGCCGAAGAAGGCGGGGCCGTCGCCATCCGCGCCAACTCCCCGCCCGACATCGCTGCGATTCGGGAGGTCACGCGCCTGCCCATCATCGGCTTGTACAAGATTCACAGCGAGGTCAGCCAGGTCTACATCACGCCCGACCGCGCCGCAGCCGAGGCGGTTGCCCGCGCCGGCTGCGACATCATCGCCATAGACGCCACGCCGCGCCCGCGCCAGAACGGCGCAACGCTCGACGACTTGATCCTGTTTATTCGCGACGTGTTGGGCAAGCCGGTGATGGCCGATTGTTCGTGTCTGGACGACGCGCTGCTGGCCGAATCGCTGGGCGCAGATGTCATCGGCACGACGATGGCGGGCTACACCGCACATGGCCGACAGATGACCGATGGCCCTGACCTCGACTTTGTGGCCGAACTCGTGCAGCGCGCCCGCAAGCCGGTGATTGCCGAAGGGCGCTTTTATCAGCCGGAGCAGGTTGCGCAGGCGTTCGCCCTCGGCGCGCACGCCGTGTGCGTCGGCGGGGCCATCACCCGCCCGCAGGACATCACGCGCCGGTTTGTGCGTGCCCTCCCCCGCCAAGCGGGAAAGGGTTAGGGAGGGGTTATGCGTATCGCCCTCCTCCCCCTCGATGAGCGCCCGGCCAACACACGCTACCCGGCCCAGATTGCGGCCATCGCCGGCGCGCAGGTGGCG
>Ga0224722_1000024_pt1 | contig 81063 bp, 69 predicted proteins | sample Balambano_FR1_Me_FD_161646 | JGI IMG/M metagenome (GOLD analysis project Ga0224722, IMG submission 161646) | Freshwater sediment microbial communities from Lake Towuti, South Sulawesi, Indonesia - Balambano_FR1_MetaG | ecosystem: Environmental > Aquatic > Freshwater > Lake > Sediment | place...
ATCAACGACTGTGTGACACTACCAATTTGCCCGGCGCTGGTCGTCGCCGTCATCGCCACAGTGAAGATGCCCGCGCTGGTGTAGGTGTGCGTGACCTGTGCGCCGCTGCTGAGCGCGCCATCGCCAAAATCCCAGGCATAGGTGGTAACCGTGCCGGTCAGCGTTGTGCTGGCGCTGGCATCAAAGGCCACGGCCAATGGCGGCGGGCCGAAGCTCGGCGCCATGCTGAAGCGCACCGTCACTGCACCTGCTGCTGGTGCGATCACGCCGAACCAGCCTTCTTGCGCGCCGCTGCCCGCGGGCTGCACGGCGTTCAGCGAATAGGTTTCGGTCAAATTGGTCGTGCGCCCGGCGAAGACGATGTTGGCCTGATCGCCCGCGATCACCCGCGCGTCGAGGGCATCGGTGTTGCCGCCGGTTGTCAGCCGCGTGACATACAGCCGCGTCTTCAAGTCGGCGCTCGTCACCACCAACCACGCCCCGCCGAGATATGCGCCTGCGTTGGCCGCCAGGTGATTGAACGTCGTCTCACCCGGCTTGGGGGTATAAGCGGGGTGGGGCGGCATGGGCAGGCCCCACGCGCTCTCGCCGCCGATATACACGCGACCCAGGGCGTCGGCGGCAATCGCCCCGCGCCGCACCCGCAGGGTGTTGCCTGCGCCACTGCTCAGCCGTGCCAGCAGTTGTTGCCCGGCAAGATACGCACCGCTGGCGGCGTCGTAGCGGGCGAAGAAGGTCTTGTGCTCGGCGCGGGTGTTGAAGAAGGCGTGCCACTGATCCCCGCCGACAATGCTGACCTTGGCCGTGATGTCGAACGGGCTGTAGCGGAAGATGTGGTTGCCGCCGGCCGCCTCGAACGCGGCGTAGAGTTTGCCATCGCCGCCGATGGCGCAGCGATAGCCGCGCGTGTCGGCCATGTTGTTCTCGGGCCGGTTGATGAAGCGGTCGGAGGCGGGGTCGGTGCTCCAGTCGTAGGCGGTGTATTTGGCCGCGCCGTCGTAGCCCCGGCCTTGCAGGTAGGCGATCTGCACCGGCGCCCCGCTCGCGCTGGCCTGCCGCCAGCCGATCAGCACGGCGGTCAGTGACGGCGCATGCAGGCACACATCCAGCGTGTTGCTCTTGCCGGCAACGCTGCTGATTTGGCTGCCATCCGGCGCATAGGTCTCAATCGTGCCCGCGCCCGGCGCATCGGCCTCGGGGTCATTGGCCGTAGTGATCAGCGCGACGGCGTGACCCGCGCCGCCGGCGTCAATCCGCATCACTGTGCCCGCGGCAGGCTTCTTACTCCACAGCACTTGCGTCGCCGCCGGGTCGAGCTTGACTGCGCCGTCGGCCCACAGCGCGGCATAGATGTTGCCCGCGTCGTCGAGAGAAAGGTCCTCGATCTGCGCGCCGACCCGCGTCAGCGACAGGGCGGTCTTGCCATTGGGCGTCAGCCGCACGATGGCCCCAGCCGATGCCGCTGTCGCGCTGTTGAGCAACAATGGGGTCACGCCCGCCGGCTCGCTGGTCAGGTTGGCTGCCAGCACGATGGTGCCATCGGCCTGGATGCGCGCGCCGCGCACGCGGTCGGTGTTGCCGGAGTCGCCGATGAACGATGCCGTGCTCAGCGCGTAGGGCGATGTGTCGGTGGTGGCAATGTCTTGGGCATGGGTTGGCGAAGTGATATTGATGACGAGCGCGACGACGAGAAAAAGGGCAATCTTGTTGACGTTCACAGGTCAGAGACGATAGCGGCGCAGATGAAGATGCGCTTGTCGCTCGCCGAACGGGGCTGGGCGCATGCGCCGCGTGGGGTGGAATGAGTGTGCGAAGGAGCGACGTATGCTGACCGCAGCAAGGGGTGCGATTCCTTCAACAAATCCTTGCACGTCATTCCCGCTCCATGTCGTTGCCCCAGGCTGGGTAACTCTGGCGCGTAGGGAAGACGTAGCCGCCCATCATCGTCAGCTTGGCCTGGCGCAGGATGCCCGGCGAGCGCTGCTCCAACAGCGCCAGGTTGGTGAACGCGCCGACGGCGATGATTAGTGCGCCCTGCCGAATGCTGCGCTCAAACAGGTCGAGCGCATCGTCGAGCGGCGTGGGGTGGGGCGGAATCGGCTCGGGCCAATACGCCGCCTCGTCGGGTAGGCCGGCCCGCACGCGATAGCGGTCAGGGTCAGCGTTAACGTCCGCGCCGGCGGCGACGGGCACATCGGCACGGCCTGCTAAATCGAGCGCATAGCGGGCGAAGCCGGCGCGTTTCCCGCCGAGTTCGAGGTTGGTGGTGACGCCGGTGGGCGCGACGCCGGGCCAGCGCAGCAGCATCGCCAGCGCACACAGGTCATCAATGTCGCCGCCGATGTCGGTGTCGAGGTGGACCTGTGTTGGTGGCATTTCACTCGCTCAGAATCGCGATGACAGCTTGTCGAATCTCCACGAGCTTTGTCTGCTTTAACTTGCCTTCTGTGGAGAGGATCAAGTCTTGGTTAGCAGTAAAGAGTTTTGTGGAGCGAGCGTAGCTGGTCACCCTGAGCATGCCCGATATGAAGTCGCTACGAGCTAATGCGACCGCTTGTGCGTCGCCGTATGGATTGCTCGTGACTTGGCACAAAATCCAATCGCTTTTGTTTGCTCTGGCAAGAACAACCGCAGGACGAATCTTGGTCTCGGATAGGTCGGAGAATGGGAAGGGCAGAACTACTACTTCGCCTTCTGTAGGTATGCCCATGCTTCATCCTCTTCTGGTCTTAGCCAATCTACCGCAAGCGCCGCCTCGCTGAGCAGAGCGGTTTCTGCAACCACGCGGGAAGGCTCATCAAGGATGACAAGGAGGGCGCGACGCGCCTCCGATATCGAAATCGGCTGGAGGATTCGGACATTCCCTTCCGCGTCTACTATGGCTTCGACTGTTTGCATGCTGCACCTCGTGTCGAGGATTTTACGCCGTCTGCCGCAGCGTCGGCGTGGCGCTGCTGATCGTCCCGCTGTGCTAGCGTTGAGATGCAACTTCCGCGTCGAGGTGTTTTGAGCCTGTCCTCTGCGAGTTCGCCCATGCATCTTTAGGCAACGACACCTGCATCCGTCGCACAATCTCGACCTTTTCCTCCCAACTCAGCGCTGCTAACTCACGCCTGCGGCGGGCTTTTGCTTCCAGCAAATCGGAGATGTCGGGGTATGGCTTTTGCATTTCACGCCTCGCTGTCGTTTGGGTTTAGAAACCTTGCCTTAAAGCTTGACCACTTTCGCTCCAGGCCGTGTCGCCTGATCACATCAGTGAATTCGTCGCTATTTAGCGCATTATCGGCTCGACGTAACGCGTGGCCGCGATTGCACCGCCGATTGCATATTTGCCGATGACGCCATCGCGCTCCATCTGATTGATGACGGCCAATGCCCCTTCCACGCGAGAAGTATAGGCGTCTTCCTGTGTTCACCGCCACTGCGCATACGGCGATGCGGCCACGATGCCCACCACCTGCCGCAGCGTCGGCGTGGTGCTGCCAACGGTCCCGCCACCCAAATAGTTCACCAGCGCCGTGCGGTCGGCGGCGTCAATCGCCCGGCCGATGAAGCGCTCGATCAGCCGATCCACCACCGTCGCGGCCGCAGCCGGCCCGCCGATCAGCGCGTCCAGCGCGGCGTTGGACGGCGCGCTGCCGGTCGCGGTCTGGTCGCCGTAGTGCTTGCTGATCAGCGCGTTGGCCATCGTCCACCGGCCAAACACCTGATTGGTGTTCCACCAGGCGAAGCGCACGTCGGGCAGGCCGGTCGGCGCGGAGAACTCGAACAGCTTCTGGCCCAGCATCTCGATCTGGCTCTCGAAGTTGCGCGCCCCAATCGGATCGCTCCAATCGTCGGGCAGGAAGTTGATCATCGTCGTCAGCCCCATGGCCCGCATGGTCGAGATAAAGAACTCGAACGGGCGCTTCACTTTTTGCCCCCAGCTTGCGGCGAACTTGGGGTGCAGCAGGATGGCGCGCAGCGTGGCGCGGATATCGCCACTCGAAGACAGAAACGCCTGCGCGCCGGCCTCCACTGCGTCCGGGCAGAACTGATCGGGGAAGTCGCTGACGAACCTGCGGCACAGTTTGAAGGCGATGAAGTAGGCCGTGCTGGGGTGGCCGGCCAGGATGTCCAGAAACATCTCACCTTGCTCAATGCCACCATACGGAAAGTAATGGTAACTGTCGTTGCCCAACCACATGCGCTTCTCCGGCCAGTGGTGCGCCGGCCAGCCGCGGCCCTCGTTGAAGCGAAACGCGTCGTTGGGCGCATGCATCGTCGTCCACCCACTCAGGATTTGCGCAGCGGTGTGCACGTCCTCTTCGGTGTAGTTCGGCTTCTTTAAATAGTCTGCGCCGGGCACGCGGCTATAGCTGCCCATCGTGTGCAGCTCCATCAGCTCGCGCGCGTAGTTCTCGTTTGGGTTGGCGCCGTCGCTGTAGGTGTTGCTCAAAAAATAGAGCATGCTCGGGCTCTTCGCGCTCGCGCCGATCAGGTCGCGGAAGTTGCCCAGCGCGTGCTGGCGGATGACGTGATGATCCTCCCAATACTTCAGGTGGCTCTGAAAGTTCGTCTGCAGGTGATTGGTCCAGAAGTCAACCATCCCCTCGAACAGTTGGCGTTTGCTCAGCAGCGCCCGCGCATACGTCGTCGTCCACAGGTGGCGTTGCAGACGGCCGTTCGGCCAGCCGCCGGCGGCCTCGTTGGCGGCGCGATACTGTTCGACCTCGGCCAGCGTCGCGTCGGGCAACGGCACAGTCGTGCCATCGGGGTCGTTGCGCGCCAGCCCGGCCACATAGCCTGCGCAGGCCGAGTCGTCAATCGCCTCGTAGGCCAGTTGCTGATCCACGAGCGCGGTCAGGTCGAAGCTACCCATCGCGGCGATGTCCTCCGGCCGCGGGCCAAAGCACAGCCGGTTGTAGGCCAGTCGTGCCAGCGATGGTGCTGCACCGGGCGGGGCGCTCGGCGCTGCCACCGACTCACCGCCTTGAGGAAGGGTTTGTGCGAGTGCGCTCATGTCGTTCGTCGTTCGTTATTTGCGGATCAGCGACAGCATCACGCGCCGATTGAGGACGATGCTGCTGTCGCCATATGTGGCTGCGTAGATGCGCGGCGAGCGGCCGTTGCGCCGGTCGGGAAAGGCCACGACGTAGCGCTGATAAATCGGGTCGAAGGCGATAGCTCCGGCGCTGTCGCCGCCATACCAATCGCCAAAGTATTGGCCGGGCTTGGCCCACGCGTTCGCGCCATCGCCCAATTGCGCGTTGGCGGTCACCGCGCCGTCCGCGATCAACGCCGCGTTGAACGTCCATGCGCCGCCCGCGCGAGTGGGGTAGATCACCATCACTTCGTTGCCTGGGCCGATGGCCAATGCGGGCCGGCTGGACGTGTCATTTTGATTGGCGTCGTCGTTGGGAGCAATCGTCTGGGCCACGCGCAGCGGTGCGCTCCAAGTCGCGCCGCTGTCGCTCGATGATGAATAGAACACGTAGCTGTCGTGCGGCCATGCATTCGGCGGATTGCGCAGCGCGCAGCCCGACCAGACGAGATGCAATTTGCCCGCGCTGTCGGCGCGAATCTGCGGGCTTTCCTGGCCGCACCAATCCGAGTTCACATCGGGGCTGACTTGCGCATAGCCCCAGCCACCCCCGCCGATATTCCGGCGGGCGACCATGAGCTTGTTGCGGCCGTTCGCGCCGGCTTGCGTCCACGCTACGGCCAGCGTGCCATTGCCCGTCAGCGCCGCCGAGCCGTGGATGATCCACACGTCGTAGGGCTGTTGCAACACTGGGGTAGGGCTGCTCCAACCGCTGCCGGTGTTCCACGATGCATACAACTGGGTCAGGTTGTTGGCCTCGCGGTAGCTCCACACTGCGGCGACAGCGTTGCCGTTTGCTGCGATAGCTGGCGCGAAGCGTGGGCGGTCGTCGCCCGTGCCACCGGTCAGCCGCGTCGGGTCGGCCCATATGCCGTTCGCGTAGGCACTGTATTGGACTTGCATCCCATATGGCCAAACGTATTCGCTCCAAACGGCGTGCAGCGTGCTGCCGCCGAAGGCGATCTCCGCGCCCTCGCTGGCAATGTCGCCACCCTCGCGCGCCTCGGTGGGGAAGGGGGTCAATGGGCTCCAGCCCGAAGGCGTAAGTTGGCTCAGCCACAGTTGCTTGTAGCCATCGCGCTGGTCGAGCAGCGCAGCATAGGTTGCGTTGCCATTGCTGGCTGCGCTGGGTGCCATCTGATACGACGCGCGCGCAGCGCCGTCGTTGACCTGCGCCTCGTTGGCCCAGCCGCTGCCGTTCCAGGCAGCCAGCATCACATCGGCGCTGTCGCTGCGGGCGTCTTGCCAAGCAAGGCGCACATTGCCGCCGGATGCAGCCAATGCAGGGAGCATTTGCATGCCAGGCTGCGTCGCGGCCGCGACCTCGCTCCAACTCCCGCCGTCCCAGCGCGCGGTGTAGATGTCGGGATTGCTCGTGCCGTTGCGATAGTCCTGCCAGGCGGCGAATGTGCCGGCGCTGCCTGAGGCAATTGTTGGGTTCAGCGCGCGGGTATTGCCCGGCCCGCGGTCGGTGCGCCACGGCGTGCCCCACGCGCTGCTGCTTGGCATCCATTGCGAGACATAGATATCCGGCTGCGCGGTGGCCGACCCAACGCGGTTCTCCCATGTCGCATAGGCAGTTCCATCAGGTGCATACGTTACGGCGGGGTTGGCCGCGGTGTCACGGGTGTTGACATCGGCAACGCCCCCGAGGTTCTTGTTGATGCGGCCATTCCCGCCCCAGCTTGCGCCGCCGTTGCCGCTGAAGCTGGCGTAGATGCGCGGGAACTCGTTGCCGCGCTCACGCGTGTCCTCCCACACGACGACGACGTTGTTGCCGCTGCGCGAGAGGCGAGGGCGACGTTGGTCGGCGCGGCCCGCATCATCGTTCACCTTGACGTTCGGCGTCGCGCAGGTCATGGTGTTGCCGTTGCACGTCTCGGCGTAGATGTCGCTGCCTTTGCTGTTGGCGCTGTTGTTGTCGGTGTTGGCGTTGCGGAAGTCTTCCCAGGCGATGACGAGGTTGCCGCTGCCGTCGCTGGCGATCTGTGGGTAGCGCGCCACCGCCCACCACTGGTCGAGGCCGCTCGTCACCTGTGTGCGCGAGAGCCACTGGCCAGAAGCCACGTCGTAGCGGGCGAGATAAATATCCTGCCCGTCGGAATAGGCGGCGAAGGCGCGCCCGCTCGGCTCGACCGTGATCGAAGCGCCGTTAGCACGCTGCGCGTCGAACTGTGGGCCGATGTTGGTCACGCGCCGGTCGGGCTGCTTCGCGCCATTCACAAACGCCGCCGCATAGATGTCGGGGATGGCGTTGCGCGAGTCGGTCCAGGCCACAAAGGCCGTGTTCCCGTTGATCGCGATGGTCGGCTCGCTCTGCAGCGCCGGTGCCGCGTCGGTGCTGATCGGCGTCGCGGGCGACCACGTGCGTGCCTGAACCGTCATCGGGCCGATGTCCTGGGCATGGACAGTTGAGGTGATGACGAGGGCCGCAATCAGGGTAGGGAACGCTACGGAGAGCGTTCCCTTTGGCGCGCTACTACGGAGAGCGCGCCCTACGATATGTAGTGCGACGAACGAACGCATTTGCATCATCGCCTCACTTCTGCACGGCAATGCCCATGCCGGCGCTGAAGTTCAGGCCGGGGAACACCGTGCTGTTGATCTGACCTGCGCTCACGCCCATCCGCCGCGTGAGCACGTCGCTGATGGCGCGCCGGTAGTCGGTCGTGATTTGCAGGCCGTCGTTGAAGCCGAGCTTTTGCAAGCCGGGCCAATCGCCATACACTTGCCCACCGTTGATGTTGGGCGTGCCAAACGTCTTGCCGCTGCCCATGATCAACATGACGTTGCCGTTGCCATGGTCGCAGCCGGCGCTGTCGTTCTGATACAGCACCCGCCCAAACTCGCTCAACACTACGACCACGAAGCGCCCGCGCCACTGCGGGTCGGCGTTCATATCGTCGTAGAAAGCCTTGAGGTTGTTCGACAGATTCGTGATCAGCTTGGGGAAGCGCTGATTGCCGCTCCAATCCACAGTGCCCTGGTTGTCATGTGTGTCATAGCCGCCGCCCACGTCAATCGTCGCCACGCGCAGCGGGTTGCTGATGGACGCCTTGGCAATTTGCGCGACGGTCTGGAGCGAGGTGCCGAAGTGACCGTAGTCGAGCACATGGCTGCCGGCGGTCAGATACGGCGCGGCCGGCGTGTAGGTTGTGTCGAGCACGCTGCGCAGCATGTCGTAACCCTGCAACGCCTGTTGTCCAACTGCCTCGACGAAGTCGCCGCCGTGCTGATACATCTGTTGCAGGATGGTGCGCTGCGCAGCCACCAGCGCATCGCGGGTGTTGTCGGGCATCCACTGCGCTGTCTTCCACTGCGGGCCAAATTCGCGCGGGTCGGGCACGGCAATGGCGCGGCGGCCGGTCGGCGAGCTGAGCGAGGGCGAGATGCCCCACTGCGGTGAAACCGCCAGCGCGTCGTTAGGCTCGCCAATGGCATCGAGGTAACGCGCCACCCAGCCGCCGGGATTGGTCTTGCCGCCCAGATCCACATACAGCTCGGTGTCGAAGTGCGAGCCGGTGATGTCGGGTGAGCCGCACGCGTCCACGATGGCCAGGTCGCCGTTCTGAAAGAGTTTGGCCAGCCCACCAGTGTCGGTGGCATGCGCGTTGGGAACGTTCACGCCCGCCATGCCGCGTGCCGCGTCTGGGTGCAAGGCAAACTTGCCGTTGATGTCAACCGCTTTGCGCGCCGCGCTTGCGTTTGGCGCGGGCACGTTAAGCGTTGGCCGCAGGGTGGTGTAGTAACTCTTGTTATCGGCTGCGCTGGTGTTGAACGGCACGACGAGGTTCAAGCCATCCAGCCCGCCGCGCACGAACACCAGCACCAGCAGGTCGCGGTTGTTGGGCGGCGGTTGCGCAGGAGATTGCGGCGACTGAGACACGACATCTTGCGCATGCGCCACTTGTGACTCGAACAGCAGGTTGGTGATGCCAAAGCCGCGCACTGCGGCCACGGCGGCGAAGCCGGAACACCCTTTCAGGAACGCGCGTCGGTTCATGCGTGTGATTGTAGGGAAGGGCGAGTGAGCGTTCCCTTCGCCCGGCTGACGCATGAACCCAACGCTTGCTCAGTGCGATTGCAACATCCGCTCAATCAAATTGCAGCAGTTGCGACAGCCACCACGCACCCATCGGGTTTGTTTCGAGCGAGTTAGGTTGATGGCCGAGGCCGCCAGCGCAGCGCAGCGTGGTCAGCCGCAAGAGCCCTCTGCCGAGTCGCACGTCCACCACATAGTCGCTCCACGTCATTGCGCGAGCGTCAAAGCGCCGCCAACGCGGCCGAATGGCATTGGGCCTGACTCCTAAGGTTGTCGCGAGGCGATCCGCGTCCAGCGTTGTGTCGGTTGCAATGCCATACCAACTAACATTCGCATAGGCATTCTGATTTAGGAACATATTTACATGTATAGCCTCTCGCCAAAACGGTTGAGGAAAGCAAAATCTTAGGTCAATAACATCCAACCAAAACAGAGCAGGTGACAAAAGCAGCTCAGCCACATCCAGCGCTGGCACAACCCACAACGGCCATATGTTATGAGCAACAAGCGCATCACCTACCACGAGCTGTACAGACAATTCAAGTTGAGTGAACTCCCGCACCGCCACCTGTTGCACCAGCACAAGCAATTCCTCAACAACACCCGCATTCACCTTCAGAGCGTCGCGCAATCCTTGAGCGACAATCACACCATTCTGATAGCACAATTGCCACATTAGCGTTGCGCCTGTAACAGTTGCGCCGCCATTCGACAGCGCAACATGAACTTCTATAGGCTCATCGCTCCACCACGTGCACGGGTCGCGATAAACCGGCCGGTCGCCGCCATGTCTCCACTTGCGGCGACGCTCGCGATCCATCACCAGCACCCGATCTGCGTTAAAGAGCCGCCACTCGCCCGGATCAAACTTCAACTCGCCCCGGTCATCCACGACGCCAGAGGTTGCAATCGGCGTGTCGCGCCAACCCGTCACCACGTAGCCGCCGGTCGCGCGTTGTTTGCGCATCTGCTCGAAGACGAACTTGCGCATGACCGTCGCTTGCTGTCGGCCCAGGCGCGTAACCTCCGCACCACCATCGGTGATGTCCGCCGCGCGCAGCCGCGTCTCATGCTCACGCGCCCACGTCAACTCGTCGCGCTGCATGGTCACAGGCCCTGTTACCCAAAATGGCTTCGGCCTCAACGCTGACCAGTCACGCATCGTATCGGCGTCACAGAACTCGCCATAGATCCACGGCTTGTCCGGTTGATACGCTCGAGAGAAATGCTCGACCAGCGGCTGGAAATAGTGCAGATCGGCGTAAAAGTGGTAATCGTAGAAGTCGCCAACGTGCGTCGCACCGCCATAGGCCTCGCTCGAGCCGCTGTTGTCGCATAGCAGCGCATTAGGCAAATACCGCTTGACCAACGCTCGCAACTGCGCCAGGAACTCGGCATCGGCCTGTGCATCCAGCTCGCAGCCCAAGCTAACCACAACGACGGAGGAATGGTGATGCACGCGCTGCAGGATGCCTTCATATTCGCGCAACGCCAGCAGCTTAAAAGCATCAGTGACCCTAGGCAGCCACATCGGCAACTCCAGCCACAGCAGCATGCCCTCCTCGTTGGCCGCCTCAAACATCGTCTCATCCGGCACGAACAGGCACAGCTTGAACAGGTTGAAGCCAAGGCTGCGCGCCTTGGCGAAGGCGTCGCGCACCTCGTCACGCGATGGGGTGGGGCACAACCGTCGCTCGTCCCAGCCCCAATCCAGCACGCCACGAAAGTGAATCGGCGCGCCGTTCAGCAAGGTAGTGTCACCCTCAGCGCGCACATCGCGAAAGCCGATGCGCCGCGTGACCGATGCGCCAGCCACCTCAACCTTCAGCCCGTACGTTTGCGGCGTCTGCGGCGACCAAATTTGATGACCCCGCAGGCGCAACGTTGCCTTGAACGTGCCGTTGCATTTGACCTTGATGGGCGCCGAGACCGCGGAGACACCGATTTCTTGAATGTGAACCGCGCCAACTTGTAGAGACGCGCGGCCGCGCGTCTCTATGCTGCCAACGACACGACCCGTCACACGGGCAACGCCTTTTACCTCTGCCTGCACCCGCAAATCGGCAATCGCCGCACCCTGAATGCACCGCAGGCGAATGCCCTGCCAGATGCCGCCGAAGGTGTTGCATACATCCGGCAAGAAGCCAGCCAAAGATTCGCGCAACTTATAGCGCCCCTCACCTGGCTTCCACACTTCGATCTCGATCTCGTTCTCGCCATCGCGAACAAACGGTGTGATGTCAAGTTGCCAGCGCGTCCAAAGGCCAGTGTGTTCACCCGCAAGGTGCCCATTCACCCGCACTGTGGCCGCAAAGCTCACCGCGTCGCATTCAAGAAAACATCTCCCCTCCCCGGCGACGAGGTGTGGGGGGAGCGGGAATGATCGGCGATACACCCCCAGCCCCTCGGTCAACTTATCGTCCGTTGAGGCCTCCCACGCCGAAGGAACCTGAATCGCGCGCGGCTGCTGATCAGCAAGTTGGAACTGCCATTCACCATTTAGAGAGATGACCTGGCTGAGGTCGTTTTCGAGGAACATGTATCGCGCAGCGGACGGAGCGCTTGAAGCGCTCCATCCGCTAAGTCGCCTACCACACATCCAACCCCAACAACTTGCGCCCCAGCGGTGTCAACTCGGCTGTCGTGCCATGCAACTCCTCGACGCGGCGCGGGTCGCCGGGGAAGGCGCGGTCATAGGGCGGCTTCTTGCGGTTCTGCCAGCGGTCAATCCGCTCGCGCGCCTGCGCCTCATCGCCCGCCGGAAACATGGTGATGTATTGCGCCAAGCGTGGCTTGTTCGACACATTGTGGCCGTTGCCATGAGCCAGCAAGGTGTCCCAAATCAACAGGTCGCCGGCCTTCATCGGGATTGGCGTGACCTTCATGCCGGGCGGCAGCGCGTTCAAGTCGGGGTGATAGGGATTTCGATCAACGGGCTGCGTTGTGATCCACCTGTCCAAGTCGCGGTGGAAGCCGGGCACACACTGAAAGCCGCCCATGTCCTCGGCCGTGTCAGCCAAAGCCAGCACGCCCTGCACGCGGAACGGTAGCGGCAGCTTATTCGTGTCCACGTCCCAATGGGTAAAGCCCTTGTGGTCGTATTCGGGGTGCGCCGGGTGCATCGGCGGCTTCATGCAGGCGCGATCCTCGCTCACCCATAGTTTCTCAGTGCCATAAATCTCGGCAAAGGCTTGGTGCACGCGCGGGTGCTGCCGGTTGTCCCACAGCGCCTGATGCTGATATAGCTCCACCATGCCGTTGGTGCGATGTGGATTGCGATACCAATCTTCGCGGTCGGCTGGATTCATGCCGAGGAAATCGTAGACAGCGTCAATCACCGCCTGCAAGTTTTGGGGCGGCACGGCATCATGCAGGATGACGTAGCCGTTGTCGCGGAAGAAATCGAGTTCGCTCTTGGGAAAAACAGACATGCGCGAAGTATCTCCGCGCATGAACGTAACTGCAATTAGGGTCCGATCACCGTCATCAGCCCCTCGGCCACCTGCCCAAACGGCTGGCCGTCGGCGATCAACTCAACTGCGAACGGCTGCATGACACATGGGCCGATGGGCGTGATCTCCAACGCGCAACTCACCTCAGCCCGCGCCTTGGCGTGCAGACTCGCGCTTGTGCCATGCCAACCGTGCGGCCCCACCAGCCGCACATCCAGCGTCGCTGCATGGGGTAGGGGGTTGCGGACAGTGACCGTAATGGTGGCTGGAGCAGGGGCAGATAGCACAGTGCGATATGGCCACACCCAGCCGCCCCAACTGTCCAGGTTGAAATGCGTCTCACCCTCACCCAGCGGCATGATGCGCCGGTGAAGCTCGGCATATTCGTCGGCCCACGCGTCGGTCAAGGCGAAGAAATCGTCGTCGGTGTGGAACGGCCCCTGGTGGCCGTTGAGCACGATGTGGGGCCGCCACGCGCGTAACCAGTCCGCACTCAGCCGATAGCCATCCAACAGCGCGCCGTTGCGATACACATGGTTCTGAAAGATGGCCTTGTCGCCCCACGACGCGATGTTGCTCGCCCAATTGCCGCCGGCCTCGCGGAAGAAATATTGATCGCCAGTATGAGCGAAGCGCACCCCATCAGCCTCAAACCCGATCAGATGTGAGAAGCGCGTGTGACCGTTCATCGGCGCAAAGTGAAAGGTGTACTCCTCCCACTGCGCTTGGCTGTGCGCCGGCAGCCGACGATCCACCTGCATCGGCTGCGGCCAGTCGCACGGGAAGCAGTGCGCCTGTGGCTGTTCCAGCAGATCGGCGAAAGACTCGCCGGCCCACACCTGCGTCCCATGCAGCCGCTGCAATAGCGGCACGCCGCACACGTGGTCGTCGTGGAAGTGGCTGATCAGCACGACGTCAATCTTGTCTATGCCAGTCGCGGCCTTGAGTGCATCCAGGCTGTGCAACAGCGCCCGGCGGCGATAGGGTTTGCTGTAATTCGCCGCCAACAACCCGCGCGCCTCGTGATAGCCGTAGTCAATCGCCAGCGCCTTGCCGCTCTGGCTGATGACGAAGGTGTTCACGCTGCTGGTCTGCGTCGTCCGCCATACGTGCGGCGTGATCTGCTCGAGCATCGGCTTGTCGGCCGCAGCGATCTGCCGCGCTTCGTTGGGGCGGCCGGCGCACAATGCCTTGAGGTTGTCTTGCAGCTCGCCCAGCGCAGCGTCGCAGTCGGCCAGCATGGGCGTGCCAAGCGAAGGCAAAAGCGCATCGGGGCGGTGTGCGCGCAGGTCGCGGGCACTGTAGAAGGCATTGACCGCGCCGCCGAGGTCGTTGTAGTTGTATTGCAGCGGGGCCACGCGGGCCAGCTTGCCGGGCGAATGGATCGCCTCGCCGCAGAAGACCATCTTGCTCCTCTCCCCAGCGGGGGCTTGTGCCCCGAATGGGGTAAGAGGCTGGGTGAGGGGGGAATCGCCGCTGAGTGAAATCGCCAATCCCACCTGCGTGAGCGTGACCCCGGGCAACGGCACGACCTCAACATCGAGGCCGGCCAGTGCCATGTGATCGTAGTCGCGCAAGACGCCGGCGATGGCCGTCGGTTCGATGGGCGCGAATAGGTCCCAATAGTTGTCGTAGATGATGTAGGTGTCGCGCTGGCGGAAGTGTTGGGCCGGGTCGGCAAAGATGGCCCGCTCGCCCTCGGGCACATACACCGGGATGCCCAGGCGCGCTGCCCGGGCCGCGCCCGCGCTGTGGTCGCGGAAGAAGTGCGTGCAGGCCAAGGCAACCGGCGGCTTGGGCAACTCGGCCACATGGTCGAGCCATGCGCCGGTGCCGGCGTCCACGATCAGCGCGCCCTCGGGGCCGATGACGGCGTAGACGTTGCAACTGTCGCGCCACAAGAAGACGTTAGGAAGAATGGGTGTCCAGGGCATGCTTGGATTGTAGGTTTGAAGGACGCTAATACAATCTCAGGCAACGAGGGGAACCAGTGACAGAACAAGCGCGCAACATCAACACCGGTGGCGGGGCCGTCTTTAACGGCAACACCTCCGCGGGCCGCGACGTCATCGGCCGCGATCAGATCAACAACTACAACCAGCACTACCAGCGCGACGCGCTGCACCAGTTGCGCGCCATCCCCGAGACGTTCACTGGCCGAGGAGAAGAGATTGCGAAAGTCGTGGACTTCGTGCGCGAGCGCGCGGCCGAGGGCGGCGCGGTGGCCATCACCAGCGGCATCACCGGCCTGGGCGGCATCGGCAAGACCGAGCTGGCCAACGTCATCGCCCGCGCCCTGCGCGAAGCCTACCCCGATGCGCAGTTGCTCTTGGAGCTGAACGCCAACGGCGCAGCCCCGCGCACACCCACCCAAGCGCTGGCGGCGCTGTTGCAGCAGTTTTATCCGGCCGACCGGCTGCCGGAGGACGAGCCCAGCCTGCGCCAGCTTTACCTCAACACGCTCAGTGTTAAGCGCGCCATCGTTATCCTGGATGACTGCGGCAGCGACGCCGACGCGCGCAGGCTGCTGCCGCCGGCCGGCTGCGTGACGCTGATCACCAGCCGGCACAGTCTGGCTACGGGCGAACGGCTGCGGCTGGCGGCCCTGCCGCGCCCCGATGCGATCGCCCTGTTGCGGCGCTATCGCCCGGCGCTGAGCGACGACCAAGCCGATGCGCTGGCCGCGCTGTGCGCGGATTTGCCCATTGCTCTAAGCGTTGCCGGCAGTCTGCTCAGCGTGTATGCGAGCATGTCGGCAGGTGCGCTGATCGCCTCTCTAAAGGCCGACAGGATCGGCGGGCTGGCCTACGAGGATCAATCGGTGCAGCGCGTGTTCGCCGCTAGCTACGAACGGCTTTCGCCGGAATTGCAGCAGGTGTGGCGCGCGCTGGCAATCATGCCAGCCGACTTCGACCTGCCCGCCGCCGCAGTTATTGGTAGATTTGATGCTGGTGAAGCACCTGGGCCGCTTGATGAGTTTACAAAGCTAAATATGCTTGAGTTTCAGCAAAGTGCTGAAAGATTCAATTGGCATGACCTTCTACGCGACTTTGGGAAACGACAATTGAAAGCAAACGAAATCGCAGCTCTAAAACGCATTTATCTTGATTACTATAAATCAGTTGCCAACTGTGCCAATGTGTTCTACAGACAGGGTGGGCGCACTGCGCTATTGGGCTTGGAGCTTTTTGATAAAGAACGGGCGCATCTTGAATACTCGTTGTCGGTGCTAAAAATGGAGGTTGAATCTGGACTGGAGAATATTTACTTTAGCTTATCAGAATCGCTGCTTGACATTGGACAAGTCCGGTTCCTGCCATTGCAGCAAGTTGACTGGTTGCAGAACCTAATTAGTAGATTCAGTCGATCACAACCCAACTCTATTCTTGTAGATGCTCGAATAGTAATTGGTGGAGCATATGCTGAGTTAGGAAACTATGGGCTGTCCGTGGAGTATCGCCGTAGAGCCTTGGAGATGGCTTCATTGTTGGACGATAAGTACTGCAAATGCAGAGCACTTAGCAGTTTGGCAGGAGCTATTATCGAAGCATCTTTCGTTGAACTTGATCGCATCAATGAAGCCAAGGCACTAGTCAACGAAGCGTTGGCTGTTAGTCGTGAGGTCAATGATCGAAAGAGTGAATGTGATTCCCTAGATACACTTGGAACGATATATCTGACACTAGCAGGCTCACACATAGGTAATAACGAAGACATGTCGAAATTTGAGGAGCTCATGTCCAGCTCTTTAGCCTCGTTTGAGGAAGCATTGCAGGTCAGTCGCACAATTGGTGATATGTGGCGGCAATCTAGATGTCTTTTCAATCTAAGTAAAGCACAGTCAGAACTAGGTAACACGATCCAGGCAATTGAATTCCTCCGAAACGCTCTTTTGATCGCTAGAGAAATCGAGGACATCGCAATGGAATCACGTTTGCTCAAACGAATGAAGCAACTGACGTGACGTTCAATGAGAAATTGCCGCACTCAAACTACGGCCCCTGCCGCGTCGCCTCCTTGGGGCTGAGGCTATAGGTGTTCAACTGGTCGCGCAGCACGGCCGTCTTGGTGTGAGCGTAGACGATGCGCGTGGTCTCCGGCGAGGTGTGGCCCAGATACGCCTGCACGCTCTCCAGCGGCATGCCCTCGTTCAGCAGTTGCGTGGCGCGGTAATGCCGGAACGAGTGCGGCGAGGTGATCTTGCTCAGGCCCAGCGCATGGGCCGCGTGTTTGACGGCCCGCCAGATGGTCATGCGCGTCAGCGGCTGGCCCTTGTTTTTGCGGTGGCTGATGAACAGGGCAGGGTGGGCGTCGTCGCGGGCATGGCAATAGGCGCGGATGGCCCGCTGCGCCTCCGGCGTGAGGAACAGCATGCGCTGCTTGTTGCCCTTGCCGGTGATGAGGATCTCGCCCGCCCGGCCGTCGGCCACCTGCGCGCGGGTCAGCGAGGCGACTTCGCTCACGCGGCCGGCCGAGGCATACAGCGTGTGCATCACCGCGCGGGCGCGCAATAGCTCCAGCCGTTTGATGTCACCCTGCTTTTCGTCGGCTGCCGGCAGCGGCTGGTCGTCGTAAAAGCCGATGATGCGCGGCAGGTCGGGGTCGGCGGCGCGGTGGCGGTAGCCCTCGCGCGCGTTGCCGCGGGTCACTTTGAGCTTGGCCTCGGCCTTGGCGCGGTTGAAGCCGGCGGGCAAGGCGTCCTCGGCATCCAGCCATTCCAGATAACGCCGCAGCGACGTGATGTAGAGCTGGCATGTGGCCTTGGCGTAGCGGCGCTTATGCAGTTGCTGGTTGAACGTCTTGAGCACATCGCCGTTGATCTCCAGCTTGAGGTGCGCGGCCAGCGACAGGCCGTTCTTATACGCATCCAGCGTGCGCGGGCTGGCGTTCATCAACGACGACAAAAACCGCTCGATTGAATCGCGTTCGATGAGCACTGGTCTCCTGATCTTGGGGTAGGGGTGACGGAGTCGTAGGGCGCGCTCTCCGTAGCGCGCCAGCGGGGAACGCTACGGAGAGCGTTCCCTACACACCACACCGCACACATGCAATCAATCATCACGCAGCCGCCTGCACTCGCCAACCCTCGGCGTCGCACGTCTCCGGCTAGCACTGCGCTTTGCGCTTGCACGGCCGAAATGAGTAGGTGGGCGGCAGGGCGCATCGCCTGCGCCGAGTGTAGCACAGTATCGAACCTAATCAACATTGTGTAACATACATACACCCAAGCCACACCAGCCTTCTTCTACAGTTTGTGTAGTTTTTGTGCCGCTACGCCGCGCTTGGTTCGCGCAACTGCGCCGCCAGCAGCGCAAATGAAACGACATACAACACGAGCAACGCCCAGATTTGCCAGCCACCCAGGCCAGTTGCCAGCGTGAGCCGCGCGGCCTGGGTCAAGCCAAAAATCAGCGCTGCCGCAGTTGCGATGCCAGCGACGACAACCGGCAAGGCGCGCTTATTCACAAAGCGTTTCAGCGCCATCACCAGAACGGCGACGACTGCGCCGCTAGCCGCGCCGACTAGGATGGTCTCGATCAAGCCGCCCTCTAGCAGGCCCTGAAACATGATGCTGAACGGAATCGAGATCAAGCTGGTCAGGATGACGACGATGTTGGCGCCATTTGAGAACTGTTGTAGGAATGGCTGGATGCCGAAAACAAGGGTCATCCACAGCGTAGGGACGATTAATCCGCCCAGACCACCAAGAAGTGCGCCCTTGATGACGAGCGCCGTAGCATTGATCATGACAATCTCAGTGTAGTCCAGACGTAAACGTAGAACATGCGTTCTGCCGCCCGGGTAGCATCACATCCAGCTACGATTGGCTCATGTCGCAAGAGTTGAGCAGTATGCATGCAGTAATCACGGGCGTGGTGCAAGGGGTGAACTTTCGCTATCACACTCGGCGCGCGGCGCGCAGCCTGGGGCTGACTGGCTGGGTGCGCAATCGCGCCGACGGCACAGTCGAAGTGACGGCCGAAGGGCCACGCCCGCAACTTCAGGCGCTGCTGGACTATCTGCGCAAAGGGCCACAGATGGCGAGGGTGGATCGCGTAGCGGTGACGTGGACGCAGGCGACCAGCACATTCACCACCTTCGAGATCGTGGCATGAAGTAGCGTTGCGCCTCTGCCCTACCCTCACTTTGAAGTTGCCTCGATTTGTGCTTAACTCGCCGCATGTCAACACGCTTCGATGTCGTCTCGGTTGGCGAGACGATGATCCGCCTCGCGCCGCCAAACTTCGAACGCCTGCCCCAAGCCACATCGCTCGATATTCAAATCGGCGGCGCTGAATCCAATGTCTCCGTCAATTTGGCCCGCCTCGGCTTGAGGACATCCTGGCTATCGCGCCTGCCCGATCACGCGTTGGGCAGGCGGGTCACGTCACAGCTCAATGCCTATGACGTGGACACATCGGGCGTGGTGTATGTGCCCGGTGAGCGCGTCGGCACCTACTTCATCGAGCTATCTGTGCCGCCGCGACCCAACCGTGTGATCTACGACCGGGCCAATAGCGCTGCCAGTCGCATGACCGTCGCCGACGTGAACTTCGACATGATTGCCTCAGCGCGCTGGTTACACACCACCGGCATCATGGCCGCCATCAGCTCATCCTGCCTAGAGGTGACGCGGGAGGTCTTGCAGTTTGCACGCAACCGCGGTGTGACCACATCGTTTGATGTCAACTACCGTGCCCTGTTGTGGCCGCCCGAACAGGCCGGCGCGGCATTGGCCGGTTTGCTGCCATGGTGCGACTACGCGTTGGCCGCGCATCGCGATGCCGTGACCTTATTTCAGGCCGATGAAGATCCCATCGCAGCGGCCAGACAATTGCGCCAGCGCTTTGACAACAAGGTGCTCATCCTCACCATCGGCGAAAGTGGCGCCATCGCTGCGACTGCGGATGGCGCAGTAGTCGAGTCCCCCCAACGCTTCAAGGTGCCGCAAATCGTGGATCGCATTGGCGCGGGCGACGCGTTCGATGCTGGCTTTATCGCGGGTCAGGTATGGGGGCTATCCGTTCAGGACGCCATGGACTACGGCAATGCCATGAGCGCGCTTAAGATCACGATGCCGGGCGATTTGGCATTGGTGACCAAAGATGAGGTGGACGCGCTGGTGGGCGGCGCCAAAGGCGCCAGCGTGCGTTGAGTCTAGCCCTCACAGAGTTCCAAACTCTGTGAGGGCCACATGTCATTCGGCCTCGCCGCACCACTTCCACTCCCCACCCTCTTGCGTCACGCGATAGGCCGTAAGGGGGAATTCGTTTTTCTCTGTGCCGTAGTCGGCGACGATCTTGCCCTGGCAGCGCACAATATCAGTGTTGCCATCACGAACGCAGCGCATGCCCTCGATGCGAGCGTTGCTGACGCCCTCAAACGTCGTCACCTCGATATCGAAGTCGGCCTCGCGCTCGGCGCATAGCAGGCGACGCACCGTGTCGGCGTCGCGGTTCACCTTGGCAGCGAGATAGGCCTCGACATTGCGCGCTGGATCGCTGGGCGTTTGACACGCCGAGACCGCGATGGTGACCGACGCGACAGCCATGATGCGTGTGAAGCGGTGCCGCATCATGGCCGCTCCGCGTTTGTCGTTTGCGCTGTCATGGCGCGCCACACCTCATCCAGACCGATGAGCGCGGCTAGGTTGTGCACGCCGTGGCCGCTGCGGAACGCGCTCGGCAGTGTGTAGTCCACACGGCCGAAGCTGGTCATGTGGACGGCATCGTTGCCGAGGCCGCGCCCGGGCAAGGTGGCCGAGAGCGCCTCGAAGTCAATCAGCGGCACCTTGAATTCACGCGCCAAAGCCCGCAGCACATCGTTGTTTGCATTTGTGATTGCCCCCGGCGCATTGGCTTTGGTGATCAGAATAGGCACCACGCCGCTCTCCACGGTCGTGCTCAGGATGCCCCGCATGCCGCGCTCAAACAGACTCACTGGCGAGTCGTTCGCCCCCAAGCGCACGAACACGATACTAGGTTGGTGGATGCGAAGCTCACACGCGACTGCATTCTCGTTGGGTTTGCAAGTGCGCTTATTGGCCCAGGCTGGGTTCAGCGCCGTCCATGAATGCAGCCCGATGCGCACCGAAGTGCTGGTGCGGGTGAATGATGGCGAGTAGGCGTTGATGACATCTTGCAGATAGGCATACTCGCCCAGCTTATAGGGGCCTTTGGCAAAGCGCTCGAGGAACTGGCCGCCGGCGATGCTGCTGTCGCCGATGGCGCTGAAGTGACCGGCGATGTTGCCGCGCTTCTGACCATCTGCGTAGATAAGCTGGACATTTTCGCGCACCTCGGCGGGCATCCACACGAACGTGGTCAGCGGCAGTCCGTTGACGGCCGTTGGCGCTGGAGGCGCGGCGCGCAGGGTGCTGGTGAGGAAAAGCGGTTCGTTGGTGATGTTTGCTGGAGCGGTTGCAGTGACAATGGCCGAGCCGACGACAAGCTCACGAACGCCGGCGTGCGCTGTAGCACTCGAAGCCAGCCACAGCCAGAGCAGCGCGAACATCAACCCTGGTGACGCCAGGGAGAAAGCAGCCCTGACGACGCGACTCAATGTGATGCGGAGTGAATCAGAACGTTTCAAACCGTGCGCGAATATAGCATGCGTATCGGATGCAAAAAGTTCATGCTGCGGCTAGTTTGTCGGCGTGACGCTGAATCTTGTGCACAGCCTCGACGATGTCGTCCATGAGCGCGCGGTTGCCCATGAAGTGCTCCATCTCCAGCCACACTGCTTGCTGCGTGGATGCGCGCTCGATCTCGGGCAGGTGCATCTTGTCAAATTCAAAGTAGCTGGAGAAGTTTTGGGCTACCGGTGAATTTCGCGAAGTTGGCTTGAATAAGCTATAGCGATACATGGGGTCCCAGCCGCGCCAGGCATCAATGCCCTCAGCAGAAAGTGCTTCGCAAAAGCGTGCATTGGAGATACCGGCGAAGGCCTTGGGCTCAATCTTGAAGATGTAGCGGTAGGTGGGCCGGATGGTTGTCTGAGCGTAAGGTTTCAACGGCGTGACGCCACGGATCTCGCTCAGCGCTTCGCTCAGGTAGGCCATGTTGTCGGCCCGAACGCGGGTTTGCTCCTCTAATCGGCTGATCTGAGAGACGCCTAACGCACACTGCAACTCGCCCATGCGGAGATTTGCGCCCAAGTGATAGCGTGACTCGGCTTCGTCTTTTGGCCGGCCGCAGTCAATGAGCGATCGCGCTGTCTCGGCCAGTGTGTCGTCGTTTGTCAGCAATACCCCACCCTCGCCTGTGGTCAGTGTCTTGGACGATTGCAGGCTGAACGATCCAAAGTGACCGATGCTCCCTGCTCCTTTGTCGTTCCATCGGCTTCCGTGAGCATGTGCAGCATCTTCAACAATAAATAGCGAATGCCTATACGCAATATCGTTGATGGCATCCAAATCGGCCAACGTGCAGCCCACATGCACGGGCATGATGGCGCGCGTGCGCGGGGTGATGGTCGCCTCGATGGCTGCAGGGCTAATGCAATATGTCTGTGGGTCAATGTCGGCAAAGACCGGCACAGCGCCCACAGCCAGCACAGCCCAACCACTAGCCGCAAAAGTGTATCCGGGCAGGATGACTTCATCGCCCCAACCCACGCCGAGCGCCTGCAACGCAACCATGAGCGTGAGCGTGCCATTGGCTACACAAATGGCGTGTTTGGCAGTGTGAATGCGCTTCATCTCATCGGCCAGGCGTGAGGCATACGGGCCTGGCTCTGGAAATCCGCCCCAGCGGCCGCTGCGCACGGCTTCAGCCACAATTTGAGCGTCGGTTTCGTCGTGTACGGGCCACTCTGGGATGGGCGGCTTGTTGGCGCGGACTGCGCTACCGCCAAAGAGCGCAAGAGTTGAGGTTGTCATGGTGAAAGCGAAGCGCCTAAGCGAAGTGCCTAGGCGTGCAAAAGCGCAATGCGACGCGATTACACGACGAATGGCCTGAACGCGCAACCAACTACCAACACACGCTGGCAAAACGCTGTCACAATAGGCTAGCTGCCAGGCGCCTGGGAGGACGCCGCATCATGGCAAAGAAACCAAACCGACGACCGAGACCGCAACGACCAAGCACGCCGCCCGCACTAACGCCGGAGCCTGGCACCACAGGCAGGCTGCTGGTGCTGTTGCGAGAGGACAGCACCAGTGCCGCAACCAAGGCACTGGAGGACATCGCGGGCATGCGCGTGGTCAACTCGCGTGATTTCAGCGATGGGGCGGTCACGCTCGAACGCGCTGACGATGCCGACGCGCTGATCCTGGATGAATTGGGCATCGCAGTCGTGGACCCATCGGCTGCACCGGAACGCACCCGCGCGCTCAGCATGGCTGCCGCAAGCGGCGACGCCGTGCTGGCCGTGGAGCCCGAGCGTGTGGTGTATGCCATCCAGGACGGCGCTACTGGAGAGTATGTGCGTGGCTATCGCGACGGTGTAGCCGACCTGGCCAGCCGCGTTCTGCCTCAGCCAGTGGATCGCGGCCTGGCCCAAGCGCAGGCGACATGGGATGAGTCGCAGCTCACCTGGGGATTACAAGCCACCAAAGCCGCAGCGTCGAGTCATTCGGGCAAAGGCATTCGCGTGGCGGTGCTCGACACCGGCATGGATTTAGCGCATCCAGACTTTGCTGGCCGCGCCATCCAATCCCACTCATTCGTGTTGGGCGAGGCTGTGCAGGACGGCCACGGGCACGGCACTCACTGCATCGGCACCGCATGTGGCCCACGCGCGCCGGGCGTCCTGCCGCGCTATGGCGTGGCGCACGAAGCGGACATCTATGCAGGCAAGGTGCTGAGCAACCGCGGCAGCGGCGGCGACGCTGGCATCCTGGCCGGCATCACCTGGGCCATCCTGAATGGCTGTGCCGTCGTGTCCATGTCGCTGGGCGCGCCGACCGTGCCGGGCCAGCGGCCATCGCTGGTGTTTGAGTTCGCGGCCCAGCGCGCGCTGCGCCGGGGCACGTTGATCGTGGCGGCCGCGGGCAACGAGAGTTCGCGTCCGCACAGCATTCAGCCGGTTGGACATCCCGCCAACTGCCCATCCATTCTGGCTGTAGCCGCGCTCACACCCGACCTCGGCGTGGCCGGCTTCTCGTGCGGCGGCATCAACACCGGCGGGGGCGAGGTCAACATCGCCGCGCCGGGCGTGGCCGTGCACTCGTCCTGGCCAATGCCACTGCGCCATCGCAAGCTGAACGGCACCAGCATGGCCACGCCGCACGTTGCGGGCATCGCGGCGCTGTATGCGCAGGCCAACCCAACCATACGCGGCATGGATTTGTGGAACCTGGTGTTGAGCCACGCGAGTGCACTGCCGTTGCCCGCGCGCGATGTGGGCCGCGGGTTGGTGATCGCGCCATAGCCGTCATGGCCTATTACCTGTAGCCATGCCGGGCTGGCGCATGTGCCAGCCCGGCATGCTCGGAGGATCACATGGCCTCGATTGATGTCTCGGTTGCGATTGACGACGCGAACCTGACGCGGTTTGACGCAGTGGTGCGGCAAGCCAGGCGGGCTGGCCTGCGCACGAATCAAGTGTTGAAGGAGATCGGCGTCGTCACCGGCTCAATCGAGGCGGACAAGCTGCCCGCGCTGCGCAAAGTCAAAGGCATCGCCAGCGTCGAGATCAACCGCGACATCCAACTGCCGCCGCCGGAGAGCGACACGCAGTAAAGACGCAATAGTCAAAGCTCCCAAGCGATGCCGTAGGGCAGATTGTGCTGACGGACGTAGGCCGGCAATTGGCGCAACGTCTCAGCGATCACGTCGGGCGAGAGCGCATCCAGGGGCACACCCGCCGCTTGCAGCGCCCGCCGTAGTATCGCAACATCCAGCCCCTGCCGCTCGGCCATCAGCACGATACCCGGGCCGACGTATTCGCCATGCGTGTGCATGGCAGGCGCGGCATTACCCAACGACGAGCCACCGCTGGTGAGCATCTCGGCGCAATAGGCGAAGTGATGCTCGCTGCCTTCTTCGGGCCGGGGATGGCCGATCAGGTTGCACAGTTGCACCTCCAGCGCCAGCGTGTTGACCAATGCCTTGAGACCACTGTGATCGCCCTGCCCCGCCGCTTCAGCACATCCCATCGCCATATTGAGAATGGATTGCGCCACAGCTGCGACGGCTGGATCGTATTGTTGACCGGGCGGATTTTTGCCGCGGCGCTGGCTCAACTCCCAATCGAAGCAGCCGGTGGCGATGCTGAGCACGTCAATGATGCCGGCGGCGCGCACATGCGCCGGCGCAGCCGCGATTACGTTTAGATCAAGCAGCATGATCTCCGGCGGCAGTGTTTCGATGTAGCGCACGCAACCGTCGCGGCGCACGCCCGACCACGCCGTGAAGAAGGCATCCACGCCCAGCGCGGTCGGCACACAGATGAGTGGGAGGTCGAGCTCTTTGGCCACATATTTGGCCGCATCGGCAGGCACGCCGCCGCCCACGGCATAAATGATGTCGCCCATGTCGCGACACTGCTTGGTCAAGCGCTTGAACGCATCTTCGGTCGCAGGCGGCGCTTCAAGCTCGATGCCGATCTCCCAGTCGAGGTCGTGCGGCTGCAAGGCTTGCCACGCGGCATCTTGCTTGATGACGATGACGGTGTCGTCCTCGATCCAATCATGGATCGAGATGTAGACGAGTTCGGGGAGGGGGTAGACGTTCATCAGTTCAATTTACGATTGCCAATTCAAGACTTTCGATGCCCTCAATTTGGAACGTATTTATCTGCTCATCCGCTGACGCGTTCGCGTTTCTCCCAACCCTCGCGGAACAGCGGCAGAAAGTTGTCGGGGTTGTAGGGGTGCTTGGCAATCTCATCGTAGTTCAAATCGCTGCCCCACCCCACGATGCCCTCCGGCAATTCAATGTAGCCATCCACCACCTTGATCGGGTTGGTCAAAATGTGCTGGCTCCAGTCGTCGTTGAAGTCGTCGAAGATTTCATGAATGAAGAAGTTGGGCGTGCTGGCGTTCAGGTGCGCGCAGGCCAGCGAGCATAGCGGCCCTTGGGCGCTGTGCGGCGCAGTGACGCCATAGAACGCATTGACCATGCCGCAGATTTGCTTGGCCGCGGTCATGCCCAGGTTCTGCGGCTCAAGCTGGATGATATGAACGGCGTTGTGCTGCAATAGCTCGGAGAACTGATCGCGGCAATAGAAGTCCTCGCCGCAGGCGATCGGCACGGGGCTGCGCTTGGCCACCTCGACCATGGACGAGATGCGCTGCGGCGGCACCGGTGCCTCGAACCACGACGGCTTGTACTTCGCCATCGCGTCGGCGAACTGCAGCGCCGTGTGCACGGAGAAGCGGTTGTGCCCCTCGACCAGGATGTCCACGCTTGGCCCGACCGCGTCTCGCACAGCGGCGATGATGTCCACGGCCAGCGCAAAGTCATCCAGATCTTCCATGATGCGCCAAGCCGGGCCGAACGGGTCGAACTTCAGTGCGGTGTAACCCTTCGCGATCACGGCCTTGGCCTTCTCGTGAAAGCTCTCCGGCGTGCGCGGGCCGCGATACCAGCCGTTGGCATAGGCGCGCAGCCGCTTGTGGTACTTGCCGCCCAGCAGTTGCACCACTGGCACGCCCAGCGCCTTGCCGGCGATGTCCCAGCAGGCATATTCGATGCCGCTCAGCGCCGCACCGTGAATCTGGCCGCCGTCGCTGTAAAAGTCGCGCCACAGCCGGATCGAGTGCTGCTCCAGCGCCAGCGGGTCCTGGCCGATGACGAAGCGCTTCAGCTCGTGAATCGCGGCCTCGCTGGACTTGGCGAAGCCATTGACCGTTGCTTCGCCGATGCCGTGGATGCCTTCATCGGTCTCGACGCGAGTAAACACCCAGTTCTTCCACGGATTGCCTGCGATGTAGGTTTTGACGTCTGTGATCTTCATAGCAGTGATTGGTAATTAGCAATTTGGAGATTCACAATCAGCAACGGCAATTACGCAATTACAAATCACCTATCACTGATCGCACTGCAACGAGCATATACTCACGCCCGTGAACGCACAACACGCCAGAGCACACATCGAGAAGGGTCGCGTCATCGCTATCTTGCGCGGCAACTACGTTGGATACTTCAAGCCCATCGCGCGGGCGCTGGCCGATGCCGGCGTGACCGCGATGGAAATCACGCTGAATTCGCCCCAAGCTGAGGACGGCATCCGCGAGATGAAGGCCGAGTTGGGCAATGCGTTTCTGATCGGCGCGGGCACGGTGTTGAACGAAACACAGGCCCATGCGGCGTTGCAGGCAGGCGCGCAGTTCGTTGTCGCGCCCAACACCAACATGCGCGTGGTCGAGTTCTGCGTCGAGCGCGACCTGTGCGTCGTGCCCGGTGCCTATACTGCCACCGAGGTCATGAACGCGATCGAGATGGGCGCGCACATGGTCAAGCTGTTCCCGGCTGAGCTTGGTTACTTCAAGGCCATCCGCGCACCGCTGAACCATGTGCCGTTCGTCACCACTGGCGGCGTCACGCTCGACAATGCGGCCGATTACATCAAGGCCGGCGCAGTCGCGGTCGGCATGGGCAGCCAACTGATCGGGGACTATGTGAAGCAGGATGGCGGCATGGAGGAGTTGTCGCACCGGGCCAAGACGCTGATGCAGTCACTGTAAGCCTAACCCCATGCCGACGGCGACCAAGAAATTCCAAACGACAGTGCAATCGGGCGAGCGCGGCCGTGTATTCGTCGCCCTGCCCTTCAACCCGTCGGACACATGGGGCAAAAAGCAGCGCCACCACATCGCCGGCACAGTCAACGGCATGAGCATTCGCGGCCCGCTCGGCTCCGACAGCGAAACTCACTTTTTGTTGCTCGGCGCGGCGTGGCGGCGCGATTGCGGCATCAAGCCGGGTGATGCCGTTACGGTCGAGCTATGGCCGGAAGGGCCGCAGCAGGAGACGCTGGCCGCGGACATCACTGCGGCGTTGGACGCCGAGCCGCAGGCGAAGGCGTTCTTCGAGTCGCTTGCCACGTTCTACCGCACAGGCTATCTCCGCTGGATTGATAGCACGAAGAAGAAGCCGGAGATGCGTGCAGCTCGCATTGCCGAGATGATCGAGCTGTTGAAAGCAGGCAAGAAGCAACGCTGAACGACATGACAAAACTTCCCATTCGACACTTGCGAATGCTCGCCACCTTGGCGCTAGTCGGCATGGTCTTCCACGCGCAACCGTCACACGTGTGGGCCGCTGCAAACGCACCCGATGGGCCGGATATGCCCAGCGCGATCGCCTTGCTCTCCTTTTCGGCCAAGCGCCTGTCCGACACGTCGGCCGAAGTGCTCTGGCGGACGGCGCTTGAGCAAGATGTGTTCGGCTTCAATCTGTATCGCAGTAGCACCGGCCAACGCAGCGACGCCGTGCGCATCAACGCGACTCTGATCCCGGCTCAGGGTATGAGCGGTGGGGGTGCGAGCTATCGCTTCGTGGACACTACGATTCAACCTGGCCCGACCTACTTTTATTGGTTGCAGGAAGTGGAACTGGACGGAGGCGTAGCCGAGTTCGGGCCAGTGAACACGGCTCAGGTGAACGTGTTTGCCCCATTTGTAGCGCGATGATCCACGCGGTGTCATCCGCGCATCAACCATTTGTCAAGCCGGGGTCGCGCGGGCGTGAATACTGATGCGCACGGCGCGGCCACTCAACGGCCCGCCGTGGAGGCCAAAAATGACGCTCGCAATCTTGGTTTTCATGGCAGTGATCGCCCTGCTGCTCATGCGCATCGCCCAGTTGAATGCGATGATGCAAACGCAACAGCGCGAGTATGCCGAGCTGCGGCAACAATTGGAGGCGCGTTCGGATCCGGGCACCGGGCCAGCCTCGTCGCTCGGCGTCGTGTTCCTGATCATGACGCTGCTCGTCATGGTCGTGCTCGTCTTGGCGGTAAGCGCTTCGTGACCCCCTAGCTGATCGTGATCTGATTGTTGTCAGGTCAGGCGGCGTGGTTAAATCCATTGCGCGCCGACCATGCCCGATTCACCCACCACAGCCACACCGACGCCCGATCAACTCCCACGCGGCATCGTCAACGCCTATCTGTTTCAAGCGACCAGTTCGGCCAGTTGGCAGATGTGCATGAGCAGCCCGCTGATTCTGTTCGTGCGCGAACTGGGTGCGTCATCGCTGGTGTTGGGCGTGCTGGCCGGCCTGGCGCCGCTCACGTCGGCCTTGCAGTTGCCCATGTCGCGCCGGGTCGAGCAGATTGGCTTCCGCAAGCTCATGCTCAGCGGCTGGAGCGCGCGCACGTTCTTGTTGTTGCCGCTGGCCGTCCTGCCGCTGCTCGTGCCGGGCTTGATTGCGCCTGCGGCGGCTATCGCGGTCGTGCTCGCCATCGTGCTGATTTTCACCACACTGCGCGGCCTGAGCATGGTCAGTTGGCTGCCGTGGATGAGCGCCCTGGTGCCGCGCCAGGTGCGCGGGTTTTTATCTCAGCCGCGACCGGCTGTTCCTGAACGTGGCGGTGTTGATCGGGTTGCTGGTCAGCGGCGCGATCCTGCTCAACCACGGCTCGCTCGCGCCCTACGCGCTGGTGTTTGCCATCGGCACAGCCGCCGCCTTCGCCAGCCTGTTCTTCCTCAAGCGCGTGCCCGACCCATCGTTGCAACGTTCGCCATCGTCGGCATCTGCATCGGCAAGCAATGCTTCGTGGTTGCGGCTGCTGGGCTTCGCACCCTTTCGCAAGCTGGTCATCTACACCTCCCTGATCCAGGTGGTCACGCTAGGCAATGCCGCGTTCATCACCGTGTTCGCGCGCGAACGGGCCGCCCTGAGCGACGGCGTGATCCTGTGGCTGACGGCTGGCGCGAGCTTCACCGGCATGGTGTCGTTGTTGTGGCTGCGTCGAAGGGCCGATCGGTCGGGCAGCAAGCCGTTCATGTGGGTCGCGCTGGCGTGGTGGGCGATCGCGTTCGGCGTCTGGGCATTGATCTCGACCGGCGACGCGGGCCAAGCCGCGCCAGTCGCCGCGCTGCTGCTGGTGGCCGGTGGATTCTTCACCGCCGGGCACGAGATGGCGCTGACGCGGCTGTTGATGAACACCGTCGGCGCACAATCGGCCAGCGCGCAATTCTTCGCGCTCAACTCCGTCATCGCCAGCCTGGCGCTGGGCGCGTCGCCCATCCTGTGGGGTGCCCTGCTGGATGCGCTACGCGGTGCGCAGTTCAACGTGCTGGGCTTGGCGTGCAACAACTACACGGTCTTCTTTGCGCTCAATGCGCTGCTGCTGGTCGCCGTGGCGCTGATGCTGCACCGGCTGCAAGAATGCTGACGAGAGAGGCGACTGGCTATACTCAGGCCGCTCACCTTGAACGACCCACGCATCACCAAGCTGACCTACCGCTACGACCGGCTGCGCGCCATCCCCCAGGGCGTCATTGAAAGCGCCAGTACGACGTTCCTGCTGCTGATCGCGGTCAAGGCCTTTGACGCCGGGCCGACGCCCAAGTCGTTCATCGCCGCGGCGGGCAACGTCGGCCTGTTGCTCTCGCTATGGCTGGTGCCGCTGGTCGAGCAATCCCGCCAGCCCGTGATGCGCGTGGCGGCGTGGATGATGCTCGGCGGCGCGGCCGCCATGCTCGTCGCGGCTGCCATCCCCACCCTGCCCATGTTGGTGCTGGCGACGGTGCTGGCCATCGGCGCAAGCAACGCCATCATCCCGTTGCTCACCTCGATCTATCAGGACAATTATTCGCCGCGCGAGCGGGGCAAGTTCGTCTCGCGCACCTTCGTCATCCGCGTGTTGGCCACGGCGGCGTTCGCCGAACTCGCCGGGCGCGTGTTGACCGCCGACATCGCGCTGTTTCGCTGGTTGCTGGTGGCGTTTGCAGCAGCGTTCGTCTTTGCGGCGTGGTGCCTGTCGCGCATCCCATCGAAGGCTTTACATTTCCAGCGGCCCCCTCTCCCATCCTCCCCCCAGCGGGGGGAGGGGACAAAGGTGGGCATCGTCTTCAGCGCGTTCGACTCGCTCAAGTTCTTGCGCACCGACCGCACGCTGCGCTGGACGCTGGCGTCGTGGATGTTGATGGGCTTTGCGAACCTGATGATGTGGCCGCTGCGGGTGGAGTTTTTGGCCAACCCGAAATATGGCATCGTGCTCAACCCCCAACAGATCGCGCTCTATACGATCTTGATCCCCAGTCTGGCGCGATTAGCGCTGACGCCGATGTGGGGTTGGTTGTTCGACCGGATGAACTTCTTCGTGATGCGCATCATCTTGAATGTCGGCTTCGCGCTGGGCATCGCCTCGTTCTTCACCGGGTCAAGCACGACTGGCTTGGTGCTCGGCGCTGTGATCTTCGGCGCGTCGAACGCCGGCGGCGAGATTGCGTGGAGCTTGTGGGTGACCAAGTTCACGCCAGAGGACCGCGTGGCCGAATATATGAGCGTGCACACGTTCTTCACCGGCATCCGAGGCATCTTCGCGCCGATTCTGGCCTTTCAACTGACGCAGACCCTCGACATCGCCAGCATCGCGCTGGTCTGCGCAGGGCTGATCTTGCTCGCCTCCTTGATTCTGGTGCCCGAGATCAAGGGGCAACGGCAGGCACAAGGCGCTTGAAGCTCAAGCAGGCCAGCCAAGGGTTGGCAGTTAGAGATTTGGCCGCACCACCAGCGCAAAGAACAACATGCCTGCCTGGGCAATCGCCCACCCCAACGGCACGACCCGCCGCGCGGCGCTGAACAGCCGCTTGGCGCGTTCGTCCAGATCGCGCTGCTTCAGCATATACACGCTGATCATGATTGCCAGCGTGACCACGAGCGCGATGTAATTGACGATCATGAACAGGTCGGCAGCAGTGAGGTGGCCGGTGGCGGGTAACGACGACGTCAGGTTGATGTTGAACAACACCGACCCAGCCAACGCTGCTGTCACCACGGCGATGCTGTTGCCGGCCGTGTCGTAGTTGAACAGGTAGGCCAGCAGACCGCTGAGCATGATGATCGTGGCTGGCAGCAGCGCCTTTAACACGCCATACAACGGTGGGCGATACACCGGGATGGTGAAGATATAGCGCGAGTAGGCGCTGTCGTAGACCGAATAGTGATAGTCCACGACCTCTGTCTGGAAGTTGCGCTCCACCACCCAACCGGCCAACGCCAGATTTGGGTCAAGGTCGGACAAGGCCGGGTCGGCCACGTAGATTTCCTCGTCTATCGTCTTGTTGTCAATCTCGATGCGGATGCGCAGCAACTGCGTGTCAAACGGATAGTTTCGGAAATCCAGGTTTTCGTTCAGGTCGGCCCGAATCTGATACACCAGCCAGCCTGTGGACCCGCTCTTGTCTTCGTCCTTGGTCAGGATCGTGTATTTGCCGCTCAGCATGCGGAACTGCACGTCATCGCACGAGTCTTCGCAGTTGAAGTTGAGGTAGAACTCGACGGTGTAATTCCCGTTCTGCACATTCAACTGTTCAAGGTTGATGATGTAAAAGCCAACCTTGATCTTGCGCGGGGTATCGGTTTGCCCAACAAGCCGTGGTGTTGGCGCGCTGGCATTGGCTGGCGGTGCCGGACCAAGCGCAGCAAGCGCGGCCAGCGCAGAGACCAAGGCCAGCGCCATCAACCCCACGCACGCCAGCGACAGTATGGGTTTACGCAAGCCGCTCATACGCCATCAAGGTTAAAAAATCCACACACTCCGGTGATATCACCAGCGCGTCCACGATCTTGCGCGCCTGCGCGATCTGGCTGTTGGCGTAGTTGGCTTCACCCCAGACGGCTCTGATCTTGGCCATCTCCTCGTCGGCGAACTGCTGATACATCTCGGTCGTCGCTTTGCGCCCGTCACTCAGCACGCCACGCGGGTTGTGAATCCACTGCCACAGTTGGGCGCGGCTGATCTCGGCGGTGGCCGCATCCTCCATCAGGTTGAAGATGGCGACCGCGCCGTTGCCGCGCAGCCACGCCTCGATGTACTGAATAGCCACGCTGATGTTGTTGCGCACGCCCGCTTCGGTGATCGTCCCGCCGGGTACATTGAAGTCAATCAGGTGTGCGCCGGTCACCCGCACGTCTTCGCGCAGGCGCTCCTTCTGATGCGGCTTCTCGCCCAGCTTCTCGTCGAACACGGCCTTGGCCACCGGCACCAGATCGGGATGCGCCACCCACGTGCCATCGAAGCCGTCGTTGCTTTCGCGCAGCTTGTCCTCGCGCACCTTGGCCAGCGCCACGGCGTTCACCTCGGGGTCTTTACGGCTGGGGATGAAGGCCGCCATGCCGCCGATGGCGTGCGCGCCGCGCTTGTGGCAGGTGCGCACCAGCAGCTCGGTGTAAGCGCGCATGAACGGCACAGTCATGCTCACCTGAACACGATCGGGCAGCAGCACGTCGTGTTTGCGGAACTTCTTGATGCAACTGAAGATGTAATCCCAGCGGCCCGCGTTCAGCCCGGCGATATGCTCGCGCAGCTCGTAAAGAATTTCCTCCATCTCGAACGCGGCCAGAATGGTCTCAATCAGCACTGTGACCTTGACCGTGCCGCGCGGCAGGCCGAGCGCATCCTGCGCCGCGACGATCACATCGTTCCACAGTCGCGCCTCCAGGTGGCTCTCCAGCTTGGGCAGGTAGAAATACGGGCCGTAGCCCTTGTTTAGCAGGCGCTGACCGTTGTGAAAAAGATATATCCCGAAGTCGAACAGCGACGCACTCATCGGCTCATCGTCCACCAGCACATGCTTCTCGACCAGGTGCCAGCCGCGTGGCCGCACTAGCAGCGTGGCGACCTTGTCGTTGAGCTTGTATGCCTTGCCCTCGGGAGATGTGTATCCGATGACGCGTTCGATGGCGTCGCGCAGATTCAGGTGACCCTGCACCATGTTCGCAAAGGTCGGTGAGTTGGCGTCCTCGAAGTCGGCCATGAACATGTTGGCCCCGCTGTTGAGCGCGTTGATCAGCATCTTGCGCTCGGTCGGGCCGGTGATCTCGACGTGGCGGCGTTGTAGCGGTGCGGGGATCGGCGCGACTTGCCAATTGCCCTCACGTATTGCCTTGGTCTGTAGCAGAAAGTCGGGCAATTCGCCTGCGTCAATCTGCACTTGGCGCGCGGCCCGTGCAGCCAGCAGGTCTTTGCGGCGCGCATTGAAGGTGCGGTGCAGCGTGGCGACGAAGGCCAGCGCCTCTTCGGTCAGAATCTCGTTGAACTCGGGCGTCATCTCGCCGGTGGGTCTTAGCTCCACGCCGGCGGGTGTGGCGATAGCGGTGGTCATGTTTCGATAATTGTAGTAGTTACTGCTTACCCAGATGAGTCTTCAATCGTCATTCCCGCGAATGCGGGAATCCAAGGGTACGATAATCATGACGCTTCGAACTATTGGAGCGAGGACCTAATGAAGCAACCTGCGGTCTACATTCTTGCCAGCCGGCGCAATGGCACGTTGTATGTTGGCGTCACCAGTAATCTGCCAGAACGTATCCGCCAACACAAGCAAGGTGAGATCGAGGGCTTCACGAAGCAATATGGTGTTCACATGCTGGTGCACGTTGAGCACTTTCCGACCATGCTGGAAGCAATCACGCGTGAGAAGCAGATAAAGAAATGGAACCGCTCGTGGAAGCTCAAGTTGATTGAGGAAGCGAATCCCGACTGGCGAGACTTGTTTGAAGACATCATTTAGCACACGAGGTCATCGTTATCCCTCAGTTGAGGTTCTGGATTCCCGCCTGCGCGGGAATGACGAACTTTCGCCCGCCTTGGCTCGAACGTGGGCAACAGCCGGCGGCATGAAGAGGGCGAACTCATCGTTACCTCGTCATGCCCTGCGGATATCAAATACGGTATTGATGCGGCCCGAAGTCGGCCTCGTAATACGGCGCGACCATGCCACCCTTCGGCACGATCTCGTCAATCGCCTTGTGATCGGCCTCGGTCAGCTTCACATCGAGCGCCTTGAGGTTGTCCTCAAGCTGCTCCATGGTGCGCGGGCCGATGATGGGCGATGTCACGCCGGGTTGGCCGATGCACCACGCCAGCGCAAACTGCGAGAGCGTGCCACCGCCGCGTTGATCCACATACGCCTTGAAGGCGTCCACCGCTGCCAGCGAGTTGTCGTTCCAGCGTTTGGACTGGATCGGGTTGCTCTGATATTCAAAGAAGCGCGTGCCCTCGGGCGGCGGTGACTTGCGGTCATATTTGCCCGTGAGCAAACCACCGGCCAGTGGACTCCACGGGATCAGGCCGACGCCGTAGGTCTGCGCGAATGGGATCAGTTCGCGCTCGATGCGCCGGTCGAGCAGGTTGTACGGGGGCTGTTCGCAGATGAAGCGATTGAGGCCCAACTCGCGGGCGATCATCAGCGCCTCCATCAGTTGCCATGCCGCGTAGGTGGTGGTGCCGATGTAGCGCACTTTGCCTGCCCGGATCAGGTCGTCGAGCGCACGCAGCGTCTCGTCAATCGGGATGGATGATGTAGGGCGGTGGATTTGATACAGATCAATATAGTCCGTCTGCAAGCGCTTGAGGCTGGCCTCGCACTGCTGAATGATGTGGCGGCGGCTGTTGCCCTGCATGTTGGGGTCGTCGTCGGCCATGGCACCGTGCACCTTCGTCGCCAGCACGATGCGCCCGCGCTTGCCGTTGCGCTTGAGCGCCTCGCCGGTCACCTCCTCGCTGCGGCCGCGTGTATACACGTTGGCGGTGTCGAGGAAGTTGATGCCCGCGTCAATGGCGCGGTCAATGATGGCGTATGAATCTTCAGGCGTCGTCCTGCCGCCGAACATCATGCAGCCGAGGCAGAGCACGCTGACTTTGACGCCGGTTCGTCCCAGGGATCGGTAGTCCATGTGTTTGTGTTTACTCCAGATTGAAACTTGATTGCGATTGCGACAGCCATTTTTGCGCGATTCGGTCGAGCGTTCCATCGGCTTGCATGGCTTGCACTGCTCGATTGATCTCGTCCATCAGGCGCACATTTGAACGCGCTGCGGCCATGACATACGGTTGCGGTTGCAGTGCGAAACAGCGCGTGCCGTCTGGGTGAGTACTGCCTATGCGCGGCTCGACCGGGCGGCACGTCCTGCCCAAGATATCCCCTGCGTCCAGCATGACCCATTCAAGAGTGCCTACGCGAATTCCTTCGACGGCCTGCGCCGCATCGGTCATGCTGACCCGGTTTAGACCAGCAGCGCGGCGCTCGTAGTATCGTGCCGTTCGATCCGCGTCCGTGCCCAGCAACACCCCCACCCGGCCGCGCAAGTCGCTGGGACTGCGATACGCCGCGCGCTCAGGCCCGATCAACCGCACGCCCACGTCCACATAGGGTTGACTGAAGACCACTTCCGTTAACCGTGAAGCATCCGCGACCAGCGCCGACATTGAGACATCCACCCGCTCCGTCAACAGAGCATCATAGAACCCGTCAAAGCCAACGGGCACGGCTTGCACGCGCAGGTTTAACCGCCTGGCGATTTCCCGCGCCACATCGGCGTCAAAGCCTGCCCACCCACTCTCATCAAAAAACGAGACCCGCGCCACGCCGGGGTCAATGCCTATGCGCAGCACACCGCGCGACAGAATGTGCTGCCAGCGCTGTTCTGCTTGCAGGCGCGGCAGCACAATGGCAAACAAAACGCCGCCCGCCGCCAGCAGTCCAATCACCACCAGCAACGCGCGGCGCATCGTGTTCAAGAGGTCAATCAGCACGCCAAGCCAGTCAGTGCACCACCACTGTCGTGCCGCGCGGGGCCCAGTTGTATAGCCAGGCCGCCTTGCCTGTGGGTAAGTTGACGCAGCCGTGGCTCATGGGCTGCCCAAAGTTGGTGTGCCAATACGTGCCGTGCATGGCATAGGCACCCTTGAAATACATGACGTAGGGCACGTTGGGGAGATCGTAGTCGCGACCGCGCATGCGCTGCTTGGCATACTTCTTATAGATGCGGAAGGTGCCGCGCACGGTCGGCGTTTTGCGCGTGCCCGTGGACACCGGCGTGTTCATCACCATCCGTCCATCCTCCCAGGCCACCAGCATCTGTTGCGACACGATGACTTCGATCCACTTGCCGCGACGAGGGGCGGCTTCCTCGAAGGTCGCCTCAGCACCGGCCAGCGACGGCATGCCGGCGACGACCAGCGCCACGCTTGCGAACAACACACTGATGATTCGTAGAATTTTTTTGACCATTGCAGTTATCAGGAATGCACAATCCCTGCGGGGCCGAATTGTAGAACGGCTTGCCCCAGCGCGCATCTCCCGTCGCCAAACACAGATCACATCGGATCACGGCGTCTCGGCGCGCAGGAAGCACAACACGCCTTCGGTGATGCCTTTGGCCACCATCTCCGGCTTGCGCGTCAACACCGGCCGGTCGAGATACATGAAGCCGGTCTCGATGATCGCCGCCGGCGTCTCCGCCGCAATCTCGCCAAAGGCGTGGTATTCCGTCATGTCGCGCGTGACGGTGTTGGCGTGAAAGCGCATGCCCGTGGCCTGTTTGTAGCGCGCGGTCATGCACGCCACCAGCCGATCCTCCGTCTCCGGCACGCGGCTCTGCAACGCGCGGGCTACCTTGAACCCTGTGGCCAAGTCGTTGACGTAGGCGCACGAATCGGCATGAATGCTGACCAGTGCCAATGCGCGATACCCCTTTAGCCGCGCATCGAATTCATCCAGGATGTCCACCGTGTAGCCCTCGGCCCGCAAGAAGTCGGCCACGCGGGTGGCGTGATCGAAGTTCACCTGCGCCTCTGTCAAGCCGTCGGCGCATACCGTGCCGCTGTCGTTGCCGCGATGCCCGCTCACGATGCCGATGCGGTTCGCGCCGCTGTCATCCGTCACTGCGCCGGGAAGTACTGGTGCCGGGGTGTTTGCCAATGCCGCTAGCCAACGCGGCGCGTTCTGTGCACCCACGATGATCAGCGCGCCGATCGCTATCGCGGCCAGACCAATGCCGAACCAACGCTGCAAGCTGGCTAGAAACAAGCCCCTTGCCAGGGCCGGTTTTGGCGTGGGCGCAGAACGCGCTGGCCCAGGCTTGGGCTTGCGCATGGGCTTTGCGCCAGCCGAGCTTGTCCGCTTCTTGGGCTTGGCGTGGCCAGTCTTCGAATCCGCCCTGTGTTTGGTCATCGCGGCGCGGCAGTGGATATGCGCTTGCGCAGCACGTCCGGCTGATCGGTCAGCAGGCGAAAGCCCAGCCGGGCGTAGAACGCCTGCGAGCTACGGTTAGTTTGCTGCGTGTTGAGCGTGAACGACCGGCAGCCAGCGCGATGAAGTTGCTGCATCACGTCCGCCAGCAGCGCCCGCGCGATGCCCTGCCCACGCATATGCTCGGCGACAGCCAGCCGCACGATGTGCCCGCTTGCGTGGCCTTCATTCAGCAACGCGCACTGATACCCAATCACGTCGCCATCGCGCACAGCAACGCTCACGAACGGCGTCTGCGCCATCGCCCGCTGCATGATGGCCGGCGGGTAGCGCCATGACTCATCAAACACCGTCGCATCCAGCGCGCAGATCGCGTCCAAGTCGGCCAAAGTCGCGGGACGCAATGTGACACCGGGCGCCAAAGGCCGGGCAAGTGGAATATCGGCGATGCGAAAAGTCAACATGCGATCCACCGGCTCGAATCCGTGATCGCCCAGATAGTCGTGAATCCAGTCCGAGGTATCGGCGATGCACCACAACTCGCCTATGCCGGCGTCACTCAAGCGCTGCGCGGTCTGGGCAAACAGATCGCGCACCACCGCCGAGGCCGATACGCCGTCCATGATGGCGCACCAACGCAACCAAGCGACACGCATCCTTGTCGCAGCAATCGCATCCGACGCGCCGATGTCGCTCGGCAGCGCCAGCATCGCGGCGTCGCCCGTCCAGGCCCGCGCGTCGCTCCCAGCCCACTCAGATGCGGCCCACCAGTCCAGCCGACCAAATACGCGCCGCTGGGCAGCCAGGCGCGCCAAGTGCTGAATGCAGGTCGCACCTTCGTCGCGCGTTCGCGTGGTCATATGCACAGATTGCACAGGTGTGATTATAGTTTTCCCGATGTTCATAGAACTAGAGCAGATGACGCCATCGGGCGAATGCATCGGGCGAGTGGATGGTTTGGCCGTATTCGTCGCGCAGGCGCTGCCCGGTGAGCAGGCCGAGATCGAGGTCATCCATCGCCGCCGCAGTTTTGCCCGGGCGCGTATCACGCACTTGCTCCGCCCATCGCCCGACCGCGTGGCTGCGCCGTGTCCGCACTTCGGCGTATGCGGTGGATGCGACTGGCAGCACATCCGCTACGAGGCGCAGGTGCGCTTCAAGACCGCCATCGTGCGAGAGCAGCTCGCGCGCATTGGCGGACTGGTGCATGCAGAGGTGCGCGAGTGCATCGCCTCTCCCCTACCCTATGCCTACCGCAACCGCATCCAACTGGTCGCGTCGGCCAACGGCAGGCTGGGCTACCGCGCCCGCAACAGCCACGACGTGATTGAGGTTGAAGCGTGCCCCATTGCCGGCCCGCAACTGAATGCGCTCATCGCGGAGGCGCATGACGCTGCCCACCCCGGCGCAACTGTGGACTTACGCACCGACAGTGTTGACGCCCGCGCACGATTGCCTTCCCATGATGGCGCGCCGGATGAGCGCAAACTCCGCTTCGCGCTGCATGGCGAGCACTACAACGTTTCAGATGACTCGTTCTTTCAGGTCAACACGCATGTGGCTGACACGCTGATTGCGGAAGTGCTAAAAGCGCTTGCGCCGTTGAGCGATGCACATGTGCTGGATCTGTATTGCGGCGTCGGGCTATTCACTGTGCCGCTGGCGCGTCAAGGTCAGCGTGTGGTTGGCGTTGAGGTCAGCGCCTCAGCCGTTGCAGATGCGCGAGCGAACACGGCCATCTTTGGCCAGCGCGTGACGATCGTGCAGGCCGACGTGGCCGCTGCACTAAATCGTTGCAGCATCCGTGAACACGCCTGGGATGCAGTGGTGTTGGACCCGCCTCGCGCTGGCATGAAGAAAGAGGCCTTGGATGCGTTGATCTCGCTCAACGCGCCGCGAATCGTCTACGTCTCGTGCGACCCGGCTACGCTGGCCCGTGATGCGCGCCTGCTGTGCAACGGCGGCTATGCACTCGCGTATGCGCAGCCGCTGGACATGTTCCCGCAGACGCGCCACGTAGAGACGGTGGCTGTCTTTATGCGTGCTTGAACACGCGGAACTCCAGTTCGAGGCGGCCAAAGCAACCCTCCGGGTCACCACCCACCGGCCTGAACTGAAGATCACGAACGGCGATCTCGACCCGTAGTTGCGTGGTCAACACCTCGAACATGCCGCCCGGACGGGCCTGCACCAACTCGCCCCGCTCGGCGGCCTTGTTGCGGATGAGCTCGGTGCGGAAGGCATACGGCGTGAGTAGCATCTTGGTCTTGCTGTGGAAGTCGCTTTTGTCGAACACCCACACTGCCAGCGCCACAACCGGAGCCGGTGAGTCAAGCCCGATCTTCTCGGCCACAGATGCGCCACACTCGCCGATCATCTCGCCGTTCGTGCCGTTGATCGGAAAGCCATCGTCGTAACGCTCATCGCCATGCACATAGGTCGTGGCGTAGGTGCTGATGAGGTTCTCGCCGTCAATCGGCGAGGCCGCGCGCAGCGTGGTGGGTGGCTGCAAAACGATATCCGCCGTGCCAGGTTGCGTTGGCGTACTCGCAACGACAGGCTCCATCGGCGGTGGCCCATAGCCGGATAGGTCTGCGGTGCTTGCTGCAACGGGTGCAGGCTGGATGATGTCAATGGACTGAACCGTCGTGGGCGCGTAGACCGGCGCGCGGTTCAGCCCCAGCCAGTTGGCAATGAGCAACAGCACCCCACCCAACAGGGCAATCCACAACAGCAACAGCAGCAAGCCATACAGCGTGGCGTTGCGGCGCGCATCCAGCACATCCTGCGCCACCACGGGCGGCTGATCTTTGACTTGATCGAGCCGGTCGGCCAGGGCCTGGAGGTTGCTCTGATCGAGCAACGTAAACCGGCCAATGTTGGGATCAGCGGTTTCGGCGGCGTTTTCGCGGCGGGCAGCTGCCTCGGCACCGCGCGCCATGTTCAGGGCTTCGACCGGCGTCGCATCGCCCGATGTAACGCCCAGCGCAGCCTGCGCATCTTGCAAGGCCACATCGGACTGGCCGGCAGCGACGAAGCGGCTGGCCGCGCGTGCCACATACAGATCGCGATATTCGGGAATGCTGCCCGACGAATCGAAGCGCAGAAACTTCGGCGGTGCATCGCGCAGGATGATGTTGGCAGGCACCCACGCATACACCAGATATGCTGCAAACGCGACGCCGATCAGAAAGCCGACCACGAGCGCAACTGTGACGATGAACCAGCGATTAAAGTTCGAAGCGTCGCCCATAAAAAAGATTCTACTTGCGAATCAGGTCTTGACAAGAACGTAGGCGCTGGCTATTCTTGGCCGCCGTTAGATGTTCGAAAAGTAAATAGCTTCGAGCGCACTCTTATCCAGAGAGGTGGAGGGACCGGCCCTGTGAAACCTCGGCAACCGTCATGATTTCGGGTTGCAGGTTGCAGATTACAGATTGGGCATGACTCAATCTGAAATCTGAAATCTCAAATCTGAAATCTGGAGCGGTGCCAAATCCGGCAGAGATACTGGAAGATGAGAGGAGGACGCAGTTAGAACCGCAACGCCCTCTTGTCTGAACGAACAGCGCAAGGGGGCGATTTCCTTTTCCGTATTGCGCGCCACGTGCTGCGTATCGTGTGGCGCGCGATATGAAACACGCAATACAAGATACGCATTCAGAATCACGTTTCAGGAGAGACAACCATGTCCGATCAAGATCATCAGTTTGCATTCGACACACTGGCGCTGCACGGCGGCACCAAACCCGACCCGACCACCAACGCCCGCGCCGTGCCCATCTACCAGACCACGTCCTATCAGTTCCGCGATACCGATCACGCCGCGAACCTGTTTGGCCTGAAGGAATTCGGCAACATCTACACGCGCATCATGAACCCGACCAACGACGTGGTCGAGCAGCGGCTGGCCGCGCTCGAAGGCGGCGTGGGCGCGCTCGTGACTGCATCCGGCCAGGCGGCGGAGACCTTTGCCATCTTGAATCTGGCGCAGGCTGGCGATCACATCGTCAGCTCGGCCTCGCTGTATGGTGGCACGTATAACCTGCTCCACTACACGTTGCCAAAGCTGGGCATCGAAGCGACGTTCGTGGACCCGACCAACCCCGAAAACTTTCGCAAGGCCATCAAGCCCAACACCAAAGCCATCTACGGCGAGTCGGTCGGCAACCCCAGGCTCGACATCTTCCCATTGGAAGAAGTAGCGAAGATCGCGCACGAGAACAGCCTGCCGCTGATCATTGACAACACCACACCCACGCCCTATCTGCTGCGGCCAATCGAGTTTGGCGCGGACATCGTGGTGCACTCGACGACGAAATACATCGGCGGGCATGGCCTGTCCATCGGCGGCGTGCTCGTTGACAGCGGCAAGTTCGATTGGAGCAAGAGCCCGCGCCACGACGCGTACTTCAATCAGCCCGACCCCAGCTACCACGGCCTGATCTACTCGCAACTCGGCGCACCGGCCTACATCCTCAAGGCGCGGCTGACGCTGCTGCGCGACATTGGCGCTTCGCAGGCGCCCTTTAATTCGTTCTTGAACGTCATAGGGCTTGAGACGTTGCACGTGCGCATGGATCGGCACATCCAGAATGCCAACGCGGTGGCCGAGCACCTGTCGAAGAACCCCAACGTCACCTGGGTGATCCACCCAAGCCTGCCCAACCACCCGCAGCACGACCTGATCAAGAAGCTTGCGCCAAAGGGCTTGACCGCGCTGGTCGGCTTTGGCATCAGGGGCGGGCGCGAGGCCGGCCGCCAGTTCATCAACAACCTGAAGTTGTTCTCGCACCTGGCCAACATCGGCGATGCCAAGTCGCTGGCGATTCACCCAGCCACGACCACGCATTCGCAGTTGACGCCCGACGAGCAGATCGCAACCGGCGTGACCGACGACTTTGTGCGCCTGAGCATCGGCCTGGAGGACATCAACGACATCCTGTGGGATTTGGATCAGGCACTGAACACGGCCATTGCAACTGTGAGCAACGGGCACAAGGCCGTCGCTTAATTATTGTGATTGTCAAGACCGAATACTTTCACCACGCCGGCGAGATCAAGCTTCAGAGCGGGGCGACGCTTGGGCCGATCACGCTGGCGTATGAAACCTATGGGCAGTTGAATCAGGATCGCAGCAATGCGATCCTGATCTGTCATGCCTGGAGCGGTGACGCGCATGTGGCCGGCCGTTATTCGAGCGACGACGCCAAACCGGGCTGGTGGGATGACGCCGTTGGGCCGGGCAAGGCGTTCGACACCAACAGGTACTTCGTCGTATGTTCGAACACGCTCGGCGGCTGTTCGGGCAGCACCGGGCCGGCATCTATCAACCCGCGCACGGGCAAGCCCTACGCGCTCGACTTCCCGATCGTCACCATCGCCGATATGGTCGAGGCGCAGCGGCTGCTGACCGACCATCTGGGCATCGCGCAATGGCTGACCGTGACGGGCGGCAGCATGGGCGGCATGCAGGCGTTGCAGTGGACTGTGTCGCATCCGCAGCGCGTGCGCAGCGCCATCGTGCTCGCCTCGACGGCGCGGCTGTCGCCGCAGACCATCGCGCTGAACGAGGTGCCGCGCCAAGCCATCTACGCCGACCCGAACTGGAATCGTGGCGACTACTACGACAAGACGCCGCCAAACGCCGGGCTGGCTGTGGCGCGCATGATCGGCCACATCACCTTTCTGAGCGACGAGAGCATGCGCGAGAAGTTTGGCCGCCGCCTGCGCAACAACAATGGCGAGGGCTATGGCTATCGCTTCGATCCAGAGTTCGAGGTGGAGACGTATCTGACGTATCGCGGCCAATCATTCACCAAACGTTTCGATGCAAATTCGTTCTTGTATTTGAGCAAGGCGATGGATTACTTCGACTTGTCGTATGGGTTGCCATCGCTGGCCGATGCGTTCCGCAAGACCACCGCCAAGTTTTTGGTTGTAAGCTACACCAGCGACTGGCTGTATCCATCCTGGCAATCGAAGGAGCTGGTGCGGGCGCTGTTGCAGAACGACATTGACGCGACGTATGTGGAGATAGACAGCAACTATGGTCACGACGCCTTTTTGCTGGAAGTGGACCGGCTGGCGGAACTCACGCGCGATTTTTTGAAGCGCGTCTGAGACATGCACAACGGATATCGTCCCGATCTCGACGCCATCATTGATATCGTCCCGCCCAAAGCCCGTGTGCTCGACCTGGGCTGCGGCGACGGCGAATTACTCGTCAAGCTCGTCGCGGCCAGACAAGTGACCGCGCGGGGTGTGGAACTGAGCGAGGCGCTGGTGCGCGCGGCCATTGCCAAGGGGTTGTCGGTGCGGCAGGGCAACATCGAGGAGGGCCTGGCCGATTACCCCAGCAATGCATTCGACTACGTGGTGCTGTCGCAGACAATTGCCTTTCTCAATCGGCCCGGGCCGGTGACGAAGGAGATGCTGCGCGTGAGCAAGGCGGCCATCATCTCGTTCGACAACGCCGGTTACTGGCGGGCACGTCTGAAAATGCTGATGGGCGAAGGTTTCGGCGAGCCCTTGAGCGGCAACGAACCGGGCGAACGCGCCATCACCCTGCCCCAATTTGAGGCCTTCGCTGCGCAGGCCGGCGCAACAGTTGAACGGCGCGTGTTGGTGCGCGATAAGCGTCGGGTTGTTTATCTTCCCGATCTGATGACGCAAACGGCGGTGTATGTGCTGCGGCGCAATGAGGCGTGATGCGCAAGTGCGTGAGGCACTCATGCCGACAAAGTTCATGGTATATTTCGCGCCCGCAAGTGTAGGAATTGGAGGCGTGGTGTAGTTGGCCTAACACGCTGCCCTGTCAAGGCAGAGACCGCGGGTTCGAATCCCGTCGCTTCCGTTAAGTGCAAGGCCGTTCGAGGTTGTAACAACCTCGAACGGCCTTGCTGCTTTCCGAGACGGCCATCCTACACACTCCCGGTGATACACTTCCGCCCCGTGTCGGCTTTCGCGCTGCTCATCGGGCTGATGGCCTCGCCTATCCTCGGCATTCTGTTCTCCGCGCTCATCGCTCAGTCCAATCGTTGGCAACGCCTGCAAGCCCTGGCCTGGTTGCCCGCAACCATCGGCGCTGCGTTTGCGCTGGTGGCAGCGTGGGCGCTGCACGGGCAACCGCTCCAGACCACCATCGGCAACTGGTCGCCCGTGTCGTTCACCGGTATGCCACTGCTCTTGCAAACTTCGGCCCCAGCGATGGGCGTGTTGCTGGCCTGGGTCACGGTCTACTTCATGGACAGCCTGCGTTTGCCCAGCGCCGCACCTTTTGACCACCACCCGGCCGCGCCGTCGCTCATCATCGCCTCGCTCACCGTCGTTGCGCTATCCGGCAACTTCATCACCCTGCTTGTCGGTCTGGGATTAACCGACATCTTGTCGGCTTACTTCGCCCTGCGTCGGCAGAAGAGCATTCGCGACACGCTCATCGCCTTTGTGCTCAATGGCCTGTCCCTCACCCTGTTGCTGGTGATTCTGGCCGTGCGCTATGCCAGCGGCAGCAGCCTGCAATTATCTTTGCTGCGCCTGCCGGAAACCGATGCACCGATCATCGCCCTGGCAATGGCTTTGCGGTTGGGATTTTTGCCCTTTCGCCCCACCCCGGCGTTCGTATTCGATCTGCGCAGCGCAGCCAGTGCAGTGGGCGGGCTGCTGGTGCTGGTGCGTTTGCCTGAATTGGGGCTGACGCAACTGCCGCTGTGGTTCTATGCCCTGGCGATTGCAGGTGCGCTGGTCACGCTCGTCATTGCAGCGCTGCAACAACGCGATGACGCGACGTATGCAGCCATCGCCACTGCCGGGCTGTATGCGGCCGCGTTGAGCACAAATGCTAGCGTGGCAGGCGTCACCGCTGCCGGGGCAATAGCATGGCTCCTGGGTTGCGGCTTGATTGCACCCACGCGTGCGCCCGGCACGCTTCTGAATGTGCGCATACGGTTGGGCGCTCGTGCGCTGGGTGGGCTGTGTTTGATCGGCCTGCCACTGACGGTGGGCTTCATTGGCCGCAGCGGCGCAACCGCCTGGGCGGGTCAGGGGCTGGGAGGCTTGCTGGTGGCAATTGCGTGGCTTGCGGTCACGGCAGTGTTAACGGCTGTGCTCTTGCGCTTCATCTGGGATGAGTTGCCTACCCTGCCCCTGAAAAGTTCGGCGCGCGGCCGGTCCAGCGTGGATGCCATGTTCATCCGGCAAGCGCTTGGCTGGTTGGCCGCTGCCCTGGCGGTGATTGTGTTCGGCCTTGCCCCGGGCCTGCTGGATGCCGGCAATTTGGGCGATGCCATCCTGCGCACCGGCATCATCGGCTGGCTGACGTGGATCGCCGGCCTCGCAGGTGGACTGGCGGTGTGGCGCTGGCAGCCGCGCTGGATGCCATTCGCTGCGCGCATTCGGGAGTGCGCTGTCGCCGTGCTCGATCTGGGTTGGCTCTACAGCTTGCTCGGCGGCGCGGGCAGCCGCTTGAGCGGGCCGTTCGCGCGGGTGTTCACCTTTCTCGAAAGTGATGGCGCGTTGGTGTGGGCCGTCATCCTGGGTCTGCTGCTGTTGCTCATCTCGCGGCCCGGCGGGCCTTAACATAGAGCGCCGCAATGGCCAATGCCCATACCCACTCCCCAACCGGCATCGCTGGCACAGACCGGCTGCGCTTCGCGCCGCTGCTCATCCTGGCCACGCTGTCTCTCATCGCCATGCTGCTGCCAGCCGAGGCGCTGCGCCCGCTCGATTTGGTGGGCTATGCTGTGTGCCATCGCATCCCGGCGCGGTCCTTCTTTGTGGCGGGCAATCAGCTGCCCGTGTGCGCCCGCGATACGGGCATGTTTAGCGCAGCGCTGATCGGGTTGGTCTGCTTTGCCGCTGTGCTGCGCACGCGTGCCGCGCACTTCCCCCGGCTGCCGTTCGTGTTTGTATTCGTCGCCTGCTTTGCGGCCTGGGCATTCGATGGCCTGAACTCCTACTTCCTGCTCGCCACGGATCGAACATTGCTGTATGAACCGCAGAACTGGCTGCGCCTGACCACCGGCGCGTTGATGGGCGCGTCGCTCAGCGCGTTCGTTGCGCCGTTCTTCAACTCGGCTGTATGGCGCGCAGCCGCCGACCAACCCAGTGTGGCCACCTGGCGCGATGTGACCATGCTCGCGCTCGTCGCGGGTGCGGTCATCGTCGTCGTGCTGTGGCGGCCGGACTTCTTATATGGCCCGATTGCGCTGATCAGTGCGTTGGGCGTGCTGACGCTGCTGACCATCGTCAACGGCTTATTGGTGTTGATTCTGGCAAAGCGGCACGGGCAGATCGAGCATTGGTCACAACTTACCGTGCCTGCTGTGGTTGGCCTGATTTTGTCGCTGGCCCAAATCGCGTTGATTGACCTGGGACGCGCAGCATTAACCCAAAGCCTGGGACTGCCATTCTAAACAAGTTGTGTCGCCTATGTGGCGGTTGCCGTGCCGCTGCACCTGTAAGATACTTACACACGTGGGAGTTGGGGGGAGGCCACGCGCGCAGCGATTCAACTGAACTACGACTCTCTTTCAAGATGAGAGGAGCGATCGCAATGAAATCACAACACAAGCTAAAAATCACGTTATTCATCACCGGTGTCGCACTGATCGCAGTGTCCATGTTTGTACCCGGCACAGCCACGACCAGCTTCGCGCGCCAGCCGATGGTGATCCCAACGACCTTTACGCCGCCGCCACCCACCGTCATCACGACGCCCGAAGACAACCCACCGTATGCCGACCCGTATGTGCTCAAGACGGCGTCGGCGGGTGAGGCGATGATGGGCCAGACGATTGACTTCGTCATCGTCGCCGGCAACAAAGGCACCGTCAACGCGGTAAACGTGCAGGTGCGCGACACCCTGCCCGCCTACTTGAACCTGACGTCGGTGACGGCCTCGCCGCGCGGCACCGTGACCCAAAGCGGTAACTCGTTCGTCGTGGATATCGGAGACCTCGCGCCGGGCGAGTTGATCACCATCAACGTCAGCGCCCAGGTGAACGAGCAAGGTAAGCCCGGCGACTGCATCAACGTCAGCACTCTCAACACCACCAGCGAGGGCGACAATCCCAACAACAACATCGCGGTGGCCCAATGTCTGATCGGCCAATTGGTCGCGCCGCCGACGGGCGGCGATTTCTCCAGCCTGCCGCTCATCACCATGCTGCTGGGCGGGTTGCTGCTCGTGATCAGCCTGTTCATGCGCCGCAACAAACCAGCCTGACGCCCAACGCCTGACTACTGGCAACCCACAGATGCCAGACGAAAACCCGACTGCTCATCGCAGTCGGGTTTTTCGTTGCCCTGCTTTCTATAATGCTGCCGGCGCGGTTGCTCGCCGCGTCTCACGAGACACGCAAACCTATGTTCAAGCGCACAACGGCTGCGCTTGTGGCTGCCCTGGTCGCGCTCGCAGGCGCGCCGGCCCCCGCAAGCCTGGCCCAGACCGACCCCGATCCGTTGCCCGCTGCCCACATCGTTGACGCTAATGTTGGCCCGATCACAGTCACCGATAGCGATGGTGGCGTCCGCATCACTATCGCCGCCGGCGCTGCCGATGCGGCCCGCATGGCGCAGGTGCGCGTGGGCGATGTGCTGTTGCCCGGCAAGCGCATCGTCGTGCTGCGCGATGGCGCGCGCGCGGCCCAAGCCGCTGATGACATTCAGACGCTGAGCGCAGCCGCGGCTGCGCAAGCCACCAGCGCTGCATATGCAGGTCAGATTGAATCTGCTGCGGTGACGGTTGCACGCTCGGCCGAGGGCGAGTTGCTGCCGGAGCGCACCCGCCCGGCCGACACGCGCTTGCCGGAATCGCCGGTTACGATCCTGGAGGAGGGCATCTTTCAGGGTCAGCGCGTGGCGGTGATTGCGATCACGCCGGTGTTTGGGCAAGGCGACGCGGCCCGTTTCGCCTCGCAATTGGATGTGACCCTGCCCGGCACAAGGCTGGTCGAGGATGTGATGACGCTGCTCGCGCCGTTCGACTCGCCTGAAGCAGCCACGCAGTTCGGCACCGTGACCCAAGCCGCCAGCGCCGCAACGTGCGACGCCATCAAACTGCGCCAGAACCCGCAAGCCAGCAAGCCTGGGTGGAAGATCAAGGTGGCGCGTGGCGGCATGCAACAGGTGACGGCAGCGGCCTTGGCTGCGGCGGGCACGCCCAGCGGCGTCGGCCCGCTCACGCTGGTCAACCTGCGCGTGCAGTCGTTCCGCAGCAGCCCCAACCCAATCGCCATCCGCCGCTTCGACACCAACGGCAATGGCGTCTTCGATGGCGCGGACGTGGTGCGCTTCTATGCGCCCGACCCCGGCGACCGCTGGAACGCGACCGATACCTACTGGTTGACGTTTGAGGCCGGCGCAGGGTCGCCCGACATGGCGGTGGTGAACGCGCCCGGCACAACGGGCGGCGCGACGACGACGGCATTGGAGCGCGGGCGCTACATCAACAACAAGTGGTATGAGCAGACGCTGGGTGGTGTGGACGGTGATCACTGGTTCGCGGCGCGGTTACGCTCACTGCCGGGATTGGACACGCTGAGCTTCACACCGGCGACTGTGTTACCGGCCTCGGGTGGCGCGGTGCGGGTGTTTGTGGGGGCGGCCACCCCCACCAACGTCACCCACAATTTGCAGTTTGCGTCGGGCGGTTCGACCGCGAACGCGGCCTTTGCCGGCGCAGGCAGCTTCACCGCCACATTTAACTTGAGCGCGTTTGGCGGGGCAAGCAGCTTCAAAATCGTCGCCACACCCGGCCAGAACGAGAACGTCTACCCGGATCGCATCTCGTGGGAGCGGCCGGTGTCGTTGAGCTTCGGCGGTAACGGCGCGGCGTTCCTGATCCGCGGCGCAGCGGCGACCTATCAAGCCAGCAGCACACCCGCGCAAGGCAACGACCGGCTGTATGACGTGACCGACCCGAACAACCCGCAGTTAGTGTTGTTGAATGGCTCGGAGCAATTTACCCATGCTGGCGGTGACCGCAGCTACATGATGGCCGGCAACGGCACGCTGTTTAGCTCCGGCGACGCCCAAGGCCCAGCCACCAGCGGCTACACGCCCTTCCGGCTGGACGCGCCATTCACCTTCTCGGCGCTGTATCTCGCGCCAGTGACGTTCACCAGCCTGCTGCAGCCGCTCATCAACGTGCGCAACGCCCAGGGCTATAGCGCCGGCGCGCTCGGCATCGAGGCGATTTACGACTGGTGGGGCTTCGGCCAGGTCTCGCCGGATGCCATCCGCACCTTCCTGCGCTATGCCAGCGCGTGCTGGACGGTTCGGCCAGTGGCGGTGACGTTCGTCGGCGACGGCTCATCCGACCCGATGGATTACAACGGCTACGGCCCCACCAACGTCAACCTCGTGCCGCCATATATGGCCAAGGTGGATCCGTATCGGTCGAGCTTCCCCGAGATTGCCGAGGCGGCCTGCGACGCGTGCTATGCCCAACTCGACGGCAACGACCCGCTCTCCGACCGGCTGCCCGACCTGATGTATGGCCGGCTGCCCGCCAAGAGTGCGGCCGAAGTGACCAGCCTGGTCAACAAGATCGTCGGCTATGAAAACGCGGGCTTGGGCGCGGGCGGCGTGGGGTGGCGCAACCGCATCACCTATCTGGCCGACAACTACCGGTTGACCTCGGCCGAGGGCGGTGGCTTCGACCCAGCCGGAAACTTCTCCGGCCTCAGCGAGACGAGCATCGCCCAACAGCCGAAGAACTTGCAGATACAGCGGGTGTTCTTCGACCCCACTAACGCCCAGGGCAACCCCACGGTCGAAAATCAACTGGCGCAGGCAGCGTATGCCGCCAGCAAGGCTGCGTTCGATGCCGGGGCGGGCATCATCAACTACATGGGCCATGCCAACATCGGGCAGGTCGCAGTCACGACGCTCGACGGCAACCCCAACTACCTGCTCGGCTTCCTCGACCCCGACAGCATGAAGAACGCCGGCCGCTTGCCGATCGTATTGCAGATGACCTGCCTGACCAGCGCCTTTGAGACGCCGGTGCAGTATTACGGCACGGTGTTGGATGAGCGGTTGCTCCTGGCTGCGGACAGCGGCGGCAACGGCATCGGCGCGGCGGCGGTGTGGGGCTCGACCGGCCTGGGCGTGTCCTACGGGCATGAGGCGTTGCAACGCGGCTTCTACCAAACGTTGTGGGACGTTGGCGCTCGGCGTATGCAGACGCCGGTGGGCAAGGCAGCAGCCGGCGGCTATCTCGAACTGTTCACCCAGACTCAAGGCACCGGCACGGCCGACGATTCGTTGCGCACGTTCGTGCTGCTGGGCGATGCGCTGCTGCGGGTGCGGGTCGGGCCAGCGACCTTGTTTACACCGTTCACGCGCAAATAGCCCATGACACACATTCAACCGCGCGCCGTCCTGTGGGATATGGACGGCGTCTTGATTGATTCGGGTCCCTACCACTTCGACGCTTGGCGCGAGGCGCTGCGCCTGGAAAATTTCGACCTGAACTACGACGCCTTCAAGCGCACCTTCGGCCAGCGCAACGACACCGTGCTGAGCGATTTGTTTGGCCGGGATGTGCCGCCGGATGAGGTGGCGCGCATTGCCGGGTTGAAAGAGCAGCTATATCGCGACTACGTGCGCGAGCGCGGCATCGCACCCCTGCCCGGCGTGACGGCGTGGCTGGCACGCTTGCGCGATGCCGGTTGGCGTCAGGCGGTCGCCTCGGCCGCGCCACGGGCCAACGTGGATGCCATCCTGGAAGCCACCGGCATCGGCGCATTCTTCGGCGCGGTGACCTCGGCCGAGGACGTGACGCGCGGCAAGCCCGACCCGCAGGTGTATTTGCTGGCGGCCGAACGCTTGGGGATTGCGCCAAATCGCTCGGTGGTGATCGAAGACGCGCCCGCCGGCGTGGAAGGCGCTAAGCGCGCCGGCATGAAGTGCATTGGCGTCAAGTCCACGCACGGGGAGCTGGATGCGGATCTCGTGGTTCACTCGCTAGAGGAATTGCCCGATGATGCGTTCGTCAGGCTCATCGCCGATGTGGCAATGCGCGACGCTTATGCCTTCGACAACAAAGCCGAAGCCGTGACGTTTTGCACCGATTTTTTGCAGGGTGCGACTGAGCTTACGGAGGCTCGCCACCTCGACGGCGAGACGCGCATCACCTATTGGCGCAAGTCCAACGGTGAGGCGTGGGAGCTGCACGTCACCAACGACGCGGAGGCGTTGGGCTTCACCTGCACGCTGACGCGCGCGTCGAAGTTCGATGCGGTGAGTTAGCTGGAGTGGCCTTTTTTGTTGCCAATGGCTTTTCTATCCTTCACACCCAACGCCGTCATTGTTGCCGTCTAATCTGTGTGGGTCGGGCTCGAACACTCTAAAGTTCTTATGAGGCAAAACATCATCACAGTTTAAGTCTGGCGGTAGCGGAGGGATGCAGAAGTCTGGATAAGATGGATGGCAGCTAGCCGGGTTAGGCGTAATGATGACTACGTCCGGAGTTGATGTTGCCGTTGGCAAGATTGGCGGCGCTGAAGGCGTTGGCGTCACTGTGAATTCTGGCATGACTGTTGGCGTAGCTGTCGCTGTTGGCAGTTCCTTGAATACGAACGGCAGATAAGCGGCTGGGGTCTGGTTCGATGTTACCTGCGCATAGGACGACGGCGCAGTCATCGCGTAGACGATGACCGCGAAAACGGCTAGGGCAGTGGAGACGATGAAGGCAGCGCGACGAATCACGGCACGCGGAGCTTGTTGGGTGTAAATCATTGATGCCTTTGCTCAATCACCGAAGGCAAAAGCATCAATGTTTCAACAGATTTGGCTTACATCCTCAAACTGGCAGTTTGAGTGGTAGCTCATTAACTTGACAATCCCGTTTGGATCATCACATCACCAAAGGTCGGTGCAAACTTTACGCTTTCTAGTTGTGCGTCTGCTGGAACAATAAACGCAACGGGTGCATCCGCGATTCCGTGTAAGCATTCGCCAACCTGGACTGCTACTGGCTATCTCGGACCGGGAGTGCTTGAAAAGTCCGTGTAACCTGCTTCGCTGAAGTCGGCTCACACGAAAAATCTGATGCGCCCAACGCAACAACCCCCTTTACCTTTTCACTTTTAGCTAGTTCGATGCTATCCAGCTGCTCATTGGCTACACCTAGTTCGGCGGAATAAACAAAGCCATTTGTGTCCACAAGGTAGAAGTAGAGAGGGTTGGCATTGACTTTATCCTGAGAAAGATTTCCTAAGACAACCTCAACACCGACCAACCTTGTCCCATCGGTAGCGCTATACAAGACGCCAGGCGTTGCAGGGTCATCCACGCGTGTTGCGGACAGGGATATTCCACCCAATTCAACTACATCCCCTATTTTTGCCAGTTGTGGAACCGTTCTAGGAGTTGCCAACACCGTGGCAACATGTCCAGCGGGTGGGGTTGATAAACCAACTTGAATTGTGCCGTCTGAAAACAGCCCTTCCTTGTACTTCAGACTAGCGGGGTTTGCTTCGGTTGGCAATTCAAACGCAAGCCAACCGCGAACTTGCTCACCTTTCCCAAGATTTAGCGAGTCTATCTGATCATCAACACCGGCAAGTTCAAGTTCATATGCAAAGCCTTCGCTATCCAGCAAAGATGCATACAAAGGATTGACACTAACGCTATCTGCCGATGCGTTGCCGATAATTACTTCCACAGCTACAAGCTTCTTTCCTGAGGACTCTGTGTAAAGCATGCCCGGCTTTGCAGGGTCTTCTATCTTCAGGGTTTGAATATATGCGCCTCCCTGCTCAACCACATCACCCAAGAAGGTCTCTTTCGGAGCTTCTTGTTGCTGAGGTGGTTCTGTAGGCGAGACAGCTGCTACTTGCGCAGTTGCTAGCGGTTCGGTCGCTGCGGTGGATGGGCTTTCTGTTGTTGCGGTTTTTACGACGGCTGGTTGAGTTGTAGCCTCAGATGAGCCTCCGCAGGCAATCGCAGGCAGTGCCAGTACTGCAACAAGCAGGGCTAGTGCGCCATGACGTTTAGAAAGTGTTTTCATTGTTTGCTCCCCTTAAATTGGCTGAATGACTGGACTTACATCCAAATAGTCGTAATTGCTGACCGTTTCTGCCGATCAGATCACTGGTTTAGCTGCTCCTAAAGTCGGAGCGGCGTAACCGCGTCACCGACGCGGCGATTGAGCACTTGTCCGTGGTGTGGCATGCGCCCTGCTGCCAACCGTGAAGAGAAGCAACCAATAGCGCATGCCGTTGGCGCAGATGACGTAGTAGCCGAGCCGCCCCGTGAATAGCCGTCAGTAATTGTCTGGGCGGAGGTGCGGGGTATCGTTATCACATATCACATCGCGATAGCGACAGCAGAAAAGCGCAACTGCTCAGCACGCAGTGCCATTCAGCGGAGAGGCGCAGACGAGTAAGATCACTGCGACAATACAGACAACGACAGCGAGAAGGAGACACTACCGACATGCTTAGCCCGGAACAACTCAAGACGTGGGATGAACAAGGCTATGTGATCGTGCGCGGCCTGTTCAGCCCGGAAGAGGTCGCGTTTTACCGCGACCACTACATGCGCATGCGCGAGCAGGGTGACTACCCTGGCGATTTCAGCGCCGTTGACCTGCACAGCAACGACCCGCTCAAGCGTTACCCGCGCATGATTCACATGCACCGCTGGGACGACGTGAGCCTGAAATGGCTGACCGATCCGCGCATCAACGCCGCCCTGAGCGATTTGAACGACGGGCGCGAGCCGTATGCGGTGCAGACCATGCTGTATTTCAAGCCGCCGGGCGCGCGCGGCCAGGCCTTGCACCAGGATCAGTATTACCTGCGAGTGCAGGGCGGCACGTGCGTGGCGGCGTGGATGGCGCTGGATGACTGCGACGAGGCCAACGGCTGCCTCGAAGTCGTGCCGGGCAGTCAGGATTGGCCGGTGCTATGTACCACCAAGGCCGACTCGACCCAGAGCTTCACCGATGTGACCGTGCCCATTCCGGAAGGCACGCCCATTCAACCGGTCATCATGCAGGCCGGCGACGTGTTGTTCTTCAACGGCCAACTGGTGCACGGCAGCTATCCGAACACGACCACGGATCGTTTCCGCCGCGCGCTGATTGGCCATTACATCGAAGGCCAGGCCGAGGCGGTGTGGCAGTGGTATCACCCCGTGCTGAAGATGGATGGCACACAACTCGACTTCGGTCAAAGCCCCGAGGGCAGCATGTGCGGCGTGTGGGTGGAACGCGACGGCCAGCCCGCGCTCGAGTTGGCCGCGATCCAGAAAGGCGCAAGCAAATCTGAATAAGAGAGCAAAAAACCACAGAAGCCAAGCACCCTGAGCGAAGCGAATAACGCGGAGTGGCATCGAAGGGGCGGCGGTTTGGCTACGACGCCGCGCTTCTCGACTTCGTCCTGCGGCCATTCCATGAACCTCTCGCGAAGACCGTGAAGTCCGCGAAGAAATTTGGCGCACTTGGCGTTCTTTGCGAGAGATACTGTGCGAACATGACCCGACGCACCGCAAAGAACCTCGGCTATTTCTTCGGCGGCCTGTTCGTGCTGTTTGCCATCTGGCTGGGTGCACAAGTGCTCGCGCCTGTGGTGAACCCGGCACCGCCCACACCGTCTGGCCTTCCAGCGGGCGGCGCGCAGGATGTCGAGTTGATCGTGCTGCCGAACGACGGCGAGTCGGTCGTCACGGATCGGGTGGCGCGGGCCAGGCAACGCGTGTGGATGAAGATGTATCTGCTCACCGACACGCGCCTGATTGACGCGCTCAAGCAAGCCAAGGCCAACGGCGCGCAAGTGCGGGCGATGATCGAGGAAGACCCGTTCGGCGGCAACACCGCCGCCAAGACCGCTCACGAGCGCCTGAAGCGCGCGGGCATCGAGACGAAATATGCCTCACCGGCATTTCGCTTCACCCACGAGAAGAGCTTTGTGATTGACGACGAGGCGTTGATCCTGACCGCGAACCAGACGCGCAGCTCGGTCACGCGCAACCGCGAGTTCGGTGTGGTGATTGACGACGCGGCCGAGGTAGCCGAGATCATGGCCGCGTTCGAGGCCGATTGGAACCGGGCCGCCTTCACCCCGCGCAGCCGCGACTTGGTGTGGAGCCCGACCAATTCACGCGAGCGGCTGATCGCGCTGATTCAGTCAGCCAGCCAGACGCTGGATGTGTATGCCGCGTCAACTCAGGACGACGGCGTGATTCAGGCGTTGGCCGATGCCGCCCGGCGCGGGGTGCAGGTGCGCGTGCTCACCTCACCCGCGCGCGGCGAGGACGCTGCCGACGCCGGCGATGAGGATTTGGATAACCTTGACCGAGGCGGCGCAATCGTGCGCATGCTCAAGTCACCCTACGTGCACGCCAAGGTGTTCGTGGCCGATGGCGCGCGGGCGTTCGTCGGCTCGCAGAACATCTCGGCCACGTCGCTGGATTTCAACCGCGAGTTGGGGCTGATCTTCGTTGACCCGGAAGCCGTCCAACGATTGATGGCGACCTTTCAGCAGGACTGGGACAAGGCGACCGAGCGATAAGCTTTAGAGAGCGTCTTAAGAACGAGAGATTAAGCATTTCGAGCGTAATCCAAGGCCAGCTTGCTGGACGTAGGATGAAGTCGAGAAATGCGCAGTCGTAGTCGAAACCTAGCCCTCTCGACTTCGGCGGCCAGTGGAGCTCGCGCGTTTTACGCGAATTCAAGGCCGCCTTCGCTCGAGGTGCTCAGCTTTGGCGATCTCAAGACACTCTCTTATTGAGCAAGCACTGCGACTTCCCGTATCGCAGCGGCATCACCCATCGGCCGCTCGCCCGCCACGATTTCGAGCAAGAGTCGCGTCAACACGTCGTTCACAGGCGTCGGCACACCGGCCTCCCGGCCATAGCGCGACACCGCACCGTTCAGCCATTCGATCTCCGAGCGGCCGGTCATGTTGACCGCATCGTAGTAGAACGACGGGCGCTTGTTGCCGCGCGCCCTGGCGAAGAAGCGCTTGAGCGTCAGCCGCAGCATCGGGTCGGGCAGCCAATGCAGCGCGCGCGCGAACCAGACAGATGGCGCGCCGGGCAAATCTATGGCTGCGATGCCGTGCGCGCGCATCACTTGCTCAGCCTCGCGCAACATGCGCATCTCTACCCGCGCCAGCGCGTCACTGGCCAGAATTTCGGCCACGGTGGCGTTGAACACCGCGCCAGTGGCGTTGCCGACCAGATTAAGCAACAGCTTGGACCACTTCATCGCTCGCCAGTCTGCGCAGCGCTGTGCTCGCAGGCGCGGGGCAGCTTCAAACGCTGATGCAACGAGATCAAACCCTACTGCCCCCGCCCCCATCTCCTCCCCGCTGCGAAGGGGCGATAGACCTACGCCACCCCGATCGCGTTGCATCCGCACAGCATTCGGTGCGTCGAGCGAGACCGGACTGGTGAGCGTGCTGGCGATGACGCGGCTTGCGCCGAACGCGGCCGAGAAGGCTTCCTCGCTGCCGAGGCCGTTCTGCATGGCGACGATGCTGGTGTGTTGGGCAAAGGCCGGACAACGCTTCAAATCGGCGATGGCTTGCTCGACGTCGTAGGTTTTGACACACACAACCACGGCATCGAGCGGGCCGAATCGTGCTGCACGGGTAACATCGGTCAACACCTGGGTGTTGCCCAAGCGCCAAGGTTCGCCTGTGGGCAAGATGACGCGCAGGCCGTCCTTGTGCACGGCATCGGCGAACCGCTCGCGGCCGAGGAAGACCACGTCGTGGCCCGCCTTGATCAAGTTCGCGCCGATCCACGCGCCGACTGCGCCTGCACCCAACACCATGAGCTTCATGTGCGTTTCAAGAGTATCAACGGATGTTGTGCGGATAAACGGATGGCTGTGCACATGGTCATTGGACCTCTTGCAAAAGTGCGCGTTGGGGTGGACTCCACCCGACTTTTGCAAGAGGTCTATTGCCTTTTAAGCGGCAGGTCGACGCCGTCGCCAATTGGATTCCCCGCCGCATCCACAACCATGATCGGCTGAACCTGCGGATATAGGTAGGTGCCTATCCGAATGCGATCCGGCGGTGCAATTGGCGGTGGCAGATCGAACCAGTGCAACAAGATGTCGCCGGCCCGCCAATTGGCCGGATGAATGCCGCCGCTGTCTTTCTCAGTCACCTTCTGATCGCCGGCAAAGCCCTGACTAGTCCAGTGATAGTCCACGCCTGGCTCACCCTCGCGGAACACGCGCACCAGCGTCTCCAGCGCGACTGACTCACTCACGCTCATGCGATAACCCAGCAGCCCTACCCCATTCGCCCACTGCGCCGGCTGTTCGATGAGCGGTGCAAGGCTGGCTTGCTCAGCACGAGCATACACATAGCGCTTGTCGCTGCCTTCGCGCAGCCTCACCTCGTGCGTGATGATGCCAGTCGCGTCTTGCACCAGCGCTGCCAGGGCGCGCTCCGTGCCAGGGGTGAAGATGTACTGCGCCGCATCCTCGCGCAGGATCAGACCTGCATCTGCATTGGCGAATCGGTGCGGCACATCAGCCAACAGCACGTCGAAGATGGTCGTCGGCTCGTTCACGTTGGGGTCGCCGCCGGGCGCGACGATGATGACGTCGTTGACTTCGCCTGATTGAATCGCCTCGCGCGCCACCTGGGCCACATTGAGCGCGCTGCGCACGGGTGGGCCATAGCCGCCAACGCTGGTGTCGTATTGCTGGATGAAGGCAGCGAAGCGCTGTGTGGTGAAGACCTGCCAGCCGACGATGACGGCAATAAGTGTTGCAGATGCCGCGGCGGCGATAGCTTTAGGAGTCGGACTGCTGTGAGCAGTCCGACTCCTCACCAACACGCTATCTACACCCAGCGCCATGACAATGAACGGCACAGGATAGAGCGGCAGGAAGTAGTGCATCTGGATCGGGCGGCTGTGGCGCAGTTGCAGCACAACCGGCACGATGAGCCAGAGCAACAAGAGGACGATAGCCGCCGGCGAATACAAGGTACTGCGCCGCAACAGCAGCACGAGCAAGATGGCTGCGCTGACGACCAGCCAGGTCATCTGCACCGCGTCAATCAAGTTGAGCGCTTGCGGTATCTGCGCTTGCCAGATTGGGAATGCGCCGCTCGTCAGGTCGCTGAGGTGCGCGCCGCCGGTGCTCCACAGCGCCAGGTTGAGGGCATCGAGCGACCACGCAGCGTCGCCGCTCGAACTGAGCAACGCCCTGACGTTGGCAAAGCTTTGGCCGGCGTCGTGCGCCAGATACACACCGCCAACCATCAGCAGCGGCGCGACACCAACGAGCACAGGCAATGGCCGAAGCGATGCGCGGCCGATCACGAGCGCAATCACCACGACCGGCATGAGATAGACCGCCGTGAGATGCGACCCCAGGCTCAGCGCCAGACCCCACCCTGCCAGCACCCAACCCCACGGATTGCGGCGTTGCAGCGCCTCCAACAGGCCAAACAGCAGTAGCGTCGTGAACAGTGGCAGCACCACGATGCCGGTGTCGCGGGCGAACTGCACCGCCCACGGCGCGGCGGCAAACAACAGCGACGCGATCAACGCGACGCGCAGATTGAAGAAGCGCCGGCACAACCACCACGTCAGCGCGATGGCCAGCACATCCAGCAACGCGCGATAGGTTGCAATCGCCATGAAGTCGCGCGTGATCAGGTAGGGCAGTGCCAGCAGATACAAATACACCGGCGGGTGATTGGCCACGCTGCCGCTGAACGGCGCAACTGGCAGCAGATTGCCGCGGGCGATGCTCAGGGCCAATTGTGGGGCGGAGGCCTCATCGAAGCGCAGGTCGAGCAGGTCAAGCCGATACAGTCGCAGGAACGCCGCGAGCCCGATGACGGCGATGAACAGGAGCAGCTCGATGCGACGGTCACGCAATACGATCATGGTGCGGATGGGGCAATGGTAGCGCAGCCCACCCCGTCATGATCCGTCGTCACGGCACAACCTGAATCTGCACAGGCCCGCTCTCGCGCACAGTGCCATCGCGCAAATAGACCCGTGCAACCAGCGTGTGCGCACCGGGCCGCAGCGGCCAAAACGATTTGAACGGTGCCCGGTCGAAGCGCGCAATCATCTCACCCGATGCGAGCGCCACTTCAACGCGCGCCACGTCGCGCTCGTCGAGCTGCACTTCAATCGGGATGCGCTGCACCGATTGCGGCAACTCCTGGGCTGCTCGGTAGATGCTGCCGGGGTCGGGCTGAAGGAGAGTAATTGGTGAGTGGTGAGTGACGAGTGGCGAGTGATCAACCGCAACCGTATCGGTGGCCAGCGGCCAGCCTTGCGCACGCGCCCAGTCACGCAGCGGCGCGGGCAGATCGAGCAGCACCCGCGTCGCGCCAGTCGCGTCGTCAATCGTCACGCGGCGGTGCCAGGTGTCGCGTTGGGCCGGCTGCGTGCCCTCGATGAACCACTCCTTGCGCGTTTGGGCGCAGTTGGGTGTGGGCAGCATGCCCGATGGCACACACACCTTTACTTGCGTCAGCCCAGGTGGCCGCACGAACTGCGCCACGGGCAGGTCGCGATGAGCCAGCGTCATGAAGTCACGCCAGATCGGCCCGGCCCCGCTCACGCCGCTGATGCGCGTCATCGGCGCGCCGTCGGCGTTGCCCACCCATACACCGGCGACCAACTGGGGCGTATAGCCCACCGTCCAGTTGTCGCGGAAGTCGGTAGTCGTGCCCGTCTTCACCGCAGCAGGCCGCGTCAGCCGCAGCACGCTGTTTTCGCCGAAGGCCGGCGCGCGGGCGGCGTTGTCGCTCAGGATGTCGCTGATGAGCCAGGCGACGCGAGAATCGAGGACAGATTTTCGATTTTGGATTGCCGATTGCCGATTGAACAGCGGTTCGCCGCGTATGTTGGCCACTGCGATGACGGCATACGGATCAACGCGGTTGCCCTGATTGGCCAACGCGCCGTAGGCGGCCGTTAGCTCCAGCAAACGCACTTCGCCGCCGCCGAGCGTGAGCGAGAGGCCGTAGTCCTCTGCTGAGGTAAATGAGCGCAGGCCCATCGCGTTGGCCTGCGCCAGCGTGGCTTCCAGCCCGGCGCGCTGTAACACGCTGACCGCAGCGACGTTGTTGCTGGTGGCCAGCGCATCGCGCGCGCTGATCGGCCCATGATGCCGGCGGTCGTAGTTCACCGGCACATACGGCAAGCCTTCGCGCGTAGGGAAGGCGGTGCGCACGTCAAAGATGGGTGTAGCCGCTGTGATCTGGCCGTGCGCCAGCGCCGTCGCATAAGTGATCGGTTTGATGGCGCTGCCGGGCTGGCGCAGGGCGACTGTGGCGTTGACCGCGCCGCTGATCTCGGCGTCAAAGTAATTCGGGCTGCCGACCATGGCCAGGATTTCGCCGGTGCGCGGGTCGAGCGCGACCAGGGCGGCGTTGTCGGCGTTGTGGCTGACGGCAAAGTCGGTCGGGTTGGCCAGCCGATGGAGCTGCGCGCGCATGATGGCCGTGGCCGCGTCGTTCAGGCCCAGGCTGAGCGTCGTCGTCACAATCAGCCCACCGCGCGCCACCGCATCCGCGCCGAACTCCTGCTCCAACCAGCGACGCACATAGGACACGAAGTGCGGCGCGCGAATACTAAACGGTGCCGGCGCATACGACAGCTTGGCTTGCTTGGCCGTAATCGCGTCGGCCTCGCTGATCGCGCCCTGCTTGACCATCAGATCAAGCACGATGACCTGCCGGCGCTTGGCCAACTCCGGGCCGTTGAATGGGTCATAGGCGGCTGGGGACTGCGGCAGGCCGGCCAACAGCGCGCACTCGGCAAGGTCCAGCTCGCTGGCCGACTTGCCGAAATAGGCGCGCGCCGCCGCCTCGACGCCGTAGGCCAGGTTGCCGTAATACGCCTCGTTGAGATACAACGCCAGCACATCGTCTTTGGCGTAGTGCCGCGCGATTTGCCAGGCCAACAACGACTCACGCACCTTGCGCAACAACGTGCGCTGCTGGCGCTCTTCAGGGTCGAGCAGCAGCATGCGGGCCAGTTGCTGGGTGATGGTGCTGCCGCCGGCCAATGCCTCGCCGCCGCGCAGGTTGATCCACAACGCGCGTGCGATGCCGGCCATGTCCACGCCGGGATTGGAGTAGAAGTTGGCGTCTTCGACGGCGATAGTGGCGTTGCGCAAATGCAGCGGCATGCGGTTGAGCGTGACGGGTGTGTGATGGCCGCTGGTCTCGCTGCGCGGGTCAATGACTTCGTAGAGCAGCCGGCCATCGCGATCCAGGATCTTGGTGGTGGGCGATTGGGCGCGCGCGTGCAAGCCCTCGACCGAGGGCAACGTCAGCCACAATGCGGCAAATGCCACAAGCGGCAGCGCCATCAGCACAGTCAGCGTGACGAGCGCGATTCGTTTACGACGCGAGGCCATGTGTGTGGAATGTAGCATGGATAATTTGCTCAGTTGAATATCGTCTACCTCGCGCCGTTCGCGTTCTCACCCAAGGCCACCGTCAGCGCGCGCATGCTGCCCATGGCCACGGCGCTCGTTCGACGCGGCCATCGCGTCACCATCCTCATGCCACCCTACGACAACCCGGCCGACGCCGGCAATGTTTGGGAGCACGAGGGCGTGCGGCTGGAAAACAGGCTCGTGGGCAGTGAGCAGTGGGCAGTGGGCGGCTCATATATAAACCTCGCTCGACAACTCGCGCAACGCACTCGTCAGATCAATCCAGATGTCATTCACGTCTTTAAGCCAATCGGCGTCAGCGCACTCGCCATGTGGTTACTCCACCAATCGGCAATCGGCAATCGGCAATCGGCAATTCTCGACAACGACGATTGGGAAGGCCCCGGTGGCTGGCTGGATGTCAATCCCTACTCGCCTGCGCAAAAGCTGTTCTTCCGCTGGCAGGAGCGCTGGGCCTTGCGCGCCGCCCCTCAAGTGACCTGTGCCAGCGAAGTTTTGGTCGAACGCACACATGGGTTCAGGACGAACAGCAGGCGTGACGCGGGCGATATCCATCTGCTGCCGAATGGACCGGACGAGGTGATGCGCGCCCAAGTCGCGCGGTCACAAGACAGGCGTGATGCACTGCGCGCGCAGTTCGGCTGGGGCAGCGAGCCGGTGGTGATCTACGCCGGCACGATTCCGTTGAACCATGACCTCGACGTTGTGGTGAAGGCTCTTCGCAATCTTGTAGAGACGCGCCGCTTGTGGCCCACTGGGGGCTATGGCGCGTCTGTAAGATGGGTCATCGTCGCCACCGGCGACGGCATCCCTTCACTCAAACAGGCGATTGCTCAGGCAGGAATTGGTAAGCACATCGAATGGCACGGCTTCATGCCGCACGAGCGTCTGGTCGAATATCTGGTCGCCGCGGACGTGGCCGTGTATCCCTATCGCGACACGAACATCAACCGAGCCAAGTGCAGCGGCAAGGTGATGGACTACATGGCGTGTGGCCTGCCGATGGTAGTGAGCGACGTAGGCATGAACCGCGTCTATCTCGAAGATGGCGTCAGCGGGTTGCTCACGCCGCCCGGCGATGCCGAGGCGTTTGGCGCGGCCCTGTCGCGATTGATCGAAGATCGCCCGTTTGCGTTGGGGCTAGGCCATGCAGCGCAGACGCGCATCTGGGACGCGTTTGGCTGGGACAAACGGGTGGCACAGTTGGAAAGCATTTACGCCGAGCGATAACGTCCGGCCTTTGGGGAGCATCTTGCGGCTGTTTCAGCCCGATGAATCGGGCTTCGTTTGTTCAGACTCAGTAGTTGAAAATTTCGACGTTTGCCACGTTCACACGGCCATAAGATGGCCGTGCTACAGAGCAGCGTCCCAAGCTTGGGACTTAAAACCGGCTTCAGCCGGGGCTGTTTTGTAGCCCGCCGATTTATCGGTGGGCGGACACGGCAAGCGCGAGCCGATGTTTTCAAGTACTGAGACCGGCTGTTGAGAGGGCACTGCGTCTCGCGGGCCGCACACGTTGTAAGAGCACATTGGCACATCGTGCGCGCCTGTATCATCGCCACGATGACTTCGCCGCCGACAACGACGCCCATCGCCAACAACCCGCCCCTCGACCTGCGCCGCAACATGCTCGCCTTCGGCGGCGACTCGATGTTATGGGGCATCGGCATGTATTTCATCCCCATGACCACGGTGATGACCGCACTGGCCGCCGAGCTCACCACCGACAAAGCGCTCATCGGCCTGATCAGCCTGGCGTGGTATGTGGCGTATCTGCTGCCACAGCTATTTGCCGCGCGGCTGGTGCAGGGCAAGCGGCGCATGAAGCCGTATTCGGTCATTCCCGGCTTGATCGGCCGGCCGGTATTGCTGCTGTTCGCGCTGTGGCTGTTCATCACCCAAGCTTCGCAACCCACCTTGACCGTGTGGCTGCTCATCCTCACTGTGGCAACGATGATGGTCTTTGACGCCTTCACCACGCCGGCCTGGTTCGACATGATGGGCCGCGCGCTCAGCCCGCGCGTGCGCGCCCGCGTCATCACCGTCAACAGCCTGCTGGCCTCAATTGGCGGCATTGGCGTCGGCGTGATCGTGGCGCAAGTGCTGTCGTCGGCTCAACTCCCCTTCCCCACCAACTACGCGCTGCTGTTTCTGCTAGCCTGGGTGTTCATCATGCTGTCGCTGGTCTCGATGCTGTTCATCAAGGAGCGCCTGGGCGAAACAACGCCGATGCAGGCAACGCAATCGTCGGACTTCAACGCCAAGCTGATCGGCGCATGGCGCACCGACCCGGCCTTCCGGCGCTTGCTGTTGGCGCGGCTGTTCACCGGCGCGGAGAACATGGCGGCGGCGTTCTACATCGTGTTTGCGCGCGAACGCTTGGGGCTGCCGGAAAGCGCCGTCGGCGTGTTTACGATTGCGCTCGTCATCGGCGGGCTGGTCGGCATCCTGCTGTTTGGCTGGTTGGCCGAACGCTATGGCTCGCGCCGGGTGGTGAACGCGGCCTGCACGCTGCAATTCATCGCCCCGCTGATCACGCTGCTCATTGCGCTGGCCCAATCCACCCAACTGATTAACGCCCCCGCCCTCACCTATGCTGCGCTCATCGTCGTCATGGCCATCAACGGCGCAGTCAATCGCTCCACGCAGGTCGGCTTCTTCAGCTATGCGCAAGACAGCGCGCCTGAGGCCGACCGGCCGATCTACGTCGGCGCGGTCAGCACCATTGCAGGCACGGCGTCACTGTTGCCGCTGCTTGGCGGCGTCATGATTGACACGCTGCTGCGCGCCGGCTTCGAGACAGCCGCCTATGCCGCGCTGTTCGCCATCGCCGCGGGTATCACGGGCATCGGCGCGTGGCTGAGCTATGGCTTGCCACAGCCACGGCGGGCGTAGAGCGTGATCGCAGCCGCGGCCGAGACGTTGAGCGACTCCACGGTTGGGTTGATCGGGATTTCGACTCGCAACGATGCGGCGTCCACCAGGGCTTGTGAGCAGCCGTCTTTCTCACTGCCGAACACGAGGGCGAGGCGCTGTGGAAGCGCTGCGATCTCGTCCAGGCGCAGGCCGGCATGCGGCATCGTCACGGCGATGGGCAACGTATTCTGCTGACAGAACTGGATCAGCGCGTCGGTTGTCGCGGTCACCACGGGCAGGGAGAACACATAGCCGCGGCTGGCGCGGATCAGCCGGCGGTCGTAGATGTCCATCGCTTGTGCATTCAGCAGCACCATGCCGCCCACCCCCAACGCCAACGACGTGCGGATGATCGCGCCGATGTTGCCGGAGATGCTCACATCGTCCAGCACGACGATATCGCCGTGCGTCGTCAGCAGCGAATCGAGTGTCTTTGTGGCAGGCGCTTGGGCAATGGCGAAGATGCGCGAGACCTTGTCGTTCTCGAACAGCTTCTTGCATGTGCGTTTGGCTACTTCGTGAACCGTGACACCCGGCGAGAGCTGTTGGCGCAACGCATCCGAGACAACTTCATCGCCGGCATAGAAGACGGAGCGGATCGTTACGCCAGCGCGCAGCGCTTGCACGATGTTCTCCTCGTCGTCAATCAGGATGGCGCGGTCAAGCCGGTCACGCTCCGAGCGCGTCAGGAGTTGGCGGACCCTCACGGCCAGCGGGTGCAACAGCGAATCCACGACGCCAGAGTCATCGTGTGCACAGGCTAGGGCTAGGAATACGTCTGCCTGGGTCATGCCAATCTCCACTTCCCCACGAGGCTACGGCCTACAACCGTTGTAGAGTCAAGTGACATGGAACGCGTTTTGTCCATCGGCGAGGTGGCCCGGCAGGCCGGAGTGAGCGTGCAGACGCTGCGCCACTACGACAAGCTTGGGCTGTTGGTGCCATCCAAGGTGACGGCAGCCGGCTATCGGCAATACACCAAGGGTGACTGCGCACGCCTTGCGTTGATCCGCGCCTTGCGCGACACCGGCTTCGACCTGCGCACGATCGCCCAACTGCTCGACAGCCAGCAAGACCCGGCTGCCGCGATGCGGTTGCAGATCGAGGCGCTGGCGGCGCAGCAGCGGGCGCTCAAACGCCAGCAACTCATCCTCCAGGCGGCAGTCAAGGGCGATGCGCCGGCCGGGTTAACCAGCCTACAGCGCAAAAACGTGCTGGCGCAACTGGACAAGCTGGAGCGCGAGGCGTTTCTGGCGCAGCATCTGGGCTGGCGCGCCAGTGAAGACGAGCAAGTTCAAGCGGTCTGGCACGCCGCCATCTTCGACCTGCCCGAGGCCATGGACGAGGCGCAGTTGGAAGCGTGGTTGGAGTTGGCCGAGATTGCTGCCGACCCGCGCTATCGGCAAACGCTGGGGCGGCAGTGGCAGTTGCCGCCAGGCCTCGACACAGCCAACGCCGAAGCGTGGCGGCAAAGCTTCCAAGCACTGTTGGCCGATGCGGTGGATGCCGTGCGCATGGGTCGCGGGCCGGATGACCCAACCTCACAAGCCGTGCTGGATGCGTGGGTACAGGGCTTTGCCGAGATGGCGTCGCGGGAGCCCGATGTCGCTTTCAAGCGCTGGGTGGTCGCATATCTCGGCTCCATCCACAGCCCGCGCATCGTGCGTTACTGGGAGTTGGTAGCCCAGATCAAGGGCTGGCAGCACGACCCAATCAATGCACAGGCCTTCGAATGGCTGATGGCCGGGTTGCGCGCCGGGATTGGTTCAACAGAGTAACGCTGCGCTACGGCCCAAGCGCGAATTGGCCCGCGCCGTTGACCGTGCCGTTCTCGACATGCGTTATGCCGCCGTCGCTCAGCACGCTGCCATAGCTATCTGTCACGCGGAAGGTATATGGCCCTGGCCCCATGCCGGGGTTAGTCTGCACGAAGTAGTTGTAGCTCGTGCGCGGCACGCTTACCCACTGGCCGCTGACGTTGCGATATTCCAACTTGGCGATGGGGTTGCGGTGGTTGCGAATCTGCACCGCCGTCCACCATTGGTTGCTGCCGTCCTTGAAGTGATAAGCGATGGGACCGCTGATGGCGGGGCTGACCACCTGCCAAGTGATCGGCACGCGGCCAAGCGGGATGTCGGCGAGTCGGGCGAAGGCCTCGCGGCTGAGGTCAAGATGGCCGGCCTTGCACTCTGGGCACAGATCAACGATGCGCACAGTCACTTCGCCCTTCGGCCCGGTCACATGCACGAACCCGCCGCACACCGCCGAGTTGGCCCACTCCTCGGCGTTCATCGCCGCCACCATCAGGTCGCTGGGCGATGGGTCAAACGAGCATGCGCCTTCGCCGGTGGCGTCGTAATACGTGGCGATGCCTTGATGCATGGGATTGGCGTTGGCCCGCATCACCGACGGCAGCCACACCGTCTGCGAGACGAATGCACCTGCATGCATGATAGGTGAAGGCTGCGCCATCAAGGCCATCAATATGACGATGATCGCGACTTGTGGCTTGGGCATGGGCTTGAGAAGAATCCGTTCAGTCCGTCTGATCCGTCCGATCCGCGTAATGTCGCATTCGCGCGACCAGCACCGGCGGGATGTCCGAGAAACTGCCCCAGTTTGGGCGCAGGTCGTCGGTCGGTGGGAAGGCCGGCTCCTCCAGCCCATCCAGCACAAAGCCAGCCTCGAACCCGGCCTTGAACAAGACGGACAGCGGTCGGAAGAAGTAATACTGCAATGCCGGTTGAGCGGTCACGGCCTTGCCCTTCATGACGACTGGCATGAGATAGTGGTGCACCTTGACGCTCATCGTCTCTTGACCGTAGTAGTCCTCAACCATCAACGTGCTATCGCCGTTGAAGCACGGGTGCATGACCGAGAACACGAACGCGCCGCCCGGCTTGAGCATTTTCGCCAGCGCGCGGAATAATGGCTCAATCGCGCTCATGTCCATCAGGCCCATCGTGCACACGGCCGCGTCGAACGACGCCCCCTCGCCCAGCGACAGCAACGCGGCTTCGTCCGTCGCGTCGGCCAGCCGATAGTCAATCCGGTCGGCGTGCTCCGTCGTGCGGGCGCGCGCCTTCTCCAGCAAGGCCGTGCTGAAGTCCGAGGCGACGACCGATGCGCCGAGCGTGGCCAGTCGCCGCGCAAACGCGCCATTGCCGCAGGCGATGTCGAGCACGCGTTGGCCCGGCTGCACGTTGAGCAAGCGCTCGGTGGCCGGCGCGATCAACGTGCGCTGCATCGTCGTGCCGGCCTCGCCGCTGGCACGGTCCCACTCGGCTGCATTTTCGTCCCAGATGGCTTGCGAGTCGCTATTGGCGTTTGCTCTATTCTCAGCATTCATGGCTCGGCCAGTGTACTGTCTCGCTGCGGCGTGTCGCGGTTTAATGTGGGCATGTCTGTGATCACACCAAGCGCCCAAGACATCATTTCGTTGCTTCAACTCGAACCGCTGCCCGTCGAGGGCGGCTTGTTCCGCCAGACCTATCGCGCCACAGACACGATTAGTGATGTGATCGCTTCGGGCCGCTACACCACCGACAAGCCCGCGGGCACGTGCATCTTCGCCCTGTTCACGGCCGACCTCGACTCGTTCTCGGCCATGCACCGCCTGCCCACCGATGAGATATGGCACTTTTATCTGGGCGACCCGATAGAGCTGTTGTTACTGCACCCTGGCGGCCGCAGCGAGCGCGTCGTGATGGGTCAGGACATTCTGAACGGCCAGCGCGTGCAATTCGTCGTGCCACGTGGCGCGTGGATGGGCGCACACCTGTTGCCCGGCGGGTCGTATGCGCTATTCGGCAACACCCTGGCCCCCGGCTTCACCTCGGCCGACTTCGAGGGCGGCGAGCGCGATGCGCTGATCGCACAATACCCGCACGAAGCTGACCTCATCACCCGCCTGACGCGACTACACAACGACAAGCATATGCCTGATGGACTATGACTATGACTACGCCACCCACCTCATCCCTTCTTGATTTCAGCGGCAAGGTCGCGCTCGTCACTGGCAGCGGCAGCGGGCTGGGCACAGGCATCGCGCAGCGCTTTGCCGAGGCAGGTGCGAACGTCGTGGTGCACTACCACCGCTCGCGCGCAGGCGCGGCTACTGTGATGAGTGAAATCATCTCGCGCGGTGGCAGCGCCATCGCCCTGCAAGCCGACGTGAGCCGCGAGGACGATGTGACGCGCTTGATCGCCGCGACCGTTGACGCGTTTGGCCGGCTGGATGTGCTGGTCAACAACGCCGGCATCTACCCGCTCGACAGCGTGCTCGACATGCCGGCCGCACAGTGGGACGCCGTGATCAACGCCAACCTGCGCAGCGTCTTCCTGTGCACCCAAGCCGCCGCCAAACACATGATCGCTCAGAGCAACGGCGGCGCGATCATCAACATCACCTCGATTGAGGCGGAGAACCCCGCGCCGCTGCACGCCCATTACGACGCAGCCAAGGCGGGCGTGCTGATGCTCACCCGCGCCAGCGCAGCCGAATTGGGCAAGCATGGCATCCGCGTGAACGCAGTCGCGCCCGGGTTGATCGGGCGCGAGGGCATCGAGCAAGCCTGGCCAGAGGGCGTGACGCGCTTTCTGGCAGCCGCGCCGCTGGGCCGCCTGGGCGCGCCCGACGATGTGGCCGATGCCTGCCTGTTTCTCGCATCGCCAGGCGCACGGTGGATCACCGGGGCCAGCCTGACCGTGGATGGCGGCGTGATGACATCGCAGGTGTATTGAGGCGATCTATACCTGTTGGCCCATGATCGTGGTCAGGACTGCGACCGGCTGATCAGATCTCTTTCGCTGCAACCACAGCATCAGCGCGCCCACCACGCCGAACAGCGCTAGGTGGAAGCAATAGACCCACAGGTTGAGGCTATTGGCGGTCACGTCGGCGCGATGCACGAACAGCATCAGCAGGTCGAGGGCCGACGCGCCAATCATCATCACGGCGATGAGTTTGATGCGCCGCCAGTCGCGCTCGACGATGAACCACAGCAGGCCGACGCCGAAGGCGGTGAACCACGAGACGAAGATGCGCGTCATCAGCGGCGTGGTCGGCCACGGCCAGTTGGCCACCACGAAGCTCGGTGAGATCAGCACCGCGATGCCGAGCGCCGTGAGCACAGCGCCGAGGCCGACCGCGATGACGCGCGTGACCGGGCGCACCGGCTCGCTCACCGCCCAGTTCGCACCGGCACGCTCCTGTTGGGCATAGATCAGCAGCGCCAGCATGGGCGCACAGACGTAGATCACCAGCCAGTAGTCCAACTTGATGCCCGGCTCAAAGCGATTTAGGTGCAGCACCGTCGTGATCGAGATCAGGATGCCAGCCGAGACCAGCACCGGCACGAGGAAGCGCGACGGCTCCCGCTCGCCGCGCCAGGCAACATAGCCGACCACCAACGCGCCGCCCAGATACAGCGCGCCGAACAACGCTGCGTTGATCGGCGGCGTGATCTCCCAGAAGAACAGCGCGTTGGTTTGCGTGGGGAACAGCATGAGCGACAGCGCGCCTGCCAGCGCATTCACGGCGACGAACCAGTACACAAACTTTGCGAAGGACGATAGGCGTGTATCCATGATGTGACCTCACGCCGACTCTACGCATGCGCTCAGCGTGCGGCACTGCCGAAAGGGAGGTGCGCTAGGCGACTTTCGTCAATGCCTGCGCAGCCGATAAAGATAGCCGCATCAATGCGGCTCCGTCTAGCCCGATTATGAGTTTGGAAGAATTATTCGGGACACAGTCCGCTGCGCGGACTTTCCAATGAGAGGCGTCGGCTTTGAGCCGATGCCGTGCCATGGCAGCCGCGCCATCCCCTCAAAGGGGACGGCTCCAAATGTGAAGCCTGCAGGGCGGGCTAGCAGTAGCAGCATGTGTCCCAATCTATTTCTCCAATCTCATCATCGGGCTTCGTTTGCTCAGACCGGCACTTCAGAGCCGGGCGCGCGACGAAATGACCTTCACCTCAATTGCGCTAGCCTGCGCGCCGCCGGTGTGAATCGTGTGCGTTTGAGCGCGATAGGCGTCGGGCGGCGCGTCAAAAATGCTGTCCACGAACGTCTGCGGGTTGCGGTCGTAGAGCGGGAACCAGGTGCTGTGAATCTGCACCATGAGGCGATGGCCACGCCGGAAGGTGTGATGGGCGTGGGTCATGCGCACGCTGTATTCGAGGACGGCGTTCGGCGGGATCGGCTCGGCCCGCTCGAAGCTGCGCCGGAAGCGCCCGCGCAATATCTCGGCCGAGATCATGAGTTGGTAGCCGCCGAGTTCGGGCTGGCGCGGGTATTCATCGGGATAGACATCAATCAGCTTGACGATCCAATCGGCGTCGCTGCCCGCCGTGCTGGCGAACAGGCGCGCGGTCACGTCGCTCGCAATCGTCACCGGCTCGGTCAGCACGTCAGACGTGTAGACCAGCACATCGGGCCGGTCGGCGACGGGGCGCTGATCGTCGAGCAGCCACTCGCCCCACTGCTCGTAGTCGCGGTGGCGCGAAATGATCGGTCGCACGCGGAACGGCACGGGCTTGGCCGGGTCGCTGACGTAGCTGTCGCTGCCCTCGCTTGTGGGCGGATCGAACGACAGCTTGCCCCCAGCAATCAGATACAACGACCGCGGCTGGGCCTCGGGCGGCGGCCACGCGGCGGGTGTGCGCCACTGGTTGACGCCCGTCTCGAACGTCACGATCTTGGGCAACGGCTGGGCCGGCGCTTCGTCCTTCAAGTGCTGGTTTAAGAATGGCAACATGACGTTGCGCCGGAACCACAGCGATGTGTCGGCGTCCCAGCGAATTTTGCCGCTGGCCGACCCATCGCCCATGCACTGCCCGTGCTCCCACGGCCCGGCCACAAAGTGATATGGCGCGCCGGGCTTGTCCTTCAATGCCTCGTGCGTGGCGATGGGGCCGTAAATATCTTCGGCGTCGAACCAGGCATGCACGTTGAGCGTGGGGATGGGGATGCGGTCGAGTTTGGCCAGCGCATGTTGGATGGCGTTGGCTTGCCAGACCTCGTCGTAATTGGTGTGGGCCGCCAGGCGATCCCAGGCCGGCATGGGTGCATCGCCCAGCAACGCCCGCGCTGCATTCGCTGCATTGCCCGCCTGCAAGTGAAAGGCGAACACATCGTAGTGGCCATAGGGCGGCTTGTGCGAATTGTCCTTGCTGGTGCTCTGGCGATAGAAGTATTCCAACTCGAACAGGCGAAATGCGCCGTTGTGAAAGAAGTCGTCGCCGATCCACGCGTCAATCACGGCGTTGACCGGCACAGCGGCGCGCAAGGCCGGGTGCGGGTCGAGCAGCGGGACGAACGACAGATAACCGGGATACGACACGCCCGTGATGCCAACGCGGCCGTTGTTGCCCGGCACGTTCTGCACCAGCCAGTCCACTGTATCCCACGTGTCGGTCACATGGTCGGTCTCGCCCGTGCCCGGCGCGCGATACATCACGTAATCGCCCTCGCTCCGGAACTTGCCGCGCACATCTTGAATCACGCGGATGTAACCGGCGTCCACGAAGTCGGCCATCGCGCCGCCGACGATTGCGCGCAGCGCCGGGCTGGGGTAGTTGCTGACCGCGTTGTCGGCTCCGTAGGGCGTGCGGGTGAGCAGCAGCGGCGCGGGCTTGGGGGCGTGCTTTGGGATCAAGATCAACGTGTAAAGCTTGACGCCGTCGCGCATCGGGATCATCGCTTCGATGCGCTCGAAGTCTTGCAATGGCGGGTTGGGCGCGAAGGGATTGGGGATGTCGGTGGGCAGGTTGGGCCTGAGTTGGGTGTGCGGCATGAGGGCAAGTGTATGCATGGATTGGCCGCCCTATAATTTCGGCGTGTGAGGACGGTCGCGTTTCGCCGCTTGCTTGATGAGTCCAATGCGCTGCGTGTGTCATTCGACATAGAGCAAGGGCGCGTCGAGCGTTTTGTCGTGCAGTTTGAGGGGATATTCGACGAGCAATGGCAGGCCGTGATGCGCTATGACACAGCGCACGGGTTTGCGCATTGCGACATACTGAGGCCGTATGACGATGCGGACAAGATCAGGCTGGAGACCAGCGATTACAACGAGGCGTTGACATATGCCCTGGTTGACCTCAACAACAACTGGCGGCAGTATCGAGAGAGGTATGAGACATGGCAGAAAGCAAGATGACCCCACCCGAGCGCGTGGTCGAGCGCAATCTAGCTCTGACGGGCGAGATCATGCGCTACTTGATTGAAAAGCCGCAGGCGTTTGAGAACTTGCCGGAGAACTTCGAGCTGGTCGTATTGCCCGAGGGTGATTCTGAGATGTGGCTATACAACCTGCATCTGATGAACAAGGCCAGCCAGGAAGGCAAACCCATCGTCTTTGCCGTGCTGAACACGAGCAAAGTGTCGCCGCGCGGCGAGATTCCGGCGAGTTTGTACGCTCCCGTTCCGGTCTAGCGTTTGATCGCCACGTCATTTCATCGCTGCGCGACATGCCACTCACGCTTTCACCGCACGACTTCGCCGACAGGTGGCGAATCAACCGCAACAAGGAACGCTCGGCCTCGCAGGAGCACTTCATTGACCTGTGCCGCATGCTGGGCGTGCCCACGCCCAACGAAGGCGACCCCACCGGCGCGAGCTACGCCTTTGAGAAAGGCGCGAACAAACAGTTGGGCGGCCAGGGCTGGGCCGACGTGTGGAAGCGCGGCTGCTTCGCCTGGGAATACAAGGGCAGGCACGCCGACCTCGACAAGGCGTATCGCCAGTTGCAGCAATACCGCGAGAGCCTGCAAAATCCGCCGCTGCTCATCACCTGCGACCTTGAACGCATCATCGTCCACACCAACATCACCAGCAGCGTGAAGCAGGTGTTCGAGATCACGCTGGACGACATCGAGGCGAATGCGTGGGTGAGTTCCCTCACCCCAACCCTCTCCCAGAGGGAGAGGGAGCAGGCGGTAAAACCCCTCACTTTGCTCCGGCTGATCTTCAACGAAGTCCCGGCCGACCAGCACCCGTTGCGCTCGCCCGAAACGACAGAGAAGGTGACGCAGAAGGCGGCCCAACTGTTTGGCCAGATCGCCCGCGAGATGCAGGCCTACGGCGAACAACCCCAGGCCACGGCCCACTTCCTCATCCGCGTGTTGTTCTGCCTGTTCGCCGAAGACATCGGCCTGCTGCCGCGCCACCTGATGCGCGACATGATCGAGGCCAGCGGCATGAAGTCCAGCGCCATGGCCCGGCGGATGAAGCAACTGTTCGCCGCCATGCGCGATGGCGGGCCGTTTGGCAACGCCGACATCAAGCACTTCAACGGCGGCCTATTCGACGATGACGATGTGCTGGAGCTGACCGGCAACGCGCTGTTGACTCTGCGCGAGGTGAGCGGGCTGGACTGGGGCGCCATCGAGCCGAGCATCTTCGGCACGCTGTTCGAGCGCGGCCTCGACCCGGCCAAGCGCAGCCAACTGGGTGCGCACTACACCAGCCGCGACGACATCCAACTCATCGTGCAGCCGGTGCTGATGGCCCCGCTGCGCCGCGAGTGGGACGCCGTGCAAGCCCAAGTGCGAGACCTTGCGGCTCATCTCCCCTCCCCGTTGCGGGGAGGGGTTGGGGGTGGGGTCGCAGATGAGGGCCACGCCCTGCACACCAGGGCCGAGCACAAGCAACTGGCCGCCGTCAACGACCTGATCGTCACCTTCCACAACGCGCTCGCCCGCACCACCGTGCTCGACCCGGCCTGCGGCAGCGGCAACTTCTTGTATGTCGCGCTGCGCGAGCTGCTGACGCTGGAGAAGGAAGTGATCACTTTCTGCGATGCGCTCGGCCTGCCCCGCCCGGCGCTCAAGGTCTCGCCCGCGCAACTGTTCGGCATCGAGTTAAACCAGTACGCCCATGAGCTGGCCCAGGCGACAGTGTGGATCGGCTACATCCAGTGGCGCAACGAGAACGGCTTCGGCTTCCCCGACGAACCGATCCTGCGCAAGCTCGACAACATCCAGAACAAGGATGCGATCTTGTCCTTGCCTCTCCCCCAACGGGGAGAGGCCGCGCGGAGCGCGGGTGAGGGGGAATCGACGCAGGCAGGTACCCCCTCACCCCAACCCTCTCCCCCAAGGGGAGAGGGAGCAGAACCCACCTGGCCCGCCGCCGACGTCATCATCGGCAACCCGCCGTTCTTGGGCGGCAACCGCATTCGCAAAGAGTTGGGTGACGCCTACGTTGATGCGTTGTTCAAGCTCTACGACGGCCGCATGCCTGCATTCGCCGATCTGGTGTGCTACTGGTTCGAGAAGGCGCGAGCGATGGTTGAGCAAAGCAAGACTAAGCGGGCCGGATTGTTGGCGACGCAAGCTATTCGTGGCGGCGCGAATCGAAGGGCACTAGATCGAGTTAAAGAAACTGGTGATATTTTCTTTGCCTGGGCAGACCGCGATTGGATTCTCGATGGCGCAACTGTTCATGTATCTATAGTTGCGTTTGACTCTGGCATCGAAAAGATTCGGCAACTTGATGGAAAGAAAGTTACCGTAATTAATGCAGACCTAACTGCGACCACAGATTTGACAGTTGCACACGCACTTGCCGAAAACGCAAATGTTGCTTTCATTGGTGATACAAAAAAAGGTAAATTCGATATCTCGAATGATGTAGCACAGCGAATGCTTGCAGCGCAGAATAATCCCAATGGAAGGCCGAACAGCGATGTTATTCGTCCGTGGATAAATGGAATTGACATCACTCAAAATGCGCGTGATATGTGGATCATCGACTTCGGCGTTGATTTAGCGGAGGAAGGTGCATCACAATACGAACATCCCTTTGAATACGTTCGTTTGCACGTAAAGCCGGAACGTGATCGGGTTCGCAATCCGAGTGAAAAGAAGAATTGGTGGCTTCATGGAAGAACCGCAAGTGATTTTCGCAAAGCAGTTGTTGGATTGAAGAGATATATAGCAACGCCCCGCGTCGCCAAACATCGATTGTTTGTTTTCATTTCATCCGAAACGTTGCCCGACGGACAAGTTGTTGCTTTCACGCGAGAGGATGAATACTTTCTGGGTGTGCTTCACTCAAAACACCATGAGTTGTGGGCCAGATCAATGGGAACTCAGCTTCGAGAAGCAGAAAGTGGATTTAGATATTCTCAAACGCTTACCTTCGAAACCTTCCCCTTCCCGTGGCCGCCCGGCCATGAGCCGACCGACGACCCACGCGTGCAGGTCATCGCCCAGGCCGCCAAAGAATTGGTGGAAAAGCGCGACCGCTGGCTGGCCGAAGCGCCGGCCACTACAGAGGTTGACCCGGCCTACCTCACCGGCCTGAACGCGGCGAAGAAGAAGCCCAAAAAGAGCGAGGCGCGCACGCTGACGAATCTGTATAACCAGCGCCCCACGTGGCTCGACCTGGCCCACAAGAAGCTGGACGCCGCTGTGGCCGATGCCTATGGCTGGCCGCGCGATCTGAGCGACGAAGAGATTCTGGCCCGGCTGCTGGCGTTGAACCTGGAGCGGGCGGGCAAAGTGATTGGGGCTTGAACGAGCAACGGCGGACGCCAAGCTCGTCATCGTCATTCCCGCGAAGGCGGGAATCCACCTGAGAATTGCTGGATTCCCGCCTTCGCGGGAATGACAACTTCAGATCGTTCTTCCTCCTACGACCACAGCAGACTGTGCGAAGCCAGAACGTGTTGGGTAATCAGGTCACACCTTGCCCTACTTTGCTTGTATCGTCACCCGGCGGCATACAGCGCGACATATGAATTCAGGCGCACGATTCGGATAGCGCCGCGCGCGGCCGCCGCGTTACACTGACCGCACTCCATGACGACTAAACAAGCCTGGCTCGCGTTCGGATTGCTCGCCCTGATCTGGGGCTCGTCGTTTCTGTTTATCCGCATCGGCGTGCAGCACGTGCCGCCGTTTCAACTGGTGTTTGTGCGCACGGCCATCGCTGCCGTCGGCCTGAACATCGTGGTGCTCCTGCGCGGCAAGCGTTTGCCGAGGGATGGCCGGCGCATCGCCGATCTGCTGTTCCTCGGCATCGTCAACACCGTGTTCCCGTTTGCGCTGATCACCTGGGGCGAGACGCACATCGAGAGCGGCCTGGCCAGCGTGTTGCAGGGCACGGCTGCGCTGTTCACCATGGTGGTCGCGCACTTCGCCTTTGCCGACGAGCGCATCACACTGCGCAAGATCACCGGCCTGTTGATTGGCTTCCTGGGCGTGGTGGTGCTGGCGGGCCGCAGCAGCGAGACGCACACGGGCAGCGATGGCGCGCTGTATCTGCTCGGCCAATTGGCCATCGTGGCCGCGTCGTTGTGCTACGCCATCGGCGGCACATTCAGCCGCAAGACGATTCAGAACCGGCTGGAGCCGATCGTGGTCGCGGCCGGGGCGATGACCGTGGCCGCCGTCACGACCGGGCTGATCACCTACCTGTCGCCGCTGGCCGGTGGGCCGGTGCCGGTCAACCTGTTGCAGCTTGAGCCGGGCGGCCTGGGCGCAATCCTGGCGTTGGGGTTGATCAATACCTTCGTCGCCTACCTGATCTTCTATTCGTTGCTGGCGGCGCTGGGCGCAGCGCGCACCTCGATGATCACCTACGTCATCCCGGTGGTCGGGCTGATGCTGGGCGCGCTATTCCTGGGCGAGGCCGTGGACGCGCGGCTGATCCTCGGCGCGGCCATGATCGTCGGCAGCATCGCCATCGTGAATCTCAATTGGCGCGGGCTGGCGGGGTCGCTCAGGCGATCAGCGCCTGCATCTGCCGAGCCGGCGCAGAACGTGGCGAAGTGATGTACTGACTAGACCTCACAGGTTGGCCCATAGAGACTCAGTACTTGAAAACATCGGCTCGCGCTTGCCGTGTCCGCCCACCGATAAATCGGCGGGCTACAAAACAGCCCCGGCTGAAGCCGGTTTTAAGTCCCAAGCTTGGGACGCTGCTCTGTAGCACGGCCATCTTATGGCCGTGTGAACGCGGCAAACGGCGAAATTTTCAACTACTGAGTCTGGGCAGGCTTAGTAGTCGCCGGCCAACCTATGAGGTCTGGCAAAGAGTTGTCTCACCCGAAAATGTATTCGTCCACAAACGCATTGCGGAACTTGCCGCCCGGATCAAACTCGCGCAGCAGCGCGCGGAAGTCGGCCAGGCGCGGGTAGCGCGCCTGCACCTTCGCCGCGGGCAGGGTGAACAGTTTGCCCCAGTGCGGGCGCAGCTCAAATGGCGCGAGCGCAGCCTCGATGAGTGGAAGCACTTGCTGGACCGCCGGCCAGTCGCGGTGCCAGGTGAAATGCAGGGCGATGCTGTCGCGTTGATAACACGGGCTCATCCACAGGTCGTCGGCGGCGACCGAGCGCACCTCGGAGATCATCAAGTGCGGACGGATGACCTCGCCCAGGCCGCGCATGGCCCGCACCGCAGCCACGGCGTGCTGGCGCGGCACGAAGTATTCGCTCTGCAATTCCTCGCCCGCGCTGGGCGTCTGATCCACGCGAAAGTGCGGCAGGCGCTCGTGCCACGGGCCGGGCTGGCCCATCTGCACGGTGCATGGGTCGGCAGGCAGCTCGGTGATGGGATGGCGTTGCACCGGGGCAAGCGTTGCGCCGAAGTATGACGGCGCGAGGGCCAGCGCGGTGTCATCGGCCAGCCGCCGCTTGAGCCAGACCTGATTCACCGTGTCTTCACCCCAATCGGTGAACAGGCTGACGCTGTATGCGCCGGACATGACGGCATCGAAGTGCGCATCGAGCTGCGCCACCGGCAGGCGCTCATACACTTCCTGCTGAATCGTGAACGCGGGCTGCACGTCCAGCGTCAGCTTCGTCACCACCCCCAGCGCGCCCAGGCCGACGACCGCACCCTTGAACATGTCGCCATTCGCTGCGCGCGAGAGCGTCACCACGTCGCCGTCACGCGTGATCAATTCCAGGGCGCTGACCGCCGTGGCCAGATTGCCATTGCCATCGCCCGAGCCGTGCGTGGCTGTGGCCACCGCGCCTGCGACTGAAATGTGCGGCAGCGAGGCCATGTTGTGCAGCGCAAAACCGGTGCGGTGAAGTTCCAGGCTCAGCGCGCCATAGGTCATCCCGCCGCTCGTGATCGCTGCCTTGCGCCCCGCATCTACCGCCACCGTCTGCGGCAGGCGCGCGAGCGAGACCATGTCTTCGGCGCAATCGGCGACGGTGTTGAACGAATGGCGCGAACCGAGGGCGCGCAGCTTGCGGCTGTTTCGCACGACCTCTTGGAGTTGTTCTATTGTCTGCGGATGATGCAGGCGCGCCGCGTTATAGGTCAGGTTGCCGGCCCAATTCTGCTGTGTCGTGGTCGTCATGATGCGCGTATCGTAGAGGTGAACCGTTTGTCCGGCAAATCCTCGACCTCTACCATGCGCCTCGTCACTAACAGCATCAGGCCAGCTTGTGAGCTGGCCTGACACCAATTTCAGAATCAGCTTGCGCCTGCGCACCCGCGACTCAATCCCCTGTGAGGACGTTCCGGTCGCGGGCTGATGTTACGAAGCGGCATAAATGCGGCTGTTTCAGCCCGATTCATCGGGCTTCGTTTGCTCAGACCGGCTCTTCAGAGCCGGGCAGGCTCCGGGGCCTGCGCTTCGTTTCGTAGACCCCGGAGGTCTGTGCGATGTATGCGGCTACCGCTACCGCACCACCATCGGCACATAGACGCCGCCGCCTATGGCCACTGTGGCGGTCTGGTTGGCGTTGTCGGCATCGTAGTAAGTTTGCGCCTGGCTGATCTCAATCGTCGTGCTCTCGCCGACCTCCAGCCGCACTGCATCGTTGCCCGCGTCGGCGCTCTGCGCGCTCATGGCTGCGCTCAGGTCGCGCGATGTGCCAAAGGCGCGCGCCACGTCGGACATGTTGATGAACTCAACCACATCACCCGGCGACACATTGATGCGCGGTGGGTCAAAGCCCTCAGGCGTGATGCCAATCACCCACTTGGCCTTGCGCCAGTGCGGCACCACGCGGCCCGATGCACACTGCGTCACACCATTGGCCGACACACACAGCTTGATCGGGCCTCTCACCAGTTGCTTCGACGCGCCCGTGGTGAAGTTACCGGTGTAGATCAGGTCGCCGTCTGTATCCGTCAACGTCACATCGGTGGCGCTGGTGCTGGGCACAGTCAACGTCACGGCCGCACCGGCGCAGCACACGCGCACACCCACGGTGTAGGTGGTGGATGGCTGCAAGCTGACATACCAATTCGCCTCATCGTGCCAGCCCAGCCAGCCGCGCGGATACGTGCGCCTGCCATCGGGGTCGGTGAACGTCAGGCTGATCGGGTCATAGATCAGCTCGCTCTTGACCTTGAGGATGACCACGTTTGACTGGCGGCCATGATTGCGCGGGCCATCGTCATCCCCATCGCCCTGGCTGCTCAGGCCGCTCAAGTCGTCATCATCTTCGTCGTCATCATCGCTTTCGCCCATGTTGCGCGCATAGATCACATGCACGCCATCGGCCAATTGCACCGGCTGCGACCACACGCCGGTTGCCGAGACGGGATATGTGCCGATCTTTTCGCCATCCACATACAAGTCCACTGAGCTGCCGGTTTGGGCCTTGCCCTGAATGGTGAGTGTGCCAGTGAAGGTCAGGCCGCTGCGTGGGTAGGTGATGATTGGCGCCAGCGTCGGGATCGTCAGGGTGACGCCGGCGGTGTTGTTGCTCGTCTTGGTGTCGTTCGATGCCGTGATGGCGGCGCGGTTGGTCAACTGCGTGCCGGCCGATGTGCTGAACGGCACCGACGTGCGCAGCAGGATCGCGCCGGTGCGCTGCGCCTGCAATGTGCCCAAGTCGAACAACAACCCTCCGGCTGTTGTCACCGGCGTGATCAGCGGCGCGCTGCGGATGCCCTCCAGCGTTTGATTGGCGCTGGGCGAATCGAGCAGCGACGCGCCCGTGGCCACCTGGCCGCCGCGATTGCGATACAGCACCAGCCAGCTTGCGCGCCAGCCACGCTCTGGGAAGTCCCAATCCGGATGGAGACGCCCAAGCTTGCGCACGCTCACATCTGCTCCGGATTCGGATGGCGGCGGCGGTGTGGGTG
>Ga0224722_1000025_pt1 | contig 80161 bp, 64 predicted proteins | sample Balambano_FR1_Me_FD_161646 | JGI IMG/M metagenome (GOLD analysis project Ga0224722, IMG submission 161646) | Freshwater sediment microbial communities from Lake Towuti, South Sulawesi, Indonesia - Balambano_FR1_MetaG | ecosystem: Environmental > Aquatic > Freshwater > Lake > Sediment | place...
ACTAACCGGAGACAGCCGCATTGGCGTCCGCCCCGAGGAGTTTGTGATCGCCCATGAAATTGCCCAGCAAGCCGGACTCTCGATCGCTGGCTTGCACTTCTACCGCGGCACAGGCACGAACGCGACGAAAGCCTTTACCCAGGCGATCGACGAGGTCATTGCCATCGCCCAAACCCTGCCTAATTGGGAATATCTCGACTTTGGTGGCGGGTTTGGCTATCCCTATCACCACGCTGGAGTTGCGTTCGATTGGCCGGAATTTGGTCGGCAACTCAGCGATCGCTTGCGCCAATTGGCCCGCCCTATTGATTTACTGATTGAACCGGGACGAGCCGCGATCGCCGGATGTGGCAGCCTGTTGTGTCAGGTGGTTGCGGTGAAATGGCAGGATGACAAGCAAATTGTTGGTACCGATACCACTGTGGCCAATCTCTCCGTGCCCAGTGTGCATGGTGGCTATCGAGAAATTGTGGCGATCGAGGCAAGGCAAACCGCAACCGACAAACGGGAAACAGTGAGTACAGATGTTTGTGGCAACACGACTTACTCCCGCGACTATTTGGGTCGCAATTGCCAACTACCACCGCTGCAACCTGGGGATATTTTGGCCGTCTTGGATGTGGGGGCTTATGGCTATGCCATGTCATCCCACTTCTTGCATCGTCCCCGGCCCGCCGAAGTATTGCTGGAAAACGGGCACGATCGCCTCATCCGGCAGCGCGAAGATTACAGCGTCCTCCTGGCCAACCAACTCAATTTCAACTCGCTCCATCCTGCCGATTGATGCAAGCTGGGTTTTGTGTATGCCGACACACCTTTTGCCAGAGTGCTGCGCGCGTTCCGGGTGACCCCACCGCAAACAACACGCGATCGCCGCCCACCATTTTGATAATTTTGACTCCACAAACTGGACAGGTTTGCATCTTTTGTTCGGACATGAATGAATTCCAGGTGAAATTCAAAGTATTGTCGCATTGAGCGCATAATAGCTTGGCTGTAATTGGAAATTCTTATCGTCATCCCACGCCATCATGACTTCTACAACTTTAACCACCCCTCCGACTCGAACTTACGACATCATTGGGTTTGGCGATGAGGTGCCGGGGATTTTAGCGTTGGTAGGTGCCTCCCGAGAGTTTCACCGCCGGACGCAACGCAAACCCCGCTCCTTGCTGATGTTTAAGAGTAACTCCCGCTGGGGTGTGGGTGGGCATTTGGTGCGGGGTGGACTGGCTTACCTCGATCGCAGCAGCGTTCCAGCGGAGGTGCGCCAAGCCCACGGACTTCCAACATTTGGTGACCCCTGTTCGCTATACAAAGAGTTTTTGCAGCGATCGCAGGTGCAGCAAATTGCGCTTCATCCCACCAAAGCCGATGCTGCCTTACGAATGATGTTGCGGGAAGCTGATGTAGACATCGTCAGTCAGCTTGAGATTCGCACTGTGTTAAAAGATGGGGCACGGATTCGGGGCATTCAAACTAACCGAGGCGAAACTTACCTGGCCAAACACTTTATCGACTCCACGGTAAATGGCGAACTGGCTCAATTGGCGGGTGTGCCCAAACTACGTGGCTTCGAAACCTTTGGTTTGCCAGAATCAGAATTGCCTGTCACGTTGGTGTTTGAAACGGAAGGGATCACGCCCCAACGGTTGAAAGAGATTGAGCTAAATTTCCTGAAACGCTTTGCGAATCCCGCTGATAGTGCGGCTCAAAACTTCATCTTGATGGCCGCAGGCAAGAATGAACGAGTCGCAGAACAACTCAGACTCGATATGCAGGAGAGCTTGAACCGACTCCGCACCATGCACATTGGGCAAGATTTTATCGATATTCGCTGTCGGGCCTTATCGATCGCCTTTCACTCCTTTCGTGGTCGCGCTCTGGCTCTTAAGCACAGCGGTTTTATTCTAGACCAGGCCAACATCGCCATCTTGGCCCCCAATCGGTTGTCGTGGAATGCGCTCATGTTTTTTACTACTGGGACGCAAGCCGAAACTCTCGCCCGTGCTGCCGCCAGACCTACACCGGCAATGCTGGATGAAATCAAACACCTCGATCGCTGGTTCAAAAGCCTCGGCGCAACAGCCCTCCGCCCCTACCCAGAACTCTACATTCGCCATGCGGGCAACATTACCAGTGTCGTCAATCCCCTGAGTGGGGCTGACATGTTGCAGGGAGGAGTTGCCTCCAGTGAAGCGCTGGGCACCTTTGGCTATCACCTCGATGTGCGGGGCGGCATAGATGGGCTAGGTCCCAAGGCGCTGGAAAAAGGCATCACCAGCATCAGCTTTCACCATCCGCCCCTGTTCAACATCGGCATTCACCATGCTCTGGTGCAGAGTGTGCCCAATCTAGCCGTGATTAGCCCTGGTTCCGGGTTTGAAGGCTATGCCTGTGCCGCTGGACGCATCATCGAATTTAATGCGGCAGTGGGACAGGGCGTGGGGATTGCGATCGCGATCGCAATCCAAACTGGTCGCATCCTGGCGAGTATCCGCAATTTGGAAGTACGGCAAGTATTGGAGCAAACCAATCAACTTTCCAAAATCTACGGTCGCTCGCAGCCTGTTGAAGCCGCGCGGCTAGCCAAATTTGAGACAACCTTAGGAGACGTGGCGATCGCTTAGTTTCGCACCAACCATTTCTGGGCATTCAACCGTTGCAGCGTCCAGAATACCAACAGTCCCAAATCCGACCTTCGCTCATCAATCCGAAACGACTCCAACGTACTGGCCACACTGCCACTTTCGGAGTAGGAAAAGCCCTTTTTGCCATTGATATCATCATCAAAAAAGTAAATATTGAACTGGCGCGGTTGCTTGTATCCGCTGCTCCAACGGCCCACCACTTGGGAACAGTCAGGATACTGCGCAAACCCTTTCACCGCGATCGATTGCTTACCAAAAGACAGATTTACATCAGTAATGCCCTGCTCCTCCAACCCCGCTTTCAAAGCCGGAATATAGTCTTCCTGAATGAAATTGTCAAAAGGTTTATCCTCCAGTTTTGGAGCTTTCTCCTTCTTGGGGGTAGCAGGCTTGGCTTCATCAGTAGCTTTTGACTTCACAGGATCTGGAGTCGTTTCGTCTGGCATGGCTTCATCCTTGTTCTGAATCGCAGCAGGAATAGGACAATTGCCCCTGCAAGGGACTTATCCCAAACAGATTGTAATGGAATTAAGCCGTTTCAACGTATAGATGATTGTTGGGTTTGTCATTAGCCAAAATTAAGGGTGCATCTGAATTTGCCGATACTTCCCCCAAACGACCCTCCCCGTTATAATTATTCATAATCAGTTACAGAGTGAAACAGTAGCAGGGGAGACAAGTTGTGGCTGGATTTTTCAAAGGGCTGTTTGGCGGGAGAGGGAAAGGCGAATCAAAGAACCAATCAGAGGTTACGCCCAGACGTGAAACTGGAGCTTACTTCCTTAATTCGGATGATGCTCGCACTTATGGTGACGTAGATTACATGCGTACGACGAAGAAAGTACGGAGAACGTTTCCGAAGACGGTGAACAACGCAGAGATGGAAATGGAGAAGGAAATTTCTTCGATGAATGCGAACAATCCGAAGCTGGGCACTCAAGTTCCGAAAGTGTCGATGGGTTCGATCGCCACCTCCAACTCCAGTACCAGTTCTGCATCATCCAATTCATCGAATGGTTCTGTGCCAACCGATGCACAAGTGGCAGCACGCCGCAAATCCGATTCCAGTTTGGATATGTTCCGCAACATGGCCAAGGACCTGCGCAAATAAATAGCGATCGCAAGTTGCGATCGCTCAGATAACAGTTTTTGGTTCGTGTGGTTATGGGTAAGGGCACTGAATTAGTGCCCTATTTTTTTGATTAGTAAGGTTATTTCTAATTTTTACCTTTTGCCTTTTGTGTGACGATACTTGGCTGTTGGTCAATGATTGCCATGGCAATGTAATAGTAAGCTGTGAGCATTGTGGCAGAAAAAATCTGTCCGCCGATCGGGCCATGCCAAAACTCAAAAGATGCTTCTCCCCAATGCACCACCGCAAATGCCAGCAACATAATACGAGGAACATTAAACGTTAGTGCCAGAATGACTCCAATGGCGATTAACGCAAATGTTTTTTGCCAGGGTTGTTTAAAGTACATTCCCATGATGAACGCAAATCCGGCAATGGGAAAGGCCATATCAAATCCGCTACAACCTGAAGCAACCTCAACTGCGTTGCTGTTATCAATTGTTTGAGCAAGGGACAAAAACACTCCATCAACCGTAACCGTTTGCCCTATTGCTGCAAAGGAAAGCCCCGCCAGCCATGCCATCAATGATTCAAGTTGCTTGCCGGTGAGAGTTTGCCGAATTCTATTGGCCAAAAATCCCAGGTCTGGGTAAACGCTAACCAGAATCAGAGCGATCGCCAACGGGTGTTTTTGAACAACCGCAATTCCCCAATTACAAATGGCAATTCCCAGCAGAATCACCATGGCAATTAGTGCTTGTAATGAAACAGAAGAAAGGCAAAGTGGAAAGCAGGCAGCGCCCCCCAAAATCAGGAAATATCCCAGAAACCGCTCTTCTTCGGTGGCGGGTTCAGCCATAAGTTGTTGGCGGTTTCGCCAAAGTCGATCTAAGCCCAAATAGAGAAATCCTGCATTTAATAGAAAGCCCGAATCACCTTTCAGAATTGATTGCCAAACAACGCTGAGCCAGGCAGGCAAGAACATTAGCAGAACTAAAACTCCACAGGCCACAATGCGGTTGTGGTTGGTGCGGCAGGCTGTTTTGAAAAGGGCAAGCGATCGCTTGCCCAACTTTCGCCCAAGCAGTTCTAACCGAGTTTTTGAGTTACTTTGCGCCACTCTTAGACCTCATTTAGACCTCATTAGTTTTTGGGAGGACGAGCACCGTATTGGCCCAGGCCGATCATGGCAAGTCCGACAATGATCAAATTACCGACGCTGGAAATACCAGTTCTCAACGTGACAGTCTTTGCATTCTCTTTCAAACTATTCACTTGATTACTCAAAGCACCTGAAATCTGATTAAGTTGCTCCGGTGTCACGTTGGGCACCGAACCAGGATTGTTTTTGGCCTGTTGAATTTGCGATTGAACTTGAGTGGCTTGAGTGTTAATGTTCTTCAACGCTTCTTGTTGGAAGGTAATGCCATCTCGGATGACCAAAATTGAGGACAAACAGAAGATTGCGCCTAAAACCAAACAGGCCATTGCCAACCGTCTGCGCCAGCGACGAAAATCCAACAGGCCAAACATGATCAATGCCAGCCCAAACAGCAAAATGATGGAGCGATCGCTCACCTGCTGCATAAACCCAATCCGCCACTGCAAATTGCCCAAATTAGGTGGAAACGTAATTACAAACAAATCCACCACAAAACCAGCCAAACAAGCAAAACCAACTATTTGCGCCAATCCCTTAGGGTTATAGGAACCAACATAACTATTGGGGGAAGAAAGAGTCGTCATATGGCCAATCAATTCTCTAGTGTGTTTCTAATATGAGATAGTCTTGATTCCAAGAACTCTCAAAAAAACTGGTTGCTGCGGATGATTGGAACTGCTTGCGCTGGTTTGCACCTAACTCTGAGCAGATTCACCCCGCTATCTATTTTTTCCAACCTCTCCGCATTGTCCCGGAGGGTTTGAATAAACTTCTGATGAAGCGTTCGTGGTATCCACCCAAAAAACTGGCATAGCTCTCACTGGTGCTTGCAAGATTGTTCAGGTAGTCTCTTGAACAAATAAAGCTAAAAAAGAGTGGCGTGCTAGCCAGCCAAGACCAAACACCACCACTCTTGTTTTAACGAAAGACTCTGGTTAAAGAGTCACTGTCTAGAGTTGGTTCTAAGCTTCGGACTCAGTTGTGGCCACAGCCTCACCTTTGCGCTTCCGCAGGGCCGCAATGCCAAAGCCTACCAACCCAGGCAACAAAGCCGGAGTTGGAATAGGTTCAGCTTCGAGAGCAATTTGGTAACCCGCGTTGTTGCTTGTTTGAAAAGCAGTCAAAGTGCCGTTAGCAATGGTTTCAGAACCAAATACAAACTTACCGATGAGAGGACCGCCCACAGTAGATAGGCTAAAAGTGGAATTGGTAAATGTTCCTGTGAAAATACCAGGATTGAGTACAAAGCTTAGGGTGCTTTCTACACCTTTAAGTGTTTGTGTCCCAAAGTTGATAAACGGGTTTGCGCCAACTGAGGTGTACAACTTGGTTGTAGTACCCATAAAAGTATTAGTGTTGGTCAAAGTCAGTGGCAGGGGATTGATCGTGATGCCAAATGCACTCAAACTAGCAAAATCCCCAGAAGTCGTTACAAAAGTGGGGGAATTAAAAACGACATTCCCACTGCTACCGACTGTTGTCAAATTAGGAATTGTCACAGAAGCTGGCGGATCCCCTGTTAGTGTAATTGTACCTGTCAAAGAGATTGCTTCAGCTGGCGCACTCATTAAAGCTGTTCCAGTTGCTAGTGTTAAAGCAGCTGTTGCGCTAATACCAATCGACTTGAAATTCATAGTTGAAACCTACCGTAAGGTGTAAAGTTGTTCGGTTGAAGAGTTCAAACTGAACTTGGAGTAGACACCGACCTTTGTTAAAAAGTTTTTGGATCGGTAATCTGGCAATGCACCGTTGGTAGATGGGGTGAATGACCTGATTCGTTGTAATTTTGAATTTGAGTAGAACTTATCTGATGAGCGTTCTCATCTTATGGTATGTATTACTACGGAGAGGAGTGATGATTAGAGATGCTCTTCACATACAATTCACAGCCTTTTCAGGTTATCAGGACATTTTATGAAGAGCGCGAAAGGAAATTCTATAATTCCGATTTAACTCTAATACGCTACAGCTCAAGATCCTCCTGCTTATGACGTCTCCTTGCTCAAGGGAATATAACGAGTGATACCAATTTGATTTGAAATAAATCGGTACGCAGCATTTTCTTGCTTTGCCAAAGTGTTCTTTAAAAAACCAACCCGATATATTCACCAGGTTGGAAAGATAGATTACACATTCATGAGAATTGCCAAGTCGATCGACAATTCACTTAAGCTTCAACTTCAGACTTGCGCTTCCGCAGAACTCCAACACCCAGAGCCACCAACCCAGGCAACAAAGCCGGAGTTGGAATGACTCGAAAGGCATGGTTGTCACTTTCAAAAGCAGCAACTTCAGAGCTGAAGGTGATGCCGGTAATGACTTGGCCAGGAGCTGCAAAGAAGTTGACGAATCGGTTAATTTCGAAGTTTCCTGAATTGATGGGGTTAAAGAACCCTGCATCATTTGCAATTTCAGTTCCTGTAAACGACTCAACTCCGGTATTTGTCAAGAAACTGATGGTGTTGTAGGTGTCTATGGTTCCCCAGTACAGCCCAAAGTAGCTTAGCCCTGCAGCAAAGCTTGCTTGAAAACTTGCATCATCAGTAGCCGGGACATTCTGGGTGGAGATGAACTGGTTGCCAGCAATGGGAGCTGTGGCTACACCAGCAACAGAATCAAGAGGAGTAATGAACTGTCCACTGTAGTTCGCAGGTGCGCCTCCAGTGAAATCAATTGTGGTTACTCCAGCCTGAGTAGAGGTCAGTACACCAGGTCCTTCAACAGTAAATGTCAGCGCGTTGGCTGGGGCAGTTGCCACGGTTGCAACGGTTGTAAATGTCGCGATCGCGGACAGCACAGAGCCGGTCTTCAAAACAATGTTCATAATCTGTACCTACCTTAGGTGTGCAGTTGTTCAATCCGAATCAAACTGAACTCGATGGTTATCAGCGATTACAGGCCAGAGCAGATTTACAGCTTTGGTCAGAAAGCTTAAGACAAGGCCATCGTTTGAGAAGCCAAGTCTGAGTCGGCTTTCTGGCTCGCCTTTGCCACGTCGCACATGGTAGAGACGATCGATTCGCAGCAATTCCGACCTGGATTACTCCAATCGCAAACAACCTGGTAATGCACCTGTATGGTAGATTGCTCGTTCCCTAATTTGGGCTAGGCTTCTAAGCGTGTATCTATATACACGTCAAGTAATCCTGGTGGATTTTTATTAAATAGCCATTGATAAATTCTAGGTAGAAGCACAGAAATCAGAAAATCTTCTGGTCGAGTTTTATCAAGAATTCATATGCCAATCCGTTTTTTTGAGTACAGCTATAAAAATGGAACTTTCCTAGAGAAAAGGCCATCTACAGCAATCCGATCTGGGTGAGGAGAATAACCCTGGGTTTCAGGGACGTTCCATGAACCATCTTTGCCCTATAGTCCCCCTTCAGCCAGGGAGACGGTGACAGCCGGAGGTTTAGGAGGAACTTGTAGTTTAATTTAATTCCACCTACCTACGCATAAGGGCGTGACGCAGAGTCAATGGCTTCAAGAAATTTTTAATTTTGGTTGATGAACTGTTTGATCTGGTGATTTGTCACCCGAAAGTCGAATCGTTGTTTAGCTTGGTGTTGCGCCAGGTGCGTTTGGTTCTTGAACTGATCTGGAGCAACCTGATACTGATTCACGATCGCCGCGAGTTGTTTGGCATCTCCAGGAGGAATTAACCAACCTGTAACCCCATGATCAACCAGTTCCACCGCTCCCCCTGCTGCCGTTGCGACGACTGGAGTTCCACACAGCATCGCTTCCACAATCACCCGGCCAAAGGGTTCGGGCGCGGTTGAGGTATGGGCCACCAAATCACAGGCTGCCATCAGTTGAGGAACATCCGATCGAAATCCCAGGAACCGCACTCGTTGCTGCAAGCCATATTGTTCAACCTGGCGATGTAGTTCTTCGACATAATCCTGCTCCCCAAATAAGGCATCTCCCACAAATACGGCTATGACATGGTCTGGGCAATGGTTCAAAGCTTCCAGCAAGACATGTTGGCCTTTCCAGGGAGACAAGCGGCTAAAATGCCCAATCACAAAGCGTTCTGTGAGGCCGAGTTGGGCTCGAATATGAACCCGATCGACTGCCGCTTGCAAATAAGGTTCCAGGTGAAAGCCGTTGTACACCACTGTCACTTTATTCGCGCGCCCACCGGCAGTGATGAAGGCTTCTTTGGCGGCGTGAGAGTTAGCAATGATCAACGTGGCAACCCGGTTTGCTAGGGTGACGGCAACGCGCAAATTGGGGTGGCTGAAATGTTCTGGGGAGAGAATATCGTGTAAGTGATAGACCAACGGGCGACGACTCAATAAACTGGCGATCGCACCAACGACTAGAGCTTTTTGCGTGTTGGCATAAATCGCGTCAAATTGGTATGCCAGATCTGCAACCTGCCGAATCACCGGGAGTAAAGTCATCAAACTCTGGCACCCTTGCAGCCAGCCACTTTGCTTTCGAGCCGAGATACATGGATGAGTCAGCACCTGCACAGGAATGTGTTGCTGTTCCAGCGCTGCTCTAAACGGGCCATCTGAGAACAGGACGACCAGGGAGCGATCGCGATATTCCTTCGCAATATCCAGCAGACATAGCTCCGCACCACCGAGTTTGCCACTCTGATCCAAAAACAAGATTTTCATACAACGGTAGACCACCCAAGAGTCACTTGCAAGCCAAGCAAACCTGTGACTCATGATAGTCCAATCTTTTTGATTGAACCACAGGGGACCAATTTCCCTGATGAAAAAGATGTTGAAGCCAATCGGGCCAGTGTTTACGGTTGGTTAAGGGGGGCCATCGCAACGCCTGGTTGTGGTTTGCGCATAACTTCTGCGAGCAAACTTTCAACTCGTTGGTTAAGGGTATTGAGATGGAAGCGTTGCATCGCTTGAAGTTTTGCTTGCTGCACGATCGCAGTGGTTTGATCAGGTGAGTTCTGGCAATGGTTGATAATGTCGGCTAATTTGGCCACATCTCCAGGGGGAGTCAGCCAACCGGTCACTCCATGTTGAATTAATTCGATCGCTCCACCGGCCTCAGCCGCGACGATCGGACGATCGCACAGCATCGCTTCCACAATCACCCGCCCAAAAGGTTCCGCCGCAGTAGATGTATGCGCAACTAAATCACAAGCTCCCATTAACTGAGGCACATCCGAGCGAAACCCTAAGAAGCGCACGCGGTCTTGTAGTCCTAGCGTCTCTACCTTTTGCTGCAATTCATCTACATATGCGTGCTCACCAAACAGCGCATCCCCCACAAATACGGCAACAACATCCGGCGCACACTTGCCCAGCGCCTCCAATAAGATGTGCTGCCCCTTCCAGGGAGACAACCGACTGAAGTGCCCCACCACATAACGACCTTCCAGGTTCAGCTCACGCCTGAGGCTGGTCATCTCATCGGCGGAAGTTTGGTAATGTTCGGGTTGAAATCCGTTATAAATTACTTCTGTCAAGTCAGCGCGCCCGCCTGCCTGGATAAAGGCTGCCTGGGTGGCTTTTGAATTTGTGATTACTCGTGTTGCAAACAAATTTGCCAGTGTAACCGCTAGTCTGACGTTGTTTCGGCTGAAGTGCTCAGTAGACAGAATGTCTCGCAGGTGGTAAACCAGGGGGCGACGACTCAAACAACTGGCGATCGCCCCAACGACCAGGGCCTTTTGCGTATTTGCATACAGCACATCATACTCACAACTGAGTTGCACAACAGTTTGAACTAACGGCAAGAGTTGTCCCAAACTACTCAAACTTTGCCAAAACCCGCTGTCTTTGCGGACGCTCAGAGCGTGTTGCGTTAGAACTCGGACGGGAACCTGGTGCTGTTCCAACGCTGTCCGAAAGGCACCATCGGCAAATAACCCAACCAGGCAACGATTGCGGTTAAACTCGGCAATATCTAACAGAGACAGTTCAGCACCACCGAGTTTGCCGCTCTGGTCTAGAAATAAAATCTTCATTGAGATAACTATTAAATGCTGCGAAGACTCTTTCGAGCTAATAAGTCATTCACAGCAAAACTTTCAAACCAGAACAAAAGTTGTTTTCTTTACAAGTACTTCAAATTGATGAACTATAGTTTTGGAGAAAGTAGAACGGATCGAACTTTTTGGCTAATCAATTGCCAATCAAAGTTATTACTGGCGTATTGGTAACAATCGTCGCGTGTAGGCAGATAAGCGGATTCGGTCAGCAATTCAATTAATCGATCGCCGATCGCGGTCGCCTCAATGGATTGAGTAATTAAATGCGGGTTTAAGGGAGTCAGCACTTCCGGCATTCCACCAACGGGCGTGCAAAGCGCAGGAGTCCCAGAAGCCAGGGATTCTAACAAAATGAGTCCAAATCCTTCCAGGCTCTGGCTGGGAACAACCGTGAGGTCAGCGGCCTGATAAGCGATCGGGAGTAGTTCATCGGGTAAATAACCAAGGAACTTTACATCATCCGTTAACCCCAATTCCTTTGTTTGCTGTTCTAATGCATCTCGGAGCGGCCCTTTACCCGCGATCGCCAGCCACACATCTGGCACTTGTCGCTTCACCTGCACCATCGCCGTTAGCAATTTGTCCACACCCATCCGCCGCACTAACCGCCGCGGGGTAAATAGAATTGTGCGATCGTTGGCCCAACCTAATTGTGCCCGCGCTGCTTCCCGTGACAAGTTGGGGTGAAAATGAGCCGTGTTGACTCCACCGGGAATAATGTGGATCTGCTCCCAGGGGATGGCATAGTTTTCATGCAGAATTGTGCCGAAGGCTTTACTGAGGACAATAAAGCGATCGCACCGTTGATAAACCTGTTGTTCTAGCCAGCGCTTTGCGGATGTTCCCAACGAATGTTGCCCTTCTCGTTCGCCTTCTGCTGCCCAGGGGCCATGAAAGGTAAAGGTCACTGGCACACTTCTGGGGAGTGAATTCAGTAACGGAAAACTGTATAACGCAAAATGTAAGTTGATTGCATCAGGAATCGCCAAAGACCTTGACTGAAACCGATTTCGACTTGACCACAGACGTTGAGGTAGCGATCGTGCAGTGGATGCCAGATTGGTCAAATGAAGCAAGTTTTGTGAACTGATGTCAAGCAAATCTGCAGCACATAGTTCAACGCGATCGCCCTCTGCGATGAATTGATGAATTAATTCATACACATACCGATTCAATCCACCCGGCGTTTTGGGAAACCATTCCTTACCGACGCACAGAATAGATGCCGACTTGATAGCAGCTTTGGTCATGAAAAGGCTTATACCGTTTACAAAAAAGCATCTGCCATCCTTTTTCCACCTAGAGTGAAGCTATCCGGAGGTTTGATAAAGACTTAATATGAGCTACAACCTACTGGTTAATTCTTTATATACTTCAAGTGTTTCATTGGATACTCGTTCAACTCGTAGTTCATCCAGATTTGTTACAGATTTCTGTTTCCAAATGTTCAATTCTGTTGAGTTTTGCAGGAGTGTAACGAGTTGCTTGGCTAAAGCTGAACTATCGTTTGGTGCAACCAGCAATCCTGCTTCTCCATAAGCCAATGCTTCGGGAATACCATCAACGCTGCTTGCAACGATCGCGCAACCTGCTTCACGTGCTTCTGGAATAACTAACGGAGATGGATCTTTATGAGAAGCCAACACAAAAATATCGGTTGATAGCAAGTAGCGTTGAGGTTCAGGCTGAAACCGCTCAAAGTGAATGCGATCGCCAAAGCCACTTTGTTGAGCTTGCGTTTCAAACATTAACCGATCAGGCCCATCACCGACCAAATAAAGATGTACATCCGGAAACTTGGGAGCAACTTGTCCGAAAGCTTCAATTAACTCACGAATACCTTTACGTTGATACATCCCTGCCACTGTAGTAATCGCAGGACGCTTTAACAGCAACGGCTCATACTCTTGCAGCGGTCTAGTCCGGGGACTGTTAAGGGTGCCATTGCGGACAACCCGTAACTTCTGTTGGGGAATTCCTCGCTGCTGCATCGACTGAGCCACTGCATCACTCACCGCAATCACGCGATCGGCTACTCCCATCAGCACAGCGCTTCGTTGAAACTCATTATGTACAGTCGCTACCAGGTGGTAAGAACTGCCACCTCTGAAAGCTCTCGCCAGCAGCACACCTGTCATCATATGGGCATGAACAATATCTGGCCGAAATGTTTGAATCAATGCGCGATAAGTTGCGATCGTTTGTATCAGGTTGAGTGGTCGTCTAGTTTGATTGAGTGTGAAATGTTTAACCCCATACGTTGCTAACAAAGGTTCATAATCGCCCCCCAGCGAAGCGATCCCAACTTCATACTGGTTTTTTGCCTGTAAACAAGCCAAATCCACAGCGACATTAACGATGCCGTTTCCAGTTTTTCGAACATGGTTGAGAATATGTAGAATTCGCATCATGTACCTGAGAAGATAAGCTAATCTATGAATTTGGTAAGGTTGTCTGGAGTTGCCCTTGTTGCTGAAGAAATGCAGCACTCAGCCGCTTTTGATACTTGTGATATTTACTAGCAGCCAATGCAATGCCTAAGAAAGCCCAAAGGGTTGTACCAATTAGGCCGGTTGTTGCAATGTTCGAAATGATTTGCTGAAAACTAGCAATGGAGATCGCGATCGCCGCACTTGCAAATGGGTCCTGACGCAGGCTTGTATTTTGCAACAGTTGATGAAATGGCAATGCTAATCCAACCAGGTAAGATGCAGTCCCAAGCCAGCCCAACGTGAAGACCATGGTAAGTAGCCCATTATCATCGCCGCCGTATCGTTCACCACCACTCATGCCTTTTCCTAAAAATTCAACTAGTGCTTCATTAAATAAATTGCCGTAAGCCTCGGCTCTGGCTTGATAGCTGGAGTCTTGCTGGAAGTTTGTTAGTGAGCCAACCCGTGATGAAATAACTGTGGAAAATGGTTCAACAGTGGTGAGTGGAAGCACGATGAGCATGGCCACAAAAATGCTAGAAATCAACCGAATTTGAAGATGGGATTTTAGGGTGGGCAAGTAGACTAAGACCCCAAAAAACCAACTTACCCAGGCAGCCCGGGCAGAGGATAGTAAAAAGGACAGAAACCCAATTCCGGTTGAAACAAAACGGGTGCTACCGCTGCCACTAAAGACCAGTAATAAGCTGGGTACGAGAGCAGCCGCATGGGTTTGGGGCGAGTTTAATGTGCTAAAGACTCGAATTTCCTGGGGGGCAGGTTTACCAAAGCTAACAATTCCTTTCTCATTAATTACGTTGTTGAGCCAGGTTTTATCCCACTCTAAAGGATTGGTATACTGAATTACTCCATAAACACCAATTACGATCGCAGACCAAATAAAGACTCGTTGGAAATGCTTTCTATATATGGGATAGTCTTCCCACTGAATAAAAATATGAAACCCAAGTAATATTGGCGTGAACCAACTCAGAAAACTTAAGATAACACCTGTTGGAGAGTAACGATAAGCTAGAGCAACTCCTAAACTGTATAGAATGCTGCCCAAACATAATGTAAACGGTAATCCCCCCCGGTTATAAACCTTTGGGAAATATCGAATTAATGTAATTCCTGCAACAAGAGACACTAGAACAGGTGCTAAGAGCACAGGACTGGGATCTGTCCATCCACTGCGATAATCGGCTAGCCGTCGAACAAAGGGTGATAAAAATGTAATCCACCAGGTAAAGCCCAAGTAGTGTAGCGGATACTTCCAATAGAGAAAGATGGCGACAGCAAATGCTCCCAGGGGAAAAGCAAAATTGAGAATTTTCCCAGCCCCAACCAGAACGAAGGCTAAGCTAATTAGCCCAAAGACAATAATTACTAACCATGCATCGATGGGTTGGAGGATGAAGGTGGGTCGTTGAGTCGAGGAAGTCAGCATTACAGATTCAGGTGGTAGAGCAGGATAATGTCAGATATTGAATTAAAGCTTGGCTGTTTGGTTTGTCTGGAAAGAGGACGGATTCAGCGATCGCGAACCGGATTGGCTCTGCTGCCAGCTTTGCCAGCCTTGCCAGCGTCCCTGCACTGATGCTTGCCACTTCTTCAATGCCAAATGTTTTTCACGCGGGGCGAATCGCAATAACTGGATAATCCCAAAGGCTTTGCGAGTACCAACAAAAATCGCCCACAGGACAAACAAAAGTCGTTTTGTGGGCGCTAAATGTTCCAGCAACGCCAGAGTTTCGTTGTGGACAGCATTCGTAAATGCCAATTCATTAAAGGTGTGGCGCTGATCCTCATCAAACCGTTGAGCGGGATAGTGATCCACTAAAATCTGAGGATCATAAATCAATTTCCAACCCGATCGTTTGAGGGACAAGCTGAACTCAATTTCAAAGTGAACTTGTGCTCCCGTGCCCCGCATCCGAGTATCGAAGTGGGAGTTGGCGATCGCGGTGCGGCGAAAGCTCATATTCACGCCTTTCAACACATCCACTTCCCGCGCTGTTCCAGCTCCCAAATGGTGATTGCCGATGACTCGCCCAAACCACTGCAACTGTCCAACCGTTTGTTTAGACCCATCTGCAAGTATCCCGTTGCAATACATCAAATCTCGTCCACCCACTCCGCCGACGCGATCGTCTGCCTCAAAATGGTGCTCAATCCGTGCTAGCCAATCGGGATGGGGGGCGGCATCGTCATCCGTGAAGGTGATGATATCTCCCTGGGCAGCATCCAGTCCCATGTTCATTGCGGCGACTACGCCAGTCACCGTCACGGTGATCATTCGCAATGGCAGGGGATGGTAATCAAAAGACTCTAAAAATTGTCGCGTTTCACTGTCCGTATCTCGAACCACAACCAGCACTTCATCCGGCGATCGCTGTTGATGCTTGAGTGCTGTTAGGCAGCGGGCTAAATCAGCCGGACGACGATAAGTTGGAACGATCGTGGTCATCGTTGTCATGGATGACAATCTCCATTGAAACCATTGAGCAATTCCTCTACTTAGGTATTCACAGAGAGCGATCGGTATCAGGACACTGGATTATGAAGCTTTCATAGAGCGATGAACCAGAAAAGATCTGAGATGACCTTAGGGTGCTGTTAGCGCCAGCGCAACACACCACAGCAAAGATGATTGGTGCATGGCGATGTTGTCGAACACCCTACGCAATCTATGCAGCCACTTTTCCCAAGGATAAGATCTCTAGCTCCCTTCCACACTTGGAAGAACGGCTGGGGATGAGGACGAGTGCAAAATTTATCGGCATTCCAGAAAAGTTGTCTACCTCGTCAGCCTTATACTTTTCAGACTATTAAATCTCCGTAAAGCCACGAGTTTATACAGGCACCGATGGGGAAACTACGGTAACGTTGATGTTGGCTGAATAAGGTGCTCTACCCGTGGAAACTCGTTCACTTTATTCTCCTTAAAAATTGCTCCGACAACTATGAAACAATCACTCTTAGCAAGTGTCCTGATTGGAGGCACTGTGCTTGCAGGTATCGTTAGCAGTCCTGCACAAGCAGGTACTATTGGCTGCGCGTCTGTTAGCGGCGATCTAGCAAACAGAATCAGTGGTTCTATTGGTTGCGAAATCAGTGGAACTATTGGGGCAACGGTTGGTACTAACACATTTGTTAACCCTGGAGCCAACCAAGATTTTGTACAGGGAGGCAATAGCCAGTTTGCAAACTTCACTGTTAACCAGGAAAAATTCTTCACTGCTAGCAACTGGCGGTTTGCTGGCAAAAGCGATGGAACTCTCAGTCCATATTTTGAGCCAGACAAAGGATCGCCACTTAAATATCAAGGAATCTATGATTTCAGTGATTCCCCCCTCTTCGATCTACTTGAAACTGCAACTAATGTTATGTTGATCTTCAAGAGTGGTAATAATACCTCTCTCGTCGGTTATCTTCTAGATAATCGAGTTAACCCATATCAAGGGTGGTGGACAACTCCATTTCTTAATCCTCCTTTTCCTCTGGGTAATCCTGCATCACGAGATGTATCTCACATCAGTGTCTACTATCGTACAGGTTCACCTCTGGCGATTCCTACACCTGCGTTGTTGCCAGGGTTGATTGCATTAGGTGTAGGGGCACTTCGTAAGAAGAAACAGGTTGAACAAGATGCCTAGTTTGGGCATCTAGAAAACTGTTAGCGATTCCCGGTAGGGTGGGCACTGCCCACCTTTCCCAAAAGCTCTGACTCAGTTTACTATTTATCTCATTCCAATCATTGTTTGATAAATCTCTAATCGTTGTTGTCCGATCGCTGCCCAACTATAATTCTGAGCAGTGTGATAGGCGTTATGACGAATCTTATCTAGCAAAGTCCGATCGCGCATCAATTGCTCAATTACTATTTCCAAAGCCGCTCGGTTGCGGGGAGGGACTAAGATGCCCGTCTCTCCATCTGTGATGATCTCTTGGGGACCTTGAACCAGTGTTGCAATGGGAGCTAATCCACACGCCATTGCTTCCACTAGCGCCAGTCCAAAGCCTTCAGCAAGCGAGGGTAATAGTTTAATGAAATGCCCCTGGAGTAATTCAGGAAGTTGTTCGTTAGCGTAACGGGGAATCACATAAACGCGATCGCGAATAGCTGGATCAAAGTCTGCATGGACACGTTCTACAGGACATCCAGTGCCTAAAAAACTGACAAACACTTGAGGATAACGACTGAGAATCGCATTCAACGCTGGTACGCTATATTGAATGCCTTTGCGCTCAATATAACTGCCGATTTGAGCAATGCCAATGCGATCGCCGACCCCAGGTAGGGGAGGTAAAGCTAAATTCAGGAGGGTTTCAGAGATCCCATTTGGGAAAACATGCACCCGACTTGGTTGCACGTGGAGTTGCGCGATCGCATATTCAGCATCTCGCTGATTCAGAAAAAAGACGAGATCTGCATTTTGGAGAGAGGTTGCCACTTCCCATAAACGCCATCCACCGTGGTATAGAGGGTATTTCCAACTCAGAGATAGGTTGCCTTGTTGAGCCTCTGCCAACCGTTCAAGGTGACAAATGTGTTCAAGTCCATGACTTTGAGTGACCAGAAGAGGACGGTGTTTGCCCTTTCGAAACAAACTCCACATCCATGCATCTCCAGTACTGGCTTCTACAACATCGATCGCTGCTGAATGAATCAGTTTGGTGAGGTGGGCAGCAACAAACGCTGGAAACAAAACTCCCTTTGCTGCTCCTGGTAGCGTTTTGGGCAAGTTATCAAAGGAATAGTATTGAACATCATGCCCATGCTGTTGGTAGTGCTGTCCCAGTTTCAACGTAACACCGGAAGCACCCGCATTAGGGTCAAGCGGATGATGAATAATTGATAGAATTTTCATCGGCTGCATCCATCAACGCTGGGCTGGGAAAGCTGAACTTGAGTAACACTCTGGTAAAGCCGCATCAATTGAGTCAGATGCTGAGGAAATGTATACTGCTCGATCGCCAGTTGTCTTCCTGTTTCGCCCAGTGTTTTTGCTAAATCCCCATCCATGGCTAGTCGTTCGATCGCATCAGCTAAGCTTGGAACATCGTTGGGTTGCACAAGTAAGCCGTTGATGCCATCGACAACAACCTCAGGCATACCACCAACCCGACTCATAATCACAGCGCGCGAATGGGCCATTGCTTCAAAAGCGACCGTTCCTCCTGGCTCATGCCAGAGGGAAGGAAAAACCAGTGCTCTGGCTGAACGAATCAAGGACTCAACCTGTTGTGGTTTCACCCAACCGTGAAAGGTGACGCGATCGCCGAGCTGTAGTTTCTCACTTAATTGCCGGATCGCTGCTTCATGATAACCGGCTCCGGCAATATCCAAATGGACAGGGGCTTGCACCTGTTGCAAAGCGCGCAATAGCCAATCCAAGCCTTTTTGGGGAACGATGCGACCTAAAAATAAGAAACGTGGAGGTTCTACTTGCGGCGGTGGAGACTCATTTTTCGTTTCAGGCGCGAATAGATGAAGTACATGGATTGACTCTGCTGGATATCCAGCTTGGATCATGTGTTCCTTCAAAAAATGACTAACCGTAATCACGGGTACATTGGGTAAAACTTTGAGTTCTTGTCGAGTGCGAAAGAAATTACTCGCCATTTTTTGAGGGCGAATGCTCCCACAGTAATCAAACAAGTGGCCGAACAGACATCCAACTGGATCATAGACACGATCGCAGGGACGATTCCACCGTTTCAAGTATTGGGTGCCACTGGGGCAGTAGGGGGTATGTCCATGTAAAGTTCGAATTACTGCTAAATCAGATGGAGGCGGGCTAAGAATTGGGCCATGGGCATGTAGAATATCCAGGTCATGGCGTTGCGCCGCAGCATACAAGTCAGCATCTGTTGGTACGACAATAGGTTGTTCAGCGGGGTTGGTGCCAGTACTGGGGTACTTAGAAAAGTAGAGTACTGCATGTCCCATCGCTTGTTGAGCGGCACTAATTCGCCGGATGTAACTGGCGATTCCTCCCTGCGCCCAAATTTGATAATCAAAATGACCAATTCTCATCATGGAACGATTCCCTGTTTGCTGAACACTTGTCGCTTTGAATGAGTAGAGTGCATCGCTTTGATTAACGATTGCTCAACTCCTGCCACTGTTCGCTCAATTTGGAAATTGGCGATCGCATGTTGGCGACAAATGGCTCCCAGTTCTGGAATCTTTTCTCGCCAATCCAATATCTTGTTTAGCACAGCAGCTAAATCGTCCTCGTTGTTTGGCTCAAACAAGAACTCCTGCAATTCGCTTGAGAATGCTTCTGGAATGCCACCCGTCCGAGAAGCCACAACAGGTGTACCACAGGCAAAAGATTCAATAATCGTTCGCCCAAATGGTTCTGCCCAAATGCTGGGTAACACCATAACATCACTCAGTTGGTAGAGTGAGGCTGGAGTTTTAGCGTACCCCGGAAACCAAACATCGGCTTCCAAGTCAAGTTCTGAGACAAGCTGACAGAGCGATCGTTCGTAGTCTTCGGTTTCTAAGATACTTTTACCTGCAATAATCAGTTGTAAGTCTGACCTTTGTCGTTTGAGAATGGCTAAAGCTTTAATTAGTGTCTCAACCCCTTTATGTTGATCAAGCCGCCCCACGTAAACAATAATCTTCTTTGCTGGTGCAATATTCCACTGCTTCCTTAATGCTGAAATATCATTCGCTGGTTTAAATGAATCTGTATTAATGCCGTTATAGATAACATCAAACTTATCAAGATTCAATCTTAGTGTTTTGGCCCATTCATTCTTGATGAAATTTGAAATAGCAATGAACCGAGTTACACCAGATAATGTCGCTCTTTCTTTAAGTAAGGTCAGACTACGGCTCCAATTACCGTCAAGCCGAACTGGCGCAGGAAGCCGCAGGTGACAAACGAAGGGTGCATTCTTTAATAGTGCCAGAATATACCCGAAGAAAAAAGTGTAATACTGACTGGTATAGATAACCGTTTCTTCAAACTTTGGAACCTGCCAAATTGCTTCTAATAACTTTTGGATTGAACTAAAAAGATTCTGTTTTGACAGCCGAAAACTATCTACTTGGTAAATAAAGTGGCAAAACTCTTGATATTGAGCGATCTGGTCCCCTGCCTGCTCATATAACAAACTAATCGTATGACCGCGATCGTGCAGTCCACGACAAACATCCAGCATACTTTTTTCAATTCCACCACGCATGCTAGATGTACTGACTGCAAGAACTATAACATGCATTGAAAACTCCTCATAAGTGGTAATGGATTCAACTCATAGTCTCTGAATGCTTATTTGTTAAAGATGTTGGGAGTTTCCATAATCCATTCCATGAACTAGGTTTTAAGCACCCATAAACAGCCGCCGCTCGGTAAACTGGAACCCTGAAAAGCCATCGATAATCTTGCTGATTCTGTAAAATATATCGGATGTCAGCCTGCACTGACTTAAACCACACTTTCAATGCGCGCCAAATACTAACTTCACGATTGTAGAGTGTGTTGAGGGCGATTGTTTCTCGGTAGTTCCGTTGCATCACTTTTTGCAGCGATTCATTATGAGAGTGATAAACAACGGCATCTGGTTCATAAACAATGTGGTAACCCAGTTTTAGCATTGACCATGCCCATTCTTGATCTTCAACAGCGGTAAGCATTTCATCAAAGTGATGCTGTTGCCAGCAAGAATAGCGAATTGCCGAATTAGCATTGGAAAAAACTCGATCGCTTGGTTCTTCTGGATTTGTTTGAATGCGTGGCTGATCTTTGTAATAACTGAGATACTCACGCTGCACTGGTGGCCAAGCATCCGCTTGAGGTATTTGCCGTCCGTAAACTCCAGCGACTTGAGGATTCTCAAAGTGCTGCATCAAGTTCTTGAGCCAATGCTCACTGGATGGAAAGGCGTGGGCACTAATCGATATAACAATATCTCCTGTCGCAATCTCAAACCCCAAGTTTAGAGAGCGCCCAAAGGTAAACTCACGGGCGGGCATCTCAATTAACCGAACACCTTGCCAGCTCCTGACAATTTCTACGGTATTATCAGTGGACTCGGAGTCCACGACAATAATTTCATGGGGCGTGAAGCTTTGGTTACTAATGAGTTCCAATGCTTTACCAATGAATGGCGCTTCATTTTTAGTACGAATTAAAATGCTGGCAGTCAGGCTACTCATCATGTTTTTCACCTTTATTAGTTACTCGCAAAATGACATTCCTTTGGGTTTGAGAATTCATATGCTCCAATAAGTGAATTTGCTGGACATTATTTAGTTCTGAGTAATAGAGATAGCCAAAATCTGTTAATAGCTTTCGAAACTCCTGCTCACTTGTTTGAGATGCTTTTAGAGTGTCAGGATGGATTTCTGTAATAATATTAGGATTTAAGTTGCTAATCATCATCTTGGCTCCCTTTAAGAAAGCAAATTCGCTACCCTCAACATCAAGCTTTACTAATATTTTTCCTGGTAAATCTTGCCAATCAACTAAATCATCAAAACACTTCAAAGGAACTTTTACAGTTTGATATTTGTAAACGCCAGAGTGTGCAGAGAAAATGCCAGCGGAACCAGAACTGTCTTGAGGAATCAACAACTCAATTTCACTCTCAAATTCGCCTACAGCCACTTGATACACATCAAACTTGCACAAAGCGTTTGCCTGAAGAGAATGCCGAATTACCTCAGCAAGTTTAGGCTGTGGTTCAATCGAGATAACCCGACCTGAATTTCCGACCAACTTACTGGCAACGATCGAAAAACTACCATGATTAGCACCGACATCAATAAACGTATCGCCTTCCGATAACAGTAGAGATAAAACTTGAGTATCTGATCGATCAACTAATAACTCATTTACAACTTGTAGAAATCGAGGATCGGTAGAGCTAAGGTAAACTTCATACTCTGGAAGCTGAAGATGTAAATAGGTCTGTTTATGGAAGAGAGTAAATAGGTTTTTAGTCAGGTGGAAAACTCTGCGACCTCCCCTTAAACGAGTTTTACCAAAAATTTGAAAGTAACATTGGCTATAAAAGGCAAAAAGTTGATAGGGCAGAGGAAGTTGTTTTCTCAAAGATGCGTCAGATAGCCATTGTAGTACTGAGTGATTATAAATCCAATCACCAGGGGATGGTTGTAAGAACCACGCTAAGCCTGGAATAACCTTCTTGGCAAACATCTTGAGAGTTTTACTCATGATTTCCTCAAATCATTTCTTGATTATTTCCCTGGCAAATTAGACTTCAGACAGTGACCTAAACGGTGATAAAAGAACGTGAACTCGATGCTTTGATCTGAGAACTTAATATGATTTCAAGTAAAGAATGTCCAGGAGTGGGATCGTATTGATTAATAGCCACCTCACGAGCGATCGCCCCCATCATTTTCCATTGATCTTGAGCTTGCCACGCTCTTTCCAGCGCCGCCCCGAATGAACTCGCTGTTGGTGCGGCTGCGATGTACCCTGTTTTGCCTTCTTCAATCCACTCGGCATTGCCGCCGACATCGGTTACAACCGCAGGACGACCACAGAGCATGGCTTCTACCAGTGCCAGGGGAGTTCCTTCCCGGCGAGAGGGTAACACTAACAGATGATTGTCTGCCCAAATCGATCGCACATCATTGACATGCCCAACAATGTTCACGCGCTCGCTCAAGTTGTAGTACTGGCACAGCCTTTCAATGTAATCGCGATCAGTTCCACCGCCGTATAAATTGAGTTGCCAGGGGCGATCGCGCCACTCATCGCCACTCAAGGCTTCAAACAAAATATCTTGCCCCTTGAAACCCACTTCTAACCGCGCGACATTAGCAAACTGCACGGTAGATGAGAGACACCAGGGAACCACATTGTGATCAGTTAAATTGACTGGATTTCTCACCACTTGAGCATTGGGCAGCGATCGAGCGAGTTGCCGCTCGGCAGCTTTGAGGTTGTGTTCAGCCACAAACGAAACTTGAGCCGCTTGCTCAAAAAATGGAATTGCCGCGTCTCGAATTCTTTGGTCAGGAACGTAGCTATCCTCATTTCGCTGACAAATCACACTATAGGGAATGTTGCTTTGGTAGAGCAGGTCAAACAATTTTCCTAAATTCATCATAAAGGGGTCATAGGTGCCTCCCTGATTAATCACAATCACATCAGGTTGCAATTGAAACACTCGCTTAAAGGAAGCATCTAACGTGGTTAGTAGTTGCCCCAGTTTGCCTCGCTTGGGCAAAGGACGAGGGAGAATTTGCGCTCCTTTTGCTTGCAGGTTCACAATCCTGGGCACTGAACAGGACCACTGGTAAATCGCCGCAATCACTTCATGTCCTTGATCTAGAGCAGCTTCAGCCATTGCTGCCCATAGTTCCTCACTGCCGCCCCAGGGAGCGCCTAATGTTGTTGAGATGATTGCAATTTTCATAGTTAAAATGGCTATGTGGTTGATGGGCTTAACTTAATCAATAGTTTTTGCTTGACTGCTCCTAACTTATGTCGCAGTTGCCGACGAGCAAAGCGGAATCTACGACGGTCTTCCCAGGCAAAACCAGGATCGGTAGATGGAAGCCCCAGCAAACGCGGATTGGAAATCGGTTGACGGACACTTGCCAGACTGGTTAAGGTTTCCAATAAATGCAACCAACTCGCCGTACAAACATCTTCAGAGTAAGTAGTTGCAATTCTGGTGTAAGCGGCTTGAGATAGGCTCAGCCAAAGTTTGGGTTCTGCTTGAAGACGACGCACCGCTGCAATGAGGCTATCACCTCGATCATCGACCAATAAACCATTCTCCCCATCCTGAACTAATTCAGGAATTCCACTACGAATTTTCAAACAAATTGGCACAACGCCGCAAGCCATGGCTTCCATGAGGGCGATCGGGAGTCCTTCATAATCAGATAACAGGACTAAAGCATGAGTTTGCAGCATCAAGGCTTGAATCAGATGGCTGTCCACTTTGCCAGCCAACCGCACAGGAAGACCTTTACCTTCTTCCATTAAAATCTTCTCGACGTTGGCTCGATCTGCACCATCTCCATATAAAGTTGCTTCGGTATGGGGAACCTCACGCACAACTCGGCATAAGGCACGAGTAACATCGGAGATTCTTTTTTGTTCTTCGGTCAAACGCCCAACATAAATGAGTTTGAGGGTATCGGATGGCGGTTGAGCCAGGGTTGAAGGGAGTGGCACACCGCAGGGAATTTTCCAGATGGCGGATGTTGTTTGACCTAATGACTTGACAGTTTGCTCTAGAAATTCTGAGACACAAGCGATCGCACTTAATTGATACGCAGGTTTCCCAAATACAAATGTCCTTAAAACACCTCGATAAAACTCATCATCAGAATGAATAACACCCACTGTAGGAATGCCAGCCGCTTTCACCCAGCGACTCGCATAAAAGCCAGCAATCATCATATGTGGCACAAACACATCGGGTGGATCTGCTGCCAGAGTGGACAAAATCCAGCGAATTTTTTGTTCTGTACTGGATAGCCAGGGAAACATCAAACAGGAAATACCCTGGGTAGATAGTGCTTGATACGTCGGGCAATTGATGGCAGAACGACTATCAATGAAAAACAAAACTTTGATTTCAATGCCATGAGTAACCAATGTGGGCAACAATCGTAACAGCCAAACACTCGGCCCCCCCATGTAACTGGGACTATCGTAAGTGCAGAAAACCACCTTCATAGGTTAGATCTCCTGACAGAAGCGTGTCTGCTAAGTTTGGTTGAACGGCTTTTATTCAAAAGACTCCTCATTGATCACCTGCTCATATAGGTTTAAGGTTTGCTGGGCAATCTGTCTCCAATCTAAATGCTGTTCTGCAAACGATCGAGCTGCCTTAGCTGCTGTTTCTAAATAAGTTTGATGTTCTACTTGCTCGAGAATCGCCGTTGTGAAACCGTTGACATCCCCAATGGGCAAAAGTTGAGCAAATGTTGGCTGAGTATAGTGCGTTAACCCCCCAACCGTATTGGAGAGAATGGGTAAACCACAAGCAGTTGCTTCTAAGATCGCGTTGTTGGCAGTGCAATCTAGGAGTGGCAGAAATAAAATACTGGCTTGCTGATAAATGCTACGAAGGTGCTCGTCGCTGATATTGGCATACCAATGAACTTGATGGTGTCGAGCAATACGATAAAAATACGGATCTTTTCGTTTCGAGTGAGGCACAATCATGTCAAACTGGATGCCTGGGTTTTTAGCTAACACCTCATCAATTACATAAGCTAATGTTTGCAAATCTCTGAGCCAGGTGCCAGAAAAGACGCAGCGGGGTGCATTGGTTGAGTTGATTGAAATGTCGGGTTCCGAAGGACAAAAAAACTTTGTATCAACTCCGTGGGGAATAAAATGAACACGATCGCCCAAAAACTCTTGAAAATAGTCTACTTCTCGTTTGCTCAAGACAATCAGAGCATCCAGGCTGGCCACGCTTTTGGGATGGGAATGCATCAAGCGCCACCAACTAGCCGGTTGATGAGCTGTGGCAATTAACTGGAATGAAAGAGAGCGTTTGAAATTTGGCAACAACCCCAAGTTATTTTCAGCATATGTAATATGCACCAGATCATTTCGTTGCCGCCAACAATGCCACAATGCAGCGAGATCGGCGGCACTGCTATGTAAATCATAAAAAGGACTGGTGACAACCTTTTTAGAGAAATAACTCAGTACTCGTTTAGAACCTTTGGGTAAAGGTTTGTTCGGTTCTCGCCAAACACTAGAATAACCATCAGATTGAAGAGACTCGATCGCCTCACACACCTGGTCGTAGCCGCTGTGAGAACCCATCCAGCCAAAACGTTCGCGTAACCATAAAAGGCGCTTTGACTGTATTGCCGATTCTTGATAGGGCTGAATTGCTGGCATGGCTACTCTCAATTACAACGAATCCAGGACGGGCAGTCTCCAAAGTTACGGAAAAAGTAGTCTTTAATTGCTGTTAAATGAACTCGACTGTAAAGTTTACTTTTTGAGTCAGATTTAGGGCTTAATAATATGCGAATATAACGCTTAACTTTAGGAGTGATTATTTTTTGATAGATTCTGATTCTTTCAGATACTGACTGGTTTCTTTCAATCCATAGCAATTGATTGCGAGTCATGAAATACTTGTGGATAAGTCCTGCCTCTCCTCCTTTGAAGGAAGCAGAAACTTTATGCCATACATGGGCATTAGGCACAAGCAAACATTTATAACCGCAGCGTCTAGCCCTATAGCAAAAGTCAGATTCCTCCCAAGTGAGGAAGAACTTTGTTTCTAAAAGTCCAATTTTTCTGAAAACTTCAGCCTTAACAAATAACGCGCAACCACATGCATAATCGGTTTCCTGAACTTGACTCCAACTTGGGCCATCATCATGTCCCCAGCCGATATGAGTAAACTCAGCCTTTTCGGGTAACCAAGTACCGCCTGCAAACCAAATCTTATTTGGCTCATTAGCTTGATAAATTTTCGCTCCCAAAATCCCAGCATCAGGATACTTTTCTATGGCTTCAACAAAGCTATTCAGAATATTAGGATCAACGATCGCGTCATTGTTTAAGATAAAAATATGATCTGCTCCATGCTCAAGAGCATAAGTTATACCTTGATTATTGCCTCCGGCGTAGCCCAAATTCTGACCTGTTTCTAGCACAAACACTTTAGGAAACTTGTCTTTGAAAGTGCAAACTGAATCATCTTGCGAGCCATTGTCTACGACAACAACTTCATAATTTGAATACTCTATCGCTTGAACTGAATTAAGGCATTGACAGGTGTCTTCCTTGCCGTTCCAGTTCAGAATAATCACAAAAATTTTAGGTTGATATAACATCGCAGTAACTTAAGAAATTAGCTTACGTTTTGTGTCCGAATCTCTACAAACCTGTAGATCAAGTTCAGCTAGAATGCAAGGCACGATAAGTTGCTTCTAGATAAGCATGTCCCCATTTTTGACAAGGTTCTAGATGATTGCCCTCGGCCCATTCATTCCAGGCATTAATGAAAATAATGCGATCGCTCGATTCCTCTGCAAGTTCTCTCCGAACAACCTCTCTCAACCAGTATTCGTAAAGTTCAGGCGTTGAATCTCGAAAAATGGTGGCATTGCCATTTTTGCGGCGTGAAGCGTTATCCCAAGCAGGTGTCACACAAGGAAACCGCTGATAATCTACGCTCGGTTTTGCTAACATCCGCTCAATAGTGTCGGCGTAATCATAAATAGTGTTGTTGATGTAGGCTTTTTCGGCAATTCTGAGTTTTCTGGCCCAATGCCACGATCGACCTCGTTGAAGCGGTTGCCCTAATTGAGTCCAGTCAGGCTGGAACTCAACGGCGGCATCAAAGCCAATGAGTTGTGGGTCAGTGTGTTCGTCCGTAAAGCTTTCGACCCTACACAGAACTATATCCCCGATCCCCAATCGATGGGCTTCTTCTCGCCAAACTTCAGCAGTTCTGTGGGGATTTGGGATTTTTGCAGCTCGATAAATCAAAAACAATGGTTTATTGTCAATCCGAATATAGCGAGGATCACGAAAAGCTTGGGCTAGCCACTGCATGTGAAGGCGATCGTCTTCTTCGCTATAAACTTGTTCAGCTAGGATTTGTTTATCCTGTCCATCCCAGCGGCGAGTCCAGTTTTCATTTGCCCAACAGAGGCAAAAGGGGAAGTCGGGTTCGCCGGAAGACAAAACATCATTGAAAGGACGTTCTAACAACCGCTTGCCATTAAACCAGTAGTGGTAATAGCAAAACCCATGAATTCCATAGGCTTTTGCAAGTTCTGCTTGAGCTTGGCGAGCTTCTGGCAGGCGCAAGTCATAAAAGCCAAGATCGGCGGGTAAGTGAGGCTGATAATGCCCTTTGAATAAGGGCTTTGCTTGAGTAACATTGCGCCATTCCGTAAAGCCTTTGCCCCACCAAGCATCGTTTTCTGGGATGGGATGGTATTGAGGAAGATAGAAAGCGATCGCCCGGACATTTTGTACTGAACTCATCACTTTATGCTCTCCGAAAACGATGAAAGAGAATTTTTCGATGAAATCGTGGCAATAATTTCGGCAATTTGCGCGCTAGCGTCCTCAATCCGATGCCGTGTCTCAACTTTGCGTTTAGCATTTGAGCCTAAACGCTCACGCAATTCCGGTGAGTTGATCAAAGTAATGACTTTTGTAGCCATCGTTGCAATATCCAAGTAAGGAACCACAAACCCACAATCATCTTCAACAAACTCTGGCTCACCACCAGAATGGTCAAAGCAAATGACCGGTTTACCAAGAGATGCGGCCTCTAAACAAACCAGTGGATAAGGATCTTCGCGAGATGTCAACACAAAGACATCACATGCGGCAAAGTATTCTAAAGGATTGCTTTGTTCCCCTAAGAAAAATACCTGTTTCTCTAAACCAACATGTTTAATATCGTGCTGAAGCTGGGCATATTGAAGTCCTTCTTTTTGCCCGCCAACCCATAAGAAGTAAATTGGATGTTCAATCTCCTGGTTACATACAGTACGGGCAAGTTGAATAAACAAGTCGGCACCTTTGCGCCAGTCGGTGGTACCAGAAGCACAGACAACGCCAGCATTTGAGGGAATATTCAATTGTTGACGGATTCTTTCTCGTTGATGTAAAGCACTTTCTAAGACTTGTGAATCAATTGGAACCGCTGCATAAACGACACTGATTTTCTCTTGAGAGATACCTTGATTTTCTACTAAGTTCTTTTTAACTGCTTCTGAAACAACTATGTAATGGTGAGTATGTTTTTTTACTCGTTCAAGATCCTCTGGGCTAACACGATGATTTACCCAATATTCCAATTCATGAACATGACAAATCACAGGACATTGAAGAGTGGAGAGGAATTCTAAGACGTTGCCGTTTGTGATTGTATTGGTATAGATAAGCCCAATATTAGCTTGAGATAGTTTGGCTTGTAATTGTTGTAGATGATCTTGATTGAAATCTGCCCGAAAGCCAAACCGCTTAAGAATCCGCACGAAAAGACTACTTTGGATACGCTTCTCAGGATGAAAAACAGAGACAGGTGCGATCGCTTCGAATTCTGCCTTTAATGTGCCAGAACTACCATCTGCCTTTTTAAGTAGAACTTCAAAAGGGATACTTGTATTTTTCTTAAACCAGCTTAGGAAGTTGAGGAAAATAATAGGTGCGCCCGTGCGTGAGGCATCGTGAGAAATGAAGAGAACTTTCTTAGACATAAGTTACCTCACACTAATTCTTCTATGGTTTTAGATGAGTACAGTCTTCACTTAACTTAAACTGATCAAATTGAGACTTCCACTTCGCAATCGCCTCCGAATTGATCTTTATATTCACGTTTGTAGGACTATTAATCCAGCTTTGGATGTAGTCAAAGTCGTCCCTTTTTACTGTTGGTAACTGCGTGTCAGAGGCGATTTCTTTAGCTCTATTATCAACTTCTACGATGATAGACCTTCTCTTAGAAAGTAGGCATTTTACTCCACCATGCAGCCTTGTACCGATGTAGTCAAAGTTAATATCAGAGTTGACAAAGTTTTGAAGAGCTTCCCAGGAGTGTTGGAGAAGTATAACTGGTTGGTGAATCTGATGAATAGCCCTTGGCAGGCTTGCAATCTGACCTTCTCCTAACAATACAATTGGAAAATCTTCGCTCGCTAGAAGCTTCAGGATGTAATTAGCATCCTCTCTACCTTGTGGCCATAGAACAACTTTCTGATAGTTCTCCATTACTAAATGAATCAACTTCTTATCCAACTCAGGACTTTGCCTGTAGTCGGTTAACATAACAAGAGCTAACTCCGCCTTAGTTTTAGGAATTTCATCAAAGTTAAAGTTTGAGAATGGCCACATAGTTGGACATCCTGTGTTGATAACATTTCTGATTCCAGCATTCTCCAGCTTAAGCTTAGTGTAACTATCTCTCACAGAATGTAGCATTCGTTCATTTAGAACTGCTCTCAACGAAAGTTTAGTGTATAGCTCAGGATCAGCTTGATAGGTTCGCCATCCAACCCCTAATAGAACGGCTCTACGTACTTTAAATTTTTGTCTGAGTCCAATTTTCCACTGAACAAATTCTTTCATTTTAGAGTTTAGTAGGTTTGTACCTCCTACTATGATGAGATCAGAATTACAGGCTAGACTAATATGCTTCCTAGATGGAAAACTATGTGTTGAGATGCGGGTAATTTCAGCCCCCTTAAATAAACTAGAGATCTCTCTATGAACAGCTTCATGAATAATTAAGTCTCCTAAATTTGAACTTAGAGTACCAACATTGTTTTCGAGGGATGGGTCGAACAAGCAAACTCTCATAAATTGAATCCTGAACTTAACTGGACTTACGAACAAGTACTACATTACTGTTATCAGCTTTCATTTCAAGATCATGGTGCAATTTTAAGAAAAGATCTGTTGCTTTTTTGCAACCACCGTAATCATGATAGTCATCAAGAATAATGAATCCACCTATGCTTAGACTTGAGTATATTGTATTTAGACAAAACCACACGGGTTCATACCAATCGCAATCTATATGTGCAAATGCAATCTGTTTTGTTTCAAAGTTCATTGTGTCTTGAAATAAACCTTTATGCAGAGATATTTTCTTGTTATCTACTGCTAGTCCAAATTGCTCAAAGTTATCAATAACCCTTTCATAGAGATTAGGTAGATAGCCGTAGTAAGTATCTCCATCAATTCCTTCGGATTTTCCACTTTTAATAATTTCATATCTTTCCTTGGAGCGATCATCATCTTTATCAGATGGTGGTGGTATCATTTCAAAGACATCATAGCCATGAAACTCTCGATTTTTAGGCATCAATTTTGCAATAATAATTGCTGAACCTCCCAAGGCGACTCCTGCCTCAATAAATATTCCTGGTATTTGTTTTTCTGAGATCTCATTTATACAACTCTCTAAATTGATAAGCTTGGCATCAAACAAATAAGTCAGTTTACTTTCTTGCACTCTTTTGGAGAATTCAGAAATACCTAAGTTTGTACTTTTCTTTCTAAATCTATTAACTACTCTTCTTAGCATTTCTATCTCCTGTCGGTATATTCTCATTTCTTTATGGCTAACTATTGGAACCTGGTAGATGGATTATTGGGAACTAATAGCCATTCTCTTGGTTGATAAAATAAGCTTTTACTCGCAACCTCTTTAGAAAGAACTTGAAACTGAAAAGCTTCAAACATGTTTAAATGATAGAGAGTATCTCTTTTGAAATAGATGTTGAGGCTGTAAACTCCCAACCTTAGTCCGAGATGAGAAAGCTTAATCTGAAGTTCGTGCTCTCCGCGAGTAAATGTGAGAAGTTTACGATCGTTATAACTATTCATTGACAAAATAGACTCGCCACCTGTCGCTAATTCATTAAATATTAATGAACAGCCTACATTGTCTATATCTTGATCTACCTTACAACTAATGCATAAGTAAGTATCTTCGCCACTCGTTGGCGAGTCTATCTTCTTGCCTTTTGCATTTCTAAAAAATATATTTGTGATGCTAAATTCCGAATCTTCCGATTTAGGTTGTTCTAAGTAAGTTTGACCATTTTTAGCGTTGAAGTCGTTAATGAACAAATCTTCCTCATATTTCTGCATAACTTCCGGTGTATTACCTATTGCTTTTGAAATCCCTAGGTTTAGGTATACAGCAGAATCACACACGGTCAGGATAGTATGCGAATCGTGACTAACTAAGATAAAGGATGTATTCTTGCGGCGCAATTCATGGAGTTTTCGAAAGCACTTACCCCTGAAACGACTATCTCCAACAGCAAGTACTTCATCAATTAATAAAATATCTGGCGCAGTATAAATTGCAGATGCAAAACCAAGTCTTGCAGCCATGCCGGAGCTGTAGCTTTGCACTGGAGAGTCGATCGCCTCTCCAATCTCTGCAAAGTCGATCACCTCATCAAAGCGATCGTCAATTTCCTGTTTTGTTAAGCCCAGAATCGACATATTCGCGTATACATTTTCTCGGCCTGTCAGGATTGGATTAAATCCAGCTCCTAACGCAATCAAAGGTGCTACTCGTCCATTCACCTCAATAGAGCCAGCATCAGGACGAATTAATCCAGCAATGATGCGCAATAAAGTTGATTTACCGCTCCCATTTTTGCCAACTAACCCTAATGCCTCCCCCTTGCGTAATTGAAAACTCACATCTTTTAGTGCCCAAAACTCTTTGGCTCTAAGCGTATCAACGTTCTGCCGCAGTCCCAACACTTCAGCGCTAATATCCTGCATACCATACAGGAGCGATCGCTTCAAATCACGACAAAACTTCTTAGACACGCCATTCACGGACAATACAACATCATCGCCCTGTGAAGTTAAGGTGGATTCTTTCTCAATCACGCTAGTCATAGTCAAATACTTCTTGCTAACAAAACATTGCACTAGGAGCTAATTCGTTCAACCACAAAGGGCATGGACAACCGATACAGAACCCACGCGACAAATAATCCAACAAATGCGATCGCGCTCACAACCCAGAACCCAGTTGGATCAGACACGATGCCTGTGGTTGTCAAATCTCGAACTGTAACCAATAGAGGCGTAACAGGATTTAGCCTCACAATACTGCCAAATAGCCCACTTTTCGGGATTGGAAACACAACCGGAGTTAAAAACAGCCAGAACCCTGTAATCATTAATAACGCCCTCGAAAAGTCCTGATATAGTGTCGCCATTGGGGCTAGGAACAAACCTAAAAAAGTTCCTAGAGCAACCAAATGAATCAAGGCAACAGGAGCAATGATCACAGTCCAACTCACTGAAACTTGAAACAAGATAAACATTCCGACAATTAATAGCGTCTTAATTGCGAAATTAAAAAAGACTTCGCCCAACTTCGCCAGAATAATCGCTTCCCGTGGAAAGTTAATCTTTGCCAGCATCGGTTTCGCCTGGTTGACGGCTTGAATTGGCCCATTCAAAGATTCCACGAAGGTTTGCCATAAAGCCATGCTAAACATCACATAAGCTGGGTAGGGAATATTCGTTTCACCAATATTCACAACTCCGTTATTTCTGGCTAATGTGAAGCCCAATGCCGTGACGATCGGTGGCAAAAATGCCCAAAAAACACCTAAAAATGACTGCCGATACTGAGCGCTAAGATCTCGCACCAGCAACCGCCAAGCAAGTTCCCGTGAGGCCAACAAATCTCGCCACATTTCCCACAGCAGTTGCCTCGGTCGGCGAATTTGGCTCTCTGGTCGGTAAACAACTTTGCCTGTTAACCGTGGTGCGAGAATCCGACTGTTCGGAACTGAATTTCGTTGCCGCTTTTGACTCATAGTGGGAGATGTCCCTAACGCTATGGAAATCTTTGATGATGTTCAGAATTCAGTAATCCTTTGAACTACTCTTTCCGAATTCAGCCAACCTTAGATTCAGGTGCCTACATTAACTTTCTGTAACTTACTTGTAGGTCAGGATAAACTCGCAAGAAATCCCCCAGATTCATTGAAGCTTGATAAAGAAAAAACCTCTGCTCAAACTAAATGATGTCTTGAGCAGAGGTTTAGTTGGTTTCGCCTGAAAGCTCAGTGCGAAGACTTATAGACCTGTTGTTTGCATTTATTAACCCGGCAGTGAAAGACATTGCATCTCTACGTAGGGTGCTGTTAGCGTTAGCGTAACGCACCGATAGCCCGTTGCTGATGTGTTACGGCTGTTGCCTAACGCAGGCTACGCAATCAGGATTGACTTTCAAAGGACGTATGAACAAAAGTTGCCAGGTTATAGGAGAAATATTTCATAAAACGTCTCTCCTATCCAGTCGTATGCGTTCCTGTCGAGCTTGGGTGGCCAGCTTTTGGTGCGCCTGCTTTGCTTGCCGTTGGCGATCGCACTAATCATCAATATATTCTTACTTCACCACACCGTTGCTACCCAGCGACGTATGCCTTCAGGGTACCGAACAACCCCTTAAATCTGCACTGGATCAATCCCTAACTCGCTATCAAACTGCGCGAGTTAGGGATTGATCCAGTGCTAAGTCTCGTTCTTGTGGCGCTAAATCTCGTTCTTGCTCAACTTGTTCCCGCGCTTGTTCCACTTCTTCCCGGGTGAGCAACTTAAGGAATGAGGATTAAATAAAGTGGCAAATTCTGTGGAAGGGGCATCCTGCCTGTCACTCACAGTCGGGACAGCTATTCCACTTTATTTAATTCATGATCCTAAGCCAGTTTGGGGATCGTAGAAGCGACGTTCCTTTGGTAGTGGCGCAACACCCATAGCTTGCTCCGGAGTTTGTAGTAGATGACAACGTTTGGTCCAAACTCAGTTTCGGGTATGGGGAGTCACTTCCAATTCAGGCTGCTTCTGTGCCATGCGCCGCCTTAGTAAGCCCCAAATCCGGTGATAACTTTTGGAATCGTGAGCAACAGAAACTTTAAGTCTTGTTGCAGCGACCAGGTATGTAAGTATTTCAAATCTCCTCGATTCACCAGATTCAGATCACGCAGGTGCGATCGAGATTCCACCTGCCAGGCTCCGGTAATTCCTGGTAAGGCATTTAGCCGATGTTGCAACTCTGGACTAATTCGCACCGCATCATACAGTGCCCACGGGCGAGGCCCCACCAAACTCATTTCACCGCGTAACACGTTTAGCAATTGCGGTAACTCATCCAGGCTGTACTTCCGCATCCAACGGCCTAGAGGCGTAATCCGGGGATCATCCTGCAACTTGTGTAAACCATTTTGGTTTTGCATCACCTGATGATGTAAGCGGTCTGCTCCCACAACCATTGTCCGAAACTTAATGATTTGGAAGAGTTTGCCCCGTTCGCCCACGCGCCATTGTTTAAAGAAAATTGGACCGGGTGAAACCGCTTTGATTAAACCAGCCAGAAACAACAATAATGGACTGAGTGAGACTAATAACAACGCTGCAACGACCCAATCCAAGGCCCGTTTCATGTGCCACAATTGGGGACGTTTCTTTTGCGGGGCGCTGGGATTTTGATGTAGCCGCAAGTAGGCAGGTTTCTTTGCTCGCAAACAGGCATCTGCCCAAGATTTTAATCGGGTTTCTCCTAGTGACAAGTCAAGTTTTATCAGTATCACTGGCGATCGCTCTAAACAACTAACTAACCAATCCTGATTGCGGGGTGACAGGAAAACAACAGAATTCTCATCGGAGCAGGCGCGAACAATCAGTTTGCGTTGTCTCCAGGTCAGTTTATAGTCTCCAGGCGTAGCTTGAGTGGGTTGCTTAATCATCTGGATATTCGTGGGGCGTGAGTATTGAACCATGGAAACCTACCAATCAATCATGATGAGTTGAGTGTAAACAGTGGTAAATCACACCCCTATGACAACCAAAACTACTAACGTTGATAAACCGATGTGCTTCGATGTGGGCGTGGCACACCATTGGCGACCACTCCAATCACATTCAGGTTCTTCAACATTGTGGTTGCTTGCGTTAATTCTGAGCGAGTCACACGATCGAGCCGACCAACCATTAATACACCCGTCGCGTGCGTGCCCAAAACCATAGCATCTACTAAACCTAATACTGGAGGTGCATCCAGTAGAATCAAGTCGTAGGACTGCTCAAAGGTAGCCATCATTTCTCGCATCCGGTGCGAACTGAGGAGTTTAGCAGGATCAGATGGAGTGGGACCAGCCGTAATCACTGAGATGTTACTGCGAAAATCGGAATTAGCAGCATGCATCTGTTGAGGTAACGCAGCATGGCTGGTCAGTAAGGTGGAAAGCCCCTGATCATTTGGAAGATTAAGTAACTTATGTAAGCTAGGACGGCGTAAGTCTGCATCGATGAGTAGCACCCGTTGGTGTAACCGCGCCGCGCTTACAGCCAATCCCAAAATAATGGTTGATTTCCCTTCACCCGCTAAGGCAGAGGTCACCACTAGGGACTTGAGCGGACTGTTCATGCTTAAAAGCTGCACATTTTGATAGAGCAAGTCCAATGATTCTCGGAAAGGCTGCCATTGCAAAACCTGAGATGTGGCTGAGGTGAGGGAGCGCGATCGATTAAATGGTAGATTCAGTAACGGCGCATCCTCCTCCGCTTCCCTGACCAAAGCCGGAACCATCCCCAATAACGGTACAGGTACTTGCTTTTTCAAATCATCCGAACTGCGCACTGCATCATCCATTGCATCCCGCGCGAAGGCTGCTAATCCACCTAAAAATAAGCCCGCGACAACCCCCAAGATAAGATTGCGGCGCATATCAGGCCCCGTTTTACCACCCGGTAGCGGTTCTTCTACAATCTGCCAATCAAACCCACCCCGGGCAATTTCTAAGCCGATGTCCTGTTGCGCTTTCAACAGTTGCTTCAACGTGTTTCGTGTTAAATCAACTTCAGGTTGCAAGCGACCGTACTGAGCCAGCAGTTGCGGAAATCGTTGTAGCTCTGCTCGTAGTTCCTGCTCATAGTTGGCTAAACTGAACGCTCGACTCTCTGCCGCTTGCAAATTCACCTGATTCTCAACAAATTGGCTCACCAGAGATTGGTCCAAACCACCCAATTGCCCCGTGGCTAACAGTCCATCTCCACTACGATTCACTAACCGAACATCCGAGCCTAACACTCGTTGAACTTCAGTTTGTAATAATCCGAGTTGTCGTTGCCGTTGGTTACTCAGTTGCTGGATGAAGGGAGTGTTATCTTTGAACCGAATGCGTTGTTGCACCAATTGTAAGTCTGTTTTTTGAATCTCATTTAAGAGTGCTTGATACCGCGCTGATTGACTGAGTCGAGATGCCGCAACTGCTTCCTCTGGTGAAAGTGATATTTGCTGTTGTAGTGCTGCGTATCGACTGCGTATTTCGCGTAGCTGAATTAGATTTGATTGGCTTTCCTGGCGAACTCGATTCAGTGCATCGGCTTGAAACTGAGCTTGTGATTCTGGATTAATTAGTTCCTGCTCTTTACGAAACGTCTCTAATTCTGCCTCACTATCTTTAAGTTTCTGCTTAATTTCCGGTAGCTGTTGATTGACAAAGGAAAGACCACGGGTAAGCCGTTGCTGCTGCTGCTCCCGGTTGTAGTCTAAATAGACCTTTTGTAAGGCTTTCAGGATATCTTGTGTTTTAAGCGGATCATTACTGACGTAAGTCACCTGGAAGATTTTTGTTGCGCTATCTGACTTTTTTTCACCCGCGCTTACTTGTCCCACCTTTAGGGGTGCCTTGAAAGCTATCACTTGACCAGGATCGTTAGGGTCAAATTCAGGGTATTGAGTTTGTAGCAATTCCATCGCCCGCCGAGCTAGCGCAGAACTCTGCATCAGGCTAATTTGGGTTGCTGTATCTACCTCCACCTTGTTGGGGTCGGAAAATTCATTTTCCAAGGCTTGACTTCCTTCTTTCTTGCCCTGATAGTTTGGTTCAATGAGTAACTGCATCGCGCTAAGATATGTGGGTTCTTGTCGCAAGGTGTAGAGAGCCGCGATCGCTAGCGCTGTAATCAGTCCACCCAAGACCCAAAAGCGACGACGCAGCAGCACTCCCAGGAGTTGCCCATATCCTGCCTCGCTCTCAGGCGCAATAATTGAAATATTTTGAGTCGCTTGCATGAATTTGATCCAACAATGATTGAACGACTAAGTAGATACAAAATAGATACGTACGTAATTCTCAGCACCCGGATAAATTTACGAATCTATGCGACAAATCCAACATTTGCCAACACTCGCTCGACTTTGTGAAAGAAAGCATCCTCGGAGAACTGGCTAACGGCATGCTCTCGAATGTGTTGATAATCCCAGTCAATGTTGTTTGCTTCCAGCAAAGCAGTTTGCAACGATTCAGGGGTTTGACGTTTGAAAAACACCCCTGTTTCGCCGGGCACCTGCGTATCGAGAACACCACCCGCACCATAGGCGATGACGGGTGTGCCGCTGGCATTCGCTTCCACTGGAACCAAACCGTAATCTTCTAGGGCCGCGACCACGACTGATTTGGCTTTGGTCATGAGTTCGGTTCGTTCACGATCGCTCACATGGCCCAAAAACTTCACGTTACCGAGGGCTTGTGCTTTCAACCGTTCTCGCTCCGGCCCATCTCCCATAATCCACAATTGCCAGCCGAGCCAGTTAAATGCTTCAACGATCACATCCAGGCGTTTGTAGCTAATCATGCGAGCCGAAGCCAGGTAAAAGTTCTCTTTCTGGTCGGAGAAGGTGAATCGACTCACATCGATCGGGTAATTAATAGTGACGGCTTGTTTCCCGTAGATTTCCCGAATCCGCTTCGCTACGGTTGTGGAATTGGCGATATAGAGGTCAGGTTCTTGCGCATATTTCAAGTCCACCTTCCGCATGGCCTGAAAAATCTTCTCCAGAAATGGGTAGAAGTTTTGGAAGTCGCTGTATTCCCGCAAGTAGGTTTGCGTATCCCAGAGAAACCGCGTTACGTTGTGGCAGAAACACACATGGGTTGCATCTGGGCGCTTTCTCACCGCTTTTGCAAAACTGGTCGTGCTGCTGATGATTAGATCATAGTCTTGTAAATCAAGGGCGCGAAAGGCTGGGTAATAGAAGGGGGCCATCAGCCTGAAGTACTTTGTTGCACCAGGGACATTTTGCAAGACCGTTGTTCTCACTAAACGATCGCCCAATTCGATCGTGCGTTTGGGGTCATACAACGAGGTGAAAACATCTGCATCAGGGAAACGTTTGCAAAGTAATTCAAAAACCCGTTCTGCACCACCTCGTTGGGTTAAATAGTCATGAACAAGAGCAATTTTCATCATCAGATACCAGCTTATTGAAATACAAAGCTCAACAATCTTGAAGAGCAAACCCTTATGGCTTGTTAGCTTTTGACTTGTTAGCTTCTGAACTCATTTGTAGTCACTCAACACGGGGTTCTACAAATGCAACTGGTAGGTGGCCTGATTGATACACTCAACTATCAAATAATACTATTGATTCTATTAATTGAAACTGGCTTACGAACATCTCTTCATGAACTCTTTATTTACAATCCATCAGCTTCACGCAAAGAAATAATTGCATTTAGGAAGATGAAACAATTCATCAAATACAATAAGAGTCGGAAAGTACTTAAGTTTTTAAAGAAGAGGTTCAAGCCAAGTAAAAGCTTAAAGGATCAAAGTCTTACCATAAACTGAGAACTAGCTAGGGAATGCAAATTAGATAAAGTGGCAAATTTTGCGGAATAGTTGTAATGCCTGTCTTGCAAGGTTGGAACGGCTATCCCACTTTACTTAACTCATGAGTCTAAGCATGACAAGAAATGTAACAAAAGCCACATTAGCTAACTCTTTAAATCAGAGAAAAGTTTCAGCCTAAAGTTGAACCTAAGGGGTAAAGATCCTGAACAAGTTGATCAACCCAGTGAATGGACCTAAAATTTGACCAGTTCGTTCTAAGAAGTTAGATAACCCCGATTTCCGCACAATAATAATGTCGTTATTTCGAAGTCCTGGGTTCCCTGCGGTACTAAGTCCTTGTTCAAAGTTAACTGGAACTTCTCGTTTGGTCACAGTTCCATTTGGGTTGAGTCGAACTAAAGTGACTGACTTCTTAATCGCATCTCGATTAAAACCACCCGCTGCTAAAATCGCTTGATTTAAAGGAGTATTTGGTTGCAAACTAATAGCTCCAGGTCGCTCCACTTCACCTGCAATATTGACGGTGATTCTATCAGGAGAAAAGCTAGCAGTTGCCAAATCTGTCAACTCTGCATCATTGGGAGCTGTGGCTGTGGCAATCTCTACCGTATCTCCATCTTGCAGGGGTAAATCTTGCAGTACATCGCCTTCTTTAAGCAACTTCCAAAAATCCAGTTGAATAACCTGGGGTGGCCCTAACCGCGTAATTCGGCGTACTCGCACATTGCGAATGTCGGCTAATTGAGTAATCCCGCCAGCAACTTGAATGGCCCGAGTCACGCTGGGTACTTGCAAGAGGTTGGGGTTAATCAACTGATCTCGCTGGCCAACTGCCCCTTCCAGCAAGGTATATGGACCAGGCCGATTCACTTCGCCCACAACCGTAATTTTTAAGGGACGATTGTTCCGGGCTGCGAAGTTAGCGGCGGCGAGTTGTTGTGCTTCTTGCAAGTTAACTGTCGCCGTGGCAGGAATGAGCACGCTATCACCATCTTGCAACCGAATATCCTGTTGTAGGTTGCCGCCCCGGAGGAGATCCCATAAATCGACTTTGATCACTTCATTGGTGCCTTGACCAACAGGACGTAAGCGGCGAATTTCCACCTGGCGTAAATCTGCGGCCTGGGTCACTCCTTCCGCTAGTTGGATGGTGCGACTCAAACTGGGTACGTTTCCTTCTGTAGATAAAGCCGGAACGGTATACGTACCAGGACGATTCACTTCGCCTGAAATTGCGACTCGAATGGGTCTGGGTGCAATCAAACTCACCGTGATCACGGGTTGTTGCAAAATGTTGCGGTAGCGGGCTGAGATCGCACTCTGAGCCTGTTCTAATGTTCGTCCTTGCACCCTGACAGCTCCAATGAGCGGCAAGTTAACACTGCCATTGGGGAGAACCTGATACTCCCCGCTAAATTCCTGCACATTAAAAATATCGATTCTGATTCGATCGCCCGCTCCCAGTAAATAACCATCTCCTTCGGTGGGTCGTGTTGTTGGGGCTTGCAGCACGGCTGACTGGCGGGGGCTTTGAGCCGGAACAGGGGCCGCGATCGCCGCCCACATTAGCAGGGAAACGAGAAACGCTTGATTCAAGGAAGGCTTTCGCAACAAACCGAAAGACTGTTTGTGTAAATTCACAGTAAGCTCCTGTTCGTTCAGTAGATCCCAAATAACGCATGAGAGGAACACATTCGAATACTTGTACCCACCGCCTCCGAGTTTCTCCGGATAGTTCTTGTTACCTCATAAAACTTTCAAAAAGTTGGCTCAATGCACTGAGTACGTCAAGTTGCCGAATCTATCCTGATTGTTCAAGAAATGTATGAAGAACTTATACGATGGCGATCTTTTATCCACATCAAGTCATGCAACAGCGCAAGCACAACTTTCTAATTCACACGGTAGACATGCACAGTGAGCCTGCTACCCTGTCATTGCGACCGGAGCAGACCCAAGCCTTTAAACCTCCTTTACCGCCGCCACCAAATCCTAAATATCTTCAATCTGAATCGATCGCTGAGTCTGATGAACCAACCTCCGATGAGTTTTCAGATTCACCTCATACCCATCCTGAAAACAGTCCTTACGAAGTTCAAACGGAAGGGCCTCTAACTTACTTCAATTATTATTTTGAAGAATTAGGAACGGTTGCTGCGTCGGATGAAGCAGAGTCAAAATCAAACTCCAAGCTGGCAGTTGGCATGGTCGGAGCTGGAGTTGTTGCGGCAACGGTTGTTTCCGGCTTAGTCATTGGTGATGCGTTGCAAAGAGCACAAGCACCAGAAGATGGACAACCGAAGAACACAAGTCTGAAGCGAAGTTCAGCCGAAAAACCAACTCGGACTCCGGCGGTTTCTCCAGAACGGCAGGAAGTTGAGCGATCGCCCGTTCAGAAAACATCACCCAGTTCAACACCTACCCTTCCGGCAAAACCAAAGCCTGGAAAAACCTCTTTCTTATCAGCACCAGAACTGCAACTTCCACCACCCGCCGTTCCGATCGCCGCCCCCGAAACTTTAGCTCTAGCACCAACGCGATCAGCGCCTCCCAATGTTTCTCCGACTGCACCCACGCCCCGCCAGCCATCACCGTGGGTCGCTGCAAATGTTCCGCAAATGAGTGTGCAAGAGGCTGCAAATCGCCAAGCTGCTGGCTCACTGATCGCCCAACCAGAAAAACTTCCAACCGAGCGGCAAAATTCCAGCCAAGGAACGCCCCTGCCGCCGATGGATGCTGGTGCAAATGCAGATCGTGAACCACTTCCATCGCCAGCGATCGCTCCCAGTGCAACCTCATCCACTCAAACTGAATCCTCTAATGGCACTCCAGCCGCAACCGGAGAAAATAATTCTAGCCAAAGCGCGGCCGCTCCCCTCCCCAACCAGCCTTCTAACGAGGAAACAAGCGGCCTTCAGCAATTGTTCCCAGTTAAACCATCCGATGCCGGGACGGGCGATCGGGCCACCGCAACATCAACAACTTCAACCGCATCCCAACCTCAAGAGCAGTCTCCCAGCACCCAAGCTAGAGGCACTCAAGGAATTCAGGCTTACATCAATTTGCCCCGCAGTTTGCCACCCGACCGTACCGTATCGCTGATGCCCTTAAGCCAACAAGCAGCAGTCGAAGCGGCGAACACAACGAAAGTTGGAGAATTTGCGGTTCGTCAGGTAAACACGCAAGAATACCAGAAGGAATGGGCAACCAGTAGCAAAACGGATGATTCAGATCTGGCAAATGCATTTCCGGCCTATGGGTTTATTGATTACCAACGTCAAGTTATCGTTGTTTTACAGGCTAAGCCCGACACTGCAACACTACAGTCTCAGCAACCATCCGGTCCCAACTCCTGAGACCTTACCGACTTGGAGCTAGCCACAACGCCATATTCTTCAGATATGTCTTCAAATCACTCAGGGCACTAGGTTCAGTCTGCATCGTATCTCCTGGTGGCTCATCCACAAAGCTAGGGCAACCCAAACTGGCATCCCAGTTGTAATCGCAGAAGTGATGAAACGTTGATTCAGCGATCGCCCGCCCCAGCAGATTGCCCTCGTCATCCTGTTCCCGCTCAAAGGCGATCGCTAAATTGAACGATCGACCCGTTGTTTTACTCAGCCCCGTGGCGATTACCCGCGCCGCACTTCCTGCTGGGACACTTACAGCCCCTTCATGGGGATGGGCCGGGAGGAACTGAATTGTGCCAGTGGGTGATGTCTCACGCTTCAGCAGTTCATGGATTGGCTCTACAGGCGTAATTAACTGACAGTCTCCATTGCGACCTGAGTGGTAATTGGGCCACAAAATGTAGGTCGTATAGGGGTCATCGATGCAATGGCGAGCGGCATCGGGTTCGGGATTTTTGGTATGAAAATGATGCGCTTCTCCCACGCCTGCCAGCGTACACACGGAGCAGCCCAGATCCATGTGGTCACGTGTCACCATCATGCCGCCCCCCCGTCGCCGGAACTGACTGATTCCGATGCAATCGTTTTCGCTGATGCCATCTCCCGTATCCACTGCAAATAACCAAAGCTCGTCAAAATCGGACGTATCTAGAGTACTTAAAACTGGATCGTCTCCCGCGGCATTAGCCTCCCGATCGCGAGACACAACCTCACATAAGGGCTTACCTTGATCGTCCATTAACGACGCTAAATAGTTATGCAAAAGCGAAAATCGGGCGATGCTCCAGTCATCTTCTGTTGTTGGAATCGTCGTTTGGAGCAGAATCCGAATCGGTTTCACCACGGGCAAATCTCCTAAAGCAGCGATCGTGTCATACCCCTATTGTCTATTGAAATTGTGCCTCAAGCTATTTGAACGTTGTTCTATTCTGATTTAAGCGTGATACAAGTCACATGATTTGAAGGAGTCCATCACAAATAACATTGATACACGTCAACGCTTGCGCATTGCAAGATCACGTCACTCAGCAGGCTGCAATCACTTCAACCAGCTTGTTGATCAAGGATATTAGGTCTACTGGAGCGATCTGTCTTATCCCAATCCCTTCCTTCTCAATCCACTATTGTCGTTAATCGCAGCCCCGCCATGAACACCTCCCGCCTCAACCGCCTCATTTCCTTCCTGCAAGAAGAACTATCCATTCCCTCTGAATCGATTCAAATTGCCATTCGGCAGGAGGAAACCCCGAATCTCTTTCCCATGGTGTTGTGGCAGTATGGGCTAGTCTCTCTAGAGCAGTTGGACCGGATCTTTGATTGGCTGGAAACAGCTTGAAATCGAGAGTAGCGGAGAGAAAACAGACATTGCGTCAGGGAAGAGGCCAAGTTGGTGATAAGTCAGAAAATAGAAGCCGAAATTGATCGCCTTGCTCAAGCTTACGTCAGTAAACGGAAAAATGCTGCTTTGGCGATCGGCGGGATGCAGCAAGGGCACTCATTCTTTCGGGGATTTGGCAAAATTAGCCCGACAAACCCAGTGCCACCAGATCCTCAAACAATTTATGAAATTGGCTCAATCACCAAAGTGTTTACTGGGCTTGTCCTTGCCAACTTGATTAACGATGGGATTGTGGATCTGGATGACTCAATTCGGCTTTACTTGCCTTCAGCCGTTGCTCGATCGCTCCCTGCAGTTGTTCAGACTATCACTCTACGTCAGTTAGCGACTCACACATCGGGTCTGCCCAGATTTTCAGATTGGCTCTCCAGCGATCGCTCCGATCCGGCCAATCCCTACAAAAACTATACGGCTTCAGATCTGTATGCCGACCTGGCAACTGTGAAATTGCTCAGCTCACCGGGACAAAAACACGAGTACTCCAATTTGGGGATGGGACTACTGGGGCATTTGCTGAGCTTGAAAACCGCCCAACCTTATGAAGATTTGGTGAAAAAACTAGTTTGTGAACCGCTGTGGATGTCCGACACCACAATTCATCTCACGCCGCAACAGCAAAAACGCCTGGTTTTGGGCCATTCTGCCAATGGGAGCCTGACCTCAAACTGGGATTTTGATGTTTTGGCTCCAGCAGGGGCGTTTCGCTCGACTTTGGCAGACTTGCTGACATTTATTCAAGCGAATCTGAATGAAACTGAAACCCCAATGACTGCCATGTTCCAGCGATCGCATCAGCCATCCTTCAAAGTCAATAATTCTTTCAGTCTGGGATTGGCTTGGCACATTCTGACCTTACCAAAAAACGACCTGTATTGTCATAGCGGTGGAACAGGGGGCTACAAAAGTTTTTTGGTTTTTGAACAGGCGACTCAAACAGGCGTTGTCATTCTTTCAAACTACGGTGATGCCATAGTGAATGATGAGTCTCTAGATGAAATGGCGATCGCCATCCTGGTGCTACTTGCTCAAACTTAAAAAGCTCTGAAGGAAGGCCCTCCAGAGCTTAGAAACATTCACTTGCTAAGAATTAAGCGTTGTAGGGTGCTACACCGCTAAACTTCAGCTTTGCTGGGTCGGGGTTTTTGCCAATATTACGGGGAACACTATTCACCGCAACGCGACCGGGATTCACTTTCTCAGGGTAAACACCATCTGCAGGGTGCAGATATTGAATTTCCCCATTGGGGAAGACACGGTAAATCTTGTAATCGATTTTGAACTTAGTCTTCAACTGGGTTCCCAGCGCCAAACATTGCTCTTTGCGAGCCAGGTACAACAAGTTGTCACCTTCTCGCATAACCGCAGCGCCAGCCGTAGGCATTTCAAACACCTGCTCTTTAGAACTTGACCAGGTAATTGCGTATTTTTCTTCAACAAGTGCTTTTGTGAGTAGCCCACCGGTGCTTCCACCGAAAATGGGAGCTTGTCCAGTAAGAGTATCTGCCATTGGAGTTCTCTCTTAGGGTTTTACGGAATCCTATCACTCACTCTGCGCCCTACTACTGACTTCTTTGAGAACTGTAACAGTTCTTTAGAGAAAAGGTTTTGGGGAGAAAGATGGGATTAGATCAATATTGATTGTACCGATATAAAGTCCAATTGATGAGTGGTGCTTCCAGCGCAGCGACCCCCCGCACAGCGAACCGGCCAACCCGATAGCCGTGGCTGGCGAGAAACTGCAAACAGGATTTTTGGTCAAGCAAGGAAAGATACTCAAAGCAAATAATTGCCGGTTTGATCTGGTCAAACGGAAACATCTTGAGAATTTCAAAGTCGAAACCGGGAGTGCCTAACATGAGAAAATCTAAGCGCTGAACCTGATGCTTTTGAAGAAGAGATTGCATTGTCATCGCTGGAATTTTGATCTCGACGATCGCGCTATCAAGATCATCGGGAATTTCTGCAAGCTTCTTCACATGCTTCCAATAGTAGAGCGCGCCTCGCACTCTGTCTCGATCCAAACTGGATGATTGCGATACCCAAAAAGGTAGATTTGGAATATCTTCGCGCACCTGAAAAAAGCTGGTTGTGCCATCTTCTGGTGCGATCGCTAACTGCTCAAAAATAAGCTGAGGTTCATCCTCGTAACTTTTTTTAAGTTCTTGAAATGAAGTAGATAAAGGCTCGACCAAAATCCCTTTCCAGTGATAGCGACGAATTAAGTCGGCTGCTGGATCGGCTGACTTACCATCATGGGCACCAATTTGAATAAAGAAAAAATCTGTATGATCTTGTACATAATTTTGAACAACTAAATCAAGTAAATTAATACAAGGATAATCAACGAGTTCAGTCTCTAGAGGGTCGTTTTGCACTTTAGAAAGCTGATATCCAAACTTATTCGCAATCTTTTGAAGAATATTTACTACCATTCTGATTAACTAGCTAATGGAAATGCAACCTATTCCAAACAATCATGTATACAGCGTTGAAAATTCGAATGTCGTGCAGAATACATTTGTTAATACTTTAAGATATACAGCTTTTGCAGTGCATTTACTTTGCTTTTTGCGATCGCGATCGCTTGCGATTTGTGGTGGCAACTGGTTCTTCGTCATTAGAGAAAATAGGGAGTGTAACGTGAAACTTACTTCCTCGATCTTTCCCTTCCGACTCTGCCCAGATTTGGCCACCCAAACCATTGACGATTTGGCGACAGATCGCCAACCCCAGTCCCGTGCCGCCTGCCGATCGTCGCAGTGCTCCTTCCTCCTGATAGAAGCGATCGAAAACAACCTCCAAACGATTTGGCTCGATCCCTCGCCCTGTATCGGCAACAGTGACCTCTAGCATTTGCCCACCGTTGGGATGAGCCTGGATCAAGACTTTGCCGCTAGGTTCGGTAAATTTACAGGCGTTATCCAATAGTTTGGAAATGACTTCCACCACCCATTCGCCATCTGCTTTCACTAGTGGCAATTCATCAGGCACCTGAGTTGTGATTTCGGGTAAATCAATTCCTCTTTGGCGTGCTCGTAAGCTACTCAAAGCAAGATCAACACATTCTTGAATCGGCAATGCCTCCAGATGCCATTGAACCCGCCCACTTTCTAGTTGCGAGAGCGTCAGAAAATCTTGAATCAACTTCCGCATTCGATCGGCATCCGATAGGGCTGATTTAAGCATGACCTGGCGCAGCTCAAGCGGCATATCTGGCTCGCTCGCTAAACTCTCCAAACACACCTGGATGGTTGAAAGTGGTGTTCGCAGCTCGTGTCCGGTGATCGCGATCAGATTGCTGCGAGTCCGATCAAGGGCTTCGAGTTGTTGATTGAAGTCTTCCAGGTTGGCATAGGCTTCAGCTTGAATCAGGGCGACCCCAATTTGCGTGGCGATCGCCTCAATCAACTCCACGCTGGCATCATTCCAACTTAGTGCCAATTCGCAATCATGAACTTCAACGATGCCCAGCAGGCGATTTTGGTGGATCACGGGCACCATCAACCACGAGCCTATTTGCCAGGTTTGAACTTGAGTCAACGGCGGCGTTACGGCTTCACCGTGAATGAGCCAGCTTTCGGCCTGGGCATCCTCAATAAATACCCGTTCTTTCTGCTGAATAACGGCTCGAAACAAGGGATTGTCTCCCAGATTCCAACTTTGCCCTAACAGGGACTTTGCTGTTCCACTCAAGTGTTCGTGCTGAATTTGAACCGTAGCATCATTTTCTTTGCAGCGATAGATTAAACAACGACTTGCCCCTAAAGCGATTCCTAACTCCTGTACCGCCACGCTGAGAATATCGTCTGGATTGAGCGATCGCCGAATGGCCGCAGTAATGGAGTTCACTAAGCGTTCCTTCTGCTCCTGTGCCGCAATCGAGCGGTAGGCTTTCAGCAGTTTGTACTGTCCAGCTTGTAGATACGTCACTAATCGCTCGGCAAACGGAGCTGGATCAACGCTATTAAATCCCGCAGGTGGGTGATTCAGCAGCGCTTTTCTGGCAAGAGCAACCTTTTCGGCCAACTCTGGTCGGTAGTCCAGAATGCGGTTGAGCAGAAGTTCCGTTGCTGTAGAAACCACTTCACGATCGAAAGTCCAGATCCCTTCAAAACGTCTAGCCTGATCCAACCCCAATAACGCCGGCATTTCTTTGTCGGTTGAAGCTCCCTGCCGTTCTCGACAGATGAGACAGGACGCATAGGCTGGCCCCAAAACAACGAGGTGCCATTCTTGTGCCAGGCCATCCGTTGGTTCAAACGCGATCGTCTCGTAGTGGTCAGACTGGTGCTTGAAGTCAGTCTCCGGAGCCGCCAACACATAAACCTGATCTGTTCGTTCCGAAATACGGAGATAACGGTTCGCTTCCTGCCGGTAAAATCGTTCTCGCTGAAAGTTGGCGATAACCAGTGGGCGATCGCTCCCCGCCAAAACCTGATCCTCCATCGCATGGGAGAGCGCCGTCAGAGAAGGCTTGAAATAAATTTGGGATCTGAGTTCTGGTAAGGCGTTTAGCAACCCTTCCAGAATGGAGGTGGAGTTACTCATTCACGAAAACTCTACAAATGGCTCCAAATTCAGGTGTGTCATCTTATATTGTGAAGCAGCTTGACCCCTATTCGCCGATCCAATTTGCTTGCAAAGACCCAAAACCGTCATCTATACGATTGTGAACCCACTCGTGAAACTGCGTAATTTCTTTGCCAGTAGGTGATTGGGAGGCTTTCTCCTCTAGTCTGAATTTGCTAGAACTGGATCGAGTTAATTCTTTTTTGCAATAAATTTTTCTCCGTAAAGAAATATGTCGTGGATGTTGCTCTGGTCTGCACTACCAATTTCATCGAGTTGGATGCGATGGAACTTATTCCTGGCGTTAATTCCGCTGGTTTTAAGTTTCGGCCTTTTCCAGTGGGCAAAGCGGCGATCGCTGACCTGGTGGATTGGAGTTTTGCTGTTTGTGGCCTTCCTGCCCAATGCACCCTACATCCTCACTGATATTATTCACCTGGTAGAAGAAATTCAGCGCACCGAATCACTTCTCTTCAACACGTTGATCACCATCCCCAAATATGCCGTGTTTATTCTGATTGGGTTTGAGGCATACGTGTTGGCACTAGTGAATTTAGGATTCTATCTGCTTGCTCATGGGTTAAACCGCTGGGTGTTGCCCATCGAACTGATGCTTCACAGTTTGAGCACGATCGGCATTGCCTTGGGACGGTTCGATCGCCTAAATAGCTGGGATTTAGTGACCCAACCAACTCAAGTTTTCTTAACCCTGTTCCAAACTTTGACAAATGAGCGATCGCTGTTATTTATCTTGATCGGCAGTTTAATCATCACCACGTTATACTGGGTATCCAAGCAAATCGTTCTGGCTCTCAGCCTTCGTCATCAACTTTTATTCTCAGCACCGTTTAAGATGGGAAAAGACCAAAAACCAGCCTTCAACATCAGCGCGTGATATGAATTCAACGATCGTCCAAACCACTGAAATTGATCAAGAGTTGTCCAAGCGCCACATCGACCTGGATCCAGGTGGCTACTTCATCATCTATCTTGACCCGAATGAAAAGTTAATTCGAGCCAAGCATTTCTCCAACTTCATTGATGAGCGTGGGTTAGCGTGTGACCCCGAAACGGGCAAACCCCTCCCCTGCGATACTAAAGTTGAGCGCACCCCAACCCAAATTTTTAGTGGTAGAACGGCAAAGGAAATCTGTGTGCAAATTTTTGAACAATCAACTCACTGCCCCGTCACTCGTCTAGATCACGCCTCCTACTTGGGGCGGGAATTTCAACGAGCTGAAGCCGCATTGCTGACGCATCAAACCTACGTGCAAGATTAAACCCCTGCTTCAATTCCACTAACAGCAGGGGCTGAACGTTTGATGGCGGCTCATACTCCAGTCGCTTCTATAGACAGCGATCGATTGGCAGCAGGCGGTTTGCCAGTTTCAACAAACGCCTTCTGAAACTGGGGATACCACTCAGCTAATTCTTCCGCTGACAGGCTGAAAATAATGGGTGCATAACGAAACGCTGTCAGCACTCCGCGTAATTGCGGAAATGTCCAGCGACGACTCAGGCCATCCTTAAAAAATTCTGCAATCACCCGACGAGTGTTCAGGACGTAAAAGCGAGTGCGATCGCGTCTGTGATCGTTTGAATATCTCTGCACACAAACAGCCTGATTCAGCGATGAAAGCGTCGAGACGATAAAGCGCGACAGTCGTCCGCTACCGCTTTGAAAGTGATGCAACTTTGCATTTCCGGCTTCTAGAAGCATGCCGTGCTTAGACACCCGGTAACTAGCGTCCATATCTTCATTCAGCGCGTAATACAACAGCAACGGCTCAAAGCGCTCTTTTGCAATCACTTCGCGGCGAAAGGTCATGCGGCATCCATGAAAAATCCGGGTGAAATGAGCATTCATCGCAGTTAGCGACTCTGGCACTTCATAGTGGGGGAAATCGCCATAGTAAGGAATACAAGTTACCTCGTTATTCATCAAGAAAATATTTTTCCAGACAAAATGCTGCAATCCACTAATGCTCACCGTCCATTGATTCTGCTTCCAGCCAACCGATTTAGTAGTATCCTCAACAACCATTTCATCCGGCATTGTGTCTGCTAAAGACGCTTGAATTCCAGCTACACGCTGTTCTACATCGGCCTCATAGAGGCTCATGATTTCCGCTGCACAATCTGGATGCATGAAGGAATCATCGTCAATCATGAACAAAATATCTGCGGTTGCCAAATCAATCCCCTGGTTTCGTTGCAACGGCAGACCGGGTTGATTTGCGGGAACATAAACCCAGCGAAGATCGGGCGCGATCGCAGCAATTTCGGAGAGAACTTTGTTAGCAGTTGTTTCCCAATTGTCACTAGCGTCAACAATAATAATTTCCGCAGGTGGCCGAGTTTGCGCCACAGCCAACTTGATACATTGAGGCAAAATCTTTTCCCTTTGGTAGGTTGCCACAACAAGTGCCCAAGTAAGGGGTTGCTTCATACTTTCGAGTGTCAGTTTACTAAAGGGTTATCGATAGACACGATGCACTAGCTTTAGAGTAGACAAGGAACTCCGGCAAATTCACCTACAGGAGAAGAATTAAAACATCTCTATGAAGATTCTCTTAAAGCATTTAGCTTGCTAATGCTGCATGATCACGTCGTTACAATATGGGTTGGTCAAAATTGGTGGTTCCCACGGTAGGAAGGATTGTGAACTGTCCACTTCTCTTTTTTGGAAAGGGCTATGGATTTGCCAGTTAACGTTTACGGCCTGTCAATTGGTTGAAATGACGGCGTTCTTGTTCCTGCCGAATCAGTTGAACACTGAAGGTAAGAGGATCTTCGACTAGTTTCCAGAGCGCAAATTTCTGTCGCCACCGTTCATACCCTGCTGAAATTGCTCCTGCTAGCAAATCTCTCCATCGGACGGCAATTTTATCGGGGGTAAATTCTTTGGCTCGCTGCCACCCATTCTCGACCATGGCACGATACAGCTCAGGATTGTGTTTTAGTCTCAGTAAGGCTTCGATCGCCTCTTGTGGATTATTGACTTCAATGTAATCCAGTTCAGATCGGTAAAGCTCTTGGTATGCCGGTTCTGCGCCTAACAGGGCTGGACAGCCCGCCATCCAGGCGTTGATCAACTTAGTAGGAGGCTTAGATTCCAGGTACAGGTCAGAGCGCTGACGAATCGCAATCAGGACATCGGCTTCAACGTAATCCGTCCAAGTTTGCAGGTCAATGTTGTAGTCAGCGTCGGTGGTGAAGTGAATGCCGATCGCTTGAAGTTGGCGAACAAAGTCCTCACTCTTGTAAGCTTCAGGCAAATAATACCAGCGTCCTTTGAAGACTAAATTCTGAACGCGATCGCCCCTTGCTGCATTTCGCACCTTGAGATCAGGCTGACTCCAGTGAGGTAAGTAATGATCCCGATCGGTTAAAACATTCAATCGATTCTGCACAATTCGATGCTGGCAAATGTAAGGACGTGGGCGATCTTGTTGACAAACAACCAAATAACTTTTGAACGGCAAACTCTTGAGCAATCGCCGCTGCATTAATTCCTCGCGAGAGATTACACAGATTGCATTAGGAACGTAATGCGGCACCAGATGTACATCCAATCCTCGACATTTTAGTTGTAGATAAGTTTGCATAATCCAGGAACTACTACCACCCCACTCAGCTCGGTAGAACTGCTCAAAGGGTGGCATCTGAGAGACGTGAGTAAACCTCTCGCACAATTCAGGATCGTTGCGAACAAAGTAAACAGGATGTGGCAGGGGCGCTAGCATTGGGCGATCGCTCAACGATAGGGAGCAATCATCCTATCATGCGTACACTTTGCGGTAGTAAGCCTGGTATTCTTCCGACAGCAATGGCTTCCACCAAGATTCATTAGCCAGGAACCATTCCACCGTTTGACGTAATCCTTCATGAACTGTAACTGATGGTTTCCAACCGAGTTCGGTTTGCAACTTGGTTGAGTTGATGGCGTAACGGCGATCGTGTCCAGGCCGATCTTTGACAAAAGTAATCAACTCCTGCGCTGGGCGCACGGGTAAGTCGGGAGCCATTTCGTTCATCAATTCACACAATAGATGAACCAGATCCAGGTTTTTTACCTCGTTATTGCCACCCACATTGTAGGTTTCGCCCACTTTGCCTTTGGTCAAAACAGCATCGATCGCACTGCAATGGTCTTTTACATACAGCCAATCCCGCACATTCTGCCCATCCCCATACACGGGTAACGGTTTCCCCATCAAAATATTGATACACATGAGGGGAATCAGTTTTTCGGGGAAGTGATAAGGCCCATAGTTGTTGGAACAGTTCGTAATCGTTGTGGGCATGCCGTAGGTGTGGTGATAAGCCCGTACCAGGTGGTCACTCCCGGCTTTGGATGCTGAGTAAGGGCTATTAGGCGCGTAAGGTGTGGTCTCTGAAAAAGCGGGATCATCCGGTTCCAAACTGCCGTACACCTCATCCGTGGAAACGTGATGGAAGCGGAAATCCATTGAGCGATCGTGAGTTAACCAATGCTGCCGAAACGCCTCCAATAACGTGAATGTGCCCACGACATTGGTTTGCACAAAGGCAGCAGGGCCTAAAATTGAACGATCGACATGAGATTCAGCCGCAAAATGGACCATTACATCAACTGACTCATCTTGCAGGAGAGCATCGATTAGAGGGCGATCACAAATGTCTCCTTGCACAAATCGAAAGTTCGGATGGGCATCTAGAGGCACTAAGGTTTGGCAATTACCGGCATAAGTCAATGCATCTAATACAATGACTCGATCATGAGGGTATTTTTCGCACCAATAATGAACAAAGTTTGCTCCAATAAAACCTGCTCCACCAGTAACGATTAAACTGCGCTGTTTGGTGCTGGATTGAATTTGTGTAGAAAAAGCCATTGTCCTACCTGAATAATTGTCTGAATTGCAGTGTTTGTTTGAAACTCAATACTTTCTTACAAAAACAACTCGTGTCAATGTTCAACGTTGAAATAGTCAAACAAAACTTATGCTGTGATTGAAACAGTTGAACCGATTTGAACCTTTTTCTGCATCACAAGGTCAGTATAAATCTCAACGATTTGCTTTGCTTTTGCACCCCATTCAAACTGTTTAGCCCGCTCGATCGCGCGCACAGACATTTGTTGCCGGAGTTCTTTGTCTTCAACTAAAGAACGAATTTTGCTCGCCATTTCTTGAATTACATAATCACGCGAAATCGGTTCAATTTTAAATCCTGTTCCAGCTGTGACGTACTCAGCGACACCACCATTGTTAACAACAATGCAAGGTAAACCACAAGCCATGGCTTCCATTACCACAGCACCACCGAACTCCCGTACAGATGGGAAGCAAAAAATATCAGAGCGACTGTAATATTCCCGTGTTTCATGCTGTTTAACCCAACCTACAAATGTAACAAGAGCTTGTAAGTCAAGTTCACGAACTCGCTCTTCAAGCTCTTGTCGTTCTGAGCCATCGCCAACGATCGTGAGTGAAAGCCTATTTCGTAAAGATGCATCAAGTTCTGCTAATGCTTCAATAACTAAATCAGCTCCTTTATAAGGAACTAACCGTCCAACAAATAGTAGTTCTACTTTTTCATTTAATGCTCTGCTACTACCATCCTCTTCTAGAAAGCTACTCGAAATACCATTTTCAAAAAACAATTTAATTCTTTCATCTTCAAGAGCAAATAGCTGCTTCAACATGTTTAGAGTATATGTTGAACCAGATAAAATACGATCTGCTTTCTTGTAAGTTTCGATATAACCTGGAAGTAGATAGCGCCCAAAAGGTCTTAAAAAATTCCAAAATGTCTTTTCCTTCTTAGCAGTTTCTTTAAAGCCTTGGGGAAAAGGAACACCTCCATTTACAGGCCCTAAAAGAAAAGGCGTGTTATGACAAGCTTTGGCGATCGCAACTGGATAACGTGGCATCATGGGTGTGATCGAATGTACGATGTCATACTGCCCTTGGCGCACATCCTCTCCAAAAAGCCGATAAACTTCGCGGTTAAACTCTGCATAAATTGGATATGAAAGAGCCAGATAAAGAGGCCAATTTGCTTGCCCTTGATTAATCAAGTTACTAATGAGCTGGTGATATTGTTGAGCAGCTTTACTTTCATCGATATAGATGATATCGAAATGATGTTGATGTTTTCGAAAACCTTCTCTATTTCTGCCGTGGGTCACAAGAGTAACATCAACAATTTGACTTATTTCCTTATAGAAGTTGTAAGCAACCAATGGAACAGAAGCCCAATCAGGATTACATTGCTCAGCAATCATCAAAACTTTCAAATCAAATGTACTCATCAATGTACTCCTGTATTCCCGCCAAAAGGTCTAGATAAACGTAAATAATCAGTTTAAAGATCTTTTTTCTTCTACTTTTAGGAAGAATCACTTATCTAAATAAACCCCTACTGACGTGTTAATTCACAAGTTGACTTTGCCTCAAATAGATCTGCCACTCGATTCAGGATATCACCCATCGCTGCTCCAGATGCCTCATCAGAAAAGTACTCAGCAGCATACGACTTAGCCGCCTGACCCAAACGATTTCTTAGGTTGGCATCATTCCAAAGAAGCTCGATCGCATCCGCCAGATCCTTCACAGAGCCAGGCTTAACCAGTAAGCCGGTTTTACCATGAATAATGTAATCTTCAGCTCCATTACAGTGGGAAGCAATCACGGCTCGCCCCATTCGCATAGATTCAACAATTGTGACCTGCCCCGCTGCCGTAATCAGTTTATCTGCCAGCAAAGGCACAACATTGATACGTGCTTCTTGAGCTAATCGGATGCATTCTTGCTTACCAATGCCAAACGGAGTTTTTACGCATGACGGAACATCTAACCCAGCTAGTGCCCGCTTCCCAGAAGCAACAACTGTTGGAAGCTTCAGCTGTTCAATCACCGAAAAGAGGGTAGAGAAATCACGATGCGCCGATCCCAGGGAAACTAGGAATGGATTTGTCGTGTTTTCTTCAAACAAGAGGGGAATATCTGCTGACTGATATGGAATAAATTGAAAACGCTCTTTTGGAAGACCTAACCACTGACTGTAAATATCGCACTCTCGACGAGTATGAACAACAAACTGAGTTACATTTTTGAGGCTAGCGCGAGCAAGATGGCGACGAATTCCTGGGTAACACTTTCCGACATTAAATAACCAGGCCACGATCGGAACTTGCTTCCGGTAAATTCGTTGATACATGCCCACGGTTGAGGCAAGCTGAGGGAAAACAGTAATGACACCTCCTTGTGTTTGTTTGACCGCTTCTTTGCCTTGGTCGAGGTAATGCAACCACCGTTGGTAACTAGTGACGGGCGAGGACTGATTATGCCAGTTCGTTAATGGTTGACCATGAGGAACAATTGTAAAACGATGCCGATCTCCAGGAACATAAGGAAGCAGCCAATCACCATCAATGGCTGGGTCATGAATAAAAGAGGCTGCAACAGTCCAATGCATGGAATCTCTAAATCAAAAGAGGAATGTAACCAATCCAATTAACTTTAATCTAAAGTTCCCCGGCCATACCAGAATCCTACAAGCATAGTAGTGTCTAATCAATTTCTCTTGACGAATTAGGAAATAAGACCAACCAATGTGAATGAAGTAACGAACGATTCGGTTTACGCTAATTCAACCTGCGAGTCGTCTCCAATCATAAATCGCAGAGCTTTAGGCCGTTGAGGCGCAAGTTTAAGTTGTGCCCTCTGTCCAATGACGCTGTCTACGATCCGCTGGTGAATTCCGGTCAGTTTTGCACCACGCAGAATTACACTATGCTCCAAATCTGTATCAATTAAAGTAACTTCATCCGCAATACTACTGAAAGGGCCAATGAAGCAATTTTCCAGGTGGCAGTTTTCCCCAATGATGACGGGGCCACGGACAATGCAGTTCACCAGTTGAGAGCCTTTGCCAATTTGCACACGTCCAGAAATTTGACTACGATCGTCAACATTGCCGTGAAGTAAAGACTGTAAGCAAGTATCAAGCACAATCTGATTTGCTTCTAACAGGTCGTCTTTCTTCCCTGTGTCTAGCCACCAACCTTCAATTTTGCGAGCTTCAACAGCTTGTTGATGGTCAATCAAGTTTTGAATGGCATCTGTAATTTCTAATTCGCCCCGGGCAGAAGGTTGAATGCGATCGATCGCAGCATGAATCGTATTCGCAAAAAAGTAGATCCCAACCAGCGCTAAATTTGATGGGGGAACCTTCGGTTTTTCTACGAGATGTAAAACTCGCCCTTGAGCATCGACTTCGGCAACCCCAAAGGCGGTCGGATTGGGAACTGGACGCAGCAAAATTAATGCATCCATGTGCTGCTCTTTAAAGCTCGTCATGAATTGCCCCAATTCGTTTTGAATCAGGTTATCTCCCAGATACATCACAAATGGAGAATCCCCTAAAAACGGTTGGGCAGTTTTGACCGCGTGAGCCAACCCGGCGGGCTTGTCTTGCAAAATATAAGTAATATTTGCCCCGAAGCGATCGCCGTTCCCGGTCTTTGCCTTTACTTCTTCCCCTGTTTCAGGGCTAATCACAATCCCAATATCCGTCACACCAGCTCTAACAATTGACTCAATGCCGTACCACAGAATTGGCTTATTTGCGACGGGCACTAATTGTTTAGCACCTGTGTAAGTCAGCGGGCGAAGGCGTGTTCCTTTACCACCACTCAGAATGATTGCTTTCATAGGTTAGGGAATTCAAACTAGGTTTACATTACAGATACACATCAGCCAACTTAAGTGGCTTACCAGCTTTGTCTTTGGGAGAAAGAATGGGTTCACTCGATAGCATCCAATTGATTGCCAAGTCAGGATCGTTCCACAAAATACAACGTTCATGCTGGGGCGCGTAATAGTCCGTCGTCTTATAAAGAACCTCCGCCACCTCTGATAGCACTAAAAAACCATGAGCAAATCCAGGTGGCACCCAAAGCATCCGCTTATTTTCTGCACTCAACGTACAACTTACCCATTGTCCAAAAGTGGGGGATTGCTTGCGAATGTCAACTGCAACATCGAGAATAGCTCCAACAATTGCACGCACAAGCTTTCCTTGCGCCTGTTCAATCTGGTAGTGCAATCCCCGGAGTACATGTTGGGTTGAACGAGAATGGTTATCCTGTACAAACGTGTCGCTGATCCCAAGCTTTTCAGCAAAAACTTTGCCATTGTAACTTTCAAGGAAAAAACCACGATCATCTTGAAAAACACGTGGCTCGATGATCAGTACGTCTGGGATGTCGGTAGGAAAAATATTCATGTCAGGTCTCTTAAATTAGCAAATCCAAATATTGCACAAGCCATCTTACCGAGTTATCACGCAATTTTTGTTAGACATACTATGAACGCCACTGTAAGGGTTATACCCTGATCTGAAACTGCACTCCGGTTAAAATGATGAACTTCATGAAAAATTGGATGTAAAGGGATGTCCTTCTAACCTTAAAAAAAGCACACAACTCCGGCGATAAAATAATTGCAAGATACAGCTTTGGTTAGAACGCTTAGGACAAGGAGGAAGTTACAAAGTCAATACTGGGTAGGCGTTCTGACTCGCTGTGTCCATAAGTAACATGGACACAACTGTAGCTGCAATCTGTCTTCTATGTTTTGGGAAATAGGGTTCCTGGAAAAAGGATGCAAATTAAGTTACAAGTTCAAACAAAATCAATCCGTGAAATTCTGTAATGGCAACCTAACTTAGATAAAGATTTACTGAGGATTTGCAGTCAAAGTAAGCTGTTGTTACAACTTAGCTTTGTTCCTAGCATTCCCATCAAGCTGTCAAACTGACCATTGGGGGAAAATTTAGCGTTCTAAAGCAAGTTGAACCAGTCGATTGACTAATTCTGGAAACGGCATGCCGCTTTTTGCCCAAAGTTGAGGGTACATGCTTGTAGCTGTAAAGCCAGGTAAGGTGTTGATTTCATTGATTAACACTTCTTGAGTTGCTTCCACGTAGAAGAAGTCAACTCTAGCTAGACCAGCCGCATCTACAGCTAAAAAGGCCTCGATCGCGGCTGTCTGTATTTTGTGTACGATCTCGCTTGGCAGGTTGGCTGGAATAATCAAATCAGCTTTTCCTTCGGTGTACTTAGTCTCGTAGTCATAAAAGTCACTTTGATAAGTGATTTCACCTACTACAGAGGCTTGAGGTTGATCGTTGCCTAAAACTGCACATTCCACCTCTCTTGCTGTTACGCCAGCTTCCACGATCAAGCGGCGATCGTAGCTGGCAGCACTATCCAAGGCTGCTTCCAATTGCGGCCGATTTCGAACTTTCGAAATACCAACTGATGAACCCAGATTGGCCGGTTTAACAAAACAGGGATAGCCTAAATTTGCTTCAATTTCGTCACAAAGTTTGGGATAGACGCAGGGATTAGACCAGACTTGCGATCGCGTAACCGTTTGATACTTTACCTGTGCTAATCCTGCTTGAGCGAAGATCTGTTTCATCGTAATCTTATCCATACCGATCGCAGATCCCAACACGCCGGAACCAACAAAGGGAACCTGCATCAGTTTAAGCAAGCCTTGAATCGTACCATCCTCTCCATTCGGACCATGCAGAATTGGGAACCACACATCAACTGCGCTCACAGAAGATGGAAATTGCCAGCGCTGTAAAGAAACCGTAACATCCCCAGCTTGGTTTCCATTGTAAGGAATAGGAGACCCGGATTGAAGGACTTGCTGAGCCAGATCTGAATCACCCCAAGTGCCATCTTTTTGAATGTAGAACGGCAGCACTTCATAAAGCGTTTGATTATTTGCCGTGGTCAAGGCACGGGCGATCGCTCGCGCTGACGCAATTGATACTTCATGCTCTCCTGAACAGCCGCCAAACAGGAGTCCAACCTTTTGTTTGCTCATACCACGTGCCTATGCTCTACTCGCTAATATGGGACTAGAAGGCAATCCCTTCTTTGTTTGACGTAAGTTTACAATCTTCCGTGAGTTATTGTACAAGCCGGTAGAATCTGCTAGGTTTACCGTTTAGTTGGTGACAGGAGAATATAGAGACTTCAACTCCTCTACATTTCATCCTGTTACTATCTACTCCCGTTGTCCTGATCAAGACAACAATCTATGAATGGATAGATGGCCAATACAAACAACATATGAATACGTCTTCACATCGCCAAGAAGCATTCCTGGAATTTGGCAAAGAAATAAAAAATTGGATTCGTGATGCAAAAAATTTGGCCGAAGACGGCTTCTATGAGCAAGCCTTAACTCTTTATCAAAAAGCAAGTGAGCTTGAACCCGACAATGGCCTTATCTACTTTTACTGTGGAGATGCCGAGGCCAATCTAGGTCAGTTTGAAAAAGCACTCAGCAGTTTTGATCGAGCCGTAGAATTACTTCCAAATCATAGCTCTAGCTGGATATTTCGTGCCGTTGCATTAATTCATTTAGAACGATACGTTGAAGCGTTGACCAATTGTGAGCGCGCGATTTCGATCGATGCTAATGAGCACGAAGCTTGGTTATTTCGAGGAGTAGCCTTGCAGCGGCTAGGACAATATCGGAAAGCCTATGCTAGCTTCAAGCAGGCAACAGACCTAACAGAAACACAACATTGATAAGTTTATCTGGATCTAAAATCTTTGTATGAGCCGAAAGTAGGCGCACGATATAGGCCGAATTTTTGTCTCAAAAGCAGCCAGAAAAAGGGTAAATCCTCAATTAAATATCGCTTCCAAAGACGCTTGGGATCAGCATAAATTCGATATAACCATTCAATTCCTAGTTTGCTCATCCAACTGGGTGCCCGCTTGATAGTTCCAGCTTCAAAATCGATCGTTGCGCCGATAGCCAAAAAGATTTGGACAGAAGTAAATCTATCTCGATATTTATTGATCCATTTCTCCTGCTTAGGCGCTCCGACCCCCACCGCCAAAACAGTAGCTTGAGAACGGTTCACCATATCAATCAACTCTGAACACTCTTGCTCATTCTTCTCAAACCCAAATGAAGGGGAATGGGCGCCAACAATAATTTCTCGGCCAATTTTGCTATTAATTCTTACTCTGGCTCGATCGGCCACACCAGAAGCGCCACCCAGTAGAAAAATTGTGATGTTCTCATTGTTGCGGTGAAATCGGCAAAAGCTTGGAAAAAAGTCAGATCCAGAAATCTTTTCTTTTAATGGTGTTCCTAAAAAACGAGAGGCATACATTAAAATTTGACTATCGCAAACCCGATAATCGGCATTCAGGTAAGTTTTGAAGAATTCTGGATCTTTCTGCAATTTCATCAGATGGTCAACATTGGGAGTGAAGACAACTCCCTGATGCAGGCATTCGAGCAACTCCAGTACTGATAAATTGTCAAATAATACATTTAGAATTCCTACTTGATTGCTGTGTATGGCAGATGCTTGTGGTCGTTGAAGGATGCGCATTGGGCTGAATAGGATGTGAAGAATAGTTTTGGCGATAATTTTGGCATCTCGTAAGTGCGTCCATTTGTCGATGTACGAAAAGTCAAGCTCCAAGATCTCCTCAAACTTCATGCTGTACTTTTGCTTACTAATTTGCCAGTGTCCTGTAATTCCAGGTTTTACCACTAATCGCTGCCAGTCACTTCTGGAGTAGTACTGAATTTCATTCAAGGTAGGGGGACGTGTACCTACGAGGCTCATCTCCCCCCGTAGAACATTTAGAAACTGCGGCATTTCATCCAAGTACAGCACCCGAAGAATCCTTCCAACCCAGGTGATGCCCGGTTCTTCGGGCGGCCCAAATTGCTTGTTGGTTTCTTCTTGACTTGGCTTTAGTTGAAGTTTGTGAGCATTTGGGACTGTTGTCCGAAATCGCCAAAGCTGAAAATTCTTTCCTCTCAAACCAACTCGAGGTTGAGAAATTAGAACTGGACCAGGTGAGTTGAGGTAAATCGCGATCGCAATCACTGGCAGTAATATCGCCAGGACAATTAAACCCGCGATCGACCCAATGATGTCTATGCCTCGTTTGAGCTTGCTCTGAGTAGAAAGGTGGGGCGAGGCATTAAAAAACTCCAGGTCGTAAAGCTTTGCCTGTCTATCCAAAGCTCCCTGCAAGTCTGTTTTAGAAATGGCACCCATTTTCACCAAAATCGCTCCAAGCAATTGTTGATCGGCAAGTTCACCACTCAATGCTTGTTTTTGCAAGGCAAGTTGTAACTGGCTTCTCGTAATCAGACCTTCTTGCACCAATATCGAACCTAAGCAGTACCTGACCATGGTCTCTAAAACGTCCTGACAAACTCACCTGAGAAGGTATCTTCGCCTCTGACTATAATGCCCAAGAGGCACTACGGATACTCAATTTGAAATCAATTTGAAATTAAACGTAGCTGCAATTAATTCAATTCAGCTCGTCAGTGCTCAAGTCAGTCAACTTGTAACCAACAAATGTTTCTGAGTAGGGGGGACTTTCGGAAACATGATCTGGACTGTAGTGTTAGATACACTCGAAGTAATCGTAGAGATTTCTAGAAAGATTGGTGAGAAGTTTACCAAAAAAACATTAAATACTTCTCGTTCGTAAACCTTTTACCAGTTGGTATGGCGTTAATGAACTGTAGGTGAAGGTAAGCCGTACTCAATCAGTTGAGAAGGTTGTTTGAACAGCTTGCCCCAATAGAATCGTATTTGCCCTTGAGCTTGAGGGAATTTTGCTAACACGCAAAACACACTATATAGAAGCGCTTCCTGGTGAGTTCGTTCCAGTTTGCGAGTGTAACGGTAAATACGATGAATCATGGCTGGATAACTGGCTAATAACACCAGGCTCAGTCCATGCGTTGACCAGGCTGTCAATAAGCTGATGCAAGGAATAATCATGCCCCAAAATCGGATGCTACGAGTTTCCTTGACCCAGTGCCGCTCTGGGGGCGCACCATGAAGAAAAGCGCCTTCGGCATAGGCATAACCAGCTCTGACTGAACGTTTCCACCATTGACTGAATTGCGTCATCTGAGCGTCGTGGAGGGTCATTTCTGCGTCGATCCGAAAAATCTTGCCGCCTTGTTGCCGCAATCGGACACAAAGTTCTGGTTCTTCTCCAGCGATCAGAGTTGGGTTGTAGCCACCGACGGATCGCAATGCTGTTACTCGCATCATGGCATCCCCGCCGCAAGCGTTGACTTCCCCGATCGGGGTGTCCCATTCAATATTGCAAAGTTGGTTGTAGATCGTTGCGTCAGGAAAACGTTCTCGACGACGACCACAAACAACAACAACCTCAGGATTGTGGTCTAGTTCTTGTTGGGCACGCTGTAACCATCCAGAGACAATTTCGCAATCACCATCAACAAATTGGACGTAATCAAGTCGCGGATCGAGTTCTAGAAGGCGAGCAAATCCAGCATTACGGGCACGGGCTGCGGTAAACGGAATTGACAAATCTAGTTCTACAACTTCAACTCCTAGCGATCGAGCGAACTCATGACTGCGATCAATTGAGCCTGAATCAACATAAACAATTTGATCTACGTGGCCAAGTGCGGATTCTAAACAGAGACGGAGTCGATCGCCTTCATTGCGGCCAATGGCGACTAATCCAATTCGACTCATGGCTACCTCCTAAACTAAGTAGGCTTAGTGTTCCCTCGCTCTTAGTACAACACAGCCAAGATTGAAATCAAATCAGATTAGCAACTCGACTCGGTGAAGATTTCATCAAGTTTTTACGGTTTGAACAAAAGAAAAAGAGGCCGTTGACGACCTCTTTTTGGATTGGAATAGCGATGCTAGTTAAATGAGCTTGAGTTGAGGATATTCAACGACTAGATCGTCTCGAGTTAAGACATCCCCTTCCGCCTGAGGTGTCCAAAGGATTTCAAGCGCCAAGAGGCGATCGCTGGAAATGCCACCCAACATGCCTAAAGCCTTGCGCAAATCGTCAGCGGAATTAACCACAGGTAAATTGAGTAACCCTTGGCTGGCGACCAGCAACGTCACCACGATAAACTCTCCTGGGTCAGAAGCGGTTTGGTTAGCGAGAGCATTCTCATTTGCTTCACCCACAAGTGAGGCTTCGATCGCTGCCTGACGCAATTGATTATTGACATTTGAAAGCGTTTCGCGGCTAAACTTGCTGCGTTCTGTCAACACTAAACGGTTGAAGTCTGCTTCGGCGCTTACAAGACGGGCCTGCAAAACCGCAGCATTGGCATGAGTCCAATATTCAGGATGACGTAGCAAGGCCAGAGTCGTTTCTTGCAACACTTTAGCCAAACCAGCGGAAGAACCCGTATCAGCAGAAATGGCCAACTTGTTTAAATCTGTTTGCAGTTCCCGCGCATTGGCCAATAATCCAACCTGGACGCGAGAGACGCTAACAGTTGGATTCCCGGTTGAGTCGTATTCAAGGGAAGCATCCTCGCGACTACGGCGAAAGGTTTGAACCAGGAAGCTGGCAACCGCGAAGAAAACTAACAACGTCAGCAGACTACCGCCGCCACCCCAAACAAAGAATGGGGGGAACACAAATGGCATCCCGATGCCACCCCCTGGGTAGTAGCCACCTCCAGGAGGAGCATAAGTTCGGGGAGCAGTGTAAGTGCGACTTGGCATTGGCGATCGAAAAGAGCCACCCCCAATCCGGCCACCACCCGCACTGGCGGCTAGCGCACTATCAGCAACACCCAATGTGAGAGTTAATATTAGAGCCAAAGCAACAAAAGGCTTTAGCAAGGATTTGAGATTTGAAATCAGCTTTTTACGCATAAGACAGTGCCTACCCAGTGGTTTCAACCAAGCCTTGTTATATAGCTCTTACTTTACAGGCTCAGGTTGAGTGTTCAGGAATCATTAACTCTTTATTAAGAGTTATAAATTTTGATGCCTGTATATAATCTACCGCTTCTAGAAAGAGTTGAAAGCAGTCGTAGGAGGGAATTGAGTTGGGATGCCCGTACCAGAAGTGAGGGCTTGCCGCTCATCCAATGATTGACACCTCATCCAATGATTGACACTGCTCAATTTACTTCTACAATAGGGTGGAAGATAAAGAAATGTAAAGATGGTTTCAAAGGCTGTAACTGTGCGATCGCATTTGTCTTTATCCGCTTTAGTTTGTTTTGCTCCAAGAGTTTGCATTTAATGAGGTAGAGGTATGACTCAACAACAACCCACCGTTTCTCCAAAAGTGTCAGAACCGAAGTTTGGTTTCAACGAATATGCTGAGCGCTTAAACGGGCGAGCTGCAATGGTTGGGTTTGCTCTAACGCTGGCGATCGAATATGTGACTGGTCAGGGTTTGCTGTCCTGGCTGGGTTTAGGCTAATGCAGTAAGGCAGAAGGCAGAGGATAGAGGGCAAAAGTTCCCTCCCTCTGTCTTATTTAGAACTATGGATTAAATAAAGTGGCATAGCCGTCTCGGCTGTGAGCGACAGGCAGGATGCCTACTCCACAGAATTTGCTACTATATTTAATTCTCATTCCTTAGGTATTCTCTGGAAGTACGCGAACTCGCACAAACTTAAGGCCAGTGACACCCTGGAGTGGTTCGACGGTGCCATGAATAATTTCGTGTTCAATCCAGTTTTCTCGCATTAAATAGCGCAGATATTGTTGATACTCTTCTAACTCTTCTTCTGTAGAAAAAACTAGAGTGATCATTCCCGGTTGGGTGATGCGAGTTTGAGTTTGCTCGTCGATCGCTTTGTCGATCCGCTTTTTAACAATTTCGTACCGAGTATCTCTGGCTCCGCGAACATCAAACAGCTTTTCGGTAGTTTCATCATGGAAAATATCCACAGTGGAGTCTTGCACGAGCACCAGATGGGTCATTTGCAAGTTGCTCTGCATTTCCGCTTGAATTCGTATGGCCACACGAGCGCAGTCACACATAGCACGAAGTTGTTCGTATCGCAGGCTCCGAAGCTGAAAGGGGCCAAATTTAGAGTCAATGGATTGCCCCGCATAAAGCATGTGATCGATGCCATCGGTGGTCTCAACGTCGCAGTAGTGGGGTGTGATTTGTTGCATGCGTTGTTGCCACCGTTCCCAGGTTTCCCGCAGAAGGATGTTCACTTGACTGATCGCGCGATCGTACTCAGCCCTGGCAACATACAAACATTGATGCTCGTTATCGCAGGCGGCTTGATAAGTTTGAATTGCCGTCGCGGCTTCTGCACTGCATTGTGAGAAGTAATCGAAGTAAGCCTCCAGGTGTTCCCGGAGATACCGGATCTCGGTGACTTCAGCATCAACCGTAATTGTTCCTTCCAGCCGTTGCATCCGTTCCATTAAATCGAGTTGCAGTTGTTGGGCTAAGGCACTCGACTCGGCGGCACAAACAGCTTCCACCACTGCAATGCCTAGCCCGAATTGGGCCAGCAGATCGGATTGAATGGCGTGATTTCGAGCTTCTGATGAGCCGCGAACGTCAGAAATGCCATAAAGCGGATAAACCTGGTTGAATACGATCGGTTCCGCCGGTAAGCCCAAACTGCGCCGTTCAGCTTCCTGCAAAAACCGCCATTCAACCGCAGGATGGATATTGGTGATAAATCGTTGTTGCACCAGTTGGCGTTGGGCGGAGGTCAGGGCGCGAGTGAACGCCGGAATAAGTTGCTTGGCATAAACACAATCCAAGCCATCAAAATGATGGGGGCGATCGCTTAATAATCCAACTAACCCCACAACCTGAGGTGAGAGGAGCCGTTTCTCAGGCGTTGAATCGACTTGAGGCGATGGCGATTGAGTAACCAAGGGAATTAACAGAAGCGACCGAATGCCCCGTTGCAACAATTGTTCTCCCAGGGCTGTCCGACAGTCGAGGGCTAAATCTCGAATGATCAGAACCTGGTTTGTTTGCAATGCTCGTAGCGTGTGGGATTCTCGCAGCAACTCCAGAGGATAGGTGGTTGTATCCATGTCGTGCTGCATGTTGCCCATAAAAACGCGGATCTGGTCTTTTTCTACGGTCAGAATGATGGTGTGGTCGGTACGAAACAGCGATCGCAAGTGTTGATTGACCTGGCGAAACTTGTGAACATGCAGAATTGAGTCGCGATCGATCAATAGCTGGGTAATCTGACGAATTATTTCTCGGACGGTCACATCTAATCCTTCCAGGAGTAGCCGCCCTTCAATACGATAATTCGATAAGCAAAATCGTTGTTCCAGTGCGGCCAATTGCGCTGGATCGGTTAATTTCATTTCCCATTGAGCAGTGGTTAATGCAGTTAAATTCAGGTCTGTGAACTCGTCTACATCCGGGTTAAGGCGAGTAATTTGGAGATTTTGCGATCGCAACCAAAATTCTATGTACCGAGGTTCAGTGTCAGGCGACTCCGCGATCGCCACCATCGCAGGCGTTTCCAACAGCCGACAACAACTGGGATCAATTTGGTACAGCTCTTGCAATAAAAAGTGAAATAAATGACGGCGATACAGTTGCAGAACGGCGTTGTAATCAGTATCAGAAAGCCGTTGTTTCAGAAGCGTTCTGAGATGTGGAGATTTGCCACCCGAAATCGAACTTGAGACCCCAGCAATATTGAGTAACCGACAGCAATAATCATTGGCATATTGCAATGTCAAGCTACAGGGGTCGATGACCGCAATCAAGAGTTGGCTGGCCTGATGAAACGTACTGAACCATTGCAGGTTGTCTAACCAGGCTTGCAGTTGATTAAGTTCAGGTGCGTTAGGTAACTGGGATTGCAGAGCGTGGACGCATTGTTGCAACTGGAGCCAATCGAAAGAATTGATTTGCTGTGTCTGAAGGGCGTTTCCTGATGGGTCTTGGATTTCGGAATGGGTGACATGAAATCTATTCATTGCAGGCGAAAGGGAGATAGAGATTTGGCGATCGACAGCATCGTTTCGATTTGGTAGAGAGACACCCATGGCCTATTATTCCTCGTAAGTCAGATGAAATTACGTTAAGCCATGAATGGAATCATTAAGTATTCTGGTGGATTCGGACGTATCCGGAGAAATCACTCAAAGGTGGGAGCAGTCATTTAGCCAAATGGCATGGCAAACAACACGCTAATCTAGTAAATGAACAAGTGTAAGCTTGTACCCGTCTCTCAACGAACATCAATTTACCGCAAGGTCGTATATATCCCTGACACAACTACTGAACTATGTTTGAAGCGCTTTCCGATCGTCTAGAGTCAGCCTGGAAAACCCTACGGGGGCAAGACAAAATTTCTGAAGCCAATGTTAAAGATGCGGTGCGAGAAGTTCGCCGCGCTCTGTTGGAAGCAGACGTCAACTTGCAGGTTGTGAAGGACTTTGTGGCCGGAGTCGAAGCCAGCGCGCAAGGGGCGGAAGTCATCAAAGGTGTGCGGCCTGATCAACAGTTTGTTGAAATTGTGTACAACGAATTGCTCAAGATGATGGGCGAAACCAATGCACCACTGGCAGAAGTAACCCCAGCCCCAACGATCGTCCTCATGGCCGGGTTGCAGGGAACCGGGAAAACAACGGCAACGGCGAAACTAGCGCTGCACTTACGGAAAGAAAATCGCAGCACGTTACTTGTCGCCACAGATGTCTACCGCCCCGCCGCGATCGACCAGTTGATTACGCTCGGTAAGCAAATCGACGTGCCAGTCTTTGAACTCGGGAAAGATGCCAATCCAGTCGAAATTGCGCGTCAGGGCGTTGAAAAAGCAAAAGCAGATGGAATTAACACCGTCATTATTGACACCGCAGGGCGGCTGCAAATCGATCAGGACATGATGGCGGAGTTAGCGCAGATTAAAGCAACCGTGCAACCCCATGAAGTGCTGCTAGTTGTGGATGCGATGACGGGTCAGGAAGCTGCTAACCTGACGCGCACGTTCCATGAACAAATCGGCATTACGGGTGCCATTCTAACCAAGATGGACGGAGATACACGCGGCGGGGCGGCACTGTCGGTTCGGCAAATCTCAGGGCAACCCATCAAGTTTATTGGAACGGGCGAAAAAGTTGAAGCGCTCCAGCCGTTTTATCCCGATCGCATGGCATCGCGGATTCTGGGCATGGGTGATGTATTGACCCTGGTAGAAAAAGCTCGCGAAGAAGTCGATTTGCTCGAAGCCGAAAAAATGCAGGAGAAAATCCTCACGGCTAAGTTTGACTTCACAGACTTCTTGAAACAAACCCGCTTACTAAAAACAATGGGTTCCTTGGGCGGCATCATGAAGTTGATTCCAGGGATGAACAAGATCAGTGGTGATCAGCTTGAAAAGGGTGAAACTGAGTTAAAAAAAGCGGAGTCGATGATCAACTCAATGACGATCGAAGAACGCAAAAATCCTGACTTATTGGCCAGTTCTCCCAGCCGTCGTCGCCGCATTGCTCGCGGTTCAGGTTTTAGCGATGCGGATGTTAGTGACTTGGTCACTAAATTTCAGAAGATGCGGAACATGATGCAGATGATGGGCAAGGGACAATTTCCTGGAATGCCCGGAATGGCCGGAGCCGGTGGTATGAACCCGATGGGCAACCCCTATGCTGGCGCCCAACCAGGATGGCGGGGGCAGGCGGGAAGCTCAACTAAGAAGAAAAAGAAAGAGAAAAAGAAGAAAGGATTTGGTACATTGTAAACCTCCAAACCATTTCGAATAAACTCTTTGTTGTAGTGTGGCGGAGCGTAACGAACAATTTCAAACTTAGCGGATAAATCAGTTATACCCGCAAAGTCAAGGAAGGTTTCACTACGCTGTCGCCATCTGCAATAAGCCAAACAATGTCATAACAGAATTACTGTTCTCCTTGCTTATACCTTTTTGCGGCCTCTTGGGGCTGGCTTACTTTCAGTTTGAGTTGCGGTAGAACGTCGCCGACGAGTTACGGGCTGCTTAACGGTTGCTTCCGTTTCGCTTTTTGCCTTCGCCGCAGTGGTGGCCTTGCCTGGTCCACGAGGAGTTTTGGTCGCCGTCTTAGGCGTTTCAGCACTGATTGCAGCGACAGGTGCAGTACCATTTTTACTGTTACTTGCTGAGGAGTTTTTAGCGACTTCCATGGATGCGATCGCCGACTCATCTACCTCAGCTTTTGATTTTCTTCCTCGTTTAGGCGTAGACTTGTCTACCTGTTCTTTTGTGCTGCGTCTACGGCCAGAAGGAACGTAGTTTTTGAGTGTAAAAGCACTGATTTTAATTCCCTTTTCCGTCAGCATCGCTGCCAACTCTTGATAGGTATAGCCCTTTGCTAAGGCACCTCGAACCGAGTCACGCATTTGCTCAACAGCTTCTCTCAAAGAAAGGTCTTCTTTGGGTTTTTCGGGTAAAGATTCTAGAAAGGCATTCGTGTCTTTAATTGAAGATTGTTTAACTGCTGATGCCTTGGGTCGCTTAGTTGTTACTGCCGCCATCTTTAGTCACCTTAGAGTGAGTTGTATCTAAATAATTTTATGCTCAAATTCTTGACTTGGATACAACTTTTTAACGCATTGGCTCCAAATATACAAAACATAGGCAAAGGCATTGGAACAAAACAAGGATGATTTGATAAAGGCTTGGTCTAATCCAACTGCTACTCCAGCTAAAAACACAGTACGCATGAACTATTTTGTCTATGATTTTAGTTAGAAGATATTCATGAATGACCTGTTTGGGTAGTTGTTCTGAGTGGAGTCAAACTTAGCAAAAGAGCAGCCTCGGTTCTATCAGTGATTTCTTTTATGACCTCAAAGTCATATTTAGCTTTATCTCCGTAACTCGATGCCGGCCTGTTTATGGAGAATCGAAAGAGTTGATACGAAATAACATTTTCCTTTTGATAACAAAGTGTTGCTTGATAATAAAGTGTTGCCTTGCTCCTGGAATTGCTATTCTGAGGAGGTGCGATCGCCCTGAGTCAATGATTCTGTGTCTCAATCTGCTCGACAATTAGCTTTAATGACGCTTCGAGCCATTCAGCGTGGTGCGTTTGCTGATGTGGCCCTCGATAAAACCCTGCAACAGGTAGAACTAACCCTACCAGACAAACGCTTACTCACTGAGTTGGTGTACGGCACAGTTCGGCGGCAACGAACGCTGGATGCATTAATTGATCAATTTGGAAAAAAGAAAAGTTACCAACAACATCCGGATCTGCGGTTAATCCTGCATCTGGGTCTGTATCAGCTCCGTTATCTCAGCCAGATTCCAGTTTCTGCGGCTGTGAATACGACCGTAGATTTGGCCAAACGAAATGGATTTGCCAATTTGTCGGGAGTTGTAAATGGTTTGTTACGACAATACATTCGATTAAGAGAAGAACTTGCCACAAAATCATCGATCGCAACGTCCTCCCATTCCTCCGATGATCCATTGCTTTTGCCTGCTGAGCTAGTAGAACGACTGGGTGTGCTGCATAGCTATCCCAACTGGATGATAGAAACCTGGTTGAATCAGTTTGGGGAGATTGAAACAGAGCAGCTTTGTCAGTGGATGAACAAATCCCCCTCCATTGACTTACGAGTTAATCAGCGGTTAGTTTCGATCGATGCAGTCGAATCTGCATTTAAGCAAGCACAGGTGCAGACAACTCGCATTCCTTTCCTCCCTAATGGGTTACGACTGGAGTGTCATTCTGGCCAGATTCAAGATTTACCTGGTTTTCAAATGGGGTGGTGGGTGGTGCAAGATGGTAGCGCTCAATTAGTCACTCACTTGCTTGATCCACAACCAGGTGAAGTCATCATTGATGCCTGTGCAGCTCCTGGCGGTAAAACAACTCACATTGCCGATTTGATGAATGATCAAGGACTCATTTGGGCATGCGACAAAACTCCATCGCGATTAAGGAAGTTAGAACAAAACCGCGATCGCTTGCAACTCCAATCTATTCGAATTCAAACTGGCGACAGTCGCACATTTACCCACTTCCAAAATCAAGCTGATCGCGTATTGCTGGATGCTCCCTGCTCTGGATTGGGCACTTTGCATCGGCATGCGGATGCTCGCTGGCGACAAACACCTGATCGAGTTTTCGAATTAGCTCAACTCCAAATCGAATTACTAAATCAAGCTGCGACCTGGGTAAAACCAAATGGAGCATTAGTTTATGCCACTTGCACCTTACATTCTGCCGAAAACGAACATCAGATCGATCGTTTCCTCTCGACTCACCCTAATTGGCACCTCATTCCTCCTGCACCCAACTCTGCCGCCGCCCAATTTGCCACGTCTGAAGGCTGGTGCAAAGTTTTGCCTCATCAACATCAAATGGATGGATTTTTCATGGCCAGACTTGAACGGCGGACTTAAAGGGAGGCAAAAAGCAGAAGGCAGAAGGCAGAGAATAGAAAATATTAAGGTAGAAAGAATCAAACTCTTGATTTCAAACCTAAAAGCACTCACCGCATTTCTAAAACCCTAAATCTTGTGGCTTTTTTACATCAACTGGGTAAGTTCGGCGTACTGTTATCGGTAAGGTGTTTTAGCAAAAAAGGGTGAACCATGCCAGCAGCAAACTCAGATACAAAGACCTTGGTGAAAATTCTGATAGGAACCGCCTGGATTGATGGCAAGATTCAACCAGAAGAGCGGGAATATTTGCACCGCATTGCTAACGAGAAGGGGGTAGCCAATGAACCAGAAATTCAGCCATTGCTTTATGAATTTCGCCCCGTTCCCCCCGATGAGTGTTACGAGTGGGTCAAAGAGTATTTGGGCGATCGCCCTACCTCCGAATCTTGCCAACATTTGATAGAAGCAATTAGCGGCTTAATATATAGCGACGGTACGGTTGCCAATGAAGAAGCTAAATTGTTGACCGAGCTACAGACATTAGACCCTACCAACACTGAAGGAGACCAGGCAAATAATGCTGTGATTCGTGCCATTCGGAACTTGTATCAACGTTGGGTGGCTAAACTGGAATAAACAGATTCAGGTGTGGGAATACAATACAATCCCCACACCTGAATCTGCATTTGCAGCAATTTTCAATTTATACAGATGCCGAAACCATTATCTAGCCAAGGTTTTATAGCCGTAGCCATATAAGACTTGGCGAAGGCGAGCCAGAACGCCTACCCAGAATCGGCCTTTCAGCAATTCGACTTGTCCTACGCGTTCTGGCCAAAGCTATAACTTGAACCTGGGGCGCATTTGGTTGCAAATCGCTGTGACTTGATTTGTAAAAATAGGTTGCTCTACACACCGGGGTTTTCCGTATCTTTCACTTCTGGCACAACATCGGGACGAGCTTTGTCTTCCCAACCTACTGGTCGCTTAGAATTATACCAGGCGATCGACCCGATGGAAACTGCTGCAATAAATCCCACAACATAAACGAGTGTAAAGGACAACGGGAATTGCCCTCCTTGCTTAGCGGGCACTTCCATTAACAAATTTAATAGCATCATGAATGCAACTCCTTATTTCCAAAATTTTGTTGAATCTTTAACAGACTACAAACTTGAGTATATCAATCCATCTCCTCTGAGTCTGAGTCTTCCCTCCATCTGTAGAAATAATAATTGTAGCTGGCTTGACTGAAGCAACTTCCACCGTTAGTATTTGTAAAAATCTTTGGAATATTTTCGTGGAACAGCAGTATTCATTACATCAACTTGCTAGCCTCGTGCTGAGACTGCTGCTGCGCCTCGGGCGCAGATAATTTCACACACCTCTAATCCAGTTTTTTGATGTTTTGATACAGTCGGCGGCCAACATTTGGCTATCGAGGGAAACATACGCTCCTTCGATTTCAGTGGATTTGAAAACCGACTTTAAACCATTATAGCCGTAGCCATGTAAAACTTGGCGAAGGCGAGCCAGAACGCCTACCCAGAATCGGCCTTTCGGCAATTCGATTTGTCCTAAGCGTTCTGGCCAAAGCTATAGTTAGAAGGAAACAACCATGTTGCAGAATCCGGCGGCAAAATACCGCCCATTTGCGCCTGTTCAATTCGTCGATCGCACCTGGGTCAATCAAACAATCACCCGGCCTCCTATCTGGCTCAGTACTGATCTGCGCGATGGCAACCAAGCATTGATTGAGCCGATGAGTGTTGAACAAAAGCTGCAAATGTTTCAGATGTTGGTCAGGCTGGGATTTCAAGAAATTGAGGTAGCATTTCCGGCTGCATCCCAAACTGACTTTGATTTCGTACGCTATTTGATTGAACAAAACTTGATTCCAGAGCATGTCACGATTCAAGTTCTAACTCAGGCCCGAGAGGATTTGATCCGGCGGACATTTGCATCGCTGCGAGGCGCAAAACAAGCGATCGTGCATGTGTATAATGCCACTTCACCCGTGTTTCGGCGAGTTGTATTTGGCCTCGATCGCCTGGGTACGATTAATTTGGCTGTAAGGGCTGCGACCTTAATGAAACAATTGGCGACTGAACAACCCGAGACCAATTGGCGCTTTCAATATTCGCCGGAAACATTCACCGCCACAGAATTGGATTTTGCCAAGGATATTTGCGATGCTGTGGTGGAAGTTTGGCAACCTACTCCCCACTCCAAAGTTATTATTAATTTGCCTGCCACGGTAGAAGTGGCAACTCCAAACGTGTTTGCCGATCAAGTCGAGTGGATGCATCGGCACTTGGCGCAGCGCGATCGCCTCATTATTAGTGTGCATCCTCATAACGATCGTGGCTGTGCGATCGCCGCCGCGGAACTGGCGCAACTAGCTGGGGCTGATCGGGTAGAAGGATGTTTGTTTGGCAATGGCGAGCGAACTGGGAATGTCGATTTAGTCACCCTAGCACTCAATCTTTACACGCAGGGAATCCATCCTGGACTTGATTTTTCTCAAATCAGCGATGTCGCCAGAACGGTAGAAGATTGCACTCAGTTGCCGATTCACCCGCGACACCCTTATGTTGGCGATCTGGTGTTTACGGCGTTTTCTGGGTCGCATCAAGATGCCATCAAAAAAGGATTTGCGGTGCAAAAGTCAGACGCACTGTGGGAAGTGCCTTACTTGCCGCTTGATCCAGCCGATGTGGGTCGCAGTTACGAATCGGTGGTGCGAGTCAATAGCCAATCAGGTAAAGGCGGGATTGCCTTCTTGTTAGAACGAGAATGTGGGCTGGTGTTGCCGCGCCGCTTACAAATTGAATTTAGCCAGGTGGTGCAACAGGTGATGGATACCCACGGCAGGGAAATGACCGCAAAAGAGCTGTGGCAGTTATTTGAGCAGGAATATTTGCAAGTGGCAACGCCGCTGAAATATGTGGAGTATCACAGTTCAGAGTTGGTTGAGGTCGAAGCGATCGCGGTGACGCTTCAACTCAATCACTGCCCAATCACCGTCACGGGACAAGGTAACGGTCCCATTGATGCCTTTGTCAGCGCCTTGGGGATGAACTTACGCATTCACCACTACGAAGAGCGATCGCTGGAGCAAGGCAGCGATGCCAAAGCGGTTGCTTTTATCGAAATTGCGACTGACTTTATGCCCGCTCCAATTTATGGGGTTGGGATTCACACTAATATTGTGACGGCCTCTTTGTTGGCCGTGCTGAGTGCAGTGAATCGGGGACTAAAGCGAGTTCCTGAAGCGCAGCAACATGCGATTCTGCAACACGTTGCAACAGTTAATTAACTTATGCAAGGAGGGAAGGAGAACATTCATTCCTCCTTTTATGATTTTTGATGAACTGTGTCATCTATGAAATTGTTGCCAATTTTCTCCTTCCCAATCTTGCGCAAATCTCTGTCTCGGCGGTTTTTCTTACAAAGTGGGATCGCTGCAGCCATCCCGATCGCAGTGGAAAATCGCCAACCCGCGATCGCTCAAGCCCTACCAGTATTAAAGCCACCAGTATTGCGGCCTGGAGATACGGTGGGGATGGTGGCCCCTGCCAGCAATGCTTACGAACCGGAAGAAATTCAAATCGCCAAGGAAACGATGGAGTTGTATGGGTTCAAAGTCGTGTTGGGCCAGCATATCAACGCGCAGAATGGTTATTTGGCCGGTAGTGATGCCCAGCGAGCCGCGGATGTGAATGAGATGTTTCGGCGCTCGGATGTGCGCGGCATTGTTACATTTTCGGGTGGGTACGGATGCAGTCGCATTTTGCCGCTATTGGATTATGCTCAAATTCAGCGATCGCCCAAAGTCGTCGTGGGACATAGCGATATCACCGCCCTACTCATCGGCATCTATCAAAAAACCGGACTGATCACCTTTCATGGGTCTTCCGGCTTAACCGGAGTCGGCGATTATGCGATGGAGCATTTTCGGCGGGCCATCATGGCGACTCAAACGATCGGGGCCATCGCCAATCCCCCTAAACCCGCGTCGGGAACAGTTGAACGGAATAACCGATTGATTACGATCGTGCCGGGTCGCGCCACCGGACGGTTGATTGGTGGCAACCTGACGTTGATGACTAACCTGATCGGCACGCCCTTTGAACCCGATACGCGCGGCAAAATCCTATTTTTAGAAGATATTGGCGAAGAACCCTACCGTATCGATCGTATGTTGACCCAACTGTGGTTAGCTGGAAAACTCCAAGCTGCTGCTGGCGTTGCCCTGGGTCGATTCATCAATTGCGAACCCAAAGAATTTCGCCCGTCGTTTTTCCAAACCATTAGCTTGGAGAATGTGTTGCGCGATCGCCTGGAACCCCTCGGCAAACCCACTCTCTACAATCTGATGTTTGGACATGTGCGCGAAAATGCGGTGCTACCGATTGGGGCAACCGCCACTCTGGATGCCACTGCAAAAACATTGGTGGTTAACGAGAGTGCCGTGAGGTAAGGAGACAATCAAACTTTTTTGCCTCGTTGCCGCCGCTCTACTGTTCACTTGTCTCTAACCGCTTCTGGAGAATGGTGCGATTTTGTTTCGCTTTTATATCGTTAGGATTCAATTCCAACACCTTATCGAAACAAGCGATCGCATCAGCGAGGCGACCCATATTCACCAGAGTGCCACCCCGGTTGTTCCAGGCGCGATGGTCGTTTGGTCTAAGTTCTAGCGCTCGATCGTAGCTGGCGACCGCATCTGGCAAGCGATTGATATTTTTGAGCGCAACACCCCGATTAAACCACGCCTCGTAGGAGTCAGGTTGCCATTCTAAAACCTTGTCGTAGCTGGCGATCGCGGCTTCAAAATTGCCTAACTTGAGCTGCACGCCTGCCAATCCGTACCAGCCTTCCCAGTGGTCTGGATGAATTCGACTCAGCTGTTGGTAAACAGCTCCAGCGTTTTGCAGTTTGCCTGCTTGCTTCAAACACGCCGCCTTGCGCAACAAAGCATCGGCAGCTTCTGCGTCCAGCTTCAATGCTTTATCGTAGCTGGCGATCGCGGCTTCATAATCGCCCAACTCCTTGAGGGCATCGCCCCGCCCCAAAAAAGCTTCTCGAAAAGTGGGTTGTAGTTCCAGAGCATGGCTAAAATGCTGCACAGCCCCTTCATAACGGTGCGTTGCATAAAGGCAAAATCCCTGGCAAAACCAGGTGTCAGGGCAGTTGGGGCGATTTTCCAGGGAGCGGTGAAAATGGCCAAGCGCGGCCTCATACTGCCCCAAAGCATACAGGGTTAAACCTGTGCTGTAGCAGGCTTCAACCCAGTTGGGATCTAAACTGAGGGCAGTTCGAAAACTGGCGAGGGCGACATCAAATTGACCCGTTGTATAGGCGATCCATCCCAAGCTGTAATGTGGAACTGCCACGTTGGGCTGCAACTGGATAGCGCGCTCAAAGCAGGCGATCGCATCCGAGGTCTGACCCAACTGACTCAGGACTTTGCCTTTCTCAATCCAGCCTTCCCAAAGCTCTGGTTGCTGCTCTAATACTTGCTCTAATGTGGCGATCGCACCCGCATTATCCCCGTTTAGACTCAATTCCACCGCGTGGTGAAATCGATCGTCTAGTCCTACTGCCTCAATCATCGTTTGACTCACAGGATCGCTCCTACGCCATAACTGTCATCGGTATACCCAGTATTCCCAATCCTATTTAAAGAAGCGCTTCAAATTTGAAATCAGTAATATTTCTGTGAATAAATCCCGTCATATCTGCTGTAAAAACTTTGGCTTCTGCTTTTTCCTTCTTAGCCGCAACCCGGAACAAAAAAACTTTGTATACAAACATGAAGATAAGCCAGACTCTAAGTATCATTAGGGAAACTAACTTCGTCTGTAAACTTCTCATAATGATTGCGTAAGCGTTACACTTTAAGTTCTTATTTTTATTCTCCTTTGACCGTGAAGCTACGGATAAGAGCAGTTAAAAGAACTGTAAAACCAATAGCAAGTTTAAAATTTCGTGCAAGGATAGGGAAAATAACTAAGAGATTACACTGAGTTACAAGAGGATCTACCTTGTATTTATGTAGTGTTACGGTTATCTCTTAATTCGATCAGGGGATTCGTTGGTTTATCAACTGTTTGAGAGTGGTGAGTCCACTCATACCAGTTCATTCAATACAGTCATTCCGACTTTTGACTATGCCGTTACTCCCTCTCAAAAAACAAAGTCCCGACACGAATCCGGCTATTCCCCAAAAGGCTAAGGGGTTTAGACTTCTGATTGTTCAGTACGCTGGTGATTACAGACAGGCGTACTATAACTTGGCTGAAAATGGGACAGAAACTTATTACGCGCAGCGCTACTCAGTTGAGCTTTTAGCAGATTACAAGCAGTGGTGCGAAGAAGTTGCAACGTTAATTTTCAAGACTAGCGACGTTTACGATGAGACGTTACCCAATGGTGTTCGCTCCATCGGGGCTGGCTTCTTGGCGCAATCGATCGATGACAAGCAGATTGTAGACATCGTTCAAAAATTTCAACCCACACACTTGATTTTGCGGACACCCCACGTCCCACTTCTAAACTGGGCGATTCGTAACCGTGTTCGATGCTTGGTGACGTTAGCTGACTCTTTTCAATCGAATAATCCAAAGCAATGGTTCAAGCATGTTTTGCTGGGCCGATTACTCAACAACTCATGGATTGATTGGGTCGCAAACCATGGCCTTAATTCCTCACTATCGCTTCAATCGATCGGGGTAAACGCCAGCAAGATCATTCCCTGGGATTGGCCGGCGGTTATCACGCCAGCGGTTTTTGCCCCGAAGGCTCAAGTCGCGATCGCCAATCATGTGAATCTATTTTTTGCTGGTGCCATTACGGAGGCCAAAGGGGTTGGAGATGTGTTGCGAGCCATTCCCTGGCTCCAGCAACGGAACATTTCCGTATCCTTAAAGATTGCCGGCAGCGGCGAGGTGGCAGCGTTTCAGCAGGAAGCCCAGCGCCTGGGAATTACAGACTCAGTTGAATTTTTGGGACTTGTGCCGCATCACAACATCATTAACCTGATGCGGGAGGCAGATGTGGTGCTGATTCCTAGTCGGCATGAGTATCCTGAAGGATTGCCAATGACCATTTATGAGGCATTGTGTTCCCGCACACCGATCGTGGCTTCAGACCATCCTATGTTCCGAGGTCGGCTTCAGCATGAGGAAAGTGCATTGATCTTTCCGCAAGGGAACTCAACAGCACTCGGAAACTGCATTGATCGGCTTGTCTTTAGTCCGCCGCTTTACGAGCGTTTATCTGTTACTTCTGAAGACGCATGGAAGAAGATTCAAATTGCAGTTAAATGGGGTGACATTGTAGAGCGTTGGCTTGTAGATTCTCCAGAGAATCGTCGCTGGCTCGCTGAACGATGTCTCAATTCAGGTCTTTACCAACCATCCTTGCCATCTGGTTCTAAAGAGAATCAACCCTCTACTGCATTACCAATGTCTCAAGGTGTATTGATTGAACGAGAAGGATAAAGATGATGTCAGGATTGAACCCGTTGCCGTATTCAGTTTATTTTGTAAATGACGAAACCGAGCGGTGGCACGATCTTTACAATCTTGAGACGTTACCGTCGAACGTCGATTACTTTTTTGAGCGGTGTGCTTCCAGTGCAGATGTTTGGAGTGCGCAGACCTATTTAATTTTGAAGCAGCAAGGGTTGAATGTTCATTTTGTGCCGCAGGTTGTGCCAGGCCAAATCTGTGTCGTTCCTTATCATAATTTGAAGCTGAGAAATTTACCGTTCCATAGTTATGTTGTTGGGTTTCAATATGACTGTGCCAGACCGGAAATTTGTGAGCAACGGATTGTTCTCAATCACCGAGTCGTGATGGGTGAAACAGATCACTTCGTCCATCATTGGCATCATCCATTGCTCAAACCGCGCGATCGCTCTCGTGGTGCTGATGTGCGCACGGTTGCCTTCAAAGGTCGTGCCCGGAATCTGGCGGCCCCATTTCTTGACCCAGCTTTCGCGCAGGCTTTGAAAGACTATGGCATCGACTTTTGTCTCGATGCTGAAGGGGCGCAGGATGACTCTGTTGAGAGTTTGCGATCGTGGGGTGATTTCACAACTAATGACGTGACCCTATCGGTACGAAATGCCACCGAGAAGGATTTGT
>Ga0224722_1000026_pt1 | contig 80063 bp, 75 predicted proteins | sample Balambano_FR1_Me_FD_161646 | JGI IMG/M metagenome (GOLD analysis project Ga0224722, IMG submission 161646) | Freshwater sediment microbial communities from Lake Towuti, South Sulawesi, Indonesia - Balambano_FR1_MetaG | ecosystem: Environmental > Aquatic > Freshwater > Lake > Sediment | place...
GTTCGCGGCCGCCGGTCTGCGCCCTGACCGGGTCATCCTGCTCGAGGCGGACGAAGCGACGCTGGCCGCGCGGCTCGCCGCACGCGACGGATCGGCGCGCGATGCGATCGGGGGGCGGCCCGCGTCCTATCACCGCGCCGTCGCTTCGGCGTTCCGCGATCTGGCAGAGCGCGACCCCGCCGGGATTGTCCGGATCGATGCGGTCGGCGCGCCCGAGGCGGTGCATGCCCGTGTGCTGGACGTGCTGGGCGATATCATCGGCGCAACGGCACCATGACACGCTGGCCGAACCACGAGAAGGCGTGGCGCGAATGGCGCGAGGCAATCCGCGGCGCGCGGATGCACCATGGCTGGCTGCTTTCGGGCAAGGCCGGGCTCGGCAAGCGTGACTTCGCCGTCGCGGCGGCGCGCGAACTGGTGGCCGAACTGGGGGTGCCGCAGCCATCGGGCGATCACCCCGATATCCTCATCCTCAGCTACGGCCCCAAGGACGACAAGGCCGAGAAAGCGCAATCCGAGGGCAAGCCGTTCGAGCGTGCGCGCAGTATCCGGATCAAGCAGATCAGGCAGATGCAGCGGCGGCTGATCACGCGCCCGACCTTGGGCGCACGCCGGGCAATCATCATCGATCCTGCCGACGATCTCGAAAAGGCCGCCGCCAACGCTGTGCTGAAAAGCCTCGAGGAACCGCCGCCGGGAACGGTGTTTCTGCTGGTGACCCACCGACCGGCGAGGCTTTTGCCGACAATCCGGTCGCGGTGCCGCGCCTTGCGATTTCCGCTGCTTGACGATTGCCAGATCGCCGCGATGCTGGAGGACGCGGGCCTACCGCCCGATCCCGAAGCGATCGCGGCTGGCGAAGGTTCGTTCGGTGCGGCGCGGCGGTTTGCCAGAGAAGACCTTGCTCCGCTTTCACGCTGCATCAGTCGCCTGCTGTCCGAAGATGACACGCGGCTTGCCCGGCGCGGCGAACTGGCCCGGTTGATCGGTCCGCGCGCGGATCGGGCGCGGCTTCAGGCGGTGTTCGATCTGGCGCAGGGCCTCGTGGCAAGGACGGCGCGCACCACCGCGGACGCAGAGCATCGGGTGCGCCTGATCGATACCCACGCCGCGCTCGCAAAGCTGGCCGCCGAAGCGCCAAGCGCCAATTTCGATCCCGGACTGTTGCCGTTCCAGATCGGCGGCTTGCTTGTCGCAGCCGCCCCCGCTAGCGAACCGGTCCATGGCTGACGCAGACCCTTCCACCTTCTACCTCACCACCGCGATCAGCTATCCCAATGGGCGGCCCCATATCGGCCACGCCTATGAAGCGATTGCCGCCGATGTGATCGCGCGGTTCCAGCGGCTTCAGGGTCGCCGCGTCCGCTTCCAGACCGGGACCGACGAGCACGGGCTCAAGATGGCGCGCAAGGCCGCCGAACGGGGCCGCACTCCGGGCGATCTTGCAGACGAAATGTCGCGATACTTCCGTGAGATGTGCGACGTCTTGCAGGTCTCCTATGATCGATTCATCCGAACTTCCGAACCCGATCACCACCGCGCCAGTCAGGCGATCTGGGAGGCGATGGAAGCGGCCGGCGATCTCTATCTCGATCGGTACGAGGGCTGGTATTCGGTCCGCGACGAGGCCTATTACGACGCGGACGAACTGATCGAGGGTGAGGGCGGGCAAAAGCTTTCGCCGCAAGCCACTCCGGTGGAATGGACCGTCGAAGAAAGCTGGTTCTTCCGCCTGTCGAAGTATCAGGACTATCTGCTTGGCCTGCTAAGGCAGCCGGGATTCCTCGAACCGGCGAGCCGCCGCAACGAGATGATCGCCTTCGTCGAACAGGGGCTGCGCGATCTGTCGGTCAGTCGCACCAGTTTCGACTGGGGGGTCAAGGTGCCGGGCAGCGACGGTCATGTCATGTATGTTTGGGTCGATGCGCTCACTAACTACCTGACCGGCTTGGGCTATCCCGACGACATGGGAGATTTCTGGCCGGCAGATCTTCACCTGATTGGGAAGGATATCGTGCGATTCCACACAATCTACTGGCCGGCCTTCCTTAAAAGCGCCGAATTGCCGGCGCCGCGGCAAGTGTTCGGCCACGGGTTTCTGCTCAACCGCGGGCAGAAGGAATCAAAGTCGCTCGGCAACGTCACCGATCCGCTTGACCTGGCGGAGCGCTTCGGCGTTGACGCCTTGCGCTATTTCCTGATGCGCGAGGTCCCCTTCGGACAAGATGGAAGCTATTCACCAGAAGCCATTGTTCTAAGGGTAAATGCTGAACTCGCCAACAGTTTCGGCAATCTCGCGCAGCGCACGCTTTCGATGATCGCCAAGAACATGGACGGAAGGCTTGAGGCGTTTGGCTCAATTCCGGCGGACGATCAATTGCTGGAAGCAGTGGCGCACGCCAGCGGTACTGAACTTCCACGCGATTTCAATAATTTGACCTTCTCCACTGGGATCGAGGCGTGGCTTCGCGCGGTCTATGCGTGCAACCAGTATGTCGATGAGCACGCGCCCTGGACGTTGAAAAAGACCGATCCAGAACGCATGAAGGCGGTGCTGCAAACATTGTTCAAGGCGCTGCGCGATCTCGCTATCGCGATCCAGCCTGTCATTCCTGAAAAAGCGGGCGCGCTGCTCGACCAGCTCGGGATCGCCGCAAGCGAGCGCAACTATGCCGCGCTGGCCAACCCGGAATGGTTCGACCGGCTTGTGGCGCAGGACTTCATCGTGGCCGCGCCAACCCCATTGTTTCCGCGCCTTGAACTCTCCGCCGATGAACCCGCGAGCGTCTGATGCTGGTCGATAGCCACTGCCACCTCGAGTACAAGGGTCTGGTCGAGGATCAGACCGCCGTGCTCGCACGGGCACGCGCGGCGGGGGTTGGGGCATTCCTCAACATTTCAACGCGGGCGAGCGAGTGGGATCAGGTGATCGGCACCGCCGCGCGCGAGCCCGATGTCTTCGCCAGTGTCGGCATCCACCCGCACGAGGCCGATGCGCATCAGGATCTCGGTCGCGCCGCATTGCTGGAGGCGACCCGGCACCCCAAAGTCGTGGCGATCGGCGAAACGGGGCTCGACTATTATTACGACAAGTCGGACAGAAACACGCAGAAAGTGCTGTTTCGCATGCATATCGATGTGGCGCGGGAAACCGGGCTTCCGGTCATCATCCATACCCGCGATGCCGAGGACGACACCCACGCGATCCTTGCTCAGGAACTGGCTGTCGGACAGTTCCCGGCCTTGATCCACTGCTTCACCGCATCGGCTGACTTCGCCGCGAAGGTGCTGCACCTGGGGCTCACGATTTCGTTGTCGGGCATTGTGACCTTCAAGAATGCCAACGAGTTGCAGAACGTGGCGCGGATCATTCCCGACGATCGCCTGCTGGTCGAAACCGACAGCCCGTTCCTTGCGCCCGTGCCGCACCGCGGGAAGGTGTGCGAGCCGGCCTTCGTCGCCGACACCGCCGCGTTCATCGCAGATCTGCGCGGAATACGCGTCGATGAACTTGCCGCGTTCACTACCGTCAATTTCTTCCGGTTGTTCCGCAAGGCGCGCGCATGAAGCTTGTGATGCTCGGCTCGGGAACCTCGACCGGGGTTCCGCGGCTGGGCGGGCCGGACGGCATGGGCGACTGGGGCGATTGCGACCCCGACGAACCGCGCAACCGGCGTACGAGGGTCTCGGTTCTCGTCGAGAGCGCGGAGGGTCGGCGGTTGTTGGTCGATACGTCGTCGGATTGCCGCGCGCAGCTGCTGGCCAACCGGATCGCCAGCATCGATGCGGTGTTCTGGACCCATGACCATGCCGATCACTGCCATGGCATCGATGATCTGCGGGTGCTGCGCTATGGCCGCGCAGGACCGATCCCCGGCTTCGCCAGCGCCGAAACTGTGCGGCGCTTGCGGCAGCGGTTCGGCTATGTCTTTGCCGGACAGGATGGCTATCCTACGATATGCACGCTCGACACGCTCGATCGATTGCGGATGATCGCCGGGTTCGGCGTCGAATGGTGTCAGATGGAGCACGGGACTGGCGAGACGACCGCTTATCGTTTCGAGGCCGACGGCAAATCAATCGGATATGCGACGGACTTCAGCGCGGTGTCCGATGATATGGTAGCGCTGTTCGACCGCGTAGATATTCTGGTGTCGGACTGTCTGCGCCGCGATCCGCATCCCACCCATGCGCATCTTGCTATGGCGATCGATCTGGGCACGCGGTGCCGGGCCGAACGGGTGGTGCTCAGTCATCTCGACAAGAGCATGGACTACCGTGGGCTTTGTGCCGAGGTTCCGGCCTTTGTTACGGTCGGCTATGACGGGCTGGAGATCGTCGCATGAATGGCGATATGATGCTTTCGGTTATTGCCAGCATCGCATGGTTGATTCTGGCTGGCAGCGCGCTGGCATCGTTTCGGCTCTCTTGGAGTCAGATGCTGCGCATGGCGCTGGTCTGGATCGCGATCTTCACAGGGGTCTTCCTGATTGTTCACTGGTTCATGCTTGCCCGCGACACCGCCAGCCCATTGATCTAAATTTAACATAATATATATTATCCGTCGCGAGGATCGGGATGAGCCAACCCCCAAAACAACCTCCTATCGAGCGCCTATTGGCTATCATGGCGCGGCTTCGCGATCCGGCCACCGGATGCGAATGGGACTTGGCACAGGATTTCAAAAGCATCGCGCCCTATACCATCGAGGAAGCCTACGAAGTCGCCGATGCCATCGCGCGACAAGATATGCGCGATCTCAAGGATGAACTCGGCGATCTGTTGCTTCAGGTGGTCTTCCATGCACGCATGGCCGAGGAATCTGGCCTTTTCGCCTTTGCAGATGTCGCCGATGCGATCAGCGCCAAGATGGAAGCGCGGCACCCGCACATCTTTGGCGGCGCGACCGGAACCATGGACGATGCGCGGTGGGAAGACCTCAAGGCCGAAGAACGCGCGGCCCGCGGCGTGAACAGTGCGCTCGACGGCGTTGACCTTGCGCTGCCCGCGCTGATGCGCGCACAAAAGCTTCAGAAACGCGCCGCGCGCACTGGCTTCGATTGGCCCGATCCTTCCGGTGCGCGGTCCAAGATAGTGGAGGAAATCGAGGAACTTGAAACCGCATCCTGCGACAGTTCACGGTTTGAGGAAGCGGGCGACCTGCTGTTCGCAGTCGTCAACTATTTGCGCGCCCACCGCATTGCGGCTGAGGATGCCCTGCGCGCTGCCACAGCCAAGTTCGAACGCCGGTTTCGGGCCATGGAAGGGCTGAGCGGCAGCGCTGAGGCATTTGCCTCGCTTTCGCTCGACCATCAGGAGCAGCTCTGGCAAAAGGTCAAAAAAGCGGAACAGGACACTGTAAGCGTTACTGGCCCAATGCCGAGAACTGGCCAAGTGCCTTTGGATTAAGGCGCACAGTGATCCGCCGCAGCGGTCCGGCATCGCTTTCGCCTGCATCCTCCTCGGTCATAACCTCGCCATGCGCGTGAAGCCACGCGATCCTTCGCCCATCGCTCACCGGAAGCGTGTAGGCGACCTCGCGCGCAGCGCCCGACAGCAGCCGCGAAAGACGTTCTTGGAGCTCCTCAATCCCTTTTCCGTTAGCTGCCGACACCAGCACCGCCCCCTGCCCGTTCGCGCTCTCCGCCAGTTCCGCGAGCCGTGCAGGCGCCAGCAGATCGCACTTGTTCCAGACCTCGATCATGGCGACGGCACTCTCGCCGGTCTCGGGATTGACCACGCCGAGTTCGCCGAGCACCGCGATCACCTGCTTCTTCTGGGCCGCATGTCCGGCGCTCGACATATCGCGCACGTGGCAGATCACATCGGCTGCGGTGACTTCTTCGAGCGTGGCCCGAAACGCCGCCACAAGCTGGGTCGGCAGGTCTGAGATGAACCCGACGGTGTCGGACAGGATCGCCTTTTCGACACCCGGCAAGCCGATTGCCCGCATGGTCGGATCGAGCGTCGCAAACAGCAGATCCTCGGCCATCACCCCGGCACCGGTCAGCCGGTTGAACAGGGTCGATTTCCCGGCGTTGGTGTAGCCCACCAGCGCGACCACCGGCCATGGTGCCCGGCCCCGCCGTTCGCGGTGGAGCGCCCGGGTCTTGCGCACCTGATCGAGTTCGCGCCGCAGCCTGCCCATGCGCTGGCGGATCATGCGGCGGTCGGCCTCGATCTGGGTTTCGCCCGGGCCGCCGAGAAACCCGAAGCCGCCGCGCTGGCGTTCCAAGTGGGTCCAGCTGCGCACCAGCCGACTTTGCTGGTAATCGAGATGCGCAAGTTCGACCTGCAGCCGACCTTCTGCGGTAGCGGCGCGTTCTCCGAAGATCTCGAGAATGAGGCCGGTGCGGTCGATCACCTTGCGTTTCAGCCGATCCTCAAGGTTGCGCTGCTGGATTGCCGAAAGCGCGCCATCGACAATCACGAGGTCGGCGGCGTGAATATCGCACCACACCGCCAGCTGTTCGACCTGACCGGAACCGAACAGGGTGTTGGGCTGCATCTGGCGAACCGGGATTACCGCCTGGTGCACGATCACCAGGCCGATCGCGCGGGCCAGCCCCTCGGCTTCGGCAAGCCGTTCAGCCGGGTCGAGATCGTGGCGCTGCGCGCGGATATCGGGAACGAGCACCAGGGCCCGCGCGCCGCGGGTGACCTCGTCGTCGAATTCGCTCTCGAAACTCAGTCCTCGGCCCCGTCGTCATCGCCATCATCGGCGTCGGCCCCGTCATCCTCGTCGCCGACGCTGAGATCAACCGGCACCGCGGGCTGGATGGTCGAAACGGCATGCTTATAGGCAAGCTGCACTGCCCCGTCGCGTTCAAGCAGCATGCAGAACAGATCGAAGGCGGCGATCCGGCCTTGAAGCATCACGCCGTTCACGAGAAACATCGTCACCTGGACGTGGGCTTCGGCGACCCGGCTCAGGAATACGTCCTGCAGCAGCTTTTGCTTCTTGCCGCCGGGTTGTGACTGGAACTGGCCGGGATCGAGCGAGGCGCCGGGCATGATCGTCGAAATGGCATGCTTGTAAACCAGCTGCGATTGCCCGTCGCGCCGCAACAGGATCGAGAAATTGTCGAACCAGGTGACAATCCCCTGGAGCTTGACCCCCTTTACGAGAAACATGGTCACCGGCGTCTTGTTCTTGCGCAGGAGGTTGAGGAAAGCGTCCTGCAGGTTGCCCTGCCGGATCGTCGCAGAACTGCTCCCGCCGGGCCGCTGGTCGGCCGATGGAGCAGGGCGCGATACGGGACGGGGTGAGAGCGTTCGTCCGCTGGGCATTGGTGTGGCTCCTGTTATTGGCGGCCGCTATTGCGGTCCACGCGGCGCAGCACCGGATGATCGGGGTCGAGTGCCTGCCTTTAGCCATAATGGCGATTGGCCGCGCCTGCGACAAGGGTTGATTTGCCGCTGTTTTTCCGATGCTTGCTCCGTCAGTCGAGTTCGTCGCGGCGATCGACCATGCCGAGCAGCTTGAGCTTGCGGTGCAGTGCCGATCGTTCCATCCCGATAAAGCTGGCGGTTTTCGAGATATTGCCGGAAAAGCGCCTGATCTGGATCGCCAGATATTCGCGTTCAAAGCTCTCACGCGCCTGGCGCAGCGGCACGCCCATAATCGCTGCGAGGCTGTCCCCGGCAATCCCGATCTGCCCGCCGACAATCTCGGGCGGCAGCATGTCGGGTTCGACCGTGGTCAGCTTGTCGCGCGGGGTCATGATGATCGTGCGTTCGACGACGTTGCGAAGTTGGCGGACATTGCCCGGCCAGTCATAAGCCTGCAAGGCCGCCATCGCCTCGCTCGTGATCTCGGGCGGCATAAGGCCCTGATCGGTCGAATAGCGGGTGAAGAAATGCTCGGCGAGCGCGGGGATGTCTTCGCGCCGCTGCGAGAGTGAGGGGATTGCCACCGGAACCACGTTGAGGCGGTAGAACAGGTCCTCGCGGAAGCGTTTCTCGGCCATCTCGACAGTCAGATCGCGGGTGGTCGAGGACACGACCCGCACATCGACCCCGATCTGGCGGGAGCCGCCGACCCGCACGAAGCTCTGTTCGGTCAATACCCTCAAAATCCGGGCCTGGGTCGAAAGCGGCATGTCGGCGATCTCGTCGAGGTAGAGCGTCCCGCCGTCGGCAAGTTCGAGCAGTCCGGGCCGGACCTGTTTGCCTCCCGATTCCTCGCCGAACAGCTCCTGTTCGAACCGTTCGGGGGTGATCCGCGCCGAATTGACGAGCACGAACGCCCCATCGGCGCGCCCGCTCCATGCGTGCAGCAGGCGGGCGGCAATTTCCTTGCCCGCTCCCGGGGGGCCGGAAATCAGCACCCGGCTGCCGGTGTTCGCAACCCGTTTGAGTGTGGCACGAACGGCATTGATTGTGGGCGAATTGCCGGTGAATTCGGCACTGCCCCAGCTCCCTTCGCGCAGGCGGCTGTTCTCGCGGCGCAGGCGCTGGGTTTCGGTTGCCCGCTCGACCAGAAGCAGCAGCCGTTCGGCCTCGAATGGCTTCTCGATGAAGTCCATCGCCCCGCGCCCCACCGCAGCCACCGCGGTATCGATGTTGCCATGGCCCGAGAAGATGATCACGGGAAGGTTCGGCTCGCGTGCCTTGATCGCATCGAGCAGTTCGAGCCCATCCATCGGGCTGCCGTGCAGCCACACGTCGAGGAGCACGAGGCTCGGCCGCCGCTCGTCGATCGCGGCTAGCGCCTCGTTGCTGTCGGCAGCGGTGCGGCAGACATAGCCTTCGTCGCCGAGCACGCCGGCGACCAGATCGCGGATGTCGCGTTCATCATCGACTATCAGGATTTCGAGCGCCATGGGCGGTGTCCTTTGGCTGAAATATCGCAAGGCGGCAGGCTGGCGCCGCAGATGAGGAGGATGATCATTCCGCCGCGCCTTCGATGAGGTGCGGGTTGCGGGCGAACCGCAAGCTGACCCGGGTTCCGCCCCCGGCGGTGTTGGCAAAGCCCATTTCGCCGCCGTGTTCGTCGATGATCTTGTTGACTATCGCCAGCCCGAGCCCGGTGCCCTTGTCGCGGGTGGTGACATAGGGTTCGGTGATCCGCTCGCGATCAGCAGGCAGGCCAACACCGTTATCTTCAATGGTGATCGCGACCGCCTCGCCCGCATCGGCGATCGTCACCGCGATCTGCCCGGCGAACTGGCCCTGCGCCTCAGCCGCACGCGCCTCGACCGCCTCAACCGCGTTCTTGAGCACATTGGTCATCGCCTGACCGAACTGGTGCCGATCGCAACGCAGCTCACGGTCGAGCAGATCATGCGCGCTGACGCTGAAGGCGATGCCCTGATGCGCGACCTCCTGCAAGAACACCGCCTGACGGACCAAATCGAGCACATCCTCGTCGCGGAACACCGGCTTGGGCAGGCGCGCGAAGGAGGAGAACTCGTCGACCATTTTGCTAAGATCGCCGACCTGGCGCACGATCGTGCTGGTCAATTCGTCGAACAGCTCGCGGTCCTCATCGCCCACCTGGGTGCGATAGCGGCGCTTCAAGCGCTCGGTCGCGAGCTGGATCGGGGTCAGCGGGTTCTTGATTTCATGCGCGATGCGGCGGGCCACATCCGACCATGCCGCCTGGCGCTGATCGAGCAGCTGTCGGGTGATATCCTCGAAAGTGATGACATGCCCGCTGGTGCCGGGCGCGACCTTGACGGCGAGCGTCAGCAGATCGTTTCCCTTGGCATGGGTGATAATTGCGCGCTCCTTGCCCTCGGCGATCAGGCGAGTGAGTTCGGGGGCAAGCTGGTCGAGCGCCAGCCCGACCACGTTGTCCGTGGCGGCCGCGGCCGGGTCTGCGCCTTGCGGGGCAAGCAGGCTCTGCGCCGAGGAGTTCATCAGCATCACCCGCTGGTCCGCATCGACGCTGACGACCCCGGACGTAACCGATTCGAGCACCGCTTCCATGAAGGCGCGACGGTCGTCGATCTGACGATTGGCGCTGACGAGGGCTTGGGTCTGTTTTTCAAGCTGTGCGGTCATGCGGTTGAAGGCGCGGTTGAGCATTCCGATCTCGTCCGCGCCGGTGCGACCTTCGACCCGCAGCGCGAAATTGCCCTGCCCGACATTGCGCGCCGCGCCTACCAGCGCGGTCAGCGGCTCGACCTGACGATCGGCAAACCGTAGTGCGAACCATATCGCCACACCCACCAGCAGCAGGCTGACCACCACCAGCGCGATGTTGAAGCGCAGCTGGAGGGTGCGGGCGCTCCCCGTAAGGCGACCATAGGCTGTCACGATCGATTGCGCCCGCGACCATGAATTGAACATCGTTTCTTCGGTGGTGCGGGCGTTGTAGAGATAGATCCCGCTTTCAGGATCGATCGGGGACAATGCCTCGATCCGCTCCGGGCTTCCGATGACGATCACGAATTCGCCCTGATCGATGCGCGGCAATGCTTCTCGGCTGAAATCGAGTGGGCTGTTGTCTTCGGTCAGGTTGGAGATCGCAGCGGTGCGCAGCGTCCCGTCGGGCATGCGCTGCAGGATCGCACTTTCCGAGATTTTCCGGCCTTGCACCTGAACCGCATAGAAATCGGGGAAATCCGCGTCGGTGATCGACACGCGTTCGAGAATGAACCGCATGTCGCTTGCCATCGCCAGGGTTTCCTGCTGCACATCGCGCTGGTTGGCATCGTAGTAGTTTTGCGCCAGGTCGTTGGCGTTCTCCATCAGTCCGCGCGATTCGTCGGAGAACCAGAAATCGACCCCGGTCTGGAACAAAAAAGCGGCAAATCCTGCAACCAGCAGGGTCGGGATCGCTGCAACCATCGAGAAGAAAAACACAAGGCGCACATGCAGCCGCGCGGTGCTGCCCGCGGCACGGCGCAGCGCGAGCCGACGTCCGATCAGGACCAGCAGCGCCATCGCGGGCATCAGGGTAGCCACCAGCAGCAGCGAGACTTGCAAGGTCGGCAGGACACTGTCAGGTGCCCCCGCGCGTGAATAGGCCACCACCGTCGCGCCGATTGCGCCTGCCAGCATCATGGTCGCGGCGATTTCGAGCCACAGGAAAATGTTCGCCCGCCGCGATGCCACTGCAAAGCGCCGCCACCAGCGCGGCGCGTGGCGCACTGTGTTTGCGGTTTGGCGGGGTGGCGATTGGTCCATCGTTGCGCCTTTACAACAATGGTGTGGCAAATATGCAAGGTGAAACTACGTTTCCCGTGCTTATACGCGGCTCAGGAGGGCGAGAAGCGCTCTGGTTCCAGCCCCAGTTCGCCGATCCGCTTGCGCAGCGTGTTGCGATTGATGCCCAGCAATTGCGCGGCGCGCAGTTGGTTGCCCCCGGTCCGTCCGAGCGCATGTTCGATCAGCGGCTTCTCGAAGGCAGCGAGCGCCCTGTGATAGAGCGCGCCCGGTGGCGGCGCCTCGCTCGCAAGCCAGCCTGCCAGTGCCGCAGCAAATCCCCCCTGCCCATGTCCCGGCGCCGGACCGGCGGGGGCAAGTTCGGGGCCGATGATGTCTTCAAGGCTGTCGGCATCAATCCGGTCCTCGCGCGCCATCAGCGCAAGCCGATAAATCACATTGCGCAATTCGCGGACATTGCCGCGCCAGTTGCGCTGCTCGAGCCGGGCGACGGCTTCGGCGGTGAGCGCGCGGCGCGGCAAGCCGTCCTCGGCGGCAAGGATCAGGAAGTGCTGTGCGAGCGCAGCCACATCTTCGCGCCGTTCACGCAGCGGCGGAAGCGCGATCGGCACCACGTTGAGACGGTAGAACAGGTCTTCGCGAAACGTGCCGACCGCAATCATCGGGGCAAGATCGCGGTTGGTGGCTGCAATGATGCGGACATTGACCGCGATTTCCTGACGTCCGCCGACGCGCCGGATGCGCCCGGATTGGAGCGCGCGCAGCAGCCTGGTCTGGGCTTCGGCAGGCATGTCGCCAATCTCGTCGAGGAACAGGGTGCCGCCATTTGCCTGTTCGAACTTGCCGATTGCCTGCGCAATTGCGCCGGTAAATGCGCCCTTTTCGTGCCCAAACAGTTCGCTTTCGACCAGATCTGCGGGGATTGCCGCGGTGTTGACCGCCACGAAAGGCCCGGTGCGGCGATTGCCCAGTTCATGGATCGCTTCGGCCACCAGCTCCTTGCCGGTGCCGCTTTCGCCGGTGATCAGCACTGTCAGATCATTGCGAAGCACCCGGGTGATCATGCGATAGACGCTCTGCATCGCCGGGCTGCGGCCGACCAGCGGCATACGCCCGCCATCGCTGGCAGCCAGTGCCTCCTCGCCCTCGTTCTCGCCTGGCGCGCTTGAACCGGCGGCCTGGCGCACCGCCTGCACCAGTTCATCGAGATCGAACGGCTTGGGGAAATACTCGAACGCATCGCTCTCGCTCGCGCGCACCGCGGTGTCGAGCGTGTTCTGGGCGGAGAGCACGATCACCGGCATGTCCGGCGCGAGCGCCCGCACGCTGGCAAGGCTCGCAAGCCCGTCGCCGTCTTCGAGCATCACGTCAGTCAGCATCACGGCAAAGCGGCGGCCAGCCAGCAGCCGGTCGCGCGAGGCGATGCTGGTGCAGTGGGCAATTGCATAGCCTTCGTCCTCGAGCGCGGCGCTGATCACCGTCGCGATCGCGGCGTCGTCCTCGACCAGCAAGACCGGATCGCAGCCGCGTGCAGCCATCGCCTATCTCCTGCTCGCCGCCTGCGGCAGGTGCAGGCGAAAATGGGTGAGGCCCGCGCGTGCATCGCGTTCGTGGCTGACATTGCCGTTCATGTCGCGCACCAGCTTGCGCACCAGCGCCAGCCCGAGTCCCTGCCCCGAAGGCTTTGACGACACAAAGGGTTCGAAGACATGGTCGCGCAGTGCCCGGTCGATCCCGGGGCCATTGTCGCTGACGGTGATCTCGATCGGCAGGTGCACGGCCCGGCCTTGGCGGATCGCGCTGAAAGCCATGCCGCTAACGAACCGCGTCTGGACCACGATTTCGCCTGGCCCGCCGCCTTGAAGCGCGGCGTCGCGGGCGTTAGAAACGAGGTTGATCAGCACTTGTTCAAGCGCATCGCGGTTCGCCAGCACCGGCGGCAAGGAGGGATCGAACTCCTCGCGGATTTCGATCCGGCTGCCATCGGCGCTGGCGGCCCGCATGGTCGCGACCGCGGCCCGGACCGCCTCGTGCGGGTTGCAGGCATCGACCGGACCGGTGCGGGTGCTGCCAAGCTGCTGCATCCGGTCGATCAGCCGGGCAATCCGGTCAACTTCGTCTGTGATCATTCGCGCCAGCTTACGATCAGCCGGAGGCAGCTTGCGCGCGGCGAGCTGGCCTGCCCCCCTGATCGCGGCGAGCGGGTTCTTGATCTCGTGCGCAAGCACCGCCGGCGCGCCAAGCAACGCGTCGGCGCCGGGCTGCGAGGCGGCATCGTCGTGGCCGACCTGCGACAATGTCACCACCCGCCAGCCCGGAAATCCGCCGAGCGGGGAGACCGTAAGATTGACGCGCACATCGCTGCGCCCGGCGCTGACGACGAGATCGCGCGCCACAAGTGCCTCGTCGCTGCGACCGAGGCGCGCCTCGACCCGCGCGTCGATCGGCCCGATCCGTTCGATCAGCAAGCGCCCGACAAGCCGGTTGGCACTGGTGCCGAGCAGCGCTTCGGCGGCGTGATTGACCTCGCAGATCCGCCCCTCACCATCGATCAGCAAAACCGCGAAGATCAAACCGGCGATCTGGGCGCGGGCATCGGGCGGCGCCGGTGTAAGCGGAGCGACCGCACGGCCCGGCACACGCGCGCGCACCGATCAGGCCGCCTGCCGCAGCACGAAAGGGGTGTAGAAGCGCTCGATCTCGCCGAGCACCTGATTGCAATCGTCGATGAAGTTGACCCGGTTGCGGAACTCGGCCGATCCGTGCAGGCCCTTGGTGTACCAGCCAAGATGCTTGCGCGCCATCTTCACCCCTGTCTCGCGCCCATAGTGATCGAGCATGCGCCGGTAATGTTCGATCACAAGTGCGTATTGCTCGTTAAGGCCCGGGGCCGCGCGCGCCTCGCCGGTGCGCCACCAATGCATCACCTGGCCAAGCAGCCACGGCCTGCCATAGGCCCCGCGCCCGATCATCACGCCGTCCGCACCCGAAAGCTCAAGCGCGCGGGCAGCATCGGCGATGCTGCAGATATCGCCGTTGACGATGACGGGGATGCCGACCGCTTGCTTGACCTTGCGGACGAACGCCCAGTCGGCGTGGCCCTTGTACATCTGGTTGCGGGTGCGCCCGTGCACCGTAATCATCGCGACGCCGAGGTCTTGGGCGATGCGGGCGAGATCAGGCGCGTTCAAGCTGGCATGATCCCAGCCCATCCGCATCTTGACCGTGACCGGCACCTTCACCGCCTTTACCGTCGCTTCCATCAGCCGCACCGCCAAGGGCACTTCGCGCATCAGCGCCGAGCCTGCGAACTGTCCGACCACCTTCCTGACCGGGCAGCCGAAATTGATATCGATGATCGCAGCGCCGTTGCCTTCCTGCAATTTCGCCGCCTCAGCCATCGAACTAGGGTCGCAGCCGACCAGTTGCATCGACACCGGCTCCTCGATCCGGTCCCATGCTGTTTTTTGCAGGCTCTGACGGGTTTCGCGAATGGCGGCCTCGCTTGCGACCATCTCGGTCACGTTCAAGCCTGACCCATAACGCCGCACGAGCGTACGAAACGGCATATCGGTCACCCCCGTCATGGGGGCGAGCAGCACCGGCTCGGCGACCGTCACCGGGCCAATCGCGATCGGCCTCAGCGCCGGCGGGTTTGGAAGCGTGGACATGACAGGAAATATGCCTAAATATTGGGCAGTCGCATAGTGGATTGCCCAAAGCCCGTCCAGACCTTAAGCGCATCGAGCCCATGCCAAGCGCCCCCGCCCTTCCCCCCTTTGCTGCGATTGTGGTGGCAGCGGGCAAGGGACTGCGTGCAGGCGGCGACAAGCCCAAACAGTTCCGGCTGTGGCGCGGCATGCCCCTGATCCGCCATTCGGTCGAAACCCTTGCGGCGGCCAGAGCCGCACCGCTGGTGGTGGTGATTGCACCGGATGCGCGGGCCGCCGCCGAACACGCGCTGGCCGGGATCGCGGGCGTGCAGGTGGTGACTGGCGGAGCGACCCGTCAGGCGTCAGTACGCAACGGGCTTGAGGCGCTCGCCGATACGGCCCCGGCGCGGGTGCTGATCCATGATGCTGCCCGGCCCGATCTGCCGATCGCGGTGGTCATGAGGCTGCTCACAGCCCTCGAAACCACCAGCGGCGCGATCCCGGTGCTCCCCGTAGTCGATAGCCTCGCGGTGGCGGGCCCAGGGGAGATGATGGGGGGCAAGGCCGAACGCGAGGCGCTGCGCCGGGTCCAGACCCCGCAGGCCTTCCGATTTGCCGCAATCCTCGCTGCGCACCGCGCCTGGACCGGTGCGCAAGATGCAGGCGACGATGCGCAGGTGCTCATCGCAAGCTCCGGTTCAGTTGCGTTGGTCGATGGCGACGAACGCCTCAGAAAGATCACTTTTGCGGAGGACTTCGTGGACGACATCCCTGCCCCGGCATTCCGCATTGGACAGGGGTTCGATGTTCACCGGCTCGAGGCGGGCGAGGAATTGTGGCTTGGCGGCGTCAAGATTCCTCACGAAAAGGGGCTGGCCGGCCATTCGGATGCCGATGTCGCTCTGCATGCGATCACTGATGCAGTGCTCGGCGCGATCAGCGATGGCGATATCGGCACGCATTTCCCGCCCAGCGATCCGCAATGGCGCGGCGCGCGATCGGGGCGCTTCCTCGAGCATGCGATCGGGCTGGCGAGCGTCGCAGGATATGCGGTCGCCAATGTCGATCTTACGTTGGTGTGCGAAGTGCCAAAAATCGGCCCGCACCGCCCCGCCATGCGCGCCGAGGTCGCGCGATTGATGCAGATTTGCCAGACCTGCGTAAGTATCAAGGCGACCACCACCGAAAGGCTTGGCTTTACCGGGCGCGGCGAAGGGATCGCGGCCCAGGCGGTTGTTCTGCTCACCCGTGTATGAAAGGATTGCGTGTCATGATTCTCCGGTTCCTTGCCCCCTCTTTCGCGTTCGTCGCCTTGGCCAGCGCACAGACCGCGCAGGCCCAGCAGCAGGCCTGCGTCGCGGCAGACGATCTGGGCGATGCAGTGGTCTACACCATGCCGATCGCCTTCGACGCGGCGCGCAATGCCTGCGCTGAACGGCTTTCGCGCGACGGGTTCATGGCGCGCGGCGGGGATGCCTTCGTCGCCGATTTTCGGTCGCGCCAAGATGCCGCGTGGCCCGGTGCGTTCCGGCTGATCAAGGCATTCATGGCCGACGAGGGCAAGGACGCAGAGGCTGCCGGCCCCGACATCACCGCAATCATCACCGCGCTGCCCGAAGACAGCCTGCGGCCGTTCGTCGACGGGTTGGTCGGTCAGATGATTGCCGACGAGATCAAGCCGGACAGCTGCGGCGCGATCGAGCGCGGGCTCGAACTGCTGAGCCCGCTGCCATCCGACAATGTCGGCGGGCTGATCGCCTTCATTGCCGAGATGGCCGATCTCAAGAACCCTTCGATCTGCCCTGGCGGTGCCGCGGTGCCCGCCCGCGCCGCACGTTAGTCCCGCCGGTGTCAACCAACCTCCTTCCCGCCGATATCGCCGCGCTGGCCGAACAGGTGGTGCGCGCCAACCACGCCGCCGGGCGCAAGGTGGCGACTGCGGAAAGCTGCACCGGCGGCCTTGTTGCGGCTGCGCTCACTGAAATCGCCGGGTCGTCTGCGGTGCTCGATCGCGGTTTCGTGACCTATTCGAACGAAGCCAAGATGGAGCTGTTGGGGGTCGCGTCCGACATCATCGAAACCTTCGGCGCGGTTTCGGTCGCCTGCGCCTGGGCGATGGCAAAGGGCGCGCTCGAGCGGTCGGGGGCGGATGTGGCGGTGGCGATCAGCGGCATTGCCGGGCCGGGAGGCGGGACCGCCCAGAAGCCGGTCGGCACGGTCGTGTTCGCCCGCGTCACCCGCGATTCAACCAGCGAGAGCGAAGGCGAGATGCGCTTTTTCGAGGGCGGCGAAGGCCCGGACGGGCGCGCCGAAGTTCGCCGTCAGGCAACGCTCTGCGCGCTCGAACTGCTGCTGCCATAAAGCTGCGCGGCGCGTTTTTCGAAGGCCTCGACCATCTTTCGGAACGCCCGGTCGAAATATTGCCCGGCAATGCGTTCGAACAGGCGGTTTCTGAAGGTGAACTCGACGAGGAAGTCGATCTCGCAGGTGTGATCATCGAGCGCGCGGAAGGTCCAGACGTTGTCAAGATCGGATAGCGGCCCGTCGACATAGTGCACGTCGATTGCGCGCGGACGATCCTTGGTCACGCGCGAGGTAAAGCTTTCGCGCAGGCTCTTGAACCCCACCACCATGTCGGCGACCATCTCGGTCTCGCTATCCGAGCGCACGCGCGTGGCGATCACCCAAGGCAGGAACTCGCCATAGCGACCGACGTCGGCGACGAGATCGAACATCTGCTCGGCGCTGTAGGGCAGCCGCCTGGTTTCGCGAATACCCGGCATCAGGCCCCGGCCCGGGCTCCGGCGCGGCGCAGCTTGTCCTCGCGCGCGGCGCGCATCGCCGCGAAATCCTCGCCCGCGTGGTAGCTCGACCGGGTCAGCGGGCTTGATGCGACCTGCAGGAAGCCCTTGGCCCGCGCGATCGCGCCATAGGCGGCAAAGGCCTTGGGGGTCACGAATTCCGCGACCGCGGCATGCTTCAGCGTGGGCTGGAGATATTGCCCCATGGTGATGAAATCGACCTCGGCCGACCGCATGTCGTCCATCACCTGATGCACCTCAAGCCGCGCCTCGCCAAGCCCCAGCATGATCCCCGACTTGGTGAAGATCAGCGGATCGTGGGCCTTTACCTCCTCGAGCAGCCGCAGCGACGCGTAGTAACGCGCGCCGGGGCGGATCGTCGGATAGAGCCGCGGCACGGTTTCGAGATTGTGATTGTAGACGTCCGGCCCAGCCTCACAGATCGCCTCGACCGCCGCGCGCATCTTGCCGCGAAAATCCGGGGTCAGGATTTCGATTGTCGTGCCCGGCGTCTCGCGGCGCAGCGCCTTGATCACCTTGACGAATTGCGATGCGCCGCCATCGGGCAGATCGTCGCGGTCAACGCTGGTGACGACGATGTGTTGAAGCCCCATCTTGCCCGCCGCAATCGCGACATTGTCGGGTTCCAGCGGATCGACAGCGCGCGGCATCCCGGTCTTGACGTTGCAGAACGCGCAGGCCCGGGTGCAGACATCGCCAAGGATCATTACCGTGGCGTGCTTCTTGGTCCAGCACTCGCCGATGTTTGGGCAGGCCGCTTCCTCGCACACGGTGTTGAGGTTGAGATCGCGCATCAACCGACGCGTTTCGTGATAGCCGTCGCTGACCGGTGCACGCACGCGGATCCAGTCAGGCTTGCGCGGGCGGGCGGGACGCTCGGCAGATGTTTCCGGCATCGGCGTGCTGGCAAGATCGTTCATGCCGCCCATGTAGGACTGCCTGGCGACCTCGGCAAGCGCGGCGCGCGCCTTGCTTGCCCGGCAATCAGCGGCACATAGAACGAGAGGTGCCCGGACCGCGCCCGGACACTCCTACTGGCGAAACCGGCAAGGGCGTAGATCAGCCCCCGATGGCAGTGCCGCCCGATTGCTGCGCGGCGTATGCGTCCCACAGCCGCGCCACCGGCAGGCGGACGCCTTCAACCTTGGCGAAACTGGCACGTGCGGCGGCCGGGTTGCCCGAGCCGACCTGAGCAATCCCGAGCCGCGTCAGCGCCAGATTGCGATCGACCCCGGCAAGATTCAGGCTCTTTTCGTAGAAACCCGCGGCCTTCCCATATTCGCCGTAGCTCAGAAACGCATCGCCCGCGGCCACCACGGTGCGGAAATTGGCCGCCGCCGCATTGGCATCGCGCTCAAGCGCGGGGAGTTCCGCGCGGTCGGAAGCGATCCGGCCCGAAGCGATCTTGAGCTGTTCCTCGACAAAGGTGTCCGAACCCTTCGGGATCGCGCCGCTTGCATTGGCAGCATCGATCACGTCCTTCACCTCTTTCGGCAGGCGCCGGGCGTCGGCAGCCTCGATGTACAAGATGTAATCCATCTTGTCCTGCAATGTGTCGAGCTTGCGGCCCAGACGCAGCAGATCGAGCATCACAGCCGGTTCGAAATCATTGAGATTGCGCGTCAGATTCACGGCATCGCGCCAGTTCTGCGGTTCCGGATTGTCGACCACCCAGGCGGTGACGAAATCATAGACCTGCGGAACAATTTCATTGGTGTAGGCCACGGACACCCCGCGCCGATACCATTTGGGATCGACCGGCTGGCCCTGCGCCTTGCGATCGGCGATCGCATCGCTCAGGTATTTGAGGCCCTCGACGTTGCGTTCTTCAGAAAAATACAGCTCCGCCATGCTCATCTGCAGGTCCGAGGCGGTGACATTTTCAGACGTGTAGTTGAGATCGATCGCCTTTTGCAGATAACCGCGGGCCTTCTCATACTGGTTCAGACCGGCCGCGATCTGGAAACCGACCAGATTGAACCGGGCGACCTCGCCCGGCTGCAACTTGCCGCTTGCCAGCATCATCTCGACACCCTGAAGCTGCATGGCGGTGTCCTTGACCGCGATGCCGGAATTGAACAGCAGACCGCCGAGAGCCTGTCGTTCGTCGGCCGAAACCGCCAACGGAACCAGCGCGTCGAGCTGCGGCTTGAGCGCGGCGACATCGGCCCCCGGCGCCTTCAGCGCGGCATCAACCGGTTGATAGGCATCGACGAATGCCTTGGAATAGACGGGCTTGCCATCATCCTTCTGTTCTTCCTTCTTCTTTTTCTGGGCATAAGCCGCATCGGCAAGCCCGGGAACGGCCAGCACCGCGGTGCCCGCAGCGAGCGCAATTGCCAGTGCGAATTGACGGCCCAGCCCGATCGAATGATGACGGGTCGAAATCAGCTTGGTCACTGCATCCTCCAGAATGTTCGCGGCCAGTGCCGGTCGACGGCTGCATGGCGCAGGGAATCCCGTCACCGCCTTTGGACGGACAGCGGCAGATTTGCAATTGCCGCTAGGCGAGCCGTGCTGAACCGCTTTTGAATGGTGGAAGGGCGGCGTGCGGGTGGGGCGGGAAATGTGGAAAAGCGCAGCGATGTTCACCGCGTGTTCGTGCGGGCCGCTGGCACAATCTTGGGGGGTGGCCTAGATAGCGGTGGGCGGCAGTCCGCATCTGCCGATGATCTGCGCTGCGGGTCGCCCGGCACACCGACACAAGCACAACCGACACACAAGCAGAAACGGCATCGGCCTTGAGCGACGACAGCGACATCCTCGATTCCCCCACCCCAGCTCCCTTGGGCGGGTTTGACCGCATCGACATCGTCGATGAAATGAAGTCGAGCTATCTTGACTACGCGATGAGCGTGATTGTCGCCCGGGCGCTGCCCGATGTGCGCGACGGGCTGAAGCCGGTACACCGCCGCATCCTGTTCGCCAGCCATGAAGGCGGTTTCGTCGCCGGCAAGCCCTATCGCAAGAGCGCCAAGATCGTCGGCGACGTGATGGGCAACTACCATCCCCATGGCGATTCGGCGATCTACGATGCGCTCGCGCGGATGACCCAGCCGTGGTCGATGCGGGTGCCGCTGATCGATGGTCAGGGCAATTTCGGTTCGATGGACCCGGATCCCCCGGCCTCGATGCGCTACACCGAGGCGCGGCTGGCGCGGGTCGCCAACAGTCTTCTCGACGATCTCGATAAGGACACCGTCGATTTTGCCGACAACTACGACGGCAGCCGCCGCGAACCGGCCGTGCTGCCGGCGCGCTTTCCGAACCTGCTGGTCAACGGTGCGGGCGGGATCGCGGTCGGCATGGCGACCAACGTGCCGCCGCACAATCTGGGCGAGGTGATCGACGCCTGTTTTGCCTTCATCGACAACCCGGCGATCACTTTAGAAGAGCTGATCCAATGTATCCCCGGCCCGGATTTCCCGACCGCCCCGCTGATCCTCGGCGCCCACGGCGCGCGCCAAGCCTACACCACCGGGCGCGGGTCAATCCTGATGCGCTGCCGCCATGAGATCGAAAGCGGGCGCGGTGACCGGCAGAGCATCGTCTTCACCTCGATCCCCTATCAGGTCGGCAAATCGGGCCTTGTCGAGAAGATCGCCGAAGCGGCCAAGGACAAGCGGATCGAAGGGATCGTCGATATCCGCGACGAAAGCTCGCGCGAAGGCGTGCGGGTGGTGATCGACCTGAAGCGCGATGCGACGGCAGATGTGGTGCTCAACCAGATCTGGCGCCACACGCCCGCGCAGTCCTCCTTCCCCGCCAACATGCTGGCGATCCGCGGCGGGCGGCCAGAGGTGCTGACCCTACGCGATATTGTGCAGAGCTTCGTCGCCTTCCGCGAAGAGGTCATCACCCGGCGGACCAAGTTCGAGCTGGCCAAGGCTCGGGAACGCGCGCACCTGTTGCTGGGCCTGGTCGTCGCGGTCTCCAACCTCGATGAGGTGGTGGCAATGATCCGCAGCGCCCCCAACCCTGCCGAGGCGCGCGCACGGCTGCTGGCCAAGGAATGGCCGATCGGCGATATCGCGCAGTATATCCGGCTGGTCGAGGCGATAGAGCCGAGCGCGGATGAGCATGGCGGCACCTACCGCCTTTCGGAACGGCAGGTGAAGGCGATCCTCGAACTGCGTCTCCACCGCCTCACCGCGCTGGGCCGCGACGAGATCGGCGAAGAATTGAAGGAGCTGGCGCTTTCAATCGAGGAATATCTTTCGGTCCTCGCCGACCGGGCGAAGCTCTACGGCGTGATGCGCGCTGAGCTCGAGGAAATCCGCGCGACCTACGCCACCCCACGCCTTTCCGAAATCGCGCCCGCTTGGGACGGCCTCGAGGACGAGGACCTGATCGAACGCGAGGAGATGGTGGTCACCGTCACCCATGATGGTTACATCAAGCGCACCGCGCTCAGCACCTTTCGCGCACAGGGTCGCGGCGGCAAGGGCCGCTCGGGCATGGCGACCAAGGACGAGGATGCGGTTGTCGAGCTGTTCGTCACCTCCACCCACAATCCGGTGCTGTTTTTCACCAACACCGGACGGGTGTACCGCATGAAGGTGTGGAAGCTGCCCGAAGGCGGCCCCCAGACCAAGGGCCGCCCGATGGTGAACCTGTTGCCGCTGGGCGAGGATGAGCGCGTCACCAATGTCTTGCCGCTGCCCGAAGACGAGGCGACCTGGGCCAATCTCAACATCGTGTTCGCGACCGAGCAGGGCATGGTGCGGCGCAATTCGATGGACGCCTTCGCCAATATCCCGACCGCGGGCAAATATGCGATGGGCTTCGTCGATGGCTCCGGCGACCGTCTGATCGGGGTCGAGCTGCTGACCGAGGAGCAGGAGATTTTTCTCGCCAGCGATACCGGCAAGGCGATCCGCTTCGCAGCCACCGACGCGCGCGAAACCAAAAGCCGCACCGGGATCGGGGTGCGCGGCATGAGCCTTAAGAAAGGCGGCAAGCTCGTCAGCATGGCAGTGCTCGCGCCGCTCGCCGCAGATATGGAAACACGCGAGGCCTATTTGCGCGCCGCCGCCTGGAAAAACAACGATACGCCGCCCACCCTGCCGGCCGAACAGGTTGCCGCGATGGCGGCAGGTGAGCAGTTCATCCTCACCATCACCGCCAATGGCTTCGGCAAGATTTCCTCGGCCTATGAATACCGCACCGCCTCGCGCGGGGGTCAGGGGATCACCAATATCGGCACACCCGAGAGCAACCCCGAAAGGAACGGCCCGGTGGTGGCGAGCTTCCCGGTCAAGCACGGTTCGCAACTGATGCTGGTGACCGATCAGGCCAAGCTGATCCGGCTCGGGATCGATCTGCGCCACCTGATCGATGGCGGGTTCGACAGTCTCAAGGGCTTTGCCATTTCCGGGCGCGGCTCGTCGGGCATTCGCATCTTCGATGTCGCCAGCGGCGAACACATTGTCGGCGCGGCGCTGATCGACGAGGAGGCCGAACCCGAAAATCCGGCCGAAACCGCGGTCGCGGTCGAGCTTGCGGACGACAGCGCCCCGCCCGTCACCTGACCGGCTGTTCGCCCCGCAGGCATTGCACGATGCCGGTGGCGATCATCACCTGTCCGGCATAGTAGAGCGGCCAGATCAAAAGATCGGGCAGCGGCGCAAGGTCATAGGGCCCCATGCGCGCAAAGATCAGCCAGTCGCTGATCACGAACAACACCGCGCCGGTGCCGACCCGGTAGCGGGGAAAATGGCTCATCCACGCGGCTGCTGCCATTGCGCCAAGGAAGGCGGCGTAGGCCGTCACCTGAGCGCTTTGGCTGAGCAGGTAGCTGACCGTCGGGGTGCCGAGCAGCAACGCCGCTGCGATCAGCTTTTGCGCGGGCGATGGGCGCTGATGGCGGTTCCTGAGGTAGAGCACCACCGCCGTTACATGGGCAGCTGCGAACAATGCGCCCCCGGTGAGAAAATCGATCTCGATCGCCATGTCGCCCAGTGCCGCGAGTGCCAGCGCCAGCACCACCAGCGCCCCGTCAACCCCGCGCCGCCCGCGCGGCACCCGCAGCAGCGCATAAAGCGCGAGCAGTCCCACCCCAGCGCCTTTGAGCAGCAGGCCCCAGGTCCCCTCCCCCACCGGATCGTCGCGCAAGAAATAATAGGCGGTCGCCGCTGCGATGCTCGCAAGCAGCCATGGGCGCTGGTCGATCAATGCACGTTTTGCCACTCACTTCCCCTGAACGCCCGAAATATTGCAAAACGTGCAATATGTGATCGTCGCTTCGCACATCCGCGAGGGTCAAATGATGCTATTGCCGCGGCGACACAACAGGGCAACGCACAATGGCTGCGCATGATCTTGAACCCGCCGTTATCCGCCGCGCTGTGGCGCGCGTGACCTGGCGCGATCTGGCGCAAATGACACCGCGCGACGGCCTGTGCGAATGTCTCCATCCGCTCCCTTGGCTTGTCGCCGCGCTGGCGTCGTTTCACTCCGGGCTGTGGGCACCCGCGCTTGCAGCCGAGTTCATGTTCTTCCTGACCGCGCTGCGGCTCAATCACGAAGCGATCCATCACAATCTCGGCTTCGGGCCGCGAGGGCATCGGATGGTGCTGCATGCGCTGAGCACGGTGATGCTGGGCAGTAACCATTCGGTCGCCTTCAACCACCTGCGCCACCATCGTCACATCAACACTCCTGCCGATCTTGAAGGCAAGGCGGGCCGGATGAGCCTGTGGCAAGTGCTCGCTTATGGCCCGCTGTTTCCGTTCGAATGCCACATCGCCGCGCTGGGTGAAGGTGGTCCGGTCTGGCGGCGGCGGGTGCTGATCGATCTTGCGCTCAATCTGGTGATGCCGGTGCTGGCCTTCGGCATGGGATGGGGTTTTGTGGTGTGGCACTGGCTGGCGATGCTGGCCGCACAGTGCTTTACCGCGCTATTTGCGGTGTGGATCACCCATCGCGGCTGCGATAAGAGTGCCCTGGTCGCCCGCACGCAGCGCGGACGGATGGTCAACGCTGTCAGCTACAACATGTTTTTCCACCTCGAGCATCATCTTTTCCCGGGGGTCCCGGTGCGCCACCTGCCCGAACTGGCGCGGCGGCTCGAAGCAGTCGAACCGGCTTTCGCGACGGCGATCCGCCCTGTGATCGGCCGCTGAGATTGCGGCACGACCGCGCAGCGCCTACAGGCCGCGCTCTATGACCCATGACGTGCACATCATCGGCGGCGGCCTCGCCGGGAGCGAGGCGGCCTGGCAGCTCGCGCAGCGCGGTTTCAAAGTGCGCCTGTCCGAGATGCGCGGAGGCGGGGACATGACCCCGGCACACCAGACCCAGGGCCTTGCCGAGCTGGTCTGTTCCAATTCCTTCCGTTCGGATGACGACACAAGAAACGCGGTCGGACTGCTGCACCACGAAATGCGCGCGCTCGGCAGCCTGGTAATGCGTGCCGGGCACGCGGCGCGGGTTCCTGCAGGCAGCGCGATGGCGGTTGATCGCGACGCGTTCTCGGTCGAGGTCGAACAGGCGCTGGCGCACCACCCCCATGTTACGATCGTTCGCGAGCGGATCGACACGCTTCCCGAATCTGGCCTCACTATTATCGCCACCGGGCCGCTCACCGCCGAAGCGCTCGCTGTCAGCATCGTCAAGGCGACCGGGGCCGAACGGCTTGCCTTCTTCGACGCGATCGCGCCAATCATCCACCGGGACAGTATCGACATGTCGAAATGCTGGGTCCAGTCGCGCTGGAACAAGCGAACCGAGGCTTCGAATGAAGGCGGCGACTACATCAACTGCCCGATGAACGAGGCACAGTATCGCGCCTTCCACCGCGGACTGATCGAAGGCGAGAAGACGAGCTTTCGCGAATGGGAGAAAGACACGCCCTATTTCGATGGCTGCATGCCGATCGAGGTGATGGCCGAAAGGGGCGTGGATACGCTGCGATACGGCCCGATGAAGGGCGTCGGCCTCGACAACTCCTTCGATACGACCCCCGATTATCCGCAAGGACGCTGGCCCTATGCGGTGGTGCAGCTGCGGCAGGACAACAAACTGGGCACGTTGTGGAACATGGTCGGATTTCAGACCAAGCTCAAATATGCCGCGCAGATCGAGCTGTTCCGCACCATCCCGGGGCTGGAAAACGCCGAATTCGCGCGGCTGGGCGGGCTGCATCGCAACACCTTTCTCAATTCCCCGCAGGTGCTCGACCGCCAGCTGCGACTGCGCGCGGCACCGCATATCCGCTTTGCCGGGCAGGTGACCGGCTGCGAGGGCTATGTCGAAAGTGCTGCCATCGGCCTTGTCGCCGGGATGATGGCGGCAGCCGAACTGGCCGGGTGCGAGTGGCAACCGCTCCCCGCGACCACCGCGCTCGGCGCCCTGCTCAGCCACATCACCGGCGATGCCGAGGCCGAGACCTTTCAGCCCATGAACGTCAATTTCGGGCTGTTCCCGCCGCTCCACGATATTGGCAAGAAGGCGCGCAAAGAAGCCTATACCGCGCGGGCCAAAGCCGATCTGGCGCAATGGATTGCGCAAAATTGCGTGCCCATCCCCGCGTAAGCGTTAGGTGTGGCGCGAAGCCGCGCGCCGCTCAGCATTTGCAGGCCGGCTTCTTGGGCGCGGGTTTGGGGGCAGTGGTCGCAAATTCGCGCGGGGTCAGCCGCCCATCGCCATTGCCATCGGCTTTTTCGAAGCGCTCCACTGTGGTAACGGCCCATTCCTCGAAAGTCAGCAGGTTGTTGCCGTCCTTGTCGAGCGCACGGAAAGCATCGGTCCGGGTGGAGAGCATTTCATCACGGGTGATCACCCGGTCGCGGTTGCGATCGTAGCGGAAAAAGCGCTGCTCTTCGCGTGTGAGTTCGCTCGGTTCGGGCGGCGCGGGGCCTTGGAGCGTGCCGGGATCGGCGATCGGCAGGGCACCGGGATCGGGCGCGGGCGCCTCGGGCGCGGGCGGCGGCGGAGCCTTGTTCTCGATCTCTGCCCGGCCCTGCCACCAGAACACGCCCACACCGGCAAGGGCCAGCCCCGCCAATACTCCGATTACAGCCTGTCGCAACGGTCTGCCCCCTGTTGCCTGAAAGACCTGCAATACCACGATTTTGTCAGCCAAGAAAAGCGCCTGAAAGCGCGAACAGCGCGGCCCGGCGTCCCTCCATCAAAGGGCGCCCGCCGCGTCGCAGTGCGCGCAAGGCCAACGCATCGAGCACCGCAAGCCCGCGCAAATGGCGCGGCAACCGCGCGGGGCTCGCCTCACGCGACAATCCCGCTACCACCAGCGCAGCTCGCTCTGCGTTTTGCGACACCCCGGCCGCCGCGTCGGCAAGCGCCCATCGCCAACCGGCGCTTGCCGCGCGGTCATGCAACGCCACACGCAGGTCTGGATCGAGCAGTGCGAAGAACGCGCCGCGCTGTTCGCCGAAGGCCGCGATCTGCGCAGCATCGAGCCGTTCGGCCACGATCATTACTTCCCAGGCATTGACCAACGAAATCAGCGCCGATTCGCGCTGGTTCCAGTGAAGGCCGACGGTGTCGAGCAGCGCGTCGCCCCGCGGACGCAGAGCGGGCGGTTGTCCCAGCGCCTCGCGCCACCAGGCCAGCCGCATCTGGCCAATCACGGGTTCCTGCGTGCGGGCTGCGATCTGGGCGAAGCGACGATCAAGCTGAAGCGCTATGCTTAACGCGCCGCGAACCTTTGGCCCACTCCAAGCCAGTGCCAGCGCGGCTTCGGGGGGCAGGATCGCGGGGTTCGAATTGGTCACCAGGGTCGCGATTAACGGGGCTTGTGCGGGTTTGGCAAGCAAACTGTCCCGCTCCGGTACGTCGGAACGATCCGCATCCGCCGCAAATGCGGTGTAGGAATCGGTTAACCACGCGCTTTGACTTTTCGGTTACCAGACTGGCCTAAGCCGAGCGCGTGCATCTGGAATTTCTGCACCCTCGGGTGCGGGATCAGGGGAAGGACGCGTATCCCATGGGGCGTGAGAAACAGCTCGAACATCGGTTTCTGCAATCGCTGCTGCATGATCGGACCGCGAACACCATCGCGATTTCCGCGGCTGCGCTGATCCCTTTGGTGGCGATGGTGGGCGGCGGCATCGACGCAAGCCGGTACTACATGGCCGCATCGCGCATGCAGGCGGCCTGCGATGCCGGAGCGCTGGCTGCGCGCCGGGCGATGACCGACGATACCTTCACCTCCGAACACCGCACGCTCGGGCTCAATTTCTTCGACCAGAACTTCGAGGAAGGCATGTTCGGCACCCTCGACGGGGAACGCGACTACACCAGCGATGGCGAAGGCGTGGTCACCGGAACGGCCAGCGGCACATTGCCGACCACCCTGATGGGCGCATTCGGTTACCAAACCTTCGGCATCGATGTCAGCTGCACCGCCGAGATCAACATCTCCAACAGCGACATCATGTTCGTGCTCGACGTGACCGGCTCGATGAACTGCGCACCGGCCAACGTCAACGGCGGGAGCTGCAACAACACGCCCGAACCCGGATCGAAGATCGAGGCGTTGCGCGCATCGGTCGTAAATTTCTACGACACGGTCGAGGCCGCCACATCGCAAAGCGCGCAGGTGCGTTACGGGTTCGTGCCCTATTCGCACAACGTCAATGTCGGCGCCTCGATCCCGCGGCAATACATGGCCGATGCACACACCTACCAGTCGCGCGTCGCCCGGTTCGAAGAAAAGTTCACCTTTATTCCCGGCAATGGCGTCGAGGTGGGCGACGAAATCGTAATTTCCGATCAGGTCGAATGGATGCCGAAGAGCACCACGAAATTCGGTTCGGGTTCGACCAATGATTATCGCTTCCGCAACCGCACAAGCCCAGTGCGTGAGGACCCGACCGACTACAACCTGTGCAATGCCATGAGCGGCATCACTCACACGGTCAACGGCCAGCAGTGGGAAATTTTGACCGACGAATATGTGCTCAACGTCTGGAGCGGCGGGTCGAGCAACAACCGCGCCGGCTGCCGCGGGCGGATTCGCAAGACCCGGATCGCCACGCAGGACGACGTGATCGAGGATGAAACCGTCCGCACGGTGGTGTTCAAGGATTACGTCTATTGCCCGGTCGACACCACCGACCCGACCCCTTGCGATGTCGAAAATCCAGTCGGCAGCCCGGCCGGTTGGGAGACGGTCAATCTCGGAACGCTTTACACCAACAACACCATCCAGCTGCCCACCGGGACCAACGGGGCGATGGTCAATCATACATGGGGCGGCTGCGTCGAGGAAGCCACGAGCGTGGTCACCGGCAATTACGATCCGATCCCGGCCAATGCCCACGACCTCAACATCAATCTCGTCCCGAATAGTCAGGCTACAAGATGGAAGCCCATGTTGCAGAACGCGGTGTGGAAGCGCGAGGACAACAGCGGCAACAACGTCATGGGCTGGCTATATCAGACCGCCAACGAAAACCGCCCAAGCTACACCTGTCCGCGCGCGTCGCGCAAAATGACGGAAATTTCGCGAACGGACCTGCAGAGCTACCTCAACGCGCTCACCGCAAGCGGCAACACCTACCATGATATCGGGATGGTTTGGGCTGCGCGCTTCATTTCGCCGCGCGGGATTTTCGCAGCGGAAAACTCCTCCGCGCCCAATGGCGATGCGATCGCGCGGCACATCGTGTTCATGACCGACGGGATGCTCGCCACCAACAATGAAAACTACACCCCGCACGGAATCGAATGGTGGGACCGCCGGGTGACCAGCGACGGCAGCAACACGCAGGACAACACCCGCCGCGCCCTTCGCCTTCAGGCGGTGTGCCGCGCCGCACGGCAGGAAAACATCACCGTATGGGTGGTCGCCTTCGGAACCACCCTGACCCAGAACCTGATCGACTGCGCCTCACCTGGGCGCGCCTTTCAGGCTGACGATTCGGACGAACTCGATGCTCGCTTCCAGGAAATCGCCCAGAAGATCGCCGCACTTAGGCTCACGTCATGACGAACCGAAATACATCCATGCGCCGGGGCCTGTGGCACCGCCTGACCGGGGACACCCGCGCAGCAACGCTGACCGAGTTTGGCTTTGTCGCGCCGGTGTTGATCCTGATGATCATGGGGATCTTCGACATGGCCCACACCCAGTACACCAATTCGCTGGTGCACGGCGCGATGCAGAAGGCCGGGCGCGACCTTACCCTTGAAAGCGCGGGTTCGCAGCAGGACAGCATCGACGATGCGGTGCGCGCGGAGGTGCTCAAAGTCGTCCCCAGCACCGCCACCGTCGAATTCGAAAAACTCTCGCACTTCGATTTCAGCGACATCGGCGAGGCGGAAGAATTCGACGACATTAACGGTGACGGGGTATGCAACAACGGCGAGCTTTTCGTCGATGCTAATGGCAACGGGCAGTGGGACGAAAACCGCGGTCAGGAAGGCATTGGCGGCGCCCGCGACGCGGTGCTCTACACGGCGGTCGTGTCCTATCCGCGGATGTTCCCGATGTTCGGGCTCGCCGGGATGCCCGAGAATGTCACGCTGCGGGCATCGACGGTGCTGCGCAACCAGCCATATGACGAACAGGATCGCTCCGACGAGACGGGGAATTGCACGTGACCAACGCCGCGATCACGCCGAACATGAGGAACCCGCGCCGCGCCCGATCGCTTTCGCGTGCGCTGCGACGCCTACGGCGCAACACATCGGGGGTGGCGTTCGTCGAGTTCGCCTTTACCGCGCCGATCATTCTCAGCCTGGGGATGTTGGGGACAGAGACGGCCTATTACGTCATCACCCATATGCAGCTCAGCCAGCTCGCGATGCAGGTCGCCGATAACGCCTCGCGCGTGGGCGAACAGGACGTGCTGACCGCGCGCAAGGTTTACGAAAGCGACGTCAACGAAGCCTTCGTCGGCGGCGAAAAACTGGGGCAGAGCTTCCAGATTTACGAGCGCGGCCGGGTGATCATCTCCAGCCTGCAGCGCAACGGTGAGGGTGGCCAGTGGATTGCCTGGCAGCGCTGCCGCGGCGCCAAGGAGCACACTTCTACATACGGCTTTCAGGGCGACGGTGCGACCGGCACCAGCTTCCCCGGCATGGGCGAGGCCGGACACGAGATCACAGCCAGCGCCGGCACTGCGGTGATGTTCGTCGAGGTGGCATATGATTACGACTCGCTGACGCCGTTCAATCTCTTCAACGGGCGCACGATCACTTACACAGCCGCTTTCAACGTCCGCGATTCGCGCGATTTGTCGCAGCTTTACAACACCAACCCGGCGGGTCCGGTGGCAAGTTGCGCGACCTATTCAGCTGACCGACCCAGCTGATCGCATGCCTGCTTAGCGGTAGCACACCTTTCGCGCTGCCGCCGCGATCCGGGCAGCGTCGATCAGCGCAAGCTTTTCAAGGTTTGCAGCATAAGGCAGCGGCACGTCCTCGTTGCAGACCCGCAGCACCGGCGCATCGAGGTGGTCGAAACCTTCCTCCATGCATAGCGCGGCCACCTCGCTTGCGATTGAGCAGGTCGGCCAGCCTTCTTCTGCAACCACAAGCCGATTGGTCTTGGCGAGACTGGTGAGGATTGCCACACGATCAAGCGGACGCAGCGTGCGAAGGTCGATCACCTCGGCACCAATGCCCTCATCGGCGAGCGTGGCGGCCGCCTCCAGCGCCAGGCCCACGCCAATTGAATAGGTCACGATGGTGACATCGCTGCCCTCGCGCATGATCCGCGCCTTGCCGATCGGCAGGACATAGTCTTCAATCTCGGGCACATCGAAGCTGCGCCCGTAAACCAGTTCGTTTTCGAGAAACACAACCGGATCCTCGCAGCGGATCGCGGCTTTCATCAGCCCCTTGGCATCGGCCGCATCATAGGGCGCGATCACGATCAGCCCGGGCACGCTTGCATACCACGGACCAAAATTCTGGCTGTGCTGCGCACCGACGCGCGATGCCGCGCCATTGGGCCCGCGGAACACGATCGGACAGCGCATCTGCCCGCCGCTCATGTAATTGGTCTTCGCCGCCGAATTGATGATGTGGTCGATTGCCTGCATGGCGAAGTTGAACGTCATGAACTCGACCACCGGCCGCAGCCCACCCATCGCCGCGCCAGAACCGATCCCGGCAAAGCCATATTCGGTGATCGGGGTGTCGATCACGCGCTTGGGGCCGAATTCCGCCAGAAGCCCCTGGGTGACCTTGTAGGCGCCCTGATACTCGGCGACCTCCTCGCCCATCACGAAGACGCGAGGATCGCGGCGCATTTCCTCCGCCATCGCATCGCGCAGGGCCTCGCGCACGGTTGTGCTGACAAGTTTCGTGCCGGGCGGGATCGCAGGATCGACGAGCCGGGTCGCCGTCGCCGGAGTGTCCGCGACCGGCTTTGTCGCTTTGGGCTCAACCGCAGTCACCCCAGCCGTTGCTGTCGACGACGACGGCGCAGGCGCGGGCGCGGCGGTCTCCCCTTCTCCGACGATCAGCGCGATCACCGCGCCGACCGCGACATCCTCGGTCCCGGCGGGAACCAGGATTTTCTCGAGCACGCCATCATCGATGGCTTCGAACTCCATCGTCGCCTTGTCGGTCTCGATCTCGGCGAGGATGTCGCCGGGCACGATCGCATCGCCCTCCGCCTTGAGCCAGCGCGCCAGCGTGCCCTGTTCCATCGTCGGCGAGAGCGCCGGCATTTTGAGTTCGATCGCCATGGCTCAATAGGTCTCCACCAGCACATCGGTGTAGAGTTCGGCCGCGTCCGGTTCGGGCGAGGTCTCGGCGAAATCGGCCGCTTCGGCGACCTCGGCGCGGATCGCCTTGTCAATGGCCTTGAGGTCATCCTCGGACGTGCCGCCCTCGATCAGGGTCTTCTTGAGCCCCTCGATCGAATCGCGCTGTTCACGCTGTTCCTGCACTTCTTCGCGGGTACGATACTTGGCTGGATCGGACATCGAATGGCCGCGGTAGCGATAGGTGTTGCACTCCATCAGCACCGGGCCGTTGCCGGCTCGCACATGGGCAAAGGCGACTTCGGCTGCGGCGCGCACTTCGAGCACGTCCATGCCATTGACCTCCATTCCCGGGATCCGGAACGCGGTGCCGCGCCGGTAGAAGCGGGTTTCGGCGGAGGATCGCTTGGACGCGGTGCCCATTGCATATTGGTTGTCCTCGACCACGAACACGATCGGCAGATTCCACAAGGCAGCCATGTTGAAGGTCTCGTAGACCTGCCCCTGGTTGGCTGCACCATCGCCGAAATAGGCAAGGCACAGACCGCCGTCGCCGTTATATTGGTGGGCGAGCGCGAGCCCTCCGCCCAGCGCCACCTGTGCGCCGACAATACCGTGACCGCCGTAGAATTTGTGCTCGGTCGAGAACATGTGCATCGACCCACCCTTGCCCTTGGAAATCCCGGCCTCGCGCCCAGTCAGCTCGGCCATGATAACCTTGGGATCAATCTTATATGCGAGCATGTGGCCGTGATCGCGGTAACCGGTGATGACGCTGTCGCGCGCCGGATCAAGCGCCGATTGCAGCCCGATCGCGACCGCTTCCTGCCCGATGTAGAGATGGCAGAACCCACCGATCAGCCCCAGACCGTAAAGTTGCCCGGCCTTCTCCTCGAAGCGGCGGATCAGCAGCATCTGGCGGTAGAATTCGAGCATTTCCTCGCTCGTTGCAGCATAACGCCGGTTGGCCACGAAGGCATCTTGCAGCGAATGCAGGATGAAATCGGCATCATCGCTGTCCGTTACCGGCGTTGCCGCCTTTGCGGTGTGCTTTGCAGGCTGCTTGGCCAAGATCGGGTTCCTCTCTCAGGCGCGTTCCTGGAGAGGAGAAGCGCAGGGCCTTTGCTATAGGCGGGGAATTGTCCCGGGCGCAACGCCAAGCCGTAGGGTCAGCGCACCGCGCATACGAAATCAGCATGAGACCCGGAAAAACACGCAGCCGCGCTATTCGTCACCGAGCGTGATCACCACCTCGTCCTCGCGCATCACGCCTAGCTGATCGCGCACCAGCTGGCTGGCGAGATCGGGATCGGCGGCTTCAGGATCGAGCAGCTTGACCCGGTTCCGCAGCGCATCACGTTCCTGCGTGAGCTGGGCGATTTCAGCCTCCCGGGTTTCGAGAACGGCAAGGTTCTCGCTCCATGCAAGAAGACCCGTCGGCCCCGCAACCGCAAAGCCGGCCAGCAGCAGTAGCGCGAATAATGCCGCTGCGGACTTAACCCGACCCTGCTCTAGACCTCTGCGCATGATCGTCCCGCCGCTGCAAATGGTACTCCGACAGAATCACACTTGCCGCGGGGCCGCAAGGCCCATGCGGCGTCCGGGCGCATTTTCGCTGCGGATTTCGGCGAAAATCAATAGCTGCGCGGCAGGCCGAGCACGTGTTCGGCGAGGTAGGACAGGATGAGGTTGGTCGAAATCGGCGCGACCGTGTAAAGCCGGGCTTCGCGAAACTTGCGTTCGACGTCGTATTCCTCGGCAAATCCGAACCCGCCGAAGGTCTGGACGCACATGTCGGCGGCGGCCCAGCTGGCTTCGGAAGCGAGCAGTTTCGCCATATTCGCCTCCGCCCCCGGATTGCCGCCCTCATCATAGACGCGCGCGGCGTGCTGCACCATCAGTTCGGCGGCGCGCGTCTGCGCGTAGCAGCGCGCAATCGGGAACTGAACGCCCTGGTTCTGTCCTATTGGCCGCGCAAATACCGAACGATCTTTCGCGTAGCCGGTCGCCTTTTCGATGAACCACTTGGCATCGCCAATGCACTCGGCCGCGATCAGGATGCGTTCGGCGTTCATGCCGGACAGGATGTAGCGGAAGCCTTTGCCCTCCTCGCCTACCAGCGCGGTCGCGGGAATACGCAGATCGTCGAAAAACACCTCGCACGAGGAATGGTTCATCATCGTGCGGATCGGCTTTACCGTCATGCCGTGGCCTAGCGCCGCCTGCATCTCGACGAGGAAGATCGACAGTCCCTCGGTTTTGCTCGCCGCTTCCTCGCGCGGGGTGGTGCGTGCGAGCAGCAACATGAGGTCCGAATGTTCGGCCCGGCTGGTCCAGATCTTCTGGCCGTTGATGATGTATGTCTCCCCGTCCCGCACCGCCCGGGTCTTGAGGCTGAGCGTATCGGTGCCGCTGGTCGGCTCGGACACGCCGAAGGCCTGCAAGCGCAGCTCCCCGCTGGCGATGCGCGGCAGGTAATGCGCTTTCTGCGCCGCACTGCCATATCGCAGCAGAGTGTTCATGATATACATCTGCGCGTGGGCCGAGGATCCATTGCAACCCGCCGCCTGGATTTCCTCCATGATTACGCAGGCTTCCGCGAGGCTCAATCCGCTGCCGCCGTGTTCGACCGGGATCAGCGCGGCGAGAAAGCCTGCCTGTGTCAGTGCATCGACAAATTCACCCGGATAGGCCCGCTCCGCGTCCTTGGCGCGCCAGTATTCGCCGGGAAACACGTCGCACAAGCTGCGCACCGCGGCGCGGATCGCGGCGAGTTCCTCGGGTGCGTGGTTTGGCATGGGGATTGCGCTCCTGTCGATCAAGGGCCCGCTTGCCCGCTCGCCGCGCCCAGGTCCACCTCACATATTTGTGCGCTTTCAGACAAGACGCCGCGGGTGGCAATCCGGTTTCGAAGTGCTACTGACTGACTTGAGGAGGAGGATCACTACCATGCAGATCATCGTTCATGATCCGGCGCGCTTTGCCGACCTGCCGGGCTATCCCTTTGCCGAAAACTGGCTGACCATCGATCTTGGCGAGGGGTTGTCGGCGCGGATGCACTATCTCGACGAGGGGCCGCGCGACGCCCCGCCGCTGCTGCTGATGCATGGCGAGCCTTCGTGGTCTTACCTCTACCGCAAGATGATTCCGCTGCTGGTCGATGCCGGTTTTCGCTGCCTTGCCCCCGATCTCATCGGCTTCGGCAAGAGCGACAAGCCGGACGAACAGGGATTCTACAGCTATGCCCGCCATGTCGCGTGGTTGAAGCAGTGGCGCGAGGCGGTGGTGCCCGAAATGGCGGGGCTGTTCTGTCAGGACTGGGGCGGGCTGCTGTCCTTGCGCATGGTCGGGCAGGAGCCGCACCGCTTCGCTTTCGTCGTCGCCAGCAACACATTTCTGCCCACAGGCGGCGGCAAGGCTTCGCCAGGGTTCCTCGCATGGCGCGAATTCGCCCGCGCCTCGCCCGATTTCCGCATCGGCGGGATCATGGACCGCGGCTGCCAGAGCGAACTTTCCCCTGCTGAAATCGCCGCCTACGACGCCCCTTTCCCCGACGAGGCAAGCAAGGCGGGCGCACGCGCCTTCCCGCAGCTGGTGCCGATCGAGGACGACAAGCCGGGGGTGGCGGAGAACATCGCGGCATGGGAGGGCCTTGCCGCCTTCGACAAACCGTTCCTGACGCTGTTCGGCGAGGATGATCCGGTGCTCGGGCAAGCCGGGGCAGCGCTCGCCGGGCGCATAAGAGGTGCGGCGGGCCAGCCCCATGCGATGCTGTCGCGGTGCGGCCATTTCAGCCAGGAGGACCGCCCCGCGGAACTGACCGAAGGCGTGATCGAAACGGCGCGAAAGGCGGGCTTTCTGGCTTGACCGAAGCCGCGCCCGCCACCCCTGCCCCCGCATTTCTGACCCGCACGCAGGAGCGGGCGCTGGCGCTGACGATCGCCGTGGTTACCGCCAACGCCTATTACATCCATCCGATCATCGGCGAGGTTGCCCGCGGCTTCGGGGTTAGCGAGGCGACCATTGGTCTGGTGCCGGCATTGAACCAACTGGCGCTGGCGCTCGGCATCCTGCTGCTGCTGCCATTGGGCGATTTCTACTCCAATCGCCGCTTGTGCATGATCTTTGTCGCAGGACAAACGTTGTGTCTTGGCGGGATGGTGCTGGCGCGCGACTTCGCGCTGTTTACCGCGGCCTCGACCTTGCTGGGGTTCTTCACCATTGCGCCCTATTTGATACCCGCCTTTGCCTCGAGGCGGGTCGCACCCGAACGGCTTGGAGCGGTTACCGCGCAGCTGACCGCGGCAGTGATTTTTGGCATCCTGGTTGCGCGGGTCAGCGCCGGGATAATTACCGAGCATGCCGATTGGCACACGGTCTATGTCGTCGCATTTGTGCTGATGGTGGCGGTCTCGGCGTTGCTTCCCTTCGCGATGCGAAGCGGGGCCGCGTCTCCAAAACCGGGCGCAGCGGGCTACCGGGCGCTGATCACTTCGGTATTCAGGCTTGCCGCCAGTCACGCGGACATGCGCATCTCCGCTGCGATCCAGGGGCTGAACTTTGCGATCTTCACAGCCAGCTGGCTGGCGCTGGCGCTGCATCTGACCAGCCCTGCGCTGGGCTATGGCACCGACGACGTCGGCTATCTCGCCGGGGCGGCGGCGATCAGCATCGTCACCACCCCGCGGCTCGGTCGGTGGGCCGACAGGGTTGGGCCGCGCAAGGCCAGAGTGGCCGCCGCGCTGGTGCAATGTGCAGGGATCGCGCTGTTTTTTCCGCTCGGATTTGGTCTGTGGACCATCCTAGTGCCGCTTCTGGTGGTCAATATGGTCGGGCCGACCATCGACGTGACCGGGCGGATGACGCTGTTCGCGCTCGCGCCCGAGATCCGCACCCGGCTGACCACGAGCTACATCGTCGCGATGTTCTTCGGCGGCGCGATCGGCAGTGCCTCCGGGACCACCGCCTATGCTGCGGGCGGCTGGGCCGCCACCTCGGCGCTGCTGGCGGCGATGTCTCTGGGCGTGGTGGCGCTGTCGCTCCATGCCGAACGGTGTTGGCGGCGCGCGCACCCGGGGTGAAGCGAGGACAATTGCACCGCCGCCGGTTCGGCGATAGGAAGCCACGGGGCGTCCCCGTAGCTCAGCAGGATAGAGCGTCGGATTCCTAATCCGAAGGCCACAGGTTCAAATCCTGTCGGGGACACCAGCAAGTCCGCCAGCGCCGCCCTCCAAATCGTCAGTTGAGCTGGTCGGGCGGAAGGACCGGGATCACCGGCGGTGCAACCGGCACGCCCTCCTCGATCAACGCCTTCGCCTCGGCAAGGCTCGTCTGCCCGTGGACCGGTGCCGTATCGCGCTCACCATAGTGCATCTTGCGGGTTTCCTCGGCGAACCTGTCTCCCACCCAGGTACTGTTCTTCAGCGCCTCGGCCTGCGCCCTGGCGAGCGCCGTGAACGCCTTCTGCACCCCGGGCGGCATCGGCGTGTTGGCCATTGGCCGCGGTTCGGGGGAAAGCACTTCGTGTCGGGAATTGGTTTTGGCAGGGACCGCCGGAGCCATCGGTGCCTTGCCCACAACCGGGTCGCCGCAAGTGGGGCAGGCGAGCAGGCCAGTCGCGCACTGGCCCTCGTAGTCGGCGGAAGAGCCGAACCAGCCCTCGAAGCGGTGGCCGCCCGAGCAATGGAGGTCGAAAACGATCATGTTGCAAATGTGGGAATAGGGCGGCGATTGGCAAGACTGGGTAGTTGCCGCCGCACGTCGTCGATCCGGGCGAGATCAACCTCGCAGAAGCCCAACCCTGGAGCCTGCCCGCCCATGTCGAGCAGCACCTCGCCCCACGGGTCCACCACAAGCGAATGGCCGTAGGTCTCGCGCCCGTCCTCATGCGTGCCGACCTGCGCTGCGGCGATAATGAAGGCGCTCGCTTCGATTGCGCGCGCCCGCAGCAGGATGTGCCAATGCGCTGCGCCGGTGGGCCGCGTGAAGGCGGCAGGGACCGCAATCGCGTCGCACTTCGCCCGGCCCAACGCATCGAACAGCGCCGGAAATCTGAGATCGTAGCAGATCGTCAGGCCCAGCGTGCCGAGCGGCGTATCCTTCGCGGCAGCCACAAACTTGCCCGGCTCGTAAGCTGCACTCTCTCGCCAGTATTCACCGCTTGCCAGTTCCACATCGAACATGTGCATCTTGTCGTAGACGCCGGCCTGGTCCTGATCACGAGTGAAATAGAATGACCGGTTGGCCCATTTGCCGGTGGCAGAGCGCACCGGCATGGACCCGAGCGCGATATCGAGGTCGCACAGGGCTGCGAGCTGTCTCAGACGACCTTCCATCCACATCGGCGCATCGCTCTCGATCCAGGCTCTTGCCCTTTCGCGATCACGGTCGAGCAGGATCGACATTTCCGGGGTGAACAGCACCGTCGCCCCGCCCGCCCGGGCCGCATGCGCGGCCTGCTCGATGATCGCGAAATTGCCCTCGGGATCGATCCCCGAGCACATCTGCAGAACCGCAATTGTCGGCATCAGCCCGCCAGCAGCGCGTCGAGCGTGCCTGCCGCCACGAGCGCGGCGAGGTCGTCCGAACCGCCCACATGGACATCACCGATGAATATCTGCGGCACGGTCATCGCGTCCGGAGCACGCGCCATCATCTCGCTGCGCTCGGGCCCTGCTGCTGTCACGTCGTGTTCGACGTAAACCGCGCCTTTCTGATCGAGCAGCCGCTTGGCACGCACGCAGAACGGGCAGGCGAACTTGGTGTAGATATCTATCCGGGGTGTGGTCATCGGGACCTCTTGAAACTGCAAATCACCATTCCAGATAAAGGCTGTCGCCGCGTTCCGCCAGCCCTGGGGAACGCATGGCGGCAAGCGCGGGTGCTGCACCGGGCAGGCCCGCAAAACTGGACCAAATTGCTCAATCGAAGAGGATTTGCACGATGTCACGATTCGACTTTACCCCCTATCGCCGCTCCACTGTGGGCTTTGACCGCTTGTTCGACCTGCTTGAAAATCAGGCGCGGCTGAACGCGGGCGATAATTACCCGCCGTTCAACATCTCCCGCCGGGGCGAGGACAATTACCGCATTACCCTCGCGGTGGCGGGCTTCCGGCCGCAGGATATCGACATTACCGCCCAGCAGAACCTCTTGGTGGTGCATGGCAAGAAGCGAGACGACATCGAGGACGGGTCCGAGCTCATCCACGTCGGCATTGCCAATCGCGGGTTTGAACGCCGGTTCGAACTGGCCGATTTCGTGCGGGTGGAGAACGCCGACCTTGCCGATGGCTTGCTGATTATCGATCTGGTGCGCGAAGTGCCCGAGGCGATGAAGCCGCGCAAGATCGTGGTGGGCGGCAGCGGGCGGCTTGCCGCCGTGCCGACCGATAGCGGATCGGTGGATCCCGAAGCTAACGCCGCCTGATGACGGACCCGCACGCAGCAATGCGCGCAGCGGCCGGGCGGGGATGAGATGAAATGGGGGCGGACCTCGCAATCCGCCCCCGCGACTTTCGCCGCCTCGCTCGGACCTGTCCATCCGGGTCGCAGAAGATGGACGGACCCTTGCAAGCTCACAATATCAGACCACGGCCGAATCGGCGCAGTTCGGCGCTGGCTAGTCGGTCACAACCGGAACCATGGACCCTCCTAGCCCCCAATCCCTTCCAACCACTTGCGGCCGGGCCTTCGTGTAATGCGGAATTACGAGCGCGTGCAAGAACAATCCATACGCCTTGTATGGACACGACAAGCCAACTCCCACTGGTGAAACAAGGGATTGCAAACCCTTGCTAAACGCAGTTGCAAAGCTGGCTTGTTAGCTCCGTTCACTGGCCCTTGACGCTGGTGCATGTGCGATCAGGCTGACAGCAGCGTACGTTTTCAGACGAGTCGTGACTGTTCCAGCGCAGCGGCGATGAACCCGGCGAACAGCGGATGCGGATCGAAAGGGCGCGATTTCAACTCCGGGTGGAACTGCACGCCCACGAACCACGGATGATCGGGGCGCTCGATGATTTCGGGCAGCAGGCCATCAGGCGACATGCCCGAAAATATGAGCCCGTGCCGCTCCAGTGGTTCGATGAACGCGCTGTTGACTTCGTAGCGGTGGCGGTGGCGTTCCGAGATGGTTTCGGCCCCGCCATAGATATGCGCGGTATGGCTGTTGGGGCTGAGCCGCGCCGGATAGGCGCCAAGCCGCATCGTGCCACCCAGATCGCCGCCCTCGGCGCGGCTCTGAAGACCCTCGGCGCTCATCCATTCGGTGATGATCCCGACCACCGGGGCATCGGTGGGCCCGAATTCGGTCGAGGAGGCGGCGGCAAAACCGGCCGCGCGCGCACCTTCGATGCAGGCCATCTGCATCCCCAGGCAGATTCCGAAGAACGGCACCTCGCGTTCGCGCGCGAAGCGGACGCTGGCAATCTTGCCCTCGCTGCCGCGCGTCCCGAAGCCGCCGGGCACCAGAATCCCGTGCATCGGTTCGAGCGCCGCAATGATCTCGGACTCGTCGTCACCCTCGAAGATCTCAGCGTCGATCCACCTGATGTTGACCTTGACCCGGTTGGCAAGACCGCCATGCACCAGGGCCTCGTTGAGACTCTTGTAGGCGTCGGGCAGGCCGACATACTTGCCCACCACCGCGATCGTCACTTCGCCTTCAGGGTTGAAATAGCGATCGGTCACGTCGTGCCAGGCGGCAAGATCGGGCTCGGGTGCGTCGGTGATGCCGAACCCGCGCAGCACTTCGGCATCGAGCCCCTCGGCGTGATACTGCTGCGGCACCGAATAGATCGACGGCGCATCAAGCGCCGGAATCACCGCCTCGCGCCGGACGTTGCAGAAATTGGCGATCTTCTGGCGCTCAGCATCGGGGATAGGGTGTTCGGCGCGGCACAGCAGCACGTCGGGCTTGATCCCGAGACTTGCCAACTCGCGCACCGAATGCTGGGTCGGCTTGGTCTTGAGCTCGCCTGCGGCCTTTATGTAGGGCACTAGCGTGACATGGACCGAGAGCGTCTGGAGCGGTTCAAGTTCGTTCCGAAGCTGCCGGATCGCTTCCATGAAGGGCAGCGATTCGATGTCGCCCACCGTCCCGCCGATCTCGCACAGGATGAAGTCCTGACCCTCGCTATCGGCGAGCGCGAATGCCTTGATTGCGTCGGTCACATGCGGGATCACCTGCACCGTCGCGCCTAGATAATCGCCGCGCCGCTCGCGCGCGATGATGTCGCGGTAGACCCGGCCCGATGTAATGTTATCGCTCTGCCGCGCCGAAACCCCGGTGAAGCGTTCGTAGTGCCCCAGATCAAGGTCGGTCTCGGCCCCGTCGTCGGTGACGTAAACCTCGCCGTGCTGATAGGGGCTCATCGTGCCCGGATCGACGTTGAGATAGGGGTCAAATTTGCGGATGCGGACCTTGAAGCCGCGCGCCTGCAACAGCGCCGCGAGGCTCGCTGCCATGAGACCCTTGCCAAGCGAGGAGACCACGCCGCCGGTGATGAAAATGTACCGCGCCATGGGACCCGGGCCTTAATCAGCGAGAGGGATTCGGGGCAAGCGAATTGCGGGCGGCGGGCATGTGCCATCCACAATTGCGCAAACCCGGGCGCGTGCCGAATGCGCGGCCATCGGTACCCGGCCTGCGATGTGCGGCGAACCGGTTTTAGGGGGTTACTCGGCGAGCGGGTCTTGTGTCGGCGCGCTCGCGGCAGCGGGCTCGACCGCTTCGGTCGGCACCGGCGCGGCGACCGGGTCGGCCAGCAGATCGGGCGCACCGCCAGAAGCCGGAGCACCGCGTTCGAGCGTAGTGGAAATCTCGCCCACCCCGCTTTCGCGCACGGCCAGCGCGGCCAACACAACCGAGAGCACGACGAAGGCGACCGCCAGCCACTTGGTCGAGCGCGACAGGAAGTCCGCTGCTCCGCGCGCGCCGAACGCACCCGACGGATTGCCCCCAATGCCCAGCCCGCCGCCTTCGGAGCGCTGCATCAGCACCACGCCGACCAGCGCAGCGGCCACGAGTGCCTGAATCACGGTGAGGAAAATGAACGGCGACATGCAGAAAACTCATTCAGGGGGCACTGCGGCCCAGTCATCGGATACACCAGGCCATGTAGTCTTTTGGCCGGCAATCCACAAGGGAGCGGCGCTAAAGCGCCGCCCATTACGCCTCGGACGGCTCGCCCGCAGCCAGCGCAATGCCCATAAAGCTGTCCGCAGTAAGGCTTGCCCCGCCCACCAGCGCGCCGCCCACGTCGGGGACGGCAAAGATGTCCGCGGCGTTGTCGGGCCGCACCGATCCGCCATAAATAATGCGGATTTCCTGTCCTTGTTCGATGCCGAAGGTGTTGACCAGCAGCGCCCGGATGGCGGCGTGCATTTCGGCGATATCGGCAGGCGATGCGGCGTTGCCGGTGCCGATTGCCCAGATCGGTTCATAGGCGATGGTGATGCGCTCGGCGACCTCGCCCGGGATTTGCTTGGCGCGCGGCAATGAGGCGGCGAGCTGCTTTTCGATAAACGCCGTCGCCTTGCCCGATTCGCGCACCGCTGCGCTTTCGCCGCAGCACAGGATGATTCGCAGACCCGCTGCCAGCGCTGCCGTTGCCTTGGCGCGCACCAGCTTGTCGCTCTCGCGGTGGCCGGCGCGCCTTTCGCTATGCCCGAGTATGACGAAACTGGCTCCGGCATCGGCGACCATTGCCGCCGAGACATCGCCGGTATAGGCTCCGCCTTCGGCATCGTGGCAATCCTGCGCACCCACAGCGATCTGTTCGGCCTCACGATGGATCGGGTGGATCAGTGTGTAGGGCGGCGCGATCGCCACCTCTACCTTCATGTGACGCTGCGCCGCACGGTCGATCGCGCGTGCTTCGGACAGCATCGCACGGGTGCCATGCATTTTCCAGTTTCCGACAATATAGGGCCGGCGGGTCATGTTATTGTCCTGCACCTTTGAAAAAAGAGAGGGTTGGCTAGCAAGCTCAGGTGATTCTGCCCTTGCTGTAGTGCCCCGGGGCGGCGTTCGCTAGCCGAGGAAGGTCCACCAGTCAAAACCGGCAGGAGACCTGTTGCGGCGCGGTCGCAGGGTCTATAAAGCGCCGCCACGCCGCGCGTGCCGCGGTTTGCCGATGGGACATCCCGGTCCCGCCGTCAGCCAGCTTTACGGGTAAGATTGATCACGCCATGCTTTCGTTCTTCCGCCGTTTCTTCCAGTCGCGCATCGGTTTGCCGATCTTCCTTGCCTTTCTAGTGCTGATGGCGCTGGCATTTGCCGCGTCGGATATAACCGGGGTCAGCTTCGGCGGGGGCGTGTCGAACAGCGACAAGGTCGCGGTGATCGGCGATGAAAGCATTCCGGCGAGCGACCTGGCGATTGGGGCAAATACCGCGCTCAACCAGCTGCGCCAGCAGAACCCCACGCTCACCATGCCCGAATTCCTCGCGCAGGACGGGCTTGACGAGGTGATGCGCCAGCTGATGGCGCGCTATGCCGTAGGTGCCTACGGCGAAAAATACGGGCTGCGCGCGGGCGAAAATCTGGTCAACAGCGAAATCCTCAAGATCGACGCCTTCCGCGGACTAACGGGCGAATTCGACGCCCAGACCTATCAGGCCGCGCTGCGCCAGCAAGGCATCACCGATGCAATCTTCCGCCGCGATCTGATCGACGGGCTGATAGAACAGCAGATGGTCAGCCCGGCACTGGCCGCGCCGCGCCTGCCCGGCAAGATCGCACGCCAATATGCAGCGCTCGTACTCGAACGCCGTCGCGGTGAGATCGCGCTGGTGCCGAGCAGTGCCTTCGCTCCCGCCGCCGATCCTACCGTGGCGCAGCTGGCGGCGTGGTACCGCGACAACCGCACCGCCTTCATCCAACCCGAACGCCGGACCCTGCGCTTTGCGGTGTTCGGCGAAGAAGCACTCAAGGTAGACGCAGCCCCGACCGAGGCCGAGATCGCCGCGCGCTACAAGCGCGACGCGGCGAGTTACCAGGCCAGCGAACGCCGGGTGGTGACCGCCTTCGTCGTTCCAACCGAGGACGGCGCGAAGGCGCTTGCCGCGCGTATCCGGGCAGGCGCGCCGCTGGAGGCCGCAGCCCGCGAGGCAGGGTTCACCGCGTCGCGCAGCGAACCGCGCGACCGCGACACGACAGCCGGAGAAACTAGCTTCGCCTTTGCCGAAAATGTCTTCCAGACCGCCGAGGGTGCAATCGTCGAGCCGACCAAGGGAACGCTGGGATGGTATGTCGCGCAGGTCGACCGGATCGAGCGCATCCCGGCGCGTACGATGGCGGGCGCCCGTGCCGAGATTGCCGCGCAGCTTGCGACAGAAAAGCGCAGCGCGGCGGTCGCCGACCTGACCGCCGAGATCGAGGCCGAAATCGACAGTGGAACCGGGCTTGCCGAAGTGGCCCGGGCCTATGATCTCAAAATCGAGACCACCCCGGCGCTGCTCGCCAACGGACGGGCCTTTGGCCAGCCCGATGTACAGATTGTGCCGCAACTCACCGCAGTGCTTTCGACAGCGTTCCAGATGGAGGAAAGCGAACCCCAGCTCGCCGATGTCGGCGGCGGTCAGCAGTTCGTGGTCTTTGAGGTCGCGCGGATTGAGGAGGCCGCCGCCCCGCCACTCGCACAGGTGCGCGATCAGGCCGTGGCGGGATGGAAGCGCGCGCAGGGCTCGCGCGGTGCCAAGGCGGCCGCCGACCGCATCAGCGCCAAGGTCCGCGGCAAGACCGCGCTGGCTGCCGCGATCGCCGCCGAGAACCGTCCCGGGTTCGACCGTGAGGTGATCGATCTGGAACGCCGCGAACTGCTTGCCGGGCGCCAGGGCAACCTGCCTGCGCCGCTCGTGCTGATGTTCAGCATGGCGGCCGGTTCGGTGAAGGTGCTCGAAGCCCCGCGCGACATTGGCTGGTATGTGATCTTACTCGACGAGATCAGCACCAGCGGGCTCGACAAGGAACCGGAACTGATCGTGCAGGCCCAGCAGCAGCTCGGCCCGGCGCTGGCGGAGGAATACCGTGCGCAGCTCAACACTGCGATGCGCAAGGAACTGGGCTCGACCCGCAACGAACCGGCGATCGCGGCGGTGCGCAAACAGCTTTCGGGCGAACCCTGAGCTGCCGGTATGATGGCTTCGTGAACGCAACCGCGATCGGCCTTCCCGAAAATGCCGCTGGGGCCGCGGCCATGCTGGGCGCTGGCCGCGCGGCGCTGGTGTGGCGACGGATCATCGCGGACAGCGATACCCCGGTGGGCGCGGCGCGTCGGCTGATCGTGCCGGGGCGCGGCGATTTCCTGCTCGAATCGGTCGAAGGCGGCGAAGTGCGCGGGCGTTACAGCCTGCTTGGTTTGGACCCCGACCTGGTTTTCCACGCCAAGGGCGACAGCGCCGCGATCAACCGGGACTGGAAATCGGACCGCGAGGCCTTCGTGCCCTGCCCCGACAATGCGCTGATCGAACTGCGCGACCTCGCCGCCACTTGCCGGATCGACCCCATGCCTGAAGGCCTGCCCCCGGCGCTGGCGTGCCTCGTCGGCTATTTCGGGTACGAGACCATTGGCCTCGTCGAAAAACTGCCGCGCGCGGCACAGAGCGACCTCGACTTGCCCGACATGCTGTTCGTTCGCCCGACCGTCATCCTCGTGTTCGACCTGCTGACCGACGCGCTGTTCGCCGTCGCGCCGATCTGGGAGGCGACCGATCCGCACTCCGCGGTCGCGCGCGCAGGCGAACGGATCGACGCGACGCTGAGCCAGCTTGGCGCAGCCGTTCCGTCCCTATCTGCCGATGCCGATCTGGAAACCCCGCTCGACCTCACCGCTACGATCGCGCCCGGCGACTACAAGGCCATGGCGCTGCGGGCAAAGGACTACATCGTCGCAGGCGACATCTTCCAGGTGGTCCTTGCACAGCGCTTCACCTGCCCCTTCACTCTGCCGCCGCTGGCACTTTATCGCGCGCTGCGGCGGGTGAATCCTTCGCCATTTCTCTACTATCTTGATCTGCCTGGCTTTGCGCTGGTCGGTTCCTCGCCCGAAATACTGGTGCGGGTGCGAGAGGGCAAAGTGACCATCCGGCCGATCGCCGGAACGCGTCCACGCGGCGCGTCGCGCGAAGAGGACCTTGTCAACGAAGCCAGTCTGCTCGCCGATCCCAAGGAGCGCGCCGAGCATTTGATGCTGCTCGATCTGGGGCGCAACGATGTCGGCCGGGTGGCGGCTGCGGGCAGTGTCGCAGTCACCGACAGCTTCACCATCGAACGCTACAGCCACGTTATGCACATCGTCAGCAATGTCGTCGGCGAACTGTCGACCAACAGGGATGCCTTGGACGCGCTGTTCGCAGGCTTTCCGGCCGGCACGGTATCGGGCGCGCCCAAGCTGCGGGCCTGCGAGATCATCGCTGAACTGGAATCCGAAACGCGCGGCGCCTATGCTGGCGGGGTGGGTTACTTCGCGCCCGATGGCAGTCTCGATTCGTGCATCGTGCTGCGCACCGCGGTAGTCAAGGACGGGGTGATGCATGTGCAGGCGGGGGCGGGGATCGTCGCCGACAGCGATCCCGACTACGAACTCGCCGAATGCCGGGCCAAGGCGGGCGCGCTGATCGCAGCCGCGCGGGAAGCGATGCGGGTCGCGCGCGAGCCGGGGTATGGGCAATGAGGCGGGCAATCTTGGCCACGCTGGGTCTGCTGGCCGCGCTTGCCGCCTGTTCGGAGCCGCCCGCAGGCGAGCCGGTGGTGCGCACGATGCTCGACGGATCGGAGCCGCCCGAGGACACCGTGCCCTCACCCGCCCCGACGCTGGCGAGCGGCCCATCGGCTTGCCGCGCCGTGACGTTTGAGGAGGTGCCGCTGACGGTCTGCACCGCTGATCCAGCGACGCACCGGATCGCCATGGCGAACCTCGGCAGCGACAATCAACCGTACGGCTCGCTCACCGCCTTTGCCGCGACTGTCGATCCCGCCACGATCGCCTTCGCCGTCAACGGCGGGATGTATGGCGATGATCTCAAACCCATCGGCTACTACGTTGAGAAGCGCCAACGCCTTGCGGAACTGAACCGCGGCGAGGGTGAGGGCAATTTCTATATGAAGCCCAACGGGGTGTTCTTCGGCACCGGGGGCACGTGGCGGGTGTTGGGCAGCAACACTTTCTTCAACACCGTGGGCGACCGCCCCGAATTCGGCACTCAATCCGGCCCGCTGCTGCTGGATAACGGCAAGCTCCACCCCGACATTCAGGGCGACGGCCCCTCCAAGGCGATCCGCAACGCCGTGGGCGTAGATGCGCAGGGCCGCGCGCATTTCGTCATCAGCGAGACGCCGATCAGCTTCGGCAAGCTGGCGCGCTATTTGCGCGACGAGATGAAGGTCGGTAATGCGGTTTACCTCGACGGGCAGGTGTCGAGCATGTGGGACCCGGCGAAGGGCCGCATCGACAAGGGCCGCGTCGGGCCGATCATTGTGGTGACGAATATCGAAGGGGCGAAGCCGGAATGATCCTGGTCATCGACAATTACGACAGCTTCACCTTCAACCTCGTCCACTACTTCATGGAACTGGGGGCCGAGGTGCGGGTCGAGCGCAACGACGCGCTGACCGCTGCCGAGGCGATGCGAACATCGGCGGCCGGTTTTCTCATCTCCCCCGGCCCCTGCACGCCCAACGAGGCCGGGATCAGCCTCGATCTGGTCGCCGCCTGCGCAGAAGCGGGCAAGCCGCTGATGGGGGTGTGCCTCGGCCATCAGGCAATCGGGCAGTATTTCGGCGGAACGGTGCAGCGCGGCGGGTTGATGCACGGCAAGACATCGCCGGTGACGCATGACGGGACGGGGGTTTTCGCGGGTCTGCCCTCGCCGTTCATCGCGACACGCTATCACAGCCTCGAAGTGGTCGATGTGCCGCCCGTGCTGATTGCCAACGCCCATGCCGACACGCCCGGGGCGGACCACACCAGCGTCATGGGGTTCCGCCACGCCGCGCTGCCGATCCACGCAGTCCAGTTTCACCCCGAGAGCATCGCCACCGAGCACGGCCACGCGCTGCTCGCCAACTTCGTGCGGCTGTGCGGGCTGGAGCCGGTGCTGCCCGCAAGGCTGACCGCATGACCGCCCTCCCCGATGTCTCGATGCCTCTGAGCGAAGCCGAGGCCGAGGCGGCGTTCGGCGTGCTGCTCGATGGTACGCCTTTGGAGGATGAGATCGCGGCCTTCCTCGTCGCGCTGTCCGCGCGCGGCGAAACCGCGGACGAGATTGCCGGCGCGGCGCGAGCGCTGCGGGCGCGGCTCATCCCCATCGACGCCCCCGAAGGCGCAATCGACGTCTGCGGTACGGGGGGCGACGGGCATCACACCCTCAACGTTTCAACCGCAGTCAGCCTTGTGGTCGCAGCCTGCGGCGTGCCGGTCGCCAAGCATGGCAATCGCGCAGCGAGTTCCAAGGCGGGCGCGGCAGACACATTGGAAGCGCTTGGTCTCGACATGGACGCCGCCGGGCGCACGGCCGAGAAGACCCTCGCCGAAATCGGCATCTGTTTCCTCTTCGCCCGCAACCACCACCCGGCGATGGCCCGGATTCAGCCTATTCGGGTGCGGATTGGTCAGCGCACGATCTTCAATCTGATGGGGCCGCTGTCGAACCCGGCCCGGGTCGAAAGTCAGCTGATCGGGATCGCCCGGCCTGCCTACGTCCCGATCTATGCTGGCGCGATGGCGCGGCTAGGCACCGGCAGATCGCTGATCGTCTCGGGCGATGAAGGGCTCGATGAATTGAGCCTTGCAGGCGGCAACGAGGTCGCGGTGGTCACCGGCCGTGCCTTCACCATGGCGCGCATCGATTGCGGCGCAGCGGGCCTGCCGCACGCGCCGATCACGGCGATCCGCGGCGATGATGCCAGGCACAACGCGGCCGCCTTGAAGGCGCTGCTGATGGGCACCCGCGGCCCCTATCGCGACGCGGTGCTGTTCAACGCGGCAGGCGCGCTGCAGGTCGCTGCGCACGGCGCGGGCTGGGCCGAGAGCGTCGCCATCGCCGCCGAAGCGCTCAATTCGGGCCGGGCGCTGGCACTGCTCGACAGGTGGATTGCGCTCGCTAAGTAAGGGTGATGAACAAGCTCGAGGAAATCTGCGCCGCAAAGACACGCGAAGTCGCTGCGCGCAAGCAGGTGACATCAACCAGTGTGCTCGCCGGTGTCGCGCGCGCCCAAACCGCGCCGCGCGGCTTCGAGGCCGCGCTGCGCGAACGTGCCTCGACGGGTTACGCGCTGATCGCCGAAATCAAGAAGGCGAGCCCCTCCAAGGGCCTGATCCGCGCCGACTTCCGCCCCGCCGACCACGCCGCGGCCTATCATGCAGGCGGCGCGGCCTGCCTTTCGGTGCTCACCGATGCGCCCTATTTTCAAGGGCATGAGGATTACCTGATTGCAGCCCGCGCCGCCTGCAACCTGCCTGTGCTGCGCAAGGATTTTATGGTCGATCCGTGGCAATGCCTCGAAGCCCGCGCGATCGGCGCCGATGCGATCCTGATCATCGTCGCCGCGCTGGAAGACGCCGCCATGGCCGAGATCGAGGCCGCCGCGCGCGAACAGGCGATGGACGTGCTGGTCGAAGTGCACGACGAGGCCGAACTGGAACGCGCCGCGCGCCACCTGCGCTCGCGCGTGATCGGGGTCAACAACCGCGATCTCAAGACCTTCACCACCTCGCTTGCCGTCACCGAACGCCTCGCCCCGCTGATGCCGGACGGCACGCTGGTGGTGGGCGAAAGCGGGATCGCGACCCATACCGATGTCGTGCGGCTCGCAGCCGCCGGGGTGCGCAGCTTCCTCGTGGGGGAAAGCCTGATGCGGCTTGACGATATTGCGAGTGCCACCCGCGCACTGCTCGGGGCAAACTTGCAAGAATGAGCAATCTCACCCATCTCGACGACGGCGGCGCTGCGCGCATGGTCGATATCGGCGCCAAGCCTGACACGGCGCGGCGTGCGGTCGCCTCGGGGCGGATCGCGATGTCGGTCGAGGCGCTCGATGCGATCCGTGCCGGGAATGCGTCCAAGGGCGACGTGCTTGCCGCAGCCCGGATCGCCGGGATCATGGCGGCCAAACGCACCGGCGAGTTGATCCCGCTTTGCCATCCGATCGGGCTGGAGATGGTAAGCATTGATTTCGCCTTTGACGAGAGCGCGATAAGCGCCACCGCCACTGCCGCGCTGACCGGGCGGACAGGAGTGGAAATGGAGGCCATGGTCGCGGTCAGCGTGGCGCTGTTGACGATCTACGACATGGCCAAGGCAATCGACAAGGGCATGGTGATCGAAGGCGTGCGCCTGATCGCCAAGGCAGGAGGGAAATCGGGCGACTGGAGCGCACCGCCACCATGAGCGAGCCGCTCGGCCTGGAAGAGGCGCAGGCCCGGCTGCTTGCTCTCGCCCCGCTGCTTGCGCTCGAACGCGTGCCGGTCGAGGCGATGCTGGGCCGCTGGCTCGCCGAAGATATCCGCGCTGCACGCACCCAGCCTGCTGCCGATCTTTCGGCAATGGACGGGTTCGCGCTTGCCCCCGGCACCGGGCCGTGGTCGCTGGTCGGCGAAACCCGCGCCGGTGTGCCCTTCGACGGCGTGCTCGGGCCCGGACAATGCGTGCATATCTCAACTGGCGCGGTGGTGCCCGAAGGCGCGGACCGGGTGTTGCTTAAAGAAGACGCGCAGCTGACGGGCGCGATGGTAGCGGGCAGCGAGGATCCGCCTCCGGGACGCAACATTCGCGCGCGGGGGTTCGATTTTGCGGCAGGCGATCTCCTGCTGGCGCGCGGTGAGCGGATGAATGCGGCGCGGATCGCGCTGGCGCTGGCGGGCGGGCACGCCGAGGCGACGACCGCGCGGCGGGTGCGCGTGGCGGTGATGGACAGCGGCGATGAATTGAGCGCCGATCCCGCGGCCTGCGCGGATTACCAGGTGCCAGCGAGCAACGCCGCGATGCTGGCCGCGATGCTTGCGCCGCTGGGCTGCGAGGTGCTGCGGCTGGGACCGGTGCCCGATCAGCACGCAGCGCTGGCCGCAGCGCTCGCGCGCGCAGACGATGCCGACATTCTCGTTACGTCGGGCGGGGCGTCGGTCGGGGCACATGATTTGATCAGGCCCGCGCTCGCGGATTGGGGCGCGCAAGTCGCCTTCTGGCGGATTTCGATCAAGCCGGGCAAGCCGCTGCTGGTGGCGACCAGAGGCGCGCAGGTGATCCTCGGCCTGCCCGGCAATCCGGTGTCGAGTTTTGTGACCGGGTTCTTGTTCGCGCTGCCGTTGGTGCGCGCCTGCATGGGCGATCCCGATCCCCTGCCGCGCATTCACACGCGTATCACCGCCGAAGATCTGCCCGCGGTCGGGCCGCGCCGTGAATTCCTGCGCGCAGTTTGTGACGGCAACATGGTTCGGCTGGCCGGTTCGCAGGATTCGAGCGCCTTGTCGGCGCTTGCGGCCGCCGATTGCCTGATCGACCGTCCCGCAGGAGCCCCGCAGCTGCCCGCCGGGCAGACGGTAGCGGTGTATGATCTCGCAAATGGTTGAATTGCGCGGCTATGCGATGCTCCGCGCTTGACTTGGTGGTCGAGGTTGCCTACTTGTTCCTTGTTCGTTCACCTTATTGGTGACCGGGCAGTGCGCGCAACGCACCCTTCGCCCTTCGCGGGCCGGTGCCTCTTGGAGCACGCGAGCGAAAGGCACGGCGGTAATCGCCGGGCGTTGATGCGACCAAGGGAGATTTGACAATGCTGACCGCAAAGCAGCACGAACTGATCCGCTTCATCCAGCAACGCCTTGAGGAAACCGGGATTTCACCCAGTTTCGAGGAAATGAAGGAAGCGCTCGACCTCAAGAGCAAGTCCGGGGTGCACCGGCTGATTTCCGCCCTCGAGGAGCGCGGATTTCTGCGACGCCTGCCCAATCGCGCGCGCGCACTCGAAGTGATCCGCCAACCTGAAGATGCTACGCCTTTGCGCAGCGCTCCGGGCAATGTCGTGGCGCTCACGCCTGCGCCCGCGCCTTTGCGCACGGCACCCGAACCGGCCAACGACGTGATCGAATTGCCGCTCCACGGGCGGATCGCGGCGGGCGCGCCGATCGAGGCGCTCGAGGGTCAGGCCACCCTTCCGGTCCCGGCCGCGCTGCTTGGCCCGGGTGAACATTACGCGCTCGAGGTTTCGGGCGATTCAATGATCGAAGCGGGGATTTTCGACGGCGATTTTGCGCTGGTGCGGCGCACCAACACCGCCCGCGATGGCGAGATCGTGGTGGCGCTAGTGCGCGGCGAGGAAGCAACGCTCAAATATCTGCGCAAGGAAGGCGGCAGGGTACGGCTCGATCCGGCCAATGGTGCCTACGAACCGCAGATCTACCATCCCGACGAGGTCGAGGTCCAGGGTCGACTAGCCGGGTTGCTGCGACGTTATCACTGACACCCTGTTGAGGCTGGCGGTGCGCGTTCTCGCGGTGGGGTCGGCCTTGCGCCCTTCCACCACCCGTGATCGCCCTGCCCGTCGGCAACGCGGTCGATCCGTGCCTGCGCAAGGTGCACCGCCAGTCCGCCGCTTTCCTCGAGCATTCGCCGGTCGGCCTTGAGCCAGCGCGGGCGGCACGAACGCGGCAGGAACCTCTCGGCGATGACGATGTCGGAGCGCGCGCACGCGGCAGCCAGTGCGCGCTCCTCCACCTGCACCCGGTTACGACCGAGCAGGATCATCCAATCACGCCCGCCCCGGGCGATAGTGAGCGTGCAGAATGCTGACGAACAGCGCGCCCCGGGCCAGCTTGCGATCGCCGCCGGTTCGCCCGCAACCCCGGCAAGCTCCAGCAGGTTATCGCGGATATAGGACGACCGCGTGTCGCGCAGCGCGATCAGCCGGCGCGTCCCGTCGCTGCCCGTGGTAGTGATCCCGACCTGCCGCCCGTCGCCCGACACCAGCAGATCGGGGATCGGAGTTGCCGCCATAATCGCACTTGCCGCAGCAACCGGGGCAAGTCCGGCAAGCCGCGCTGGACCGGTCCACAATCCCAGCCACAATCCGCCGCTCACGAACAGCCCCAGCGCCAACCCGCTGATCTGCGGCATAAGCTTGACCGCGCCGGGCTGGTCCGCGGTGAAGTGAGCGATCGCCAGCATCAGGTCGAGCGCGTGCTGCACCACCCACCAGAACGGCGCGCCAAGCCCGACCAGATCAAACAGCAGGCCCAGCGCGATCGCTGGCATCGCAATGAAGGTCACCAGCGGAATCGCAATAACATTGGCCAACGCTCCGTAGAAACCGGCGCGGTGAAAGTGGAACATCACGATCGGCATCAGCGTCAGTTCGATCACGAATCCGGTAAGGAGCAGCATGATCGTATGCCGCCCGGTGCGCACCGCCCAGGGTTCTTCGCGCGGGGCGAGAAAGGCCCGCACCGGTCCACAGGTGGAGAGCGCGATGATTGCCAGCACCGAGGCGAAGCTCATCTGGAACCCGGGATTGATCGCGCTTTCGGGCCACAGCAGCAGCACGAAGCCCGCCGCCACCGCCACCATCCGCAGCGACAGCGGATCGCGGCCGAGCACCAGCGCACCCAAAACCAGCAACGCGGCGATGCAGCTGCGGATGGTCGGCACTTCGGCACCGGTCAGAAGGGTGTAGCCGATCCCGGCAAGCGCGCCGGCCGCCGCCGCTGCCACCGGCAGCCGCACTCGCAGCGCCAGCCACGGCCAAAGCGCCATCAGCCGCAACGCGACAAAATAGGCGGCCGCCACCAACGCGCTGACGTGAAGCCCGCTAATCGAAAGCAGGTGGGTAAGCCCCGAATCGCGCATCGCCTCGTCATCTTCGCGAGCGATGGCGCCGCGATCGCCGCTGGCAAAGGCGGCGGCGATAGTCCCGGCCGATCCCTCGACCCGCGCGCGGACGTGGGCGGCGAGCTCGCGCTGAAGGCTCGCAAGGCCGCTCGCCTCGGGGGCGGGACGGACCAGTTCGAGCGGCCCGACCATGGTCCCGGTCGCCGCGAGCCCGCGGAACCACGCGGCCCGGGCGAAATCGTAGGATCCCGGCAGCATCGGGCTCGCCGGCGGCATCAACCGCGCGCGCAGACGCACCTCAGCGCCTTCGGCAAGCCCTGCTGGCACCCCTTCCGGCCCAAGCCGGTCAATGGGGACATTGACCCTCACCTTGATCGCATTGTCGGTGGCGGCCTCGCGCGCTGCCAGCGTCAGCCGCAGCCGCCCTTCTGAGGGCTGATCTTCGCGTTCGAGCACGTGGCCGTCGATCCGCAAGATCCCGGGCCGCGCGAGCGGTTGGGCCCCGACCAATTCGGAACGCGCCCAGATCGCGGCGATCCCGAGGGCGAACACGCACCCGCCGACCACCACCGCCTGGCGCAGGTTGGTGCGGCGTTCGTCGGCGGCGCTTCCCGGCGGCCAGAGCGCCAGCGCCCCCAGCGCTAGCCCGGCTCCGCCGCCGACCGCACCCGCCCAGTGCCAAGCGCCGGGAAGCGCGAACCATGCGAGGATCCCGCCCATGAACAGCACCGCCAACCACGGCGCGCGGTCAAATCCGGCTCGGTCGAGGAAGGCTTCGGCGGCATCGGCAAAGCGCGGCCCGATCGGCCCACGCCCGGTGCTGGACAATCGCGGTGCGGTTTGCCAAGGGCGCGGCAACGGCTCGGCAGCGGCCTCATTGCTGCCCGGATTGTCCCCCATCGGAATGATCGGCACATCGCGCATCGGCTTGTCCCCCGACCGGCCCCCTTGCCAAGCCGCTCAAAGTGAACAGGAAATGACAGCTCATGGCAAGCGAAAGCAGCACCGGCACTGCGCCGCCCGCCGACAATCCGGTGGTTACCCGCTTCGCACCCTCGCCGACTGGCTTCCTGCATATTGGCGGGGCGCGTACCGCACTGTTCAACTGGCTGTTCGCGCGTCACCACGGCGGCCGGACATTGCTCAGGATCGAAGATACGGATCGCAAGCGTTCCACCCAGGATGCAATCGACGCAATCATTGAAGGGCTCGACTGGCTGGGCCTCGATTACGATGCCCCGCCGCTGTTCCAGTCCGACCGTGCCGAACGCCATGCCGAGGTCGCATGGCAGCTCCTTAAGGCGGGTCACGCCTACAAGTGCTTCGCCACGACCGAGGAGCTCGAAGCGATGCGCGAGGAGCAGCGCGCGCTCAAGAAACCACTGCGCTACGACGGGCGCTGGCGCGACCGCCATCCGTCCGAGGCCCCCGGCGGCGCGACCTTCACCATCCGGCTCAAGACCCCCGAGGCAGGCGAAACCACCATCCATGATCGGGTGCAGGGCGCAGTTACGGTTCGCAACGAGGAGATCGACGATTACATCATCCTGCGCGCCGATGGCACACCAACCTACATGCTAGCCGTGGTGGTCGACGATCACGACATGGGGGTAACCCACGTGATCCGCGGCGATGATCACTTGAACAACGCCTTCCGCCAGTTGCCGATCATCCGCGCGATGGACGCGATCGCCAAGGCCAACGGACAACCCGGCTGGCCCGATCCTGTCTATGCCCACATCCCGCTGATCCACGGCGCCGACGGCGCCAAGCTGTCCAAGCGCCACGGCGCGCTAGGAGTGGAGGCCTATCGCGACGAGTTCGGCGTGCTTCCCGAGGCGCTGTTTAACTATCTGTTGCGGCTTGGCTGGGGCCACGGCGACCGCGAGGAGATCACCCGCGAGGAGGCGGTCGCGCTGTTCGACCTCGACGGGGTAGGCAAGAGCCCATCGCGCTTCGACATGAAAAAGCTCGAGCATCTTAACGGCCACTACCTGCGTGAGGCCGACGATGCGCGGCTGGCCGCGCTGGTCGCGCGGCGGATGGGCGAAGGTGCCGACGAGACGCTTCTTGCGGCCGCGATGCCGGTCCTCAAAGTCCGTTCGAGGAATATCAATGAAATTGCTGACAGTGCAGCATTTCTGTTCGCCAAGCGCCCGCTTGCGATGTCTGAAAAAGCGGCCGAACTGTTCGACGACGATGCGCGAGCGATTTTGCGCAAGATCACCGCATCGCTGATCGCGCAAAACGACTGGACAAGCGCAGCGCTCGAAGCCACTACCAAGGCGCTCGCGGAGGAACTAGGGGTGGGTCTCGGCAAGCTGGCGCAGCCCATGCGCGCGGCGCTGACCGGGGCTACCACCTCGCCCGGTATCTTCGATGTTCTGGTCCTTCTGGGACGGGAAGAGGCTCTGGCCCGGCTTGACGCGCAGGCTGCGTGATCTGCCGGGCGGGATAAGGTTTTTGGACAGGAGACAGACCTTGGCAGACAAGCTCGCGAAGCTCGAGATGGGCGGGAAAACCTACGACTTTCCAGTGCTCGAGGGCAGCACCGGCCCCGATGTGGTCGATATCCGCAAGCTCTATGGCCAGACCGGTGCGTTCACCTTCGACCCAGGCTTCACCTCGACCGCGAGCTGCGAAAGTGCGCTGACCTTCATCGACGGCGACGAAGGCGTGCTTCTGCACCGCGGCTATCCAATCGGCCAGCTGGCCGAGCATTCGAGCTTCATGGAGGTATGCTACCTGCTGCTCAACGGCGAATTGCCGAGCGCGGATGAACTGCACGATTTCTCCTACACGATCAGCCGCCACACCATGCTGCACGAACAGCTGCTGACGTTCTATCGCGGGTTCCGGCGCGATGCCCACCCGATGGCAGTGATGTGCGGCGTGGTCGGCGCGCTGTCAGCCTTTTACCACGACAGCACCGACATTTCCGATCCCGAGCATCGCAAGATCAGCTCGCACCGGCTGATCGCCAAGATGCCAACGATCGCGGCGATGGCGTTCAAGTATTCGATCGGCCAGCCGTTCATGCAGCCGCGCAATTCGCTGAGCTATACCGGCAATTTCCTGCGCATGACCTTCGGCGTTCCGGCCGAGGAATACGAGGTGATCCCGGCGGTGGAAAAGGCGCTGGACCGGATCTTCATCCTCCACGCCGACCATGAACAGAATGCCTCGACCTCGACGGTGCGGCTCGCGGGTTCCTCGGGTGCCAATCCGTTTGCCTGCATCTCGGCGGGCATCGCCTGCCTTTGGGGTCCGGCTCATGGCGGAGCCAACGAGGCGGCGCTCAACATGCTGCGCGAGATCGGCACACCGGACCGGATCGCCCACTATATCGAGCGCGCCAAGGACAAGAACGATCCGTTCCGGCTGATGGGCTTCGGTCACCGGGTCTACAAGAACTACGATCCGCGCGCGACGGTGATGCAGAAAACCGTGCGCGAGGTGTTCGACGCGCTCAAGGTCACCGACCCGCTGTTCGAAACCGCGCTCCAACTTGAGGAAATGGCGCTTAACGATGATTACTTCATCGAGAAGAAGCTTTTCCCCAATGTCGATTTCTACTCGGGTGTGATCCTTTCCGCGATCGGTTTCCCGACCACCATGTTCACCGCCCTGTTCGCGCTGGCGCGCACGGTCGGCTGGGTGGCGCAGTGGAACGAGATGATCAGCGATCCCGGCCAGAAGATCGGCCGCCCGCGCCAGCTCTATACCGGCCCGACGCAGCGCGATTACGTGCCGCTGGAGCGGCGCTGACGGCGGTGGGCAAAGCAGTGGGCATCGCCATGCGGGTGACCGGCGGATTGCTGATCGCGTTCGGCATTCTGTGGGCGTTGCAGGGCGCAGGGGTCGTCAATTGGCCAAGCACCAGTCCGATGCTGGGCCGCGGGGTGTGGGTAGTCAACGGCCTGGTGACGGTGGCGATCGGCGCCGTCCTCCTGCTAATCGGCCTGCGCACTGGGCGCGGCCCGCGGGGGTGATGCCGCGCTTTAGGCGGCCGGCAATTCAAGCCGGAATACCGCCCCGCCCGCCGCGCCATTGGCGACGGTAAGGGTGCCGTCCATGGCCTCGGCAAGGCGGCGCGAGATGAACAGGCCCAGTCCCGATCCCTTGTCCTTGCCGCCGTCGGCATCGCGGCCGAGACGTTCGAACTTGTCGAAAATCCGCGCCGCCTGGTCGGCTGTTACCCCCGGGCCCTCGTCCGCAACGCACACCGCCACGCGGCCCTCGGGCCCGGCCACGGTCGAAATTCGCACGGTGCTGCCCGCCGGGGCATAGGCAATCGCATTTCCGATAAGGTTGAGAAGAATCTGTAACACCCGCCGGAATTCGGCGACGGCGACCGCCTCTCCCGGGGCGGCCTCGACCACGAGCGCGGTATCGCGGTTACGGGCGCGCACGCCGAGGATGCCCGCCGCGCGCGCCGCTGCATCGGCCAGATCGACACGTTCCTGCGCGGTAGCGAACCCCGGGGTTTCGACCACTTCGAGATCGGCAAGGTCGTCCAGCATTGCGGCAAGATGCTGCCCGGCGCTGGCGATGGTGGCGGCATAATCGCTATACTCCTCACGCAGGGGACCGGCGAGGCGCGCGCGGATGGTTTCAGCATTGGCGATGATCCGCGCGATCGGCTGGCGCAGCACCGGCGTCAGCGCAGTGCCGACCAGCCGCGTCGGCGTTGCTTCGTCGGGCGCGTCAGGGTCGGGTGTCTGGTTCGCTGCCGGGGCCCAGGGCTCGTCCGCAATCAGCAAAAGTTCGAAGCCCGCCGGTTTGAGCGGGTCGGGCCCAAGCGCGATCAGCCGTATCCGCCAGTTGCGCGGCGATCCTGGGATCGCGCAGCTCGCTCCGTCAAGCAGTCGCCAGTGCAGGGGCTGGTGGTGCGCAATCCCGCGCAGTTCGACCAGATCACTCCACATTGCGCCTGGCGCGGCGGCGGCAGCGGCCTGCAAACCGGCCGCATCGGCAGCGAGCGCAGTCAGCACCTGCAGGCGCTGGCGTGGATCGAGCCGGGCACTGACCTCGGCGGTGGCGCGGTCGATGGTATCGAGCCGCTCGCCAAAATCGCGGGCATCCTGTGGCATCACCGCACTGCGCTGCCAATTTTCGACCAGCACCTCGCAGCCGCCCCCATCGGCATCGCCCAGCGGATGGATCCGCACGAACCCAGCGACCACCGCGTCCCCGTCGAATGCGCTGAATTCGCGGGCGATCCGCAGGCCCATGCGGCGCGATTGCTGCACCAGTGCCAGCAGTTCGGGAACCGCGAGCGTGCCGGGAACCTGCCCCCCGCAGCGTTCCTGCAATTCGGCAAGCGGTTCATCGGCGCTCAGCAGCCGGTCGCGCGCATCGGTCAGCCCGCGGGCACCAAGCAGGGTCTCGCGGCGCTCCATGATATTCATCTAGCCCGCCGCATCGAGCAGCAGCCGCGCCCGCTCCGGGGACAGCATTGCGACCGCGCGTGGCAGCCGGGCGGCGGGTTCGACCAGCAAAAACTGCCGCTCGATCACCGCCAGATCGGCCTGCGCTGCCTTCAGCGCCAATGCGAGCCGGGCGCCTTGCCCCTCGTGGCACGACAGCAACGCGCGCGCGCGCGGTTGGCGAGACCGGCGAGCAAGCGCGCTGGCGAACAGCGCAAGCCCTGCATGATCGAGCGAAAGCGCCGCTACAACCGCACCGTGCAGAGCGGCAGCGAGCCGAGTCAGCAGGCCCAGTCGCGTGGCGGCTTCGTCATAGGCCTGCTGCAAACGCGCAATGCCACCGCCGGAGTGGGCCTCGCTGCCGGTCAGCACGCGGTGAAACAGTTCCGCTGGCAGCTCGGTCAACGGCAGCTCCATACGCCGTTGGCTCTGGATGAAACGCGATTGGGCAGCCAGCAGCTTCATCGCCAATTCGGCGATTGCCGGGTCGATGGCGGCAATCAGCTCCTGCAACAGCGGGCTCAACACCGGGTCGATGGCATGGCGATGCTGGAAGCGTTCGGCGAGCAGGCTCTCAGTCGCAAGCATGTGGGCAAAGCCGACCAGCTCGCGGTCGGCGGCGAGCCGTGCAAATCCGCTTTCGTCGGGCACCCCCGGCATCCGCACCCCCGGTTCGTGCCCGGCGAGCGCGGCAGCGAATTGCCTGGCAAGGTCGGACAGCATCCCTCGAACCCGGGCCAGCACCGCATCGCTGATCAGGCTGTGCCCGTCGCTGGTAAGCAGGTGGCACAGCACCGGGACAACTGAACCCAGCGCACGGTCTTCGCGCTCCAGCTCATCCCTGAGGATCGCCTCGACAGCACTGTCGGCGGCAAGGTCCATCGTCGCATCGCCCATTGCTCGGCCATAGGGCCACCATAGTTAAATCCGCGTTAGTTCAAACACGCCGTGCTTGCACCAGCAAGCCTGCTAGCGCCGCGAGCGCATAGAGCGCGGCCCCTTCTGACAGCCATCGCAATGCCGCCGCAGCCGACATGAGCGCCAGATGCGCTCCGCGGTCGCCCCAGAACGCCCGCCAGCCCAGCGGCATGCTGGCCTGTGCTGCGAGCCGGGCAAGACCGATGCCGAGTGGACCGGTCACCGCCAGCGGGGCCCAGGCAAACCCCGGCGCAAGCGCTGCGAACATTACGGCTGCCGCAATGGCATCGACCAGTCCGCCAAGCCAGGGCAAGGCCGCGATGTCGTTGTTTTCCTGCTGGGCGATACGCGCGGCAAGCTGCGCGCAGGCGTGGGCAAGCGCAGCGCCTGCACATCCGGCCGCTGCCGCGGCGAGGCCTATCGCAGGATAGCCAAACGCCGCCAACCCGGCTCCCGCAAGCAGCAAAGCCACCCCGATCGCCCCCGCAGCCAGCACCGCCCCCTGTGTCCGGCCCTGTGTCCGGCCCTGTGCCCGCCCACGGCGTGCAAGCGCGCCCGCCGTGCGCGCGGCGAGCGCATGAGTGGGTGCCTGCCAGGTGACCGGCGCGCTCGCCGCGGCGATCACCGCTTGTTCGTGAAGGGCGACCGTCGCGGCGCTGTCGGCGACTACCCAGCCCTCCTCGCCCGGTCCGCCCTCGCTCGCCATGCGGCACGGGGTCCCGGCCTGCAGGGCAAGTCGCAGCAACACCGAAATCGCGTCGGAATCGGCGGGAAAATCGGCAAGTTTCTGCACTGCAGCGCCAGGCATTACCAGAAATCCTGCCCAATGACGTTCAGCATCGATGCGCTCGAAGACCTCGGGGTGGCGGCGCACGAGCGGATGATCGCCGGACAGCACCGCGATCAACCGGGGCGGAACGCCGCTGGCCGCGATCAATGCGCGGGTGTGGCCAATGTCGGGCCAGATCCCATCACCAAGCACCAGCAGGTCGTCATTCGCTTTGACCAGCGCCGGCAGCGCGGCAAACCCCTTAAGCAGGTGGAAGTCGATACCGGCGGCCTCGGCTTCATGCTGGTATTCGAGCACGGCGCCTTCCGCCGCGTCGCGCAGGCATAGAATCCGCTCGGCTCCCAGCGTCTTTGCCCAGGCGACTTGCCAACCCAACACGCTGCGTCCAGCAAGCATCAGATCGGCGCGCAGCGGACCATCCGGCGTCCGGGCAAGCGCGGCAAACAGGGCAATGCGCAAGAAAGCTTCTCCGCCGATGGTTCAAGGCGGTAAGGATTGGCTTGTTCGGCGCGGCGGTTCAAGCCGCAGAGGCGGTTCAGCCCCGCGTCTTGCGCGAGAATCGAGCGATTACGGCCTCGATCTGGCGCACAGCCATCGGCTCGCCGGGCGCGGCGGCGAGCGCGTCTTCGGCGGCGCGGAGCAGTTCCTCGGCGTGAAAGCTCGCTGCCAGACCCTTGAGCCGCATCGCGGCGACCTGCCAGTTGCCGTCGCAACGCGCCCGGCGCAGCAGATCGAGCTGCTTGCCCGCGCTTTCGAGAAACGCCGCCCGCAGCTCCCCCATCAGCGCCGGATTGTCTCCGGCCGCAGCGGCGAGCGTCGCGTCAAGGGCACCGTTGTCATAAGCCATGCGCACAGTGATATCACCGGTTCGGTTAAAGCAGGGTTTATCACGTCATAGGCTGTGTTATGAGAGCGGCATGGCAGGACGTCACCAGATGCGCGCGCTCGGACGCAAGGGAAGCGATGATGCGGGCGCAGGGCGCGGTGGTTCGCAGGTCGACACGGCACCGCCGGACATCGGCGCGCACGAGGCGGCCCCGCTCGAACTCGACGCGGCGTGGGAAGATGGCGACGCGGCTCCGGCCCCGTCGCACAGGCAGTCGGGCAGGCTGGCGGCGGTTTGCGCGCTTGGCCTCGCCGTCGCGTGGACAGGTTTTTTCATCTGGGCGCTACCCGGTGAGCTGACCGCGGCACAAATGCCTCCACCGCGTGAATGGGCCGGCCTTGTTGGACAATGGGCCATGCCAGTGGTGCTGATCGCAGCCATCTGGCTGATCGCGATGCGTTCTTCCCAGGCCGAAGCGCATCGCTTTGCCGCAAGCGCCGCCATGCTCAGCCATGAAAGTGCCGAGCTTGAAGCCCGGCTCAAGATCGTCAACCGCGAGCTCAGCCTCGCGCGCGAATTTCTCGCCGCCCAGTCGCGCGAGCTCGAATCGCTCGGGCGCATCGCCAGTGAACGGATTTCGGCCCATGCTGCCGAACTTCAAACGCTGATCGCCAGCAATGGTGCGCAGCTCGAAGCGATCGGTTCGACCAGCGAAACCGCGCTCGGAAACATGAATGGGCTGCGCGACGACTTGCCGGTGATCGCCAACGCGGCCCGCGATGTCGCCAACCAGATCGGGGGCGCGGGCCGCATCGCCGAGGACCAGCTCGAACGGCTGGCTGCCGGGTTCGACCGGCTCGGGCAATTCGGCACGGCCAGCGAAACGCAGGTCGCCGGTCTTGCGGACCGGGTGGGCGAAACGCTGGCCGGATTCGAAGCCCAGCTTGCACGGATCGAAGCGCTGGCGAATGAACGCTTCGCCGCGCTGCAGGGCGAGGCCGACAATTATCGTGATCGGATCGAGGAGCTCGAAAGCGAGGCGCTGGCAGCGCTTGACCAGCGTGCCGACCGGATCGCCGAGCGCGACCTTGCCCTGAGCGAAGCGCTCGAACAGCGGCAAGCCGCTTTCGATACGCATGAAACGCAGGCAAGCGAGGTGCTCGCGCAGCGGCTAGCCGCGCTCGACGAAGCGCTGGCGCAGCGACGCGAAGCGCAGATCGCCGACACCGCGCAGCTGATAACGCATAGCGAGAAGATGACCGCACAGCTAGGCGAACTTGGCGCGCTGGTCATCGCGATCGGGCGCGAGAGCGAAGCTGCCCGCACCAGCCTTGCCGCCGGACTTGGCGAACTGGGCGCGCGGCTCGCGGACAAGAATGTCGCGCTGAACGAAACATCAGTGCGGCTGGCGGACCTCACCGAAAGCGGGATCCGGCTGCTCGAAATCATCCAGAGCGGCGCCCGCCACGCTCGTGAGGACCTTGCATCGGCGATTGCATCGACGGGCACGGCGGTGGGCGCGGTGGAAAGCCGCGTGGAAAAAATCGACCAGTTGATGCTGCGCAGCGCGCAGCAGGGCAGCGACCTCTCCGATTACCTCATCAAGACCCGCGGCGAGATCGACGCGGCCGAGGTTGCAATTGCGGGGCTGCGTGCCCGGCTTGCCGACCACAGCGAGGATGCGCTCGCCCGCCTTCAGGGCCTGCGCGGCGGGTTTGCCCGTCTGGCAGCCGACAGCGGCACGCTGGCTGCCGAAACGCAGGAACATCTGCGCGCCGCTCTCGCCACGCTCGAAGACGCGATTTCGCAGGCCTTCGCCACGCTCGACAGCGGCACCCGCGAACAGGCCGGTGCGCTCGCGCGCAGCATCGGCACCGAGGCGGTCGAAGTGCTCGAACGGGCGCTGCGGACCGAGGCAGCAGCCACCATCGGCAAGCTCGAACAATCCGCCGCTCACGCCGCCGGCATGGGCCGCGAAGCAGTAATCCAACTGCGCGATCAACTGGTGCGGGTGAACGAGCTCACCGGCAATCTCGAACAGCGCGTCACGCGCGCGCGCGAGCTTGCCGAGGAGCAGGTCAACAATGATTTCGCGCGGCGCATGGCGCTGATAACTGACAGTCTCAATTCGGCGGCGATCGACATTTCCGGGGCGCTTTCCGCCGAGATCGCCGACGGTGCATGGGACGCCTACCTGAAGGGTGACCGTGGCATCTTCACCCGCCGTGCGGTGCGCCTGATCGACGCCGGCACCGCGCGCGACATCACTGCGCTCTATGCCGGGGACGAGGCCTTCCGCGCCAACGTCAGCCGCTACATCCACGATTTCGAGGCAATGCTGCGGGCGATGCTGTCGACCCGCGACGGCCATGTGCTGAGCGTGACGATGCTCGGTTCGGACATGGGCAAACTTTACGTCGTGCTCGCACAGGCAATCCAGCGGCTGCGCAACTAGGCCGGGTGCCCCCCCGGCTGACCTGCCTGAAGATCCTTCGGCGGCTTGGGCAGCACGTCAATATCGGCAAGCGTGATCCAGCCATATTCATAGTTCAGGACGTAAAGCGCAGTCACCAGCGCGGCGATCCCTGCGGCGCGGGCAGCAAGCCGCCCGGGACGGAAATCGACCGGCGCGCTGTCGGCTTGGCCCGGCACCTTCTCGACCCCGGCCTCGTCGGCGGTGCGCACACCGAAAGGCAGCATGACGAAAGCGGTCATCACGAAGAACAGCAGGTAGATCGCGGCAATCGAGGTGATCGCCATCACCCGGTGCCCCCGGGCATTACCACCCGCACCTGCGGCCGCTTGCCCGACCAGCGCTGCGCAGCCCGGCGCGCGGCGAGGCGTGCGGCCTCGCGGATCGCGCCCTGATCGCGCGCATCCTTGCCCTTAAGGCGGTTGATTGCGACAAGCACGTCGCCCGCGGCCTCCTCAAGAAAGGCGGGCAAGTCCTCGTCGAGCGGCAGGCCGATCGACTCGATCACCGGATGCGCGCCGCGGGCGAGCACCACCACCAGCACACCATCCCCGGCAATGCGGCGCCGCATCGTGATCGCCTCGCCATCGGCAGGTGCGATGATGTCGCCGTCGAGCACCAGACGCCCGGCGCGCACTTCGCCAAGCTTGCCCGGCTTGCCCGGCGCGAGCCGCACGACATCGCCGTTCTTCTGCAGCACCTGCGAAGGGATGCCGCAGGCTTTGCCGAGACGGGCTTGCTCGGCCATGTGGCGCATCTCGCCATGGACGGGCACCAGCACGTCGGGTCGCAGCCAATCGTAGAGCGCTTCGAGCTCCGGTCGCCCGGGGTGGCCCGAGACGTGGATGAAGGCTTGCCGATCGGTCACCATCGTCACCCCGCGCGCCGCGAGCTGGTTCTGGATCTTGCCGATCGGGATTTCGTTGCCGGGGATCTGGCGCGAGGAGAACAACACCACGTCGCCTGCTGCGAGTTCGATCGGGTGGTTGTTTTCCGCCATTCGCGCCAGCGCCGCGCGCGGTTCGCCCTGCCCGCCGGTCGCGAGGATCAGCACCTCTCCGCGCGGCAGGCCCATCGCGGTCTCGAAACTGACCGGAGTGGGGAAATCCTCCAGATAGCCATTGTCCTGCGCGACCTCGATGATCCGGTCGAGCGAGCGTCCGGCCACGCAAATCTGGCGACCGGTTTCGCGCGCCACTTCGCCGAGGGTTTGGAGCCGGGCGACATTGCTGGCGAAGGTGGTCACGACGACGCGCTTGCCGACGTGGCGCGCCACCTCCTCCATCATCGCGCGGTGCACCGCGCCCTCGCTACCCGAAGGCGAAGGATTGAACACATTGGTGCTGTCGCACACCAGTGCGAGCACGCCCTCATCGCCTATCGCGCGCAGTTCTTCCTCGGTGGTCGGCTCCCCGATGATCGGTTCATCGTCGAGCTTCCAGTCGCCAGTGTGGAAGATGCGCCCGTGGGGGGTGTCGATGAGCAGCGCGTTGCCTTCGGCGATCGAGTGCGCCAGCGGCAGGTAGGTGATGGTGAACGGCCCAAGTTCGATTTCGCCGTGATCTGCTTCAATTATGTTGATCTCGACCTTGCCGAGCAGCCCCGCCTCTTCGAGCTTGCGCGCCACAAGATCGGCGGTAAAGGGCGTGGCGTAAAGAGGCACACCGAGATCGCCCGCAAAATAGGGTACCGCGCCGATGTGATCCTCGTGCGCATGAGTGAGCACGATGCCGACGAGGTCCTTGCGACGGTCTTCGATGAACTCGAGGTCGGCGAAAACAAGATCAACCCCTGGATATTCGCTGCCTGAAAAGGTCATGCCGAGGTCGACCATGATCCACTGGCCGCGGCAGCCGTAAAGATTCACGTTCATGCCAATCTCGGCCGATCCGCCGAGCGCGAGGAACAGCAATTCGTCTTCGGGAGTAAAATTGTTTTTCAAGAGAGGGCTTTCCGAATGGGTTTGGGTCATCAAGCGGCTTCGGCCTGACGTGCAAGGATGGCGAGACCGTCGAGCGTCAGGTCAGCATCGACATGGTCGAAGATTTCGGTGGCATCGTCGAACAGGATTGCGAGCCCACCGGTAGCGACGACCTTGGCCGGGCGACCGATTTCGATCTTCATCCGGGCGACCATGCCTTCCATCATCGCGACATAGCCCCAGAACACCCCGATCAGCATCTGGTCTTCGGTGTTGCGTCCGATCACGCTGCGGTTGTCGGGCGTACGGATCGCGATGCGCGGCAGCTTCGCCGTCTTGCCCACCAGCGCGTCCAATGAAAGGTTGATCCCCGGCGCAATCGAGCCGCCCTTGTAGGCTCCGGTGAAGTCCACCGCCTCGAACTTGGTCGCGGTGCCGAAATCAACCACGATCAAATCGCCGCCAAACTTGTGGTGCGCGGCAAGGATGTTGAGCGCGCGGTCCGCGCCGAGCGAAGAGGGCTGGTCGACATCGATCTCGAACCGCCAGGCTGCCTTGCCCTGGCCTGCAAACAGTGGGGTGATGCCGAAATATTTCTGACACAGCACGGTGAGATTATGGTCCGCGCGCGGCACCACCGAGGCGACGATGATCTGGGTGATGTCGCTGCGTTCCAGCCCCTCGATCTTGAGCAGCTGGAGCAGCCAGACCGCGTATTCATCTCCCGTGCGCCGCGGATCGGTGGCAATCCGCCAGCGCGCGCGGATGGTGTACGCCTCCTCGCCGTGGAGTTCGAACAGCGCGAAGACCACATTGGTGTTCCCGACATCGGCGGCGAGCAGCATCAGGCGTTCCCCTCGGCAATCAGCGAGACCTCGCCGGCGTGGATAGTTTGTGTCGCGCCATTCGCCAAGCGCAGCATAAGTGCGCCGTCGCGGGCGAGACCAGCAAAAGTGCCGCGCAGAACCTCCCCATGGGTGCCATTGACAGCGAGCGGACTGCCCTGTGCCAACGCCGCCGCGCTCCATCTCGCGATCAGCGCGTCAACGCCCTCCGCGCGCCAAGCTGCCAGCGCGGCGGCCACTTCTTCGGCAAGCCCGATCATCGCATCATCGGGCCCTTTCGCGTATCCAGGATTGAGCGCCGCGATGGAGGTCGTCGCGCGGCCCGCGATCTCGGGGGCGAAGCGCAGGTTGATGCCTATGCCGACGACTATTGCGGCCTCGCAGCGTTCGAGCAGGATGCCGGCAACCTTGGCCCCCTTCACAAGCACATCGTTGGGCCACTTGATGGCGACGCGCGCGCGATCGGTCGCCATCAACGCGGCGGCCACATGCCGATACACCGCCAGTCCCATGGCCAGCGCTAGCGTTTGCGGCGGCGGATCGTCGGGGACGAGGTTGACGATGGTGCTGGCATAGAGGTTGCCCGGCGGGCTGATCCAGGCCCGGCCGCTGCGCCCCTTTCCACCGGTCTGGGTTTCGGCCCGCAGCCAGTGACCTTCAGCCAGCACCTCGCCCGCGCGCAGGCGAGCGAGAAGATCGGCATTGGTCGAACCGGTGATTGAGACGGTTTCGATCAAGGAACAAGGAACAGCGCAGCGGCGGCCTTGTCGGCCAGATCGGTGAGCGAGCGGGTGAGAAGATATCCCAGCGGCGAGATGATCGCGGCCGTCAGCCCCAACAGCACCCAATGCGCAGCGCCGCTCCTGCCGGTCACCACGTCGGCGGGCGCATCGAAAAACATCACCTTGACGAACTTGATGTAATAAAACGCCCCGATCACGCTCGCCGCGATGGCGATCGCGCCGAAAGCGACCAGACCGGCCTCGACCGTAGCCTGAAACACCACGAACTTGGCGAAGAAGCCGAGCAGCGGCGGGATCCCGGCAAGGCTGAACATGAACACCAGCAACGCCCAGGCGATCGCGGGCTGTGTCACCGAAAGCCCGCGGATATCGGCGAAGGTCTCGAACAGCGCCCCCTCGTTATCGCGCAGCATCAGCAAAGCAACGAAGCTGCCGATGCTCATCACCACGTAGATGAAAAGATAAACCAGCATCGCCGCTGCGCCAGCGGCGTTGGCGACCGCGAGCCCGAGCAGAATGAAGCCAATATTGTTGATCGAGGAATAGGCGAGCAGGCGCTTGAGATTATCCTGCCCGATCGCGCCGAGCGCACCGAAGATGATCGAGGCAAGCGCCATGAACATGACGATCTGCTGCCACGCGGCGACCTGACCCCCGAACACCTCGAACACCACCCGCGCGGTCAAGGCCACTGCAGCAACCTTCGGCGCAGTGGCGAAGAAGGCGGTGACCGGGGTCGGCGCGCCTTCGTAGACGTCGGGGGTCCACATGTGGAACGGCACCGCGGAAATCTTGAAGGCAAGTCCCGAAAGCACGAAGATCAGCCCGAACAATGCGCCCGTGCCGAGCTCGCCGCCGAGCCCTTCCCGCACGGCAACAAAGCCGGTCCCGCCGGTAAAGCCGTAGAGCAGGCTCATCCCGTAAAGCAGAATGCCCGATGCAAGCGCACCGAGCACGAAATATTTGAGCCCCGCCTCGCCCGAACGCGTATCGCGGCGCAAGATCGCGGCCAGCACATAGGCCGACAGGCTGTTGAGTTCGAGCCCGAGGTAGAGGCTCATGAAATCATTGGCCGAAACCATGATACTCATGCCGAGACTGGCGAACAGTACCAGCACCGGGTATTCGGCACGCATCCCGCGCTCGCTGCCGGCGGCGGCGCTGCTGAAGAACGCAGGGGCAATGATCAGCGCTCCGATGGCGGCCAGATAGATCAGCGCCTTGGCGAAAAGCGCATAGCTGTCGATCTTGAGCAGGCTGCCAAAAGCAAGCGTCGCCGGGCCGTCGATTCCGACATGCAGACCCGGCACCAGCATGATCCCGGCACCGAACACCGCCGCCGCCGCGGAAATGGCAATCGCGCGCGCGGCGTTGTCGCCGCCCCATGCAGCGACAAGCAAAAGCGCAAGTCCCGCCGCGCTTAGCAGCAGTTCGGGCGCGACGAGCGCAAAGGAATGGCCGAAATCCATCAGTGTGCGCCCTCCTCGGCGCTTGCATGGCCTGCGCTTTGACGATGCGGGAGCGCATTTGCCGCCGCAGCCCTAGGCGTGCCTGCGGCGAGCGCTGCGTCGCTCTGAGGTGCGGCTGCCGCTATCCGCGCGTCGAGCGCAGCGATGTCGGCGCGCATCGGCGCAAGGAAGCTTTCGGGATAGACCCCCATCCACAGCACCGCAGCCGCAATCGGCGCCATCATCGCCCATTCGCGCGGGCTAATATCGGGCATCGCGGCGGCGTCCGCGTTGGTCTGGCCGCCGAACGCCACGCGGCGGTAGAGGTAGAGCATGTAGGCCGCGCCCAGAATGATGCCGGTAGTGCAGATCAGCGCAACCGTGCTCGAGGTCTGGTAAATTCCTGCAAGCGACAGGAACTCGCCGACGAACCCGCTGGTGCCCGGCAGCCCGATGCTCGCCATGGTAAACAGCATGAAGAAGAGCGCGTAATAGGGCATGTTGATCGACAGCCCGCCGTAGCGCGCGATTTCGCGGGTGTGCAGGCGGTCGTAGATCACCCCCACGCACAGGAACAGCGCGCCAGAAACGAGGCCGTGGCTGAGCATAACGATCATCGCGCCCTCGAGCCCCTGCACATTGAAGGCGAACAGCCCCACGGTGACGATCGCCATGTGCGCGACGCTCGAATAGGCGATCAGCTTCTTCATGTCGTGCTGCACCAGCGCCACCAGCGAGGTGTAGACCACCGCAACCATCGAGAGCCCGAATACCAGCCAGGCAAGCTGGGCCGAGGCTTCCGGGAACATCGGCAGGCTGAAGCGGATGAAGCCATAGCCGCCGAGCTTGAGCAGGACGCCCGCCAGGATCACCGATCCGGCGGTCGGTGCCTGCACGTGGGCATCGGGAAGCCAGGTGTGCATCGGCCACATCGGCACCTTGACCGCAAAGCTGGCGAAGAACGCCAGCCACAGCCAGATCTGCGCCTGCGGAGGGAAGCTGTACTGCATCAGCGTAGGGATGTCCGACGTGCCCGCTTCGGCCACCATCCAGAACATCGCGATCAGCATCAGCACCGAGCCGAGCAGGGTGTAGAGGAAGAACTTGTAGCTCGCGTAGATACGGTTGTCCCCGCCCCATACCCCGATGATCAGATACATCGGAATGAGCCCGGCCTCGAAGAACATGTAGAACAGGAACAGGTCCTGCGCGGCGAAAGTGCCGATCATCAGCACTTCCATGAACAGGAAGGCAGCCATGTATTCGCCCACGCGCCTGGTGATCGCCTCCCAGCTGGAAAGGATGCAGACCGGCATCAGGAACACGCTGAGCATGATCAGCATCAGCGCAATTCCGTCGATCCCGAGGGCGTAGCTGAAACCGGCGAACAGCTCGGCACGCTCAGTGAACTGCCACTGCACCCCGCCGATCTGGTAATTCGACCACAGCGCGATGCCCAGACCGAAGGTTACCAACGTGGCAGAAAGCGCAATCCAGCGGGCTGCGCGGGCGCCTGCGAACAGGCACATCAACGCCCCCGCCAGCGGCACCAGCATCATCAGCGACAGGATGGGAAAGCCTTCCATTGACGGGGCGCGCTCCTAAAGCAGGACGTATGTGACCGCAGCGACCAGCCCGAGCAGCATGATCAGCGCGTAGGTGTAGAGATAACCCGACTGGATCGACTTCGCTGCGAGCGACGAGCTTTCGATCACGAAGGCGATGCCGTTGGGACCGAAGCGGTCGATCGTCCCCATGTCCCCCGCTTTCCAGAACTGCCGCCCGAACCAGAAGGCCGGCTTCACGAGCAGCGCGTCGTAGAGCTCGTCGAAATACCACTTGCGATACACGAAATTGTGCAATGCCCCGAATGCTTGCACGAATTTTGCCGGGATATCGGGCTTGGCGATGTAGGCGAGATAGGCTCCGGCAAAACCGAGGATCATCACCGTGAAGGCTGAATACTTCACCCAGTAAGGCACCGCATGCATCGCGTGGATCAACGGCGCGTTGAAATATATCGCGCGGCCCCAGAATGCGGCGTCGTCGAGGAATGACGGCGCGAACACCTGCCCCGCCGTAATCGCACCAAGGCTCAGCAAGCCCAGCGGGATCAGCATCGAGACCGGGCATTCGTCCGGGTGGTAACCGCCGGTGGTGTCAGCGCCCGCCTCATCGGGAGTTTTGTGGACAGCGTGCTGAATGTGCTCGCTCCCGATCCAGCGCGGACGGCCCCAGAACGTCAGAAACATCAGCCTCCACGAATAGAAGCTGGTCAGCAGCGCCGCGCCCACTCCCAGCCAGAAGGCCGCGGTCGAAATGCCGGTCCCGCGCGCAAAGGCGACTTCGAGGATTGCGTCTTTCGACCAGAACCCGGCAAACCCGGCACCAAGATGGTAAACCCCGAGCCCGGTGATCGCCAGCGTGCCCATCATCATCGCCCAGAAGGTGAGCGGGATGTGCTTACGAAGGCCGCCATAGTAGCGCATGTCCTGTTCGTGGTGCATCGCATGGATCACGCTGCCCGCGCCAAGGAACAGCAGCGCCTTGAAGAAGGCGTGGGTGAACAGGTGGAACATCGCCACACCGTATGCCCCCACCCCGGCGGCAAAGAACATGTAGCCCAATTGCGAACAGGTCGAATAGGCGATCACCCGCTTGATGTCCCACTGGGTGGTGCCGATTGTGGCGGCGAAGAAGCAGGTGGCTGCACCGACCACGGCAACCATCGCGAGCGCGGTCGGCGCGGTCTCGAACATCGGCGACAGGCGGCACACCATGAACACGCCCGCCGTCACCATGGTAGCCGCGTGGATCAGCGCGGAAACCGGGGTCGGCCCCTCCATCGCGTCGGGCAGCCAGGTGTGCAGGCCAAGCTGCGCCGACTTGCCCATCGCCCCGATGAACAAAAGGATGCACAGGATGTCCATGGTGTAAAGCCGCATGCCGACGAAGGTGATGGTCGATCCGCTCATGGCCGGGGCCTCGGCGAGGATTTCGGGGATCGAGGTGGTCTGGAACACAAGGTAGGTGCCGAAGATGCCGAGCATGAAGCCCAGATCGCCGACGCGGTTGACGACGAAAGCCTTGATCGCGGCGGCGCCGGCACTCGGCTTCTTGAACCAGAAGCCGATCAGCAGGTAGCTCGCCAGCCCCACGCCTTCCCATCCGAAGAACATCTGCACGAGGTTGTCGGCGGTTACCAGCATCAGCATCGCGAAGGTGAACAGCGAGAGATAGGCGAAGAACCGCGGCTGATCCGGGTCCTCCTCCATGTAGCCCCAGGAATAGAGGTGCACGAGCGCCGACACGCTGTTGATCACCACCAGCATCACCGCCGTCAGCGCATCGACGCGCAGGCTCCAGTCGAAGCTGAGGGTGCCGCTCTCCACCCATTTGAGCACTTCGACGACTTCGGTGCTCTGTGTGCCGCCAAGGAAGCCAAGAAAGATGTTCCAGCTCAACCCGGCTGCGACGAACAGCGCGGCAGTGGTCATCGACTTGGCCGCGACATCGCCGATCACGCGGTTGCCAAGGCCCGCAATCAGCGCAGCAACCAGCGGCGCAAACACGATGATAAGGATCTGCGTGGACACGTGCGCCTACCCCTTCATTCGATTGATATCGTCGACTGCGATCGACCCGCGGGTGCGGAAATAGATCACGAGGATCGCCAGCCCGATCGCCGCCTCGGCCGCAGCCACGGTCAGCACCAGCATGGCGAACACCTGCCCGGTCAGGTCTTGCAGGAAGGCGCTGAAGGCAACGAGGTTGATGTTGACGCTGAGCAGAATGAGCTCGATCGCCATCAGGATCACGATCACGTTCTTGCGGTTGAGGAAGATGCCAAGCACCCCGAGCACGAACAGGATCGCAGCCACTGTAAGGTAATGCTCGATCCCGATCCCACCTTCACTGATCATAGCTCGACCCCCTGCCCGACTTCGGGGCTCTTCATGACGGTTGCATCCTCCGGGCGGCGGCGGATCTGCTTGCCGACGTCCTGCCGCGCGCGAGCACCGGGCTTGGGCGGCTGGAAGGTCAGCACGATCGCGCCGATCATCGCGACCAGGAGGATGATCCCGGCGATCTCGAAGAGGATGATGTAGCGGCCATAGAGCAGCGCGCCCAGAGCCTCGATGTTCGAAGTGCCGGCGGCCTGCATCGCGGTGCCATCAGGGGTACCGAGGGTCAGCCCCCCTGCGTTGTATGCGCCGACGCCCAGCAGCAGCTCGGCGAGCAGGATCGCCGCGATCAGCAGCCCCAGCGGCGCATTGCGGCTGAAACCTGCGCGCATGGCGGCAAAGTCGATGTCGAGCATCATCACCACGAACAGAAACAGCACCGCGACCGCGCCGACATAGACGATCACTAGCAGCATCGCGATGAACTCGGCACCGACCAGCACCATCAGGCCGGCGGCGTTGAAGAAGGTGAGGATCAGCCACAGCACCGAATGCACGGGGTTGCGCGCCATGATCACCATCACGGCGGACGCGACCACGATGGCCGCGAAGAAATAGAAGGCGATGGCCTGTATCATGGTTTAACTCCGCCGGTCCGTCGCCCCGGCGAAGGCCGGGGTCCAGAAAGCGGCTATGTGATCCCTTATTCCACGCTGAGCCCCGGCCCCAGGTTGCTTTGGCGCAGGGGTGAGGGCGTGTTGATTGATTGACCCCGTTTCCTCGTCGCCGCGCGCCCTAGCGGTAGGGGGCGTCGGCTTCAAGGTTGGCGACGATGGCCCGTTCCCATTTGTCACCATTCGCGAGCAGCTTGGCCTTGTCGTAGAGCAACTCCTCGCGGGTTTCGGTGGCGTATTCGAAGTTCGGCCCTTCGACGATCGCATCGACCGGGCAGGCTTCCTGGCAGAAGCCGCAATAGATGCACTTGGTCATGTCGATGTCGTAACGCGTGGTCCGCCTGCTGCCGTCCTCGCGCGGTTCGCTCTCGATGGTGATCGCCTGCGCGGGGCACACGGCCTCGCACAGCTTGCACGCGATGCAGCGTTCCTCCCCGTTCGGATAGCGCCGCAGCGCATGCTCGCCGCGGAAGCGGGGCGAGAGCGGGGCCTTCTCGAAGGGGTAGTTGATCGTCACCTTGGGCTTGAAGAAATACTTCAGCGTCAAGGCATGCGCCTTCAGGAATTCCCAGAGGGTGAAGCTCTTAATGAGGTGGGAGACGGTGGTCATTGTCCCTGCTCTTTCGGCGAAAAGTCGGCTTTGCACAGTCCGGCAGCGTCGTAGCGATAGGGCTCGAACGCCTCGCTTCTTCGGCCTTCGTTCCAGCTGTCGTCATAGACAGTCATGTGCGCCACCGAGGTGCCCTCGCGGCGCAGTTTGAGATTAATGACGTAGAGGGCGCTACCGACCCGGCGGGAGATTTGGTAATCGCGGAACCAGTCGCTGGCATCGTTTGGCGTAACCGATGCCCGCCCGGCGAGGGGGCTTGCCGTTGCACTTTGCAGCGCCATCATGAAGCTTGCATTTGGCAAATGCCCTTCGGGCGCAACGGGAATGAGGCCCCTCAGATCGAAGCTCTCAGTCGTCGCGCCATCGGCGTTCGTGCGCGCCAGACTGCACGCAAAGGCCGTCGCCGGGATTTCGGGCTGTGGCCGCGTGTCGAGCGTTTCGATCATGGCCTGCGCCATCAAGAGCGATCCAATCATCCGAAATGCCCCGTCGCCATCAGATAGCCGCTGGTCACTGCTACAAACAGCAGGCTCATCGGCAGGAACACCTTCCACCCGAGCCGCATCAGCTGGTCGTAGCGGTAGCGCGGCACGGTTGCCCAGATCCAGCTGAACATGAAGAAGAAGATGAAGGTCTTGACGAGGAACCAGATGATCCCCGGCACCATGTAGAGCACCGGAATGTCGAGCGGCGGCAGCCACCCGCCCCAGAACAGCAGCGTGTTCAATGAGCACATCAGCAGGATGTTCGCATACTCGCCGAGCCAGAACAGCGCGAAGCTCATCGAGGAATATTCGGTCTGGTAGCCCGCGACGAGCTCGCTCTCGGCCTCGGTAAGGTCGAAGGGCGCGCGCGCGGTTTCCGCGAGGGCCGAGATGAAGAACACCACCCACATCGGGAAGAGCAGCGGGTGCACCGCATAGGCGTTGATCAGGCCCAGCCCGAAGCCCTGCTGCGCGTTCACAATTCCGGAGAGGTTAAACGTCCCCGCAAACAGCACCACGCAGACCAGCACGAAGCCGATCGAGACCTCGTAAGAGATCATCTGTGCGGACGCGCGCATCGCCGAGAAGAACGGGTATTTGGAGTTCGACGCCCACCCGCTCATCACCACGCCGTAAACCCCCATCGAGGAGATCGCGAGGATGTAGAGCAGGCCGACATTGATGTCCGACAGCACCACGCCCGCATCGAACGGGATCACCGCCCAGGCCGCGAGCGCGACGGTGAAGGTGATGATCGGCGCGATCAGGAAGATGCCCTTGTTCGCGGCGCTCGGGATGATGGTCTCCTGAAGGAAGACCTTGAGGCCATCCGCGAAGCTCTGCAGCAAGCCGAACGGCCCGACCACATTGGGCCCGCGCCGCAGCATGATCGCGCCCAGCACCTTGCGGTCGACATAGATCACCATGGCGACGGCAAACATGACGAGCAGCGAGACGATCAGTATCCCCGCGAGCGTGGCGACGGTCCAGGCCCATTCGTAAGGCAGGCCGAGGGATTGGAAGAAGGCGGTCACTTGAGCCGCTCCAGATATTGGTCGATCCGCCAGATGACTGCCGCAGCAATCCACGGCACGAGCACCGCCCTGATCGCTCCGACCGCGCCGACGAAAATCGACGGGATGAACGCATCGCCATTGCCGGTCCAAAGCGCTGGAACCAGCGCCGCAAGAAAGCTCAGCCCACCCAAGATCCAACCCAGTTTGAACAAAACCTTTGGCGCGTTGGAGGCAAATTCATCGAATGTCATTCCGCAGCCTCCTTAACATCGGCGCCGTGCAGCAACTCATCCGAGCAGCGCTGCATCACCTCGCTGGCGCGGGCGATGGGGTTGGTGAGGTAGAAGTCCTTGATCGGGTAGCCCGCAAGCTCGCCTTCGAACTTGGCACCGCTGTCGGCCTTGGGCAACGCGCCGTAATCCGCAAGACCCTCTTCGCACAGCGCAGGAACGGCGGCGATCATCTTCGCCTGCAATTCGGAGAAGCTGTCGAAGCCGACGTTGACGCCCAGCGCATCGGCGAGCGCGCGCAGGATCGTCCAGTCTTCACGCGCGTCGCCGGGGGCGAAGACCGCCTTCTCGGCGAACTGCACGCGGCCCTCGGTGTTGACGTAGGTCCCGTCCTTTTCGGCATAGGACGCGCCCGGCAGGATGATGTCGGCGTGATGCGCGCCCTTGTCGCCGTGGTGGCCGATATAGACCTTGAGGCTCCCCGCGTAGGGCGCATAGTCCATTTCGTCCGCACCGAGGCTGAGGAGCACCTTGGGGCTCGCGGCGGCGATATCGCCCATCCCGCCCGGAAGCGTGAAGCCGAGCATCAGCGAGGCCATGCGCGCTGCCGAGATGTGCAGCACGTTGAAGCCGTTCCAACCGTCCCGCACGAGGCCGAACTTGCCCGCCAGCTTGAGCGCGGCCGGAAGCGCGCCCTTGGCGAGCGCCGCCGCGCCGAGGATCACCGCCGGACGCTGGGCCGCCTTCATGACGTCACCCAATTCCTTGGGCACGCGGTTTAGGATCTTGAGGTCACTGCCGAGGAATGTCGCCGGATAGGTCGGATCCCACTCGGGGCCGATGATGAAGACCTTCGCCCCCGCCTTCACCGCCTTGCGCAGGCGAACATTGAGCAGCGCGGCCTCCCAGCGGACATTGCTGCCGACGATCAGGATCGCGTCGGCGGTCTCGATTCCGGCGAAGGTGCTGTTGAAGTTCACCGCGGCGAGGTTCGACACGTCATAGGTCATGCCGGTCTGGCGCGCTTCGGTCAGCTGCGATCCGCAGGCATTTACGAGGGCCTTGGCCGCGAACATCGTCTCGGCATCGACGAGATCCCCCGCCACCGCCGCGATGCTCTTCTTGGACTTGCCTAGCGCACCCGCGATCATGCCGAAGGCTTCGCTCCATTCGGCGGGTTGCAGCTTGCCTTCACGGCGCACCCACACCCGGTCTAAGCGGCGCTTGGTCAGCCCGTCGACCTGATAGCGGCCCTTGTCCGAGAGCCACTCCTCGTTGACATCGTCATTGATGCGCGGCAGCGCGCGCATGACTTCGCGGCCCTTGGAGTGGAGCGTGATGTTCGCCCCCACCGCGTCCGAGACGTCGATGCCGAGCGTCTTCTTCAGCTCCCACGGCCGCGCCTCGAAGGCATAGGGACGCGAGGTCAGCGCGCCGACCGGACACAGGTCGATGACGTTCGCCGAAAGCTCATGCGCCGCCGCCTGTTCGAGGTAGGTGGTGATCTGCATGTCCTCGCCGCGATAGAGCGCGCCGATCTCGTCCACGCCCGCGATCTCCTCGGAGAAGCGCACGCAGCGGGTGCAGTGGATGCAGCGGGTCATGATCGTCTTGATCAGCGGGCCCATGTATTTCTCGGTCACCGCGCGCTTGTTCTCGCCAAAGCGCGATCCGCCCCGGCCATAGGCGACCGCCTGATCCTGCAGATCGCACTCGCCGCCCTGATCGCAGATCGGGCAATCGAGCGGGTGGTTGATGAGCAGGAACTCCATCACCCCTTCGCGGGCCTTCTTGACCATGGGCGAGTCGGTGCGGATGTCCTGACCGTCAGCGGCAGGCAGCGCGCAGGAGGCCTGCGGCTTGGGCGGCCCCGGCTTCACTTCGACCAGACACATGCGGCAATTGCCCGCGATGGAGAGACGCTCGTGATAACAGAAGCGCGGGATTTCCTTGCCCGCCAGCTCGCACGCCTGGAGGACGGTAGCGCCTGCGGGCACTTCGATTTCGGTGCCGTCTACGGTGACTTTAGGCATCTCAGTGTTCCGTATCCCTGAGACCGAGACGCTGCTCGATCCGGTCGACCCTGTCTTTCAAACGGGCGACGTCGGCTTGAATGCCGTAGAGCGTGCTCAGCGTGCCGCGAAAATGATCTTCGAGCGAAGCGATGCGCAGCGATTGCGAGGAAAGCTCGTGCTTAATCTCGCGTATGTCGCCCTGAATGGTCTTCAGGATTTCTAGCATCAGGTCGGTGCGGTCTTCAGCCATTGCAGGTGTCCTTGCTTGCCTGATTCACAAGCGCCTCGATCCGGGCGAGGTGCCGCAGAATCAAAGCTTGGAAGGTGAACATTGCCAGGGCGCCCACAATGGGCAGAAGGAGATAAACCCAGATAACGCCTGCGCCGAAGGTCATGGCGCTTCCTCCCCTTCGATATCACCCCGGACTTGATCCGGGGTTTGGCGTGCTGCTGCAAGGGCGCGGTCAAAGACGAAAAGCCTAGCTCCGGCCTTCGCCGGGGTGACGTGGCAGGATGGAATGGCGTTGCTCACTCCGCCGCCTCCCGCACATTCTCCGCGATCCGCCGCTCCAGCTCGGGGCGGAAATGCCGGATCAGGCCCTGGATCGGCCATGCCGCCGCGTCGCCCAGCGCGCAGATCGTGTGGCCTTCGACCTGCTTGGTGACTTCGTGCAGCATGTCGATCGCCTCGATCGCCGCGTCGCCGGTGCGCAGGCGCTCCATCATGCGCCACATCCAGCCCGTGCCCTCGCGGCAGGGGGTGCACTGGCCGCAGCTTTCGTGCTTGTAGAAATAGGAGAGCCGGCTGATCGCGCGGACGATGTCGGTTGACTTGTCCATGACGATCACCGCCGCCGTGCCGAGGCCCGAGCCCAGTTCCTTGAGCCCGTCGAAATCCATCGGCGCGTGGCGGATCTGCTCGGCAGGGACCAGCGGCACCGAGGAACCACCGGGGATCACCGCGAGCAGATTGTCCCACCCGCCGGTGATCCCGCCGCAGTGCTTCTCGATCAGGTCCTCGAACGGGATGCTCATCGACTCTTCGACGACACAGGGCTTTTCCACATGGCCGGAAATCTGGAAGAGCTTGGTGCCCTTGTTGTTCTCGCGCCCGAAGCTCGCGAACCATGTCGCACCGCGCCGCAGGATCGTCGGCGCGACCGCGATGCTCTCGACATTGTTGACCGTGGTCGGGCAGCCATACAGCCCCGCGCCCGCCGGGAACGGGGGCTTGAGGCGCGGCTGGCCCTTTTTGCCTTCAAGGCTCTCGATCATCGCGGTCTCTTCGCCGCAGATATAGGCACCCGCCCCGCGATGCATGAAGACGTCGAAATCGTAGCCCGACCCCGATGCGTTTTTGCCGATCAGCCCCGCGCCATAGGCCTCGTCGATCGCCTTCTGGAGCGTCTCGGCCTCGCGGATATATTCGCCCCGGATGTAGATATAGGCCGCGCGCGCGCGCATCGCGTAGCCCGCGACCAGCGCGCCTTCGATCAGCTTGTGCGGATCGTGGCGGATGATCTCGCGATCCTTGCAGCTGCCGGGCTCGCTCTCGTCGGCATTGATGACGAGGAAGCTGGGACGGCCATCGCGCGATTCCTTCGGCATGAAGCTCCACTTGAGTCCCGTCGGGAAGCCCGCCC